>Ga0209573_1000548_pt1 | contig 76078 bp, 75 predicted proteins | sample TNRBio252014_DNA_FD_185870 | JGI IMG/M metagenome (GOLD analysis project Ga0209573, IMG submission 185870) | Wastewater treatment Type I Accumulibacter community from EBPR Bioreactor in Madison, WI, USA - TNR Reactor_6/25/2014_ DNA (SPAdes)... | ecosystem: Engineered > Bioreactor > EBPR >...
CCGGCGGGCGTATGGGCAGAAGCGGCAGAGATAGAAGTCGGATGCGCTGGCAATCCGCGGCGGCAGCTCGCCGGCCTCGGCCGCGCGAATGACCGCCACCGCTTTGTCGGACAGCGCCTGCGCCTCGTGCGGGTCGAACGGCAAGATCTCGTGGTAGAGCACCAGCGAGTCGCGGTTGGTGGCGGTAAACGTCGCGACCGGCAAGTCCATGTACGCCATGTAAAGCTGCATCTGCGCGAAGTAGACCGGCCGCGCCGCCCGGACGCCGCGGCAGACGACCCCGGCCCACGACTTCTCGCCGAGCGCCTTGTGTTCCCACAGCGCCGGCCAGCGGATACCGATGTCCGGCCCTGCGACGATGGCGCCGTCGATGTGGCCGCGGATGCGCCCGCCGGCGATCGAGAAGCCGAACTGCTCGCCGGCACGGTTGCGGGTCCGCACGTCGAAGCCGGCAGACCGCAGCCAGCCGACGCAGAGGTCTTCGAGCTGGTGACCGACGTCGAAGATGCGCAGCGTCCTTCCCGCGAACTCCCGGCCGTCGTCCTTCGGCGTTCGGGTGACCTCGTAGACCAGCCTGCGCGAGCACGGCTCGCCGATGCGGCTGGCGCCGAGATAGTCGCGCGCGGGCTTCGCCCGATCGGCCGCGACCAGGGCGGCGTCGATGAGCGCGTTGAGCCGGCTCGCCGGGTCGGCCAACGCCGCTCGGTGATAGACGAAGCCGGAGCCGGCGTTGAGGTCGATGACGTCGCGCATCGGCGTCGCCTAAAACGGCAGGTCGTCGTTCAGCGACTGGCGCTGCATCGAGTCCTGGAAGCCGTCGATGCAGGCCTCGATCAGCCGGTCGATCTCCGCCGCCGCTCGATCATGAAAAGGCTCCATCAGGCCGAGCTCGGTCAGCGCCTCGGCAAAGAACCGCCGCGCGTCGCGGATCGCCTTGCGCTCCATGTCGGTCTTATCGATCATGCCGTTATTCCTTCCGGCCAGCGCCGCTCCGGCGTCGAGGCAACGCATCGAGCAGAAGCGGTAGCTGGGATAGCGGTCGAAGCGGAGTTCGCGGGTGTAGCCGAAGCCCCGGGCCTCCCGGCCGCAGATGGCACACAGCCTGGGTAAAGGAGTGCCGACAGGTCCGCGCTGTCGTCCGGCTGCTCGCGGATCCGCTCCGTCGCCAGCACGATGAACCGGCTGATCGCCGCGGCCGCCATGCACTCCAGCTCGCCCAGGCTGAGAGCGGCGATGGGCTGATGCAGCCGGCCTCTTCCTTCCAGCCATCGGCCGATCTCCCTTGCCGCCTCTCGCGTCACGTGCGCCTGCCAGGCGTCGTCGGTCATGGCGGTCATGTAGGCGGCTGCGTCAGCCGTTCAGCCACGCAGGGCCGGCCGGCTTCGCCGGTGGTGCCGACTGCATCGGTTGCGGAGCCGGTGCCGAGGACTCTGCTGGCCGCTGCCAGAGCGGTACGCCCGTCGTCTGTGGTGCCGCCGCCGGCTTCTGTTGCGCGCTGCCCCACGTCGGCGGCTGAGCCGTCCCCGCGCTGCGGCTGCCAGCTGCCGCTCGTGGCTTTGACGGGCGCGGCGGCACGTCCTCGCCGTTCATCACCGCGCGCCATTCTTTCTCGGTCGGCAGCACCGGGTGATCGAGGCGGTTGTGATCGGGGTAGCGGGGATCGTTGTTCGGCTCGACCGCCACTTTGGCGACGAAGCTGATGCCGTTGAGATCGGCCAAGCCCCGCAGCTGCCTCTTCGCTTTCGCCGCTTCGCTCATGTCCTCCGGATTGAGACCGAGCGCGCTGTCGATCATCGCCCGGAAGACCCGCTTCGAGATGCTCCAGCCGATCGACGCACCCTTGTCGTCCAGCTTGCCGCCGGCGACGGTGAACAGCTGCCAGAACTTGCGCTTGGCGAACGGTCCCTCGGTGACAGTGAACTCGCAGTCGAGCGACAGCACGTCGCTGCCCGGCGCGTTCGAGGCCTTCAGCAGGCCCCTGTCGATCTCGGTGTAGCCGTCCACACCGCCAGGGCGGATTGCCATCGTCACCTTAGCGAAGCTGCCGTCCGGGAGCAGCTCGCCGCTGTTGATCGGCTCGACGTCGTTCAAGTCGAACATGGTAAACTCCTTCAGATGCGGTTGATCTTGGCGAGCAGGGTGCCGAGGTCGGCGGGCTCGGTGACATCGAGGCGTCCCGACCGGTCCTTGGCCGGCAGGCCGAACGGATTGCCGGCGCGGCAGACGAGGCGGCGGACCTGGCCCTTCGCCGGCTCGTGCCGCCAGCCGTCGCCCTCGGGTTCGAACAGGCTCATGCTGATCACCTGATCGACGATGCCGGGCAGCTCGCGGCCGGCCTTGCCGCCTTCCATCTGCGGCTGCCAGTGCTCGCGGTTGAACTCGTCCACCACCCGCTCGAGGACGCCGACAAAGATCACCGTCTTGCCGGGCGCGTGTTGCAGGTGCTTCAGCAGCGCGATCACCTCGCGGGCAAGCAGCCCGAAGGCACCGCGGGTATCCGGCTTGCCCGTCTTGTCGCTGAACGCCTCCGGCCGGGTCTTCGCCCAGGCCATCGCCTGGCGGGTGAGATCGGTGATGCTGTCGACGAAGATGATCCGCTTGGCCACGATCCGCGCGGCGAGGTCCGGATAGGTCTCCCTCAGGTAGCGGTGGTGCGCCTCGGAGAAGAAGCCGTCCGCCGGCGCCGCCGGATCGATCCCGCCGATCAGGCAGGCGATGTCGACGGCATCGGCAAAGGTGCGGATCGAGATCGACTCGCCAGGCCAGCCCTGGACGGATTTCAAGCCGGCCTCTAGGTCGATGCACAGCGTCTCCTCGGGCGGCAACGTCATCAGCTGCGACGTCTTGCCGGCGCCGCTCGGCCCGAACAGGGCGACGGTGGTCTTGCCGTTCGCCTCGGCGAGGCGCTGATCGGCGGTGACGATGCGAAGGGTCATGGCGACTCCGAGCTCGCGGATCGTTTCGGGAAGGTGTCGAGCCGGCTGTGCGGCTATGCGTGGACGGAGCGGCCGAACCGCCGTGCCGGCTGCTCGGGCCATGTCCCCTGCTGCGGAACCGTCGGCGTCGGCGACGCCGCCGCGGCAGAACCGGTCACCTGGCGGAGCTGCTGCTCTTCAAAGGCCTCGATGTCCTCGAGGCGGTAGGCGATGCGGCCGCCAAGCTTCAGGAACTTCGGGCCCTGTCCGAGCCAGCGCCAGCGCTCCAGCGTCTTGGGCGAGATGCCCCACCGATCGGCCAGCTGTTTCTGATTGAGGTGCCGCGTGGACATTGCCGTCTGCTCCAGCCGTGTCGAAATCGTGCTGGCAGGATGGCACACCGGCTGTAGGGGAACCTGTGGGGTGGTTGTTGGAAAACCTGTGGGATTTTGCGCCGGCGACCGCGAAAGACGACCGTCCGGCCCTGGTCATTAAGCCGCGGATCGGGCGGATCAGATCTTCAGCCAGTAGTATCCATGGCCGTCGCTACCAATGAGATGCTCGTAGGCTTCTTTATTGGTGTCGAAAATCTGGATGATCCGCTGATTGCTTCCAGCCGCTGCAACAGCCGTGTCCTGATGGATGCGCTCCAGCCCGGAATGATAGCCGTCGTAAAGCGCTTCGATAACCGCCGCCTGCTTCTTCGAAAACGTGTAGCTCTTGTTGCCGACCACCGCCGATCGGAAGCCTTCGGAGAGCACGTAGCCGACGCCGCCCGACCCGACGACGACCCGGTCGTCTGCGCGGAGAGCGGCCAAGAGAATTTCCTCATCAACTTGCATGGCGTTCGTTGCCCGACACGCGTCCGCTAGAAAGATCGTATCATGCCGTTTTGGCAGGCGGCTCGCGAGGGGTGCGCACGACGAGGAGGTAAGGAGCAGGCCCGGCATCGTTGCTGGTTTAGCAGCCAGCGCGGCGCCTACCTGCTCAATGCACGCCAGATCAGTCAGGCGCCATCCGAAATAAAAGCGCGTCCGGTACGCCTTGATACGCTGCTCGCCGAGAAACCAGAGATGGTCGGGCACCAACTCCTCCGCCGCCGGGCGCGAAAGCACGTTGATGCCCTCGCGGAGGGCGTCGATCATCCAGCGGATGTCAACCTCCAGGACCGTCAGGTCGGCGGCGTCGATCGGCAGATAGCCTTCATTGTAACAGTAAGCGCGAAAGGCCCCTGCCTCCGTACACTCCACGCGAACGTAATGGTGCTCGTCGCAGGCGGGGCATGGAATGGTCCGAACGGCATCCGACTGCGTCAATGCTCCGAGTCGGGACAGTTGATCGATTGCGACGCGGTTCTTCGTCCACACCGTCGAACCGACCGAAACAACCGGGTCAGGCAGCTCCAACAGCTCACAAAGCAGATTGATCATCAGGATCGCAAGTCAGTTCCGTTCAGGGAATGATCTGCCAATCCCTCAGATGGCGTTCGATGAGTTCCCGATCGCTTCTTCGGAAATTCTTCAGGTTCGTGCTGCACGGCTTGGTCAGTTCGACATGTAACGCCTTCCCACGTCTACCTGCCGGCGCCTCAAGGTGCAGGCTGATCGTCGCATGCACAACTTCGAATCCACCGTTGATCGGGTTCGAGTTGCTGAGCCAGGTCCTGGCGAAAGCATGTGCTGAGGGGGCGTCTTCCCAGGGCGGAGTGTCGATCAGGATGGCGCCCTGACCTTTCCTCGGCGCTTCCAGCTTCAGCCGGCGGACACGGGCCTTGATCACGCCGTCCGATCGGTGGACCGGAAGGACCCTGTCCACGAGAAGGCCCTCGAGATTGAACTCCTGCGCGAGGATGAGTTCGCCACCCGGCGGAATACCCAGTACGTGCTCGCCGAAGATGTCGCGCAACGCCTCGTGCACCGGCTTGCCGCCCTTGGCGACGGTCTCCAGGCAACCGGTCGCCGGGACATAAACGACTGCAGCCTCTCTCGCCGGCCTGGAAGGCCGCCGCCTGAACTGGCGCCTCTCAAACTCAGGCCGGTTGCTTGGGAGGTCCTCGACGTAGAGCGTAACCTGAACGCTGCCATTGCTGTATCGATCGATCACCTCGGCGAAGAACGCCTGTCCTGAACCGTCCCGCTTCCGGAACCAGGAGCTCATGGCGGCGCCGAAGCGCTGAATGGCGTCGTCCGTACGGTCGAGTGCCAAGTCTGCCTGGACTTGGTATCGCCGTCCCTGGGAGCGCTCGACATAGTAGTCGAAGTATCGAATCTCTTCGGCCGCTCGAAACAGCCCATCGTCGTCAATCAGCACCCGCAGCGCACGCTCCTGACCGTTTTCCAGGTCGGCCAGCCGTTGCGCGAAGCTTTCCCGGTCGGGCGAAGCGTTCAGGAGCGCTGCATAGCCGCGCTCGTCGGACATGAAGTGAGCCCGCTCGAAGTCGGCAACGATCTCTGCTCCGGCATCGTCATCCCAGGCATCGATCGCTGCCGCCAACTGTCGGGCCACCTGCGCTTCGTCAGCCTGCCAATCTACAGCCTGATCGATGTCGAGACCACGGCTGCTCAAGAACTCACGGATCGTTTGCGCCGGCACTTGGCGCAGGAATTGACGATAGCTGAACGGCAACGTAGCCCCCCTGGCCCAGCCAGAGGCGCCTCCCCTAAGACGCCTGCGCGCTTGACCGCAGAAATACGATAGGCTTAGAAACTAGCCGTATAACTTGGAAACGTCAATCTGGTTGATAAACGTATGGGGGAGGCAACCATGGTTCAGCCGAACGCGTCGCTTGCCGACCCCGACCGGGGCCTGCGGTGGGGAGTCGAGCGCCGTATGCAGTTCATCGATTTCCGGCTCTATTGGGAAGGACGGATCAACCGCGCCGATCTGATGCGTTTTTTCGGGGTGTCGGTTCAGCAGGCTTCGGCCGATATCGCCCGTTATCAGGAGCTGGCGCCTGACAACCTGACCTACGACCGCAGCGCCAAGCGCTATCTCGCTGGCGCGGACTATCGCCCGGTGTTCAAGGTCGACGACAGCGACCGCTACCTCGCGCAATTGCGGTCATTGGGTGAAAAGCTGATCCAGCCGGAAGAGGCGTGGATGGCGGAGATCCCGAGCTTCCAGACCCTCCCGCTACCGAGCCGGCCAATCGAGCCCGCCATCCTTCGGGCGGCGATAACGGCGATCCGACAGAAAACCGCGATCGAGGTGCTGTATCAGTCGATGAGCCGACCCGACCCGTTATGGCGATGGATCTCGCCGCACGCCATCGGCTTCGACGGCCTTCGTTGGCATGCCCGCGCCTTCTGCCACATCGATGGCTTCTTCAAGGATTTCGTATTCGCCAGGATCCGCGAGATCGGGAGCACGCGACCCCACGATGTCGATCCGGCGCGGGATCGAGCGTGGATCGAAACCGTCCCCGTCGTCATCACTCCGCATCCTGATCTGTCCCAGGCACAGCGGAAGACCATCGCGCTCGATTACGGCATGGTCGACAGCGTCCGTGTCATCCAGGTCAAGCGGGCGTTTCTTCTCTATTTCTTGCAGCGCCTCCGGCTCGACGAGACGGGATCCGGCCGTCGCCCGGCCGAGCAGCAGATCGTCCTCGCCAACCGAACAGAAATCCTGGAGGCAATGGCGACGGATCGCCATGCCACGCCCGCACACGATGCCGAGAGCGGGGTGCAATGAACTATCTGCCGGCACAGGATCCCTCATCCTACCTCGACGGGCTCAATCCGGCGCAGCGGGCCGCGGTTGTCTTTGGAGTTGCGGCGGAGAAACCAGTGCGATCGACGCCGCCGCTGCTCATCATCGCCGGAGCGGGCACCGGCAAGACAAGCACGCTCGCGCACCGTGTGGCCCACCTCATTCTCAACGGTGCTGATCCTCGCCGCATTCTCCTTCTTACGTTTGCCCGCCGGATGGCGGCCGAGATGACGCGAAGGGTCGAGCGCATCTGTGCGACGGCGCTGAAGGGACGCACGTTCGCCGTCGGCGACACGATCGAATGGTCCGGTACGTTTCACGCGGTCGGCGCCAAGCTGCTCCGGCTCTACGCCGAGAACATCGGCCTGGAACCGGAGTTTTCCATCCTCGACCGTAGCGATGCCGCCGACCTGATGGACCTGGTTCGCGACGATCTGGAACTGTCAAGGACCGGCGGCCGGTTTCCGAAGAAGGCGACGTGCCTTGCCATCTACTCCTACGCGGTCAACGCGCAGATCCCGGTTCGGGAGGCGCTCGACCGCGCCTTTCCCTGGTGCAGGGAATGGGCGGAGCCGCTGACGGGTCTGTTCGCCCGCTATGTGGAGACCAAGCAGGCGCAGGCCGTGCTCGATTACGACGACCTGCTGCTCTACTGGTCGCAGATGATGCAGACCGGCGAGATCGCACGTCTGGTCTCCGAGCGCTTCGATCATATCCTCGTCGACGAGTACCAGGACACCAACGCTCTGCAGGCGTCGATCCTGGTCAGCCTGAAACCGGACGGCACCGGCGTCACCGTTGTCGGCGACGACGCCCAGGCGATCTACTCCTTCCGCTCGGCGACGGTGCGCAACATCCTCGACTTCCCCAGCTGCTTCGATCCGCCGGCCGAGGTGGTGCGGCTCGAACAGAACTACCGCTCGACCCAGCCCATCCTGGAGGCCTGCAACCGCGTCATCGCCCATGCCGGCGAGAGCGTCACCAAGACCCTGTTCACCACCAGGGCCGATGGCCGACGGCCGCTCCTGGCGATGGTGAGCGACGAGACCGCTCAGGTCGACGTCGTGATCGAACGCATCCTCGCCAACCGCGAAGGCGGGATGGAATTGCGCGATCAGGCCGTGCTCTTCCGCACATCCCACCACGCGAGCCAGCTCGAGGTCGAACTCGTCCGCAGGAACATTCCCTTCGTCAAGTTCGGCGGCCTCAAGTTCCTGGAAGCCAGCCACGTAAAGGACGTGCTTGCCATCCTCCGCTGGGCGGAGAACCCCCGCGACCACGTCGCCGCCCTGCGTGTCCTCAAACTGATTCCCGGGGTGGGACCAAAAACGGCGCGCCGGGTGCTGGTTGCTGTCGAGCAGGGCGGCCATAGCCATTGCGTCCTGGACCGCTACCCGCCACCTCCAGCGGCGGCGAGAGGGTGGCCGGATTTCGCCGGCGTGATGATGGAGCTGGCGGCGGCGCAGCGTTGGCAAGGGCAAGTGGAGCGGCTGCGGGTATGGTACGATCCTCTGCTGGACCTGCTCTACGACGATCCCCGCCCTCGCCAGGGCGACCTCGATCAGCTGGAGCGCATGGCTGCCCAGCATCCGACACGATCGAGCTTTCTGACCGACCTCACGCTCGATCCCCCGGAAGCGAGTGGCGGTGAAGCCGGTGTGCCGCTCAAGGACGAAGACTGGCTCACGCTGTCCACCATCCACTCTGCCAAGGGCCAGGAGTGGCGCGCAGTCTTCGTTCTCAACGTCCTCGATGGCTGCATTCCGTCCGATCTGGCAACGGGGACGCCGGAGGAGATCGACGAGGAGCGGCGGCTGCTCTACGTGGCGATGACCCGGGCGCGCGACAATCTCGTGCTGATGCAGCCGCTGCGTTTCTTCATCCGTGGTCAGGCACGCCGCGGCAATGCGCATGTGCTTGCACCGCGCAGCCGGTTCATTGCCGAGGCAGATCTTGATGCGTTCGAACTGGTCGGCGGCGCGTTCTTCTCCGGGACAGACACCGAGATCGCCGGCAAACCGCCGTCCGTCGACCTGAAAGCACAGGTGCGCGCGATGTGGCGATGACCGGTTGGAGATCGCGCGATGATCAGCGCGCTGCCAGCAGTTCGGCCAATTGCCGCGCGTTCCGCACGCCATAGTCGCCGTAGCAGTTGTTCATCAGCACCTGCACCCGGTCCGCGCTCTCGGCGAGGCGGCGGATCGGGTCGACCCAGCCCTTCAGTTCCTCCTCCGTGTACAGGTAGCGGAAGCGCTCGGCGGCGCTGATATTCGGCTTCTCGTAAGTCTCGGTGTTGTGGCCGTGGAAGCGGATGACGGCGAGCGGGCTGGTCGCAGCCACCACCGGCGGCGTCGACGAGCGGAAACCCTGCGGCTCGTCGGCAACGACATAGGAGAGGCCCAGCTTCTCGAGGAGAGCGAGCGTCTCGGCCCGGTAGTTGTCGGTCATCCAGCCGCCGCCGCGGAACTCGACCGCGATCGGCCAGTCGCTGCGGTCGCGAAGCTGCTCCAGGTAATGGATGTGATCGCGCCTAGCGGTGAACCAGTGCGGGAACTGAAATAGCACGCAGCCGATCTTGCCGGAGGCCGCCAGTGGCGCCAGGGCTTGTGTCTGCATCTCCCAGATCATCTGAGCCGCGTCTTCCGGCACATCTCGCAGGTAGACGCGGGCTTTGTCGGTGACGTCGGCTGGCAACAGTTCCTTGACCGTTGCTGGGAGCCGCGCGACGACAACGGGGTGATGGGTGAAAAGGCCGAAGGCCTTGATGTTGAAAACAAAGCCAAGCGGCGCTCGGTCCACCCAAAGGCGTGCGTTGCGCTCCGACGGCAGCGCGTAATAGGTCGCGTCCACCTCGACGATCGGAAACTGGCTGGCATAGTGAGCGAGCCGCTCAGCCGCCGTCCTAACGCTCGGTGGATAGAAGGTGCCGGCATCGATCAGCGTTCGATCAGTCCAGCTGCAGGCGCCATAATAGATGTTGCCGACCGGCTTACCCGGCTGAAAAGCAGCGGACTGGTCATCGGGTCCAGGCATCATCCGCCGGTGCGAGATGATGTCGTGCGCGCCATCGGTGTTCGCCGTTTGACGGCCGGAACTGCCTCGCCCTTCTTCCGCGAGAGTGCCGCGAGCCCGATCAGTGACATCACCACTGGCGGCAGGCATAACGCGACGACCTTGGCGGCATGGGCGAATGTGTCGATCTTCCGCACGTCCAACCACCGTCCTTCAGCCGATGGCATTGCTTCGGTCAAACATGGTGAGTTCCCATCAACCTGGCAGTACGTAATTCTTGTTTGTGGAGCGACCCCAACGCGATACATCAGCGGCGTCTTTTCAGCGGGGAATCCCATACTTCACGCTGTTCGGATGGCTTTGAGCCGATCAAGCGCCCGGACTGCCGATTGTTTCATCTCGGCGATTAGATCTGCCGCCTTGGGGACAGAGGCAATCAGTCCAGCGACTTGACCGGCAAATGCGGGAAGAGCCTCAAGATTGCCTGTTGTTGACCTGAGCGGTGAGTCCGTACTGAACTTGTAAATGGGACGACCATCTTCGTCCGCGATCATTTCTCTCGGCAGATTTCCGGGATCATTACCGCGAAGCTTGACGGACTTGTCTTCGGTAATGCTGTTGCGGATCACTCGAACCGGCGATTCCGGTGGCCAGTTTATGGCGAACAGGTCGGTGTAGACCGTGTCTTCCGAGCCGGCGGCAACCACCCGCCGCTTGTGAAATTCGTGGGCGAACGATTCCTCGGTCGCCAGAAAGACCGTCCCGCAGTGGATCCCTTGGGCTCCAAGAGCCAATGCCGCGACCAACCCTTCTCCGGAAGCGAATCCGCCCGACGCAACGACCGGAATCGAAACAGCGTCTACCAACTGCGGCAGCAGAACGAGGGATGAGACGACGCCTCGGACATGCCCGCCAGCTTCAAAACCCTGGCCAATGATGATATCCGCCCCGGCCCTTTCCGCCGCGACTGCTGCCCCGACCGAACCGACCTGATACAGCACGAGGCACCCAGCGCGCTTGGCGCGCATGACAACATGTTGGTCAACATCCCAAAAGAAACAGATCGAATGAACGCGCTTTTCAAAGCAGACTGCCAGCTCCTCTTCAAGCAGCGATCGGTCGGTGGCTGCGGGTATGAGGTTCGCGCCGAACGGTTGATCGGTTCGCTCTCGGACGGCATCGATCTCTCGCGATATCACCTCCGGCTGTTCCCGAACCATGCCAAGAAAGCCGTAACCACCGGCGTCAGATACGGCCGACACCAGTTCCGCTCGCGCCACACCACCCATGCCCGCCTGCAAGATGGGATATCGGCAGCCAAGGAGATCACACAGAGGCGTGTGCAGAACCGGTTCGGCAGTCATTAGTCTTGCCTCGCAGCATTTCGCTCCAGGTACTCCTTGAGTGCGACCGCATTGTTCCGATCGACGTCACGGGCCCCGAAGACCAACGTTGTGGGTTGCCGGCGTACCGTTTCGACGAGCCTTGCGATCGCATTCGGGCGCTCGTCCAGCTCACGGAAGTAGCGCTGTTTGAACTCCTGCCACTTGCTGTGGTCATGGCCGAACCATTTGCGGAGCTCGGTCGTCGGCGCAATCTCCTTGGCCCATTCATCCAAGGCCAGCGCCTTTTTGGATATCCCTCGGGGCCAGATGCGGTCGACGAGGATGCGATAACCGTCCGTGTCGGCAGATCTTTCGCGGCTGCTTTTCAATGAAACGGTCAATGTGCATTCCCGGGTCTTGCACCGGCTTGCGTTCAGGTCTCCGCCCCAAAGCCCCGAAGACACCGACCGGTGCAAACGCCAGCGTTCGACGATCAGGTTTCCGGATCGATGGCATCGAGGGCGAGGGCGGAGTGGGCAAAGGCGCCTCCTGCCCGCATTTCGGCGGCGACCCAAATGGCCTCCATGATCTCTGCCGCGCTGGCGCCGCTGCGGTGTGCCGCCTTGGCATGGCCGCGGATGCAATAAGGGCACTGGGTGACATGCGCGACCGCGACGGCGATCAACTGCTTCGTCTTGGCCGGCAGTGCTCCATCCTTGAAGACCGCCCGGCTGAACTGGGTGAACGCCGCGTCGATCTCCGGTGCCAGGTCGTGTCGCTTCTGAGCCAGTTGCCTCGTCGATTGCGGGTACAGCGTCTCGGTCATTCCGATCATCCTCCCGTTTGGAAAAAAGATATATCGTCGGTATATGTATTGAACCGCCTGCATGCGTGGCGAGGTCCGCGGCTCGCCACCGGAGCTGCACATGCGCCTGACGACCTATACGGACTACGCGCTGAGGGTGTTGATGTACCTCGGGCTGCGCGGCGACGCGTTCTCGACCATTCAGGAGATCGCCGAGCAATACGGCATCTCGAAAAACCACCTGATGAAACTGGTGCATGTGCTGGGACAGCTTGGCTACGTCGAGACGGTGCGCGGGAAGAAAGGCGGTCTTCGTCTGGCGCGACGCCCGGAGATGATCACGATCGGCGAAATCATCCGGCAGATGGAACCGGACATGGCGCTCGTCGAGTGCTTTCGAAACACCGATAGCCAATGCCGGATCGTCAAGAGCTGCATCCTCCAGAATGCATTGGGCGAAGCCCTGGACCGCTTTCTCGAGACCCTCGACGGGTACACGCTCGCCGACCTGCTGGCACCCGCCGCGGATTTGTCACGATCGTTTCCCGTCCACATCGAGCACCCGCCGGCGGCTGTCTCCAACTGACCGCGACCGTCTGAGATCAGTGGTCTTGCCGGGACATCCGCCGGCGGGCATGCGGTTCACTCCGCCGCCAGCGGGCTCTCGCCTTCGCGCCCGGTCGCGAGCGGCACCCGCCCGAGGCTGCCGCGCCACAGCTTGAACAGGAAGAGCCCGATCAGCAGCGCTCCCAACCCGAAGACGATGTCGCCCGGCACCCGCATCCACACCAGGGTGCGCACCAGCGGTGACTGCACCACCTCGACCGACCGGGCATACCAGAACCCCTCGGCAACCGCCGCCCAGCCCTGGATGGCGCCGATCGGCAGCAGCGAGAAGAACAGCATCATGGCGAGACCGATGTTCAGGCCCCAGAAGCCCCACTTCAGCAGGCGGTCGTCCCAGGCGTCGCGCGCCGTGAGCCCGCGCAGGCAGAACAGCATCAGGCCAATTCCCAGCATGCCGTAGACGCCGAACAGCGCGGCGTGCGCATGCACGGCCGTCGTGTTCAGGCCCTGGATGTAGTAGAGCGAGATCGGCGGATTGACGAGGAAGCCGAAAACGCCGGCGCCCAGCATGTTCCAGAAGGCGACGGCGACGAAGAACAGGATAGGCCAGCGGTAGGCGAACACCCACGTCGCCGTCTTCGTCACCCGGTAGTTGTTGTAACCCTCCAGACCGAGCAGCACGAGCGGCACCACTTCCAGCGCCGAGAATACCGCGCCGAAGGCCATCACCGAGGCGGGCGTGCCCGACCAGTAGAGGTGGTGCAGCGTGCCGATGATGCCGCCGGAGAGGAAGATGATGGCGGAGACCAGGACCGCCGAAGACGCGATCTTCGCCCGCACCAGCCCCAGTTTCATGAACAGCAGCGCGATGACGGCGGTCGCGAACACCTCGAAGAAGCCCTCGACCCACAGGTGGACGACCCACCAGCGCCAGTACTCCACCATCGCCAGGTGGGTATGCTTCCCCCAGGCAAGCCCGGCGGAATAGAACAGCGCGATGGCGACGGTCGAGACAAAGACGGAGGCGATCAGCGAGCGGCTGTCGCTGGGCTTTCGCAAAGCCGGCCACAATGCACGCCCCACCAGAAGCAGCCAGAGCAGCAGTCCCACGAACAGCAGAATCTGCCAGAAGCGGCCGAGATCGACGTACTCGTAGCCCTGGTGACCGAACCAGAAGTTGGTATCGAGCCCCAGTCGCTGCTGGACCCCAAGCCATTCGCCGGCGAGCGAGCCCGCGACGACGACCAGCAGGGCTGCGAACAGCACGTTGACGCCCAGCGTCTGCCACGGCGGATCGTATCCCGAGATTGCCGGTGCGATGTAGAGGCCTGTGGCGAGCCACGCCGTGGCGATCCAGAAGATGGCGATCTGAGTGTGCCAGGTGCGCGTGACGGCGTACGGCAGCCAGTCGGCCAGCGGGAAGCCATAGAAGTGCTGGCCCTCGACGGTGTAGTGCGCGGTGAGCGTGCCGAGACCGATCTGCACCAGGAACAGCAACATGACGATGGCGAAATACTTGCGCGTCGCCAGCATCGATCGCGTCGGCCGCAGTGCTTCCATCGGATCGCTGGCCGGCGGACCCGCCGCCGGTTCTTCGTGAATCTGGGCCGCCTGATACCACACCAGAAGGCCGATCGCGCCGATCAGTGCGATGAACGAGGCCACCGACCACACGACCGCCTCGGTCGTCGGCAGGTTGCCGATCAGCGGCTCGTGCGGCCAGTTCATGGTGTATGTGGCGGTGTCGCCGGGCCGGTCGGTCGCCGTCGCCCACGAGGCCCAGAAGAAGAACGTGGTCAACACCGCGCGCCGCGAGGCGTCGGGGATCGGGTTCTCGGGCATGGCGTACTGCTCGCGCAGCACCGCCTGCTGCGGCGCCGACCCGAAAAGGCCTTCGTAGTACGCCTGATTGTCGCGGATCGCCGCGGCGCGATCATCCGAGACCGTCAGGACACCCGTCGCCGGATCGACCCGGTCGTTGCGGATTTCTTCGCGCAGCCGCTCCTTAAGCGCCGCCTGAGCTTCCCGGCTTACCTCGGCAAAGGGCACGCCGAAGTCACGCACGGCCCAGCGGTCGAGGATGAAGGTCAGCTCGCGATGCAGCCAGTCCGCCGACCAGTCGGGCGTGAGGTACGCGCCGTGCCCCCAGATCGAACCGAGCTGCTGGCCGCCCATCGACTGCCACACCTGACGGCCGCGTTCGATATCCTGGGCAGTGAAGAGCGTCTCCCCCGGCGGTGTTACCACCGCGGACGGAATCGGCGGCCGGTGCACCCAGATCTGCTGGCCGATGAAGCCCAGACCGACGAACGAGGTGACGACGATGATCGCGAGCACGATCCATAGACGCCGGATGTTGTGCAACTCGAACCCTCCTCTCTCTCCAGGCAGCAGGGAACCGGTCAGGCTGCACCCGATCGCCATGTGCGACCGTTCGCCCATGCCTCGACGGACTTCGGCATGGAAGCCGTCCCCGCCCACATGCCCGGGGCGTCTTGCCAATTAGATGTATGTCTGATACATCTTTAATTGCTGACGCACAAGATGCATCCGGCATGCATCTTCAAATCCAGCCTGGGCAGGCCGCTGGGTCCCGCAGAGTCTTTTGCCGTGCAGGTGAATAGCGGATCGCGGTGATTGTGGGATTGCTGATGATGATCGGGAGGGAAGCCAAGTCATGACCACAGCCTCGACCGCGGGTCCGGTTCCGAGACTGCGAACCACGGCAGGACCGGCGCTGCTCAGCTACGGGTTTCGTCCGTTCTTTCTGCTTGCCGGAAGTTGGGCTGCGATAGCGTTGTTGCTGTGGATCGCAGATTTTCTCGGGTTCGTTCTCCTGCCAACCGCGTTCGATCCGGTGAGTTGGCACAGCCACGAGATGCTGTTCGGTTTCGCCGCGGCGGCCGTTGCTGGCTTTGTCCTGACCGCGGTGCCGAACTGGACGGGGCGGCTGCCGTTGCAGGGAGGGCCACTGCTGTTTCTCGTCGGGCTGTGGTTGGCGGGACGAGTTGCCGTGATCACGTCGGCAGCTATCGGCGGCTGGACGGCAGCTGTCGTCGATGTCGCCTTCCTGGCCGTGCTGCTGGCTGCCGTCGCCCGTGAGATCGTTGCCGGCCGAAACTGGCGAAACCTCCCCATCGTGGCTGCCCTGGCCGCGCTCTGCGGCGCGAACATGGCATTTCACATTGGGGCACTCACCTCGCACGGAACGACCGCGGCGGCGCGCTTTGCGATCGCCGTGCTCATCGTCCTCATTTGCCTGATTGGCGGACGCATCATTCCGAGCTTTACCCGGAACTGGCTGACGAAGCAGCGAAAGAGCCGCCTGCCGGCGAGCTTCAATGGCTTTGACAAGATCGCGCTGGCGGTGACGTTGGCTGCGATGGCCTGCTGGACGTACGAGCCTCAGTCGTCTCTCACCGGAGTGGCCGCCGCCGGCGCGGCAGCGTGCAACCTCGCGCGTTTGGCGCGGTGGGCGGGTGAGCGGACAACGCCGGAACCGCTGCTGTGGATCCTCCACGTTGCCTTTTTATGGGTTCCGGTGGGCCTCGCGCTGCTCGCGATCACTGCATTCGGAGGTGGCATCGCACCGTCCGCCGGCCTCCACGCCCTGACCGCCGGCGCCATCGCATCGATGATCCTGGCCGTGATGACCCGGGCGACGCTCGGCCATACCGGCTATGACCTGCATGCCGGACCGGGCACGACGGTCATCTACCTCCTCGTCCTGGTGGCGGGGATCAGCCGGGTCTGGGCATCGCTTGAGCCTCAGCTTTTCACGCCCCTGCTCATGACGTCCGCAATCGCCTGGGTGGCCGCGTTCGGCGCGTTCCTCGGCGTATTCGGACCCATGCTGGTTCGGCCGCGCGTGCGGCAGGCTTCGTGAGAATGGAGAGATCGACATGGACAACAAGAAAGGGATCGGGGAGCGAGACGACGCACCTACGTTGTCGTCTCCGCCCTGTTTCCTGCATAACGCCGAACCAGCCTACCAGGGTTATCTGGAGCGCACCCAAGTCCTCGCGCTGCTCGACGAACTTCTGGAAGCGGAACGCGCGGGCGCCAAGGTTGCGCGGACGTTGACGGCGGAGGTGGGCCCCGGGCCGACGGGTGAGGCCCTCGCCATGTTGGCGACTGACGAAGCTCGGTTCTGCGCCATGCTCGCGAGGCACATTAAACAACTGGAAGCCAACCCCAGCCAGCGTACCGGAGCCTTCCGCGAGAAAGTTCTCGCCTTGGAAGGACTGGACAACCGATTGCGCTTGCTGAACCGCGGCCAGGGATGGGTCGTCCGCAAGCTGCAGGAAGCCTTGCCGCGGATTGCCGATGAAACACTGCACACCGACCTTGCAGACATGCTTTCCGTCCACGAAACCAACATTCGCAAGTGCGACGAAGTGTTAAACGGATAATTCTTTGATCGATACGTCCGCCGCGGGGAAACTCTCCTTGGCAGGGAACACGCTCAAGCTCCTCGACGACGACTTCAGCAGAAGCGAGCAAGGCGTCGGTGAAGATCAGCGAAAATGTGGTTCTCGCTTTCCCATCAGCGTCCGCTGAGCTCGACTTTCCGCATTTCACGCGGCGTAGCAGAGAGTCTCGGTGAATCTTCGGAGGAGGCCGACGGGGATTTCGACGATTTCCGCGTCATTCCGGGACATCCATAAATCTGGCGGGCACCAGAGGACGCGGCGGACGGTGGCGATGGCGTCGCTGAAGGTCAGGTCGGGTTTGCCATACCAGCCGGCAGTCCGGGGACGGATGACGCCACGGGCTTCGATCAATCCGTGCATCCAGATCGTCACCAGGGAGAACAGCCCGAGCAGCGCCGGCGTGGTGCGCGCGATCGCCAGATCGGACCATTGACGCTGCGTCTCGACGCCGAGATGGGCGCGGACTTCCTGGAACGTCGTTTCCACGCGCCAACGCGAGACGAACCAGCCGAGAATTTCGGCCGGGGTGGTTTCGACGTCGGTCGCCAGGAACGCCTGCGGTGTCAGCTTCCCTGCGGGATCGCGCGCCAGCACCCAGCGGATTGGCGCGGGCGGCAGGCCGCTGTGATACCACACCGCCATCCCGGAGATGATCTCGAGCGTCCGCTTCTGGCCGCCGTACCACTCCGGCAGCGTGATCGACGACCAGACGGTTCCGGGATCGGCCAGCACCGTGGCGAGTTTTGGCAAGCGCGCGCCTTTGAGACGGGGCCGGCCGAGCTGCCCCGGTCGCCGCGCCGGTGCCAGCGCGAACAGGCTGGCATCGAGTCGCAACCGGGTGACCAGGCAGACGTGCTGCCGCACCGCCGCGATCAGATCGAGTGCGGCGAAGCCGGAGTCGGCGACGATGATCACCCGCCGTTTCGCCAGCCAGTGCTTGGCCTGCAGGATCGCCTGGCGTGCCCAATCGGTCAGCTTCTTGTGGCGTCGCTCACGAGCTTCGCTCCAGCGCTCGGACGGTGCCAGCACCGTCAGGAATGGCAACGCCCAGCGCCGGCCGGCCCAGGGGATCGGGACGATGACCATCAGCGACAGCCAGCGCAGGCCGCTGGCCTTGACGAAGTGGCCGTGCGACGAGCGCACCGGATCCCGGTAGATGCCGCGCGCCTTGATCCTGGCGCCCCAGCGGCGCTCGATCGTGTCGTCGATGCCGATCACCACCTCGCCCGCCGGCAAGAAGACATCGAGCGCCTGGGCGAGAAGCTTGCGGGCCACCGCTCGCGCGTCCCAGCGCGCCCGGCTCAGCACCTCATGGTAGCGGGCAAAGCCCGGCCTTGACGCCAACCCCATCACCCGTAGCGCCTCGCTGACCGTGCGCTTGCCGGGGGACAACACCGCCCCGGCGACGAGAACGAGAACATGCTTCCAGACCGGCGCCGTGAAGCAGTCGCGGAAGGCGGACAACCAGGTGGCGAGAACCGGTGGCACCACGACCGCAGCGGCAGCGACGGAGGAGCGATGTGTCGTCATCGCATCCGTAGAATCGAGTCGCGCCGCCAGCGCAAGAGTCCTCGATCGATCGCCGCCACCCCATGCCGACGCCGCCGCTCAGCCCATCCGCCGGCGGTACGAGTTGGCCCAGAAGCCCATCATGCGGCAGGCGAGCGACGTCAGCTCCGATCGTCTCGCCCGATCAAATTGCGGAAAGTCGAGCTCAGGGATCGGTTCCAGTGTCAGGAACACGGCGCGGTCTGCGAGGTCGGGCCGGGTCACGATGTCCTCGATCCCGTTCAGGATGACAGGCCGCGCTGCATCGAACAGGACTTCGTCCTGATCGGTGTAGAGCTGGCGCACCGCAAATCCGCCACCGGTCGCAAGCCGACACAACGTGTCGGAAATCCAAGGTGGCAGCCCCGAGACATTGTCGAAGGCCAGCACATGGCCGTTGCTGGCCGCAATGAAGAGGTCGCGATCCTCGCGGGGCAGGGCACGAAGGGGGGCGGTGTTGGGATCGAGCAGCGCCCGCAGCATGGCTGAGAACGTGGACTTTGCCGAACCTTGCTCCCCTGAGAGGACAATGACCGGATAGGGACCACGATTGCGCAGGCATGCGAGCGCCCACGCGACCACAAGCACGAAATCTGCGTCTGATCGCACGTTGAGAAACGAGCGCAGCGCTTGTATCGATCCGCCCGGAGCCGGCATCGGTAAGGGCTGCACACCCGCTGCTCGGCGGAAGCGCACGGGCGGATTCTCGATCACCCGCCATCCCCTCGCATCGACCTCCACCGCCCGCCAAGTCTTATCGCCGAGATCGAGGTAAAGGCATTCTTCGAGATTGCCGACACGGATGAAGACCGGCAGCTCGGGGCCGTCGAAGTGAGCCCTTGCTTCCGCCACGTTGAGGGCCGATTGCAGCGCCTCAGAGCTCGGGGCGCCGCCCGTTGCTTCGTAGTACTGCTGCGCCAGCCAGCGCCGGAACCCTTTGGTGCGGACAGGCCAAGTTTCGCGATGGCCATTAACTTCAAAGTCGGCGAATGCAGTGCTGTCGGGCGAATGGAACAATTGAGCAGCGCCCGCGAGTTCGATCAGCATGTCGGCCTGCGTGGGCTCCCGCCCCCTGCCGCCGCTCTCCTGAGCGATGGCGTCATCGAGCGCCGTCACCCGGCAGCCCGCCTTCTTCAGCTTCGCCCTGAGCACCTCGAATGCTGCGCGGTCGTCCTTCTTCAGCGCAGCGAGCCGCTCCAGCACTATGGGTGTGAAGCCGGCGCCGGGATCGTTCGCTGACCTTTCGACAATTCCATCCAGCGGATCAGAAATCTCCTCAGCGGCATCGATGGCGTCGAGAATGGGATTAGAGTCAAGGGTGTCGAGGATGGGATTTAGGCCGGTGTCCGCAATTTCGATGGTCATTGCGCGCCTCCATCAAACTGAGGCGCAGGGTTGAGCAGCATGTCATTGAAGTCAGTCCCGCGCGGCGGACGGGCGATTCGCACGCGTCGGCCTTGCTTCATCCAGCGCAGGGCACAGTCGCACGCAGCCGCCTCGCCCGGATCGTCCCCGTCGGCAAGAACAATCACGTTGCGCACCGTGCTCGGCAGGTCGAGTGCCCGTAACCCCGAGGTCGAAAGCGCAGCCCATGCAGGCTGCCCGGTCGCCTGCATGCCGGCGAGGCAGGTCTCTATGCCTTCGCCCACCATCAGAACTTCGGCAGGCTGGCCAAGTCGCACCACTCCGCCCCGGCACGGGCCAAGCATCATCTTCTGCGGATCAACGGGCGCCTTTCCACTACCGTCGCGGGCGAGGAAGGTGCGATGGATGGCCAGCGGCATGTCGTCGAGGCCCCGCGTCACCAAGGCCACCATGCACGGCCAGAATCCGCCTGACGGGTGCCTCAGACCACGATGGAAGCGGAGCGAACCGGGCAGCGCAAGCGTTAGGCGGCGTGCGGCAAGATAGACCTCGACCGACGTGCCGCTTGCCGGGATGGCCGATTCCCAGATCGCAAGCGCGGCTGCGCTCGGGTCAGACTGTTGCTGGTCGGGCCGTGGTTGGAAAGTCCTGCGCCGGGCAGCGCGACGAAGCCGGTGGTTTACGTCATGCCACAACCCGCGCTCTCTCAAAGCCGAGATCACGTGGCGCTGGTCGCAGCCCGCGTGACAGCGGACCAGAATCGTACCGTCAGCGTCCCGGATCGAAAGGCTCGGCTCCCGGTCGTCATGGGCCTGGCAGCGCGCCATCCAGCCGCTGCCCGCTTTCCGCCCGCCCAGAGCCCTGGCAATCAGCTCAGCGCTCATGCCGCGCCTCGCTGTATTCGGATGCGGCGGGCTCGCCGGTATCGTTCGCGGGGGCAGGAAGCTCAGCCCGCGACCACTCGGCCAGAATGCGAAAGAACCCGGTGACGTTCTCGGCGATCTGCCGAGCGTCTTCACCGTTCAGGTCACGTTGGAGGCGAGACTGCCAATGCCGGCAAGTCCCTTCGATCAGGTTGTCGTTTGCTGCGTGCGGTGTTCTCACCGATGACTCCACGGGCGGCTCCTCGCCGCACCGTGCCTCTGGTCTGCAGCTTCGGATTCTCACCGATAACGCTGGACCTGCTTGCGATCTGCATCTTCGGCGTCCCCGTCTCAGGGATCACCGCGTCGGATGCCGCGTCAGCGCGGCAGCTCATGAGGATCGATGGTGAACTTGTGCGACTTGCCCGAGCGGATCACGAGCTGGCGTTTGCCGCCGCTTCCGATCTCGCAGGCGATGGAGCACTCGAAGAAACCGTGGAGCAACCCATCCACCATGACGTCTTCGAGGTGCGCCAGTGCTTCCCCGAACTGGGTGCGATCCTGGTGAGCGAGAGTGGGAACCGGAGCTTCACGCATTGTGCAGTAATGCCTTCATGTGCTTGATGGTGGAACAGAACGCCAGCGGGCGCACGGTGGCGCCGTCGGCGTAGAACGCCATGACGTCGGTGCGACGCGAAGGGCGATCCCGGAAAACGAAAACCTTGCGCGGGCCATCCGAGCGCAGATCAAGCAGTTCGTAGCCGGAACACCGCAGGAAGCAGGCGAGATAGAAGTCGCGCGTCTCGAACCGCGCGTCGTTGCCGCCGTCTCGCTGTCGCTCCCGCCCGCAAATGAACTGTGCAGGTGACACTTTACACTCCACTCATGGCGAGAGGCCTATTGCCCCACCGCAAGCGATCGCTGACGCGGCTCGTCGCGCAGCAGCAGCCCCAGCTTCTCAAGCCGGATCCGCATTGCGGTCAGTGACACCCGGAACTTCCCGGCAAACGGTCGCACCAGCTCGCGGATCAGTTCCTCCTGCCTCTGGGCTTCAAAGCGCTCGAACACCGACCTGATCATCGGGTTCGACCCCTGCGGGACAGCGATGATACTCCGGCGCCTCACCGTTCGCGGGGCATTGTCCCCGAAGTGATCGCGCCATGCTGCCAAGACCATCGCCCTCGGCATCAAGAGGCAAGAGCCGTAGAAGTCCGCCTGCCACTCGATCCGCTCCTTGGCCTTGCTCGTTCGGCACAGGATCGATGGCGCGGGCTCATTGAGAAAGGAGGATTGCCCCGAGCTCCGTGCGAACAAGTGGCGATGCAGACGCCAATGCCCGCCGGCTTCGTGAGCCAGAGTGAACCGGTAGCGCCCCTCCATACCGGGGTGCTCCTCAGGGTCGAGACTCTCGTCAATCACGATCCGGCGGCTTTCTAGGTAGATTGCACCGAGAACCTCGGGCTCGTTCCCCTCCTCCGGCTGAGGAAGACCGAACCGCGCGTGCAGGTCGTCGAACTCAACCCCGAGCTTCAGGTGCTTTTCGACGATATCCTCGATCGGGATGGGCGCCTCCAAGCTGACGCACCGCGCCAGCATGAACTCTCCCAGCAAGCGCTCTACATCACGTTCGATTTCGTTTTCGGAAATGAACGGCACATTCTTGTTCATTCAGCGTGGGTCCTCATTTGCATCAACAACGTAGAAGCCTTCTAGTTCACTATGTTTTTTTTCGCTGTGCACTCTTAGCCAATCGGTCCAAATCTTCTGCCGTCCAACCTCTGACTGTGCGCAGCAACGAAGCCATTTCACGCGGCTGCTCCTTGATGATGGCGGCCAGGTCGGACGCCACCTTGTTGGCGAGAGCCAGCAGTTCGTCGGCGTCGAGACCCAGGATTTCGGCAATCAGCTTCACCTTGTCCTCGGCCGGCGGAGCGAAGTCGTCGCGTTCCACCTTCGAAAGGTAGGTCGGGCTCACCCCGATCTTCTTCGCCATCTCGCGCAGCCCGATCTCCTTCGCCTCTCGTTCCCGGCGCACCAGGGCGCCGAAGGTTCCACTCCCCTCGCTCATCATGCCTATCACCTTCATCTTCCTTGTTTAGTAAACAGGGTACAGACGGAATGCGCCGCTGTCAATATGTTGCCGCGTTTTCGGGAAAGATCTCTGCATGTAGGTCCGCCGTTCCCCGGGCCTCCGGAGCCGGCGCAACGCACACGCTTCATACGTGTTCAGGAAGGGCGGATTGGCCTCCCCGCTGGCTTCGGCGGCCGACAGGCGCCGGTACCATCTGCCAGCACATCGAATGCTCAAGGTTCGGACTTCGTCGGAAAAAGGCATCCTCCCTCGAGGTGCACCGAGGGAGGATGTTGCACGGAAGGGCTGAAATTACCGTACGCAATGCGATCCACTTAGCTTGGCTACGAAGGCGTCATCGTAGCCCCGAAGCGCGGACTGCAGGGCATTGATGGTCGGGAAGTTGGCCGAGTAGGTGACCCCGACTACGTACGCGTTCCCCTTCTTATCTACCGCTATTCCCTGTCCAAATTCGTAATCATTTCCGCCGAGGTAGGTTGAATAGATTAGCCGGTTGCCTCCCCGATTCAGCTCGGTCACGAAGACGTCTCCATTACCCCGAAAATCGGACTGCACGGCATTCACAGTCGGGAAGTTGGCGGATGAGGTCGTTCCAGTTAAGTAGACGTTGCCCTGGCTGTCGAGAGTGATGCCTAAGCCAGCTTCGCCCCCAGTACCGCCGAGATAGGTTGAGTAGATCAACCGGTCACCACTACGATTAACCTTGGTCAAAAAGGCATCTACATAGCCTCCGAAAGCGGGCTGCACGGCATTGACCGTCGGAAAGTCGGGCGAAACGAGGTACCCGGTCACATCCCCGGTCACGTAGGCGTTGCCCTGATTATCGATGGCGATTCCGGCGGCACGGTCGTACTCTCTGCCGCCGAGATAGGTGGAGTAGAGCAGTCGGTCGCCGTCCCGATCAAACTTGGCTACGAAAGCGTCGCTTTCGCCCCGAAGTGCAGACTGCAGGGCTTTGACGGTGGGGAAGTCGGTCGACCACGAGTAACCGGAAACGTAGGCGTTACCGTCATTACCGATCGCGATCCCGCTAGCCGCGTCGATATCGCTTCCACCCAGGTAGGTCGAATATAGCAGTCGGCTGCCGTCGCGATGGAGCTTAGCGACGAAGGCGTCATTATAGCCCCGAAGTGCGGACTGCAGGGCCTTGACGGTCGGAAAGTCGGCCGAGCCAGTGTATCCGGTCACATGCGCTCTGCCCTGGTTATCGACGGAAATTCCTGAGGCACCATCGCTCCCGCTACCGCCTAGGTAAGTCGAATAGAGCAGTCGATCCCCGTCCCGATTCAGCTTGGTTACGAATGCGTCTCCCACGGACTGCGCTCCACCCGCGTAGGCGGGTTGTACAGCATTTACGGTGGGAAAGTTGGTGGACGTGGTGTCTCCGGTCACGTATGCATTGCCCGTGCCATCCACGGCAATTCCAAAGCCACGGTCTTCACCAATGCCGCCAAGGTAGGTCGAATAGATCAGCCGGCCACTGTGCCGATCAATCTTCGCAACGAAGACATCGGCATAAAAGCCACCGCCGAAAGTGGGCTGTAGTGCATCGTGGGTCGGGAAGTCGGCCGAGGTAGTGTTGCCGGTCACGTATTCATTACCGTCCCTATCGACGCTGATTGCATTGCCGCCGTCATCCCCGCTGCCGCCGAGGTAGGTCGAGTAGACCAGCACCGGGTCAATCACCAAGGTCCGAGACGTGTCGTAGGCTGCCACTTCGAAGCTCGCCTCCTGCAGGTCGTTCAGCACGTAGCCGCCTACGACGGTCGTACGAGCACCCGCCGTCTCCTGGTAGATGACCGGCGCGTGCATGCGGATTTCGCCGGCCGTGCTGTGCAGAACGAGTTCCCCGGCATCGCTGATCTCGATCCGGTCGGCGCCGCGGAAGGAAAGTTTGATCGCTTCTGGATCGGCTCCAGGGGCCACAACGAAGTCGTATTCCAGCTGGCCCTGGCTGCCGTAGTAGACCAGATCCACCCCCGGATAGATGCCTTCGTAAGCAACCTTGGCGTAGGTGGGAATTTGAGTCTGCCAGCGCGCCGGGTCGTTGCCGCGGAAATAGCTCACCCGGCCTGGGAGCTTATCCTTGCCCGATACCCGCGTGGCCGGATTGGCGCCGGCCAACTGCATTCTGATTACCGCTCTGCCCGCCTCCGCTTGCGTAGCAGCCGCAGCAGGCGCTTGGTCTCCAGCCTCGGCCTGCACTTTGGCCAAGGACAGGACGGCCTCGGTTGGGGTCAGAAACAGCGCGTAGCCGCGACCCCGGGCGAAGAACTGCACCTGGGAATCCGTCTGGCCCTGGTTGGGCTCAAAGCTGAGCGGCAGCTTCCCGTAGTTCGACTGGATCTGCAGCTTCGTTGCCGAAGCTGGTTGCGCGGCAGTTTCGGCCAGTGCCGGGGTAAACATCCACGCCGCTCCGGCCACTCCCAACACGAGCCCCCGCAGGCGTGTCTCCCATCCCTTCCGCGTTCGCACCTGGCTCCGTTCCATGTTCCCCTCCTCACCGGGTTGTTCGGCTCAGGCCAAGTTGCAGGGAACAGCGCTCACTACTTGTCTGTAGACGGATAGGTCCTTTACTGGATCGATCTGCCCGAAAGCAGCTGCAGTCCCCCACATCGACGGCCAACGCCAAATTGAATGTTTATATAACACATTTCGCTTACATGAATGTAAGTAGAAGCCATAATGACCAAGCGGCGTTCTCCTGCTCAGTAGCCGTTTTGGGTCTACTTACTCAGTGCATGTACTCCGAAGGGGGCTTGATAGTGTGCGGTTGCGCGCGATCCACAGGCTTGCAACCGATTTCGTTTGCGTCGAAACGCCTACGCTGCCGCGGTGAACTCGCCAACGGCTTCGAGTGACAGTCGCAACTCCGGCCCCGGCGCGATACACATGGTTCGATACGTGTTCAGGAAGCGCAGCCATCTCGGCCCGACCGATGAACGCGAGGCGACCGGTGGGTCGACGGCATGCCTGGGTGGCGCTGCCGATCGTCCTGGCGGTGTCGCTCATGGCCGCGGGCTGCGACGGGGATGCCACGGTTCCCGCCGGCCCGCTGCTGGCGGCGATCACCGCCGGCCATGCACCCCCGATCCTGGATGTCCGTACCACGAAGGAGTATGCGGCCGGCCACGTGCCGGGTGCGATCCACGTTCCCTACCATCTGGTGTGGCTGCGCCGCGCCGACCTCCCCGCCGACAAGGCCCAACCGATCGTCGTCTATTGCTCCCATGGCCCGCGCGCTGCGATGGCGGTGTCGCAGCTGTGGACGCTGGGTTACGGGAACGTGTCCTACCTCGAGGGGCAGATGTCCGGCTGGAAACGCCTCGGCCTACCTCTCGAAGCACTGCCGCGACCGCCGGGGCCGTACCCGCCGCCCCGCAGCGTCGATCCGGCGCATCCTCCGGCCGAGCAGAAATAAAAGCCCGCGACGCACATGCCGGACGGCCCGCCTCGCCCGTGCTTTCCACTTGATTCGATGCACCGTGACGGTAGGGTTTCAATCAAACATGCGGGCGCGAGCGCCCCGCAACGGCTTTCGCGAACGAAGAAAACCCCGGGAGAACGCCTTGAACAGGAAACCCCTCTCCGCACCGCGCTGTGCGGCCTTCGTCGGCCCGTATCTGTCCGGCAAGACGTCGCTGCTGGAGAGCGTGCTGGCGCTGACCGGCGCCGTCGGCCGCCGCGGCAGCGTCCGGGACGGCAACACCGTCGGCGACGGCACCGCCGAGGCGCGTGCCCGGCAGATGTCCACCGAGATCAACGTCGCCACCACCGAATACCTTGGCGAAACCTGGACCTTCCTCGACTGCCCGGGCTTCGTCGAGCTGGCACAGGACGCCTACAACGCGCTGATGGTGGTGGACGCGGCCGTCGTCGTCTGCGAACCGGAGCCACAGAAGATCCTGACGCTCGCCCCGCTGCTGAAGTTCCTCGACGAGCGTGCCATTCCGCATCTGGTCTTCGTCAACAAGATGGACCTGCCGGGCGCTTCGGTGCGCGCGACCCTGGAAGCGCTGCAGGCGCTGTCGGCACGGCCGCTGGTGCTGCGCGAGGTCCCGATCCGCGACGGCGAGGCGGTGAGCGGCTTCGTCGATCTGGTCAGCGAGCGGGCCTTCCGCTGGAGCGATGGCAAGCGCTCGGAGCTGATCCAGCTTCCGGAGACGGTCGCCGACCGGGAGAAGGAGGCGCGCGCCGGGATGCTGGAGACGATCGCCGACTTCGACGACGGGCTGCTGGAGAAGCTGCTGGAGGACGTGGTCCCCGACCCGGACGAGATTTACGCCGGCCTCGCCAAGGACCTGCAGCAGGACCTGATCGTGCCCGTCTTCTTCGGCTCCGCCGACGGCATCCATGGGGTGACCCGGCTGATGAAGGCGCTGCGCCACGAAGCGCCGGATCCGGCGGCGACCGCCGAGCGGCTGGGCATCCTCGCCGACGAGCCGTGCGCGCGGGTGTTCAAGACCCTGCACGCCTCGCACACCGGCAAGCTGTCGTTTGTCCGCATCTTCGGCGGAGAGATCGCCGACGGGGTGATGCTGAACGGCGAGCGGGTGAGCGGCATCAACCGGGTGCTGGGCCAGAAGCTGGAGAAGCTGCCGAAGGCCGGGCCGGGCGAGGTGGTGGCTCTGGGCCGGCTGGAGGGCGCGCACGCCGGCACCATGCTGTCGGCGTCGGGCAGGGCTTCCGCCGGTCCGTGGGCGGAACCGATGAAGCCGCTGTTCGCGCTCGCCGTGCACGCGCGGGAGCGGGCCGACGAAGTCAAGCTGACGGCGGCGCTGTCGCGGCTGGTGGACGAGGATCCGTCGCTCTCCTACGGGCATGATCCGGACAGCGGCGAGTTCCTGATGTGGGGCCAGGGGGAGATGCAGCTGTCGATCGCGCTCGACCGGCTGCGCAACCGCTTCAACGTGCACGTGGTCTCGCGGCGCCCGCAGGTCCCCTACAAGGAGACGATCCGCAGCCACGTCGCCCAGCACGCCCGGCACAAGAAGCAGTCCGGCGGCCACGGCGAATTCGGCGACGTGCACATCCAGATCAAGCCGCTGCCGCGCGGCGCGGGCTTCGTGTTCACCGACACGATCACCGGCGGCGTCGTCCCCAAGCAGTACATCCCGGCCGTCGAGGCCGGCGTGCGCGAGTACCTGGCGCGCGGCCCGCTGGGCTTCCCGGTCGTCGACATCGCGGTGACGCTCACCGACGGCCAGTACCACACCGTCGATTCCTCCGACATGGCGTTCCGCAAGGCAGCCCAGCTGGGGATGCGCGAGGGCATGCCGAAGTGCGACCCGGTGCTGCTGGAGCCGATCTTCCAGGTGAGGATTTCGATCCCGGCCGAGTTCACCTCCCGCATCCAGCGGCTGGTCAGCGGCCGGCGCGGCCAGATCCTGGGCTACGAGGCGAAGGCCGACTGGCCGGGCTGGGACGAAGTCAGCGTGCTGCTGCCGCAGGCGGAAATGCACGGCCTGATCGTCGAGCTGCGCTCGGCGACGCTGGGGGTCGGTACCTTCGAGTGGCAGTTCGACCATCTGCAGGAGCTATCGGGCAAGCTGGCGGACGACGTGGTGGCCCAGCGGGCGGCCGCCGGCTGACGTCCGGGCCGGCGGCTCGGGCTCAGGAGAGGGGGGAACAATGAACGTGCTGATCGTGCACGCGCATCCGGAGCCGCGCTCGTTCACGGCCGCGATGAGGGACGTGGCGGTGGCAACCCTTTCGGAAGCCGGGCATGCGGTGACGGTCTCCGATCTCTATGCGATGGCGTTCGATCCGGTGGCCAAGGCGGCGGATTTTTCCGACCGGCACGACCCCGACTATCTCGTCTACGCGCTGGAGCAGCGGCACGCCTACGAATCCGGCACGCTGGCACCGGACATTGCCGCCGAGGTGGAGAAGGTAAAGGCCTGCGACCTGCTGCTGCTGAGCTTCCCGCTGTACTGGTTCTCGGTGCCGGCGATCCTCAAGGGCTGGATCGACCGGGTGCTGCTCTCCGGGCTCGCCTACGGCGGCAAGCGCTTCTACGACCGCGGCGGGCTGACCGGCAGGAAGGCGACCATCGCCATGACACTGGGTGGGCGGCCGCACATGTTCGGCCCGGACGCCGTCCACGGCGAGCTGGAGACGATGTTGCGACCGCTGCTCCGGGGCACCTTGTACTACACCGGCATGAGCGTCCTGCCTCCGTTCTTCGCCTACCACGTGCCCTACGTCACGCACGAGGCCCGGCAGGCGATTCTCGAGCAATACCGGGCGCACCTGCAGGCCCTGCCCCGGATGCCGGCGCTCCGGTTTCCGAGCCTGGATGCGTTCGACGAGCGGCTGCACCCGAAGAATCCGGCTGCGCAGTGATCCTCCGCCCGCGGGCGGCCGAACGGGCCCTTGAAAGTTGCCCTGCGCGCGATGAAATGACGCAAAGTTGCACCGATCCGTGCACGTCGGACGGCTCAAGCGGGGGTATGGCGCGAAAATGCGGCAGGAACCGTGACCAATGCGCAACTTTGAGTGAGTTTTCAGCCCACGAAGAAACTTAATCTAGTATTTCACTCATGAAACTAAGTACCTTCCGCGTCGACGCCGCTGGATGCGATCGCCGCGGCTCATTCAACAATCTTGGGTAGGGATGCAATGCGCGCTCTGTTCTTTGGTGTTTCCGTCCTGGCGCTGACCGCGACTGCGGCGCAGGCGCAACAGCCGGTCCGCCCCGCCTCGCCACCGCCGGCACAGGCTCAGCCGGCCCGGCCGGCTGCTCCTGCTCCGACGATGTCGTCACAGCAGGAGATGGCGAAGTTCCTTGTCTTCTTCGACTGGGACAAGGCAACGCTGACGGCGGAGGCGCGCCGGATCATCGCCAGTGCCGCCGAGGAGTTCAAGAAGTCGGGCTCTGCACGGATCGTCGCGACCGGCCACACCGACACGTCGGGCTCCGCCGCGTACAACATGCGGCTGTCCATCCGTCGTGCCGACGCGGTGAAGGCGGAGCTGGTCCGCCTGGGCGTTCCGGCGGCCTCCATCGTCACCATCGGCAAGGGCCAGACCGATCCGCTGGTACCGACCGGTGACGGTGTCCGCGAGCCGCAGAACCGCCGTGTCGAGATCGAGTTCCCGAAGCCGCCGAAGGTGGTCGCCGCTCCGCCGCCGCCGCCGCCTGCCGTCGCGAAGGCTGCTCCTCCTCCGCCGCCGCCGGCACCGAAGTGGGAGCTGGCCGTGGGCGCCTGGTACGGCTACAACATCCGCGAGACGGATCCCGGCAATCCCACGAAGTCCAGCAACCTGGTCGGTCCCGAGGTCAGGGTCGGTTACCACATCACCGACAACTGGGTGGTCTTCGCCGATGGCGCCGCCTTCAACACGCTCGACACCAGCTCCAGCGACGGCTGGGGCGGCCGTGGCATCCTGGGCATCCAGCATGAGTGGGACCTGGGGGTCGTGCGCCCGTTCATCGGCCCCCACGCCGGATACATCTTCGGCAAGGGTACGCAGGACGGCGCGGTCATCGGGCCCGAGATCGGTGCGAACTTCGATATCACCGACAAGATGTTCCTGTACGCCCGTGCGGCCTACGACCACAACTTCCGCAACGAGTGGAACCAGGGGATCGTGAACGGCGGCCTCGGAGCCGGCTTCCGGTTCTGATCGCCCGTTCCTCGTCTCGATCGAAAGCCGCCGGGGAAGCCATGCTTCCCCGGCGGTGTCTTTTCCGGGTGTCCGCGCGGCACCTAGCCGGCATCTCCCCCGGACGTCAGTCCACGAAGGCGTCGCGGGCGCGGACGCCGATGTCGGCATGGTCGGTGAAAAATCCGTCCATGCCCTGGTCGAGATAGGCCTCGATCTCACCCGGCAGGTCGCCGAGCTGCAGCGGATCGGCGCTGCTGCGGAATTCCACCGGCAGGAAGTTGTTCTCGGCGCGGAAGGTCCAACCGTGCACGATCAGACCCGCCGCGTGCGCATCAGCCAGCAGTGTCGTCGGCGTTCCCAGATTGCCGCCGGCAGTGCGCGGGATCATGAAGTCCTTGAACACGCCGATGCCATCGGCATAGGTCGCGATCTCCGCGAGACCCGCCGGCGTCGCCATGTCGTCGTAGGTGCGGGGATCGCCGGAAACGACGAAGTCATAGGGCTTGCCGCCCGGGAACATCAGCTGCACCAGCGGCAGGTCGGTCATCGTCGCCAGCTGCTTCAGGTTGGCCACCTCGAACGACTGGATGAACACCTTCTTGGTGGTGCGGAAGAATGCCGACCTGTTCAGCGTCGCCACCAGCGTCGCCTCCATCGGCAGGCCGATGCCCTGGAAGTAGGTCGGATGCTTGGTCTCGGGATAGACGCCGACGCAGCGCCGGGTCGCAGCCCCCTTCTCCACCGCCTCGAGCTGGAAGCGGAAGTTGACGCCGCGGGCGAGATCGAGCACTTCCTGCAGGGTCGGAATGGCGAACGCGCCGTTGAAGCGCTCGTTCGCCGGGCGCAGCTGCGGGATGCGCTCCCGGGCGCGCAGGGTCTTGAGTTCGGCCAGCGTGAAGTCTTCGGTGAACCAGCCCTCGATCTCGACGCCGTCGATGGTCTTCTTCGTCTTGCGACCGGCGAACTCAGGGTGGTTCGCCACGTCGGTCGTGCCGCCGATCTCGTTCTCGTGCCGGGCAACCAGCACCCCGTCCTTGGTCGCCACCAAGTCCGGTTCGATGAAATCGACGCCCATCTCGATCGCCATGGCGTAGGCGCCCAGCGTGTGCTCGGGGACGTAGCCGCTGGCACCGCGATGGGCGATGACGATCGGCTGGGTGTTTTCGGCGCAGGGCAGCGTCGTCCCCGTCGCAAGTGCGGTATCGGCGTTCGTGGCCACCAGCGCCGAGGCTAGCAGCATGATCGGCAGCGCGGCAAATCGAAACGTTGTCACGGCGAACCCTCCTCAGGAGACAGGGTCGGTGACGGACCGCGTTACCCGGCTGCCCGGCGCGCGGGCCACCGTGCTCTTGCTCCCGGCCGCCCGACCCAGGCAGGGCACCATATCGGCGGCGAATGCACCTTTTTGGACGGTATTTTGAACTGTTGATGACAGCGACGGCGGTCGATCCGGAGGGTCGCGCGGGGGGTGGGAGGCCGGGCGTTCGGAGGGATGGCGGCCTATCTGCCCGTGAGCGCGCCGCGGACGACGGCGCGGACGTCGTCGGGCACGAACGGCTTTTCGATGACCGGCCGACGGGACTCCGCCAGGAAACGCTGCGCCGCCTCGCTCAGCGTGTCGCCGGTGATGAACACCACCCGGTCGGCCAACTCCGGCCGGCTCGTGCGCAGCGCCCGCCACAGCCCGGCGCCGTCCAGCTCCGGCATGATCAGGTCGCTCAGCACCAGGTCGAATGGCTGCCCGGCAATGCGCTCCAGCGCCTCGCGGCCGTTCGCCGCCAGCGTCACCTCATGGCCCTCGCCCTCGACGATCTCCTGCAGCACCTCGGCGATGTCCGCCTCGTCGTCGACGATCAACACCCGGCCGTGCGTCCGTTCCTCCGCCGCCATGCTCGCCCTTACCCCGGCATCGACGCCGGCGGCAGCGGCAGGACGACGACGAACGCGGCCCCGCCGCCGGCCGCCGTTTCCAGGCGGATGCTTCCGCCGTGCAGCTCGACAATCCGCCAGCATACCGACAAGCCCATGCCCGTGCCTACTCCCGCCGGCTTGGTGGTGAAGAACGGCTCGAACAGCCGGTGGCGGATCTCCGGCGGGATGCCCGGCCCGCTGTCTTCGACGCGGATGGCCACCGTGCCGCCCCCCCGCTCCGTCCCGCCCGTGATGCGGATCCGGTGGTCTCCCGGTTGCCCGGCCATCGCCTGCTGGGCGTTGACCAGCAAGTTGCCGAACACCTGGCCCAGTTGGCCGGCATCGCCCAGGACCTCCGGCAGGTCCTCCGGCATCGCGACCTGGACCGTCACCCCGGCGCTGCGCAGCCGGGAGGCGAACAGTTCGAGCGCAGCCTCCACCACGTCGCCCAGCCGCACCGGCTGGCGCACCGGCGCCTGCTGCCGCGCCATGGCGAGGAAGGTGCGCACGATGCGGGCGCAGCGCTCGGCCGCCGTGCGCAGCTTCTCGGCCGCACCCTGTTGTGCCGAGCCGCGCAGCTTTTCCTCCAGCAGCACGGAACGGCCGACGACCACCGACAGCGGGTTGTTCAGCTCGTGCGCGATGCCCGACAGCAGCGAGCCCAGCGCCTTGATCTTCTCGCTCTGGTGCAGCTCCTCCCGTTGCCGGACGAGCGTCGCCTCCATTTCGCGTCGCTCGCGCAATTCGCAGGCCAGCCGCTCGTTCACCGACGCCAGCGCCTGCGACCGCTCGCTCAGAGCTGCCTCGCGCGCCTCGACCTCGTGGGCCATGCGATTGAAGGAACGTGCGAGATCGCCCAGTTCGTCGTCGCCGTCGTCGGCAATGGCGCCGTGCAGCCTCCCGGAGGCCACCTGTCCCGTCGCCTCGACCAGCCGGCGGAGCGGCCTCGCCACCTGATTCTTCAGCACCATGTACAGGATCGCGATCTCCACCAGCAGGGCGGCGGCGCCCAGCAGCAGGATGATGCGGGCCGCCACCCATGCCTGGCGGCCGATGATCGCCTGCGGAAACACCGTCACCAGTACCCAGCCCGGCCCCTGCAGCGGCGTGATCGCCAGATACTCGTCGTCCGCCCCGTTCTCGACGATGATCCGGTCGGCGGGCCGCGAGCGAGCGAAACCGGCGATCCGCATCAGGTGTGGATCCCCGGTCGCCGCCACCGACAACGACCCGCCGTTGGCCTGGATCGCGTCCATGAACCGGGGGTGAGCGATCAGCCGGGCGTCGTCGCCTTTTCCGAGATCGAGCACCAAATTGACGGTATCGTCGATCTCGCTGCTCAGCACCCGCTCCAGCAGTTCGTGCAGAAGGATGTCGTGGCCGACCGAGAGGAGATGCCGGTCCCCCGCCACCACCGGTTCGGCCGTCGAGACGAGCCAGTCGTTCACGCCGTAGTCGTAGTAGAGGCTGGACCAGACGCTCTCCCCGCCGGGTGGGGCGTCGGATTCGCCGGTGACCACGACACTGCCGCGCGCCGCCGAGACCAGGGCCAGCTTGCCGGAGATCTCCCAGTCGCTCGCAGCCAGCGCCCATGGCTGGTCCGGCCAGTACATCAGCGCCGCGTGTTCCGGCGTGATCGCATAGAGGTTGACGAAGCGGCTGCGCCAAGCCGGCCCGAACCGGGCGAGGCTGTCGAAGGCGACGACCAGGCGGCGCTTCAGGTCTGCGTTCACCACCGTATACGGGCCGATGGCGCCGGTGATGCCGTATTGATGGAAGGCGTCCTCGCCGAGGCGCACCCCGCCGTCGGCGTGGCGTTCGAACAGCCGGTCGAACCGGGCGGCGATGTCCGTATCACTGCGTGCGAAACTCGCCTCGTAGTCGACGCGGTAGCGTTCGGCAAAGGTGCGCAGGTGCTCGCCGGCGAGGATGAAGATCGCACTTTCCCGCGCCCGGCGTTCCTTCACGTAGGTGGCGAGCTGCTGCAGCGCCTGGGCTTCCAGCGATTCGCGCACGTGCCAATATCCGAGCAGCGAGGCGACGGCGACGACGATGCCGATGCGCACCGCCACCTGGACGAGGGTGCGGCCGACCAGCGAGCGGGCGTGCCGTCGCCAGCCGATCAATGCACCAGTTCGGCCAGCGGCGGCGGCGCGCCGACATCCAGCCGCCGGGCGATCGTTTCGTTGAAATAGATCCGGCCTTCCCGGTTGTAGGTCACCGGAATGCGGCTGGGGGGCACGCCATCCAGGATCTTCAGCGCCGCCCGGGCCGCCCAGCGCCCCTGCTCTTCCGGCACCTTGGCGACTCCCAGCAGGGAGACGCCCATCAGCCAGGAGAAGTCGGTGCCGGAGGGGATGCGCGAGTGCTCGGCGGCAAGCTTTCGCGCCGCCGCCTCGTCCCAGTCGCCGATGGCACCGACGCCCAGGATCATCAGCATGTCCACCTCGTCCTGGGCGGCGAGGAAGCCCGCCTGCCACTCGGCGAAGGTCTTCGCCAGGTAAACCCGCTCGTAGGTGATGCCGAACAGCGCCTTGTGGTATTCGACCTCCTTGCGCTTGGTCAACGTGTCCTCGGCGATGAAGCCGAGGCGGTCGCCGCGGGCATGCCGGCGCAGCAGCCGGACGATCTGCGGGATCGGCGAGACCTCCACCATGCCGGTGACGTTGCTGTACGGCAGACCGTAGGCAGACGCATCCCAGTTCAGTCCGCAGAAGACGAACGGCAGCGCCGCATCCTTGTAGTACGGCGCGATCAGGTACTTGGCGGCGTTGTCGTCGCTGGCGGTGACCACGTCCGGGCGGAAGCGCTCGATTTCGTCCTTCACACGCAGCGCCGCCGCCTGGTTGGCCTCCTCGGAAGGATTGCGCTTGGTGTCCATGTGGATCACCCGCACCTCGACCCCGCTGCCGGCCAGCGAGTCGGCCACCGCGGCGGCGATGCGGTCGTTCCATTCGTTGCCGGCGTGATACGAGTCCACGTGCAGGATGCGCTTGCCGGCGTAGGCCGGCGTCGCCGGCGCATCGGCGGTCCTCGCGCCGCCGTAGCCCCAGGGGGCCGCGAGCAGTGCAGCGGCCAAGCCGACGGTTCTGAACGCTCCGAAGACCGTTCCACTCCACGTCATCGCGGTCTCTGCCCCAGTTCCCGTTTTACGGGTCTTGCGCTCCCTCTCGATGATTGACCATGCCGCAAGGTTATTCAAGCGTGCACGGCAGACGGGGAGCATTCGGGGGCTTTGCGGAGATCAGCGCAGCAGCCGGTGATCCAGGCTCGCGAACAGATCGCCGGCCGGGCCGTCGGCGCCCAGCGAGCGCAGCCAGCGCCGGGCCTCCCCGGCGTCGAGCGGGAGCGGATGCAGCAGCCGCATCTGGTCGCCGTAGGTGGCGTTGAACCGGTAGTCGCCGAGCGTCATCAGCCGGTCGATCGCCGCCTCGGCCACGGCGCGGGCCATCGGCACGAACTCGACGCTGAGCGCCGGCAGCGGCCGGGACAGCCCCGCCAACGCCTCGGCCTCGTAGCCCTCGATGTCGATCTTGACGAAGCGGGGCTCGCCGTATGCTGCGATCAGCCGATCCAGCGTGGTCGACGGGACCTCGATCCGCGCCCGCCATTCCTGCCCCTGGAAGCTGGGTGCGGCGGCGGCAGAGGCGATGAACGCGGACGACGCCGTCGAGACGGTGGGGTTGACCCGGTTGACGTGCAGCGCCACGACCCCGTCGCGCGCGCCCACCGCCGCTTCGACCCTGTGCACCTCCCGGTCCCGGCCGAAGAGGAGGCGCAGCGTCCGCGCGCACGCCGGCTGCGGCTCGATGGCGACGACCCGGACGCCCAGCCGCCGCCAGGCGCGGACCCGGTTGCCCACGTGCGCGCCCACGTCGAAGGCCAGGTCGCCCGCGGCCAGAAACCGGGCGTAGAATCGCGCCATCGCCGCCAGCCGCCACGGCCGGCCGTGATAGATGGCGAGCGAGCGGGCGACGCCCCAGGCGGTCTGCAGGCCTGCGATCATCTCCGACCCGGCACTTCGGCGGCCGTCGTCACGACGGCTGGCGGATGGCCTCGAACTCCAGGATGATGTCGACCTCGTCGCCGACCAGACCGGCCTGAACCCCGTACGTCATGCCGAAGTCGCTGCGCTTGATCTGGGTCCGGGCCGACAGGCCCAGGGCGTAGTGCATGTCGCCGAACGGATATGGACCGCTCTTGTTCCAGGTGACGTCCAGGGTCACCGGCCGGGTGACGCCCCGCAGGGTGAGTTCGCCCAGGATGCGGCCGGTGTTCGGACCCGTCTGCTCGGCGGACGTGCCGCGGAAGACGAGCTGCGGATACTTCTCCACCCACAGGAAGTCCTGGGCGCGCAGGTGTTCGTCGCGTTTGGCGTGCTCTGTATCGACGCTCGCCGCATCGATGGTGACGACGATGTCGCTGACCGCAGGCTTCTCCGGATCGAAGACGAACGCCCCCTCGGCGCGGTTGAACTGCCCCAGCGTCTTCGCAAAGCCGATGTGCGAGACCAGGAAGGTGATCGCCATATGACTGGGGTCGATCGCATAGCGCTCCGGGGCCGCCAGCGCCGGGCGCGCGGGCAGGGTTGCCGCCGCCAGCATCGCGAGTGCCCCGAGAGTTGCCAGGGGTCGTGTCTTGCCGGTCATCGGTCGCTGCGGCACGGGCGATCTCCTCTTCCAGTTCTGCGCCTGCCCCCTAGATTGGCAGCAGAGCAGCAAAACGGAAGCTCTCGATGTCACACCCCGCCGATCCGCCCGCCCGCGCCTTCTGGGTCACCACGCCCGGGCAGGGCGAGATCCGAGAGACAGGTGCGATGCCGGCGCCCGGCCCGGGGGAGGTGCTGGTGGAGACCATCTGCTCGGGCATCAGCCGCGGCACCGAAACCTTGGTGTTCTCCGGCCGCGTGCCGCCCGGCCAGTATGCCACGATGCGCTGCCCGTTGCAGGAGGGCGAGTTCCCGGCGCCGGTCAAGTACGGCTATGCCGCTGTCGGCCGGGTGATGGACGGGCCGGCGGAGCTGCGTGGCCGGCACGTGTTCGCCCTCCACCCGCACCAGAGCCGTTTCGTCGTCCCCGCGGGCGCGGTGCTGCCGCTACCCGACGGAGTGCCGCCGGGCCGGGCCGTGCTCGCCGCCAACATGGAGACGGCGCTCAACGGCATCTGGGATGCAGGGGTGCTGCCGGGCTTCCGGGTGTGCGTGATCGGCGCCGGCGTCGTCGGCCTGCTGGCCGCCTGGCTCGCGGCGCACATCCCGGCGACGTCCGTGGTCCTGATCGATCCCGATGCCGGCAAGGCGCCGGCGGCCGCGGCCCTCGGCCTCGCCTGGCGCGCCGACGCTGTCGGCGTGGACGGGGATTTCGATGTGGTGATCCACGCCAGCGGCAACCCGGACGGCCTGCGCACCGGGCTGACGCTGGGCGGCTTCGAGGCGACGATCCTGGAGATGAGCTGGTACGGCGACCGGGAGGTGACGGTGCCGCTGGGCGAGGCGTTCCACAGCCGAAGGCTCGCGATCCGCTCCTCGCAGGTGGGCGCGGTGGCCCCGGCGCAGCGCACCCGCTGGACGCACCGCCGCCGGCTGCAGACCGCGCTCGGCCTGCTGGCCGATCCGGCGCTCGACGCACTGATCTCCGGCGAGAGCCCGTTCGAATCGCTTCCCGAGGTCATGGCGGCGCTGGCCGCCGGCCGCCCGGCGCTCTGCCACCGCATCCGCTACTGAACTCCGTCTGCCGAACCCGCATCCTGACCGAGGAGGACCGAAGCCCGTGTATACCGTCTGCGTCCGCGAGCACGCGATGCTCGCGCATAGCCTGAAGGGAGCGGTGTTCGGCCCGGCACAGCGCCTGCACGGCGCCACCTACGTCATCGACGTGGAGTTCCGGCGCCCGGAAACGGATGCCGACGGCATCGTCGTCGACATCGGCGCCGCCGCGGCGGCCCTGCACGAGATCGTCGGCCGCATCGCCTACCGCAACCTGGACGAGGAGCCGGCGTTCGCCGGCGCCAACACCACCACCGAATACCTCGCCCGCTGGGTGTTCGAGCAGATGCAAGACGCCATCGCCGCCGGCCGGCTGGGCCCGGGGGCGGCGGCGGTGGAGTCGCTGCGCGTGGTGTTGAACGAATCGCACGTGGCCTGGGCGGCCTACGAAGGGCCGCTGGCCCGGTGATGCCCGCTGCGGTGCGCGTACATGTCATCCTTCCCGGCCCACCGGAGACGCCCACCGGCGGCTTCGCCTACGACCGGCACATGCTGGCGGCGCTGCGCCGCGACGGGCGCCTGGCTGAAGCGATGGTCATCGCCGGCGACTATCCGTTTCCGGCGGCGGCGACGCTGGCGGCGGCCGGGCGCCGGCTCGCCCTGCTGCCCGACGGCGCGGTGGTGGTGGTGGACGGGCTGGCGCTGACGCCGCTGCTGCCTGCCTTTGCGTCGCACGCACCACGGCTCCGTCTGCTGGCGCTGGTCCACCATCCACTTGCGGACGAAACCGGCCTGCCCCCCGTGTGCAGCGACCGGCTGTTCGAGGACGAGCGGCAAGCCCTGGCGCTGACGCGCGGCGTGATCGTCACCAGCCGCAAGACCGCCCAGCGGCTGGCGGATTTCGCCGTGCCCGGAGATCGCATCCGCGTCGTCCGCCCCGGGGTGGCGACGCCGCGCGGCGGCCGCCGCCACACCCGCTCCCCTACCCCCTCCCCCACCCCCGCCCCCTCCCCTGTCCGGTCGCTGCTGTGCGTCGGCAGCCTGGTGCCGCGCAAGGGCCAGGACGTGCTGCTGCGCGCACTCTCCCGGCTGAAGCACCGGGGCTGGCGACTGCGGCTGGTGGGTCCGGCCCGCGATCGGGCCTATGCCGGCCGGCTCCACCGGCTCACCCGCGCACTGCGGCTGCAGGCGCGGGTGGCGTTCGAGGGTGCGGTTTCCGAAGCCCGGCTGGAACGGCACTACCGTAGCGCCGACGCCTTCATCTTCCCGTCGCACCACGAAGGCTACGGCATCGCCGTCGCCGAGGCGGCGGCCCGTGGGCTGCCGATCGTCGCCAGCGACGCCGGCGCCATCGCCGAGGCGGTCGCGGGCGCCCGGGCGACGTTGGTGCCGCCGGGCAACCCGCTGTTGCTGGCCGCAGCCCTGCGCCCGCTGCTGACGCGGCATGGCCCTCGGGTGCGGCGCCCGGCCGCAGGCTCTGCGGCGACACGCACATGGGAACAGGCCGGCCGGGAGTTCCTGGCCGCCCTCGACCAGCTTTCGGCCGACCGATGAGCGGCTTTTCCGCCCGCTGGTTGGGACTGCGGGAGCCGGCGGACCTGCGGGCGCGCGCGCCGCGACTGCTGGCGGCGGTGCGCGCCTGGGCGCGCGAGGCCGCAGGCGTGTCGACCGCACCTCTCGCAATCGTCGATCTGGGCGCGGGTACCGGCGCCGGCCTGCGCGCGATCGCCCCGCACCTGCCGACGCCGCAGTCCTGGACGCTGGTCGATAAAGACCGGGACCTCCTGGAGCGGTCCCTGGCACCGGTCGCATCCGGGCTGGCGATGGAGATGCTGCACCGGGGCGAGATCCACGTGCGGCTGCACGCGGCCGACCTGGCCAGCGACGCGGCACTCGCCGATGCGCTGCCTGGCGCGACCGCGGAACCGTGCCTGTTCACCGCCTCGGCCCTGCTCGACCTAGTCTCCGAACCCTGGTGCCAGCACCTTATTCTACAGATCGCCCGGCCCGGGGTCGCCGTCTATGCCGCGCTCAGCTACGACGGCCGCATGGCGCTATCGCCGGGACATCCACTGGACGGGCCGGTCCGCGGCCTGTTCAACCGCCACCAGCGCCGTGACAAGGGGTTCGGCCCGGCGCTGGGACCGGAGGCGGCGCGCATCTTCGCCGGTGCCGCGCGCGCGGCGGGCGCCCGGGTGTGCACCGCCCGCAGCGACTGGCGGCTCGGCCCCGGCCAGACGGAGCTGATCGGGGCGCTGCTCCGGGGCTGGGGCGAGGCGGCGCAGGAGGTGGCGGCGGAAGAAGCGCCCAACCTTCGTACCGGGATTGCCGCCTGGACGGCACTGCGGCTGCAACAGGCCGAGGCGGGCACGCTGCGGCTGGTCGTCGGCCACCGGGACCTGTTCGCCGTCTGGTGAGGCGGACGAGTCAGTCGCCTGCCCTTACTCGCCGGGCTTCAGCCGGCAATCGAGCAGCACATCCGAGCCCAGCGGGTGCGCGGTCATCCGGAAGCGCCGCGCTTCGTCCAGCCGCTCGATCACCGGCAGCGGGAAGGCCACCCGGCCCGATCCCACCAGCAGCGGGGCGAGCAGCACATGCAGCCGGTCGAGCGCGCCGGCCTGCAGGAATCCCGAGAGCGTGGCGCTGCCGCCCTCGATCAGCACCACGCGCAGGCCGCGCCGATGCAGGGCATGGAGGATGTCGGCCACGCCGAACACGCCGCCCGGTGCCGGCAGGCAAAGCACCTTCGGTCCGGTCCCCGGGACGTCGCCGGCGACGCCGCCGGGGCCGGCGCAGGGCCCGTCCGGTGCTTCCTCGGCCACCAGCCGCAGCGTCGGCGCCGCGCCGTCGAAGCAGCGCCGGTCGGCCGGCACCCGGCCATGGGGATCGAGGACGACGCGAACCGGGCTCGGGCCTTCGACGCGCCGCGTCGTCAGCTGCGGGTCGTCGAGCACGGCGGTGCCGGCGCCGACGACGACCGCATCCACCAGGGCGCGCAGCCGGTGCAGGTGGTCGAGGCCGTCGGGGCCGTTGATATAGTGGGAATGCCCGCTCTCGGTGGCGATGCGCCCGTCGATGCTCTGGCCGACCTGCGCCAGCGTCAGCGGCGCGCCTGCCATGCGCCGGACCAGCGGCAGATACACATCGCGGACCGGCGGCGCCGCCGCCTGCAGGCGAGCCCGGAGCGAATCGACGCCGGCGCCGCCAGCTCCGTGCCGCAGGGCGAGCACGTCCCGCCAAACCCGTGCCGCCACCTCGCCCATGCATCCTCCCCGCCCGGCCGGCCCCCCAGCCGGCCCCCGGCCGGCCCCCGGCCGGCCCAGAGAATACTCCGCAAATGCCGCCTTGGCGCGGCCCGCCGCTTATGCCACGCTCGGGGTGATGGTGGTCCGTCGGTCAGCCGCGTCCGTACCCGTGAGCATGTGTGTGATCATCGGAACCCGTCGCCTGCCGAAGTTTGCCCGATGACCTTCGATCCCCGTTTGCTTGCCGCCGAACGCGCCATCGACGAAGTCCGCTGCGGCCGGCCGCTGCTGGTGGACGGCGGCTCCTCCCCCGTTCTCTATGCGGCGGTGGAAACGCTGCGCCCGGTGGTCCTCGATCCCCTGCGAGCCCTGGCGCCCGGGGCCTGGACGCTGCTGGTGACACCGCAGCGGGCGCAGGCCATGGACCTTGCCGTCGTCGGAACCGAACCTCCGTTATCGACGGACGTCGTCCGCCTGCCGCTGCCCGGGGAGCGAATACTGGACCGGGCGATGGAGTTGACCAGCGGCGCTCCCGGAGCGGACGTCCCGGCCTCCGCCGGCGATGGCGTCGATCGGGCGGTGATCGACCTGCTGAAGGCTGCGTGGCTGCTGCCGGCGGCCGTTCGCGCCGAACTGCCCACGCCCGCCGCACCGGCGGCGGCGGATGCGCTGGCTCCGGGCGCGCTGCACCGGGTCAGCGCGGCGGCGCTGGCTCTCCTGCCGGCCGGGATGGAGACGAAGGTCGAACGGGTGAGCGAAGCGCGCATCCCGCTTGTGGATGCGGCGGCCGCCCGCTTCGTCTGCTTCCGCTCGGCGCTCGGCAGCCGGGAGCACCTGGCGGTGATCATCGGCGAGCCGGAGCCGGCCCTTGGCGTGCCGGTGCGCCTGCATTCCGCGTGTCTCACCGGCGACGTGTTCGGCAGCCTGCGCTGCGATTGCGGCGAGCAGCTGCGCCAGTCGGTGGCCGCCCTGCAGGCGCTGGGCGGCGGCGTGCTGCTCTACCTGTCACAGGAAGGGCGCGGGATCGGCCTCGCCAACAAGCTGCGAGCCTACGCGCTGCAGGACGGCGGCCGCGATACCATCGACGCCGACCTGCAGCTGGGCTTCTCGCCGGACGAGCGCCGCTACGGGGTGGCGGCGGCGATGCTGCTGGCGCTGGGGTACGCGCACATCCGGCTGATGACCAACAATCCCGACAAGATCGAGGCGCTGACCGGCGCCGGGATCACCATCGTCGAGCGGCTGCCGCTGCTGGCCGGGATCACGCCGCAGAACCGTCGCTACATGGATGCCAAGCGCACCCGGGCCCGCCACCTGCTGGACCCGGTGGCGCGCTAGTGGCGGCGGTACCGGATCCGTGCCCGGCGCCGATTCGCCTCGGCTACTTGCGGCTGGCCTGGACGACGCACGGGGTGTACCCGTGCCGGTCGACGATCCACGGCTTGTTGACGACCTGGGTGAACTGGCCCGGCGTCGACGCCGTCGCCTCCTCGAACAGCTCCACCGCGAAGACGCAATAGTCGTCGCGGCTGCGAACCTGCTGCGAGGCGTCGTTGGCGAGCTTGGTCACGAATGCGTTCATCCGATTCGCGCCCTGCGCGCCGTGCGCCCGCTTGAACAGCGCCTGCAGCGCCTGCCCCTGGTCGACGAGCACGGCTTGGTGCGTGGTCACGAAGGAATTGTAGCGCTGCTTTTCGCCGCAGCTCAGTGCAGCCACCATCAACTCGGTCTGCAGAACCCGGGTGTTCAGTGCCGCCAAGTCCCTGTCCGAAGCACAGAACGACGACTTTTTCGCGGTGTTCGCCGCATCTGCCGATCCGGCCGCCAAACTCAGGGCGACAGCCGCCATCGCTGCCGCCGCCAGCAACCGCCGCTGCTGGATGGTCTTGTGCATCACGCGCTCCTTGTCCGTCACCCCGACGACTTCCAGGTATGCCATCCTCGACCGGGCGCGGCAACACGGGACTTCCCGGGGGTGATCGGCACCGGTTTCGCCGCCGCGGCGCAGCACCGCCGAGGCGGCGGGATGCAGCCGAAACCGCCTGCAAACCGGGGTGGTGCGACCAGCGGTTGCCGGCGCGGCCGAACGACGGCACTATGTGCCCCGGGTCAGGAACAGCGACAGGCGGAACGGCGTGATGCGGACATCGGGCAGCTTTAGGCTTTGGATTTGTTTCGCTCTCGGGATCGGAGTCGGCGCCGCGACGCTGCCGGTCGCACATCCCGCAGCCGCGGCGGCGGCGGACAACGAGCGGGCGACCCGGCAATTGTTCCAGGCGGTGCAGAGCGCCGACCTGCCGGCGGTGCAGGCGAGCCTCGCCGCCGGCGCCGACGTGGATGCCCGGGATCGCTGGGGGATGACGCCCACCGACATCGCCATCGACCGCGGCCACTACCGAATCGCCCACTTCCTCGTCTCGGTGCGCAATCAGCGCCGCGAACAGGAAGCGCACGTTCAGGGGCAGACGACCCCCGCCGCGGCGGTAGCGGCTTCCTCGCCGGCGGCATCCGCGCCAGCTGCCCGTTCGGCGGCGGCGACCGCGGCGCCGGTGGACGGCGCGCGGCTCGATGCGGTGCCGCTGGCAGGCGGTCAGGCGACCGCTGCCGGCTGGCCGGCGGGCAAGCCCAACCCGTTCGATCCCACCGCTCCCGCCCCCGGCTCGCAGCTGAACCCGCCGCCACGCGCCCTGTCGCGCTGAGCGCCGCCGCGGCGGCGCGCGCCGGCGTGCCTCAGTACCGGCGCCGCAGCGCGCGCCGGCGTGCCTCAGTACCGGCGCCGCAGCGCCCGCCGGCGTGCCTCAGTACCGGCGCCGCAATCGGGCCCATGCCAGGCGCGGCAGGCGCCACGGCTCGGTTCGCTGCAGTCCGGGGTGGAACGGATCGTGCGCCGCCTCGGCCAACCGCCGGAGGTAGAGATCGGCCAGCGTCGCCGGCAGCAGCACCGGCAGCGCCCGCTGCGGTATCTCGTGCCGGTGCCGGCGGGCCTGCTGCAACCGCTCGGCCGCAGCTTCGGCGATGTGCCGTGCGACCCCCGCGACCGCCGCCGTGAGCCCGCCGGTTGCCGGCCGATCGAACAGGCGCACCGGATCGACGCCGGCCTCCCGGCACAGGTCGGCCGGCAGGTACCACCGACGGGAGCGGGCATGGAACGGAACCGAGCGCACCAGTCCGATCAGGGCCCAGGCGATGCCCACGTCGCGCGCGCTCGCCCGCGCCGCACCGTCGTCCACCTCCAGGACCTGCAGCGCTGCCAACGACAGCGCCGCCGAGGTCGCATCGGCATAGTCCACGAGGGCCGCCAGCGTCGGCGGCGCCACATCGTCCAGATCCGTTGCGCGGCCGGCGATCATCCGGTCCAGATGCCGGCGGTCGATGGGAAAGCGGGCCATCGCCGCCGCCAGGGCTTCGGCCACCGGGTGTTGCGGCGCCTGGTCGCGGCCGATGGCATCCAGCGCATCCGACCACCACTGCAGCCGGATGTGCCCCAGCAGCGGCTCGCGCACCTGCTCGCGGATGCGCGCCAGCTCCAGGTTGAAGGCAGTGAGCGCGTAGAGTGCATCCCGTTCGGCCGGCGGGGCGAACAGGGCGCAGAGGAAGCGATCAGGGTCATACTGCCGCACCTGCTGCGCGCAGTAGGAAAGGGTCTCCGGCGTCCGCGGCGGCATCGGGCTTCCCTGTGGGTCTGCTCTCTTATAAGGGAACGGGCGCCGTCTGCCGAGGGCGTGCCGCCGCCCCGTCGCGGGCGGGACTGAGCATGCGCGTCGGTGCCGACCCGGATTTCTCGCTGATGCCGGAGCTGTTTCCGGCGCGACTGCGCCCGCACCTGCGCGCCTTCGGCCGCTTCGTCCGCCTCGCCGACGGCATCACCGACGACGCATTCCTGACCACCCGGGAGAAGGTGTCGCGGCTGGAGGCACTCGAGCTCGCCATCGACGGCAGCGGTGTGCCGCAGTGGTCGGTGCAGGCGCACACCATCGCCGAGGAACTGCGGCAGAGCCTGCAGCAGACCGGCCTGCCGGCCGAGCACGTCCGGGGCGTGCTGCAGGCGTTCCGCCGCGACGCCGCGGGCCAGGTATCCGAGACCTGGATCGACCTGATGCACTACTGCCGGCTCGCCGCCGCCCCCATCGGCCGCCACATGCTGCAACTGGCGGGCGAGGACCTGCAGCGCTGCGGGCCGGCCAGCGATGCGCTGTGCGCGGCGCTGCGCATCCTCAAGCAGCTGCGCGACTGCAAGGACCCGGCGGTGCAGTACAACCGCCTGTGCATCCCCCGTGCCTTCCTGGAGGACGCCATGATCACACCCGCGCACCTGCGCGCTCCGTCCGCCAAGGGCCAGGCGCGGGCGGTGATCGATCGGGTGCTGGACGGGGTCGAGCGACTGCTGGCGGAAGCGGCGCCGCTGCCGGCGCTGATCCACGACAACGGGCTCGCCACCCATGCGGCAATCGTGCTGTGCCGGGCGAGGAAGCTCGTCCGCCAGTTCCGCCAGCGGGATCCCCTGCGCGAACGGGTCGGCCTCGCCCGCTGGCAACGGGCGCTGTGCCGCTGGGTCGCCATGCTCCGCGCGCTGCCCGGACGCTGAAGAGGGGCGCCCGAGGGCGCGACGCCGGCGGCGTGGAGGAGCCGGAAGCGCCCGCCCGCCCTTTTCATCCGCCGCCCACGTCCATATGTTCAGGCAGCCAAATTCTTCACAATCCAGGGAACGAGGGACCAATGCCGTTTGAACTGCCCGCTCTGCCCTACGCCAAGGACGCGCTCGCGCCGCACATCTCGGCGAACACGCTCGACTTCCACCACGGCAAACATCACCAGGCCTACGTCACCAACCTGAACAACCTGACCAAGGACGGGCCGCTGGCCGCGAAGAGCCTGGAAGAGGTGATCAAGGCCGTGGCGGGCGACGCCGCCAAGGCCGGCATCTTCAACAACGCCGCCCAGGTGTGGAACCACACCTTCTACTGGAACTGCATGAAGCCGGGCGGCGGCGGCAAGCCCTCGGGCGACGTGGCGGCTGCAATCGACAAGGGCTTCGGCAGCTACGAGAAGTTCGTCGAGGAGTTCAAGAACGCCTGCGTCACCCAGTTCGGCAGTGGCTGGGGCTGGCTGGTAGCGGAAGGCGGTGCGGTGAAGGTGTCGAAGACGCCGAACGCCGACCTGCCGATGGCGCACGGCCAGACGGCGCTGCTCACCTGCGACGTCTGGGAGCATGCCTATTACCTGGACTACCAGAACCGGCGCCCGGATTACGTCCAGACCTTCCTCGACCATCTGGTCAACTGGGACTTCGTCGCCGCCAACCTGGCGAAGGCATGAGCGGTACGTCCGTCGCCGTTCGTCGTCGTGGCCGGGCTTGTCCCGGCCATACGCGGCGGGCGCCACGTTCTGCCGTCGCCCCCTGGAGCACGTCAATCCGATCAAGCGGAATCGCTTGGTCGGATTGACTTGCTCTAAGACTCAAACAGTCAGAGCACGACCGTTTGATCAGATCGGTTCGATCTGATCAAGCCGCGCTCTACTCCACCGCGATCAGCGCCGCGGCCACCTCCCGGTCCTCGAGCAGCAGGACGTTGAAGGTGCGGCAGGCGGCCCCGGTGTCCATCCACTCCACGCCCACGCCCGCCGCCCGCATCGCCTCATTCAGGCCTTCGGGCCGGGGGGCGAACGAGCGTCCGCAGCCGATGATCAGGATGCGCGGCGGCGACTGCCGGTCCAGCAGCGGCGCCAGCGACGCAGCGTCGATCGCTTCTGCCGCGCCCACCGCCCAGGCAAACGTCCGGTCCGGCAGCACCAGTACCGATCCCGCGTGCCGGACGCCCGCGATCCGAAACCCGCCGCTGCCGTACTTCTCGATCAGCTGCCGGCCGCCGCCGGCGTTCGCCGTGATGCGGGTGCGGTCCATCCGCGCTTCAGGGCTGCTCGCCCAGCGCCACCTCACCGGTCACCGAGGCGCGGCGGACGTTCATGTACAGCAGCAGCGGCACGGCGACGAACACCGACGAATACGTGCCGACGATCACCCCGAACAGCATGGCGAAGCTGAAGCCACGCAGCACTTCGCCGCCGAGTACGTAGAGCACGATCAGCACCATGATCGTCGTGATGCCGGTGAGGAAGGTGCGCGACAGGGTCTGATTGATCGACAGGTCGATCAGCTCAATGAACGGCATCGTCTTGTACTTGCGCATGTTCTCCCGGATCCGGTCGAATACGACGACGCTGTCGTTGATCGAATAGCCGGCGATGGTCATCACTGCTGCGACGATCGTCAGGTTGAACTCGTAGCCCAGCAACGCGAAGACGCCGACGATGGCGAGCACGTCGTGCAGCAGGGACATCACGCCCGCGACACCGAATTGCCATTCGAAGCGGAACCACAGGTAGCCCATGATCGACAGCAGCGCGGCCGCCATCGCATAGATCGCGTCGCGGAACAACTCGGCGCTGACCTGCGGACCCACCAGCTCGATCCGCCGGTACTCGACGCCCGACCCGAGCGCCTCCCGCACCTTGTTGATCGCGGCCTGCTGCGCGGCCTCTCCCCCGTCCTGCTCCTGCAGGCGGATCAGCACGTTGTCGGGCGCGCCGAACTCCTGCAGCCCGACCTCGCCCAGTTGCAGGTCCGACAGGGTCTGCCGCATGGTCGTCATGTCGGCCGCGTCCGGGGTCTTCACCTCGATCAGGATGCCGCCGCGGAAGTCGATGCCGAAATTCAGGCCGTCGATCGCGATGACGATGATCGACAGCAGGAGAAACGACGTCGAGACGCCCAGGAACACCTTGTGCCAGCGCATGAACGGAATGCGCGTATTGGCCGGGACGAACTGGATGCCACGCATGCGTCTGCCTCAGATGGTGAGGGATTTCGGCCGCGCCCGCCGCAGCCAGGTGACGACCATCAGCCGGGTGAGCGTCACCGCGGTGAACATCGACGTCAGGATGCCGATCCCCAGCGTCACCGCGAAGCCGCGCACCGGCCCGGAGCCGAAGAGGTAGAGCAGCCCGGCGGCGAACAGGGTCGTCAGGTTGGAGTCGATGATCGTCGTCAGCGCCCGGGTAAAGCCGGAATCGATGGCCGAGACCGGCGTCCGCCCGCCGCGCACCTCCTCGCGGATGTGCTCGAAGATCAGCACGTTGCTGTCCACCGCCATGCCGATGGTGAGCACGATGCCGGCAATGCCGGGCAGGGTCAGGGTCGCCTGCAGCAGCGACATCGCCGCGACCAGCAGGACGGCATTGGCGATCAGCGCCACGTTGGCGATGATCCCGAAGCTGCCGTAGGCGACGATCATGAAGACCAGCACCAGGATGGTGCCGACGATGCCGGCCGTCACGCCGGCGGTGATCGAATCGCTGCCCAGCCCCGGCCCCACCGTGCGCTCCTCAAGCACCGTCAGCGGCGCCGGCAGCGCGCCCGCGCGCAGCAGCAGCGCCAGATCCTGCGCCTCCTGGGCGCTGAAGCCGCCGGTGATCACGCCCGAGCCGCCAAGAATCGGCTCGCGGATCTGCGGCGCGCTGATCACGTGGTCGTCGAGGACGATCGCCAGGTTCTTGCCGACGTTCTGGCTGGTGGCGTCGCCGAAGCGCTTGCCGCCGACCGCATCGAAGCGGAACGAGACGATCGGCTCCCCCCGGTCGAAGGTGGGCTGGGCGTCGATCAGGTTCTCGCCGCTGACCACCACCCGCTTGCGCACCACGAGGCGCTGCTCCTGCCCGGGCTGGGCGCGCCGGTCGCGCAGCGGCAGCACCACCGAGCCCGGCGGTGGCCGGCCGGACAGGGACTCGCTCACGTCGGCGCTGTCGTCCAGCAGGTGGAAGGTCATCTTAGCCGTCTTGCCGATCAGCGACTTGATCCGTTGCGGGTCGTCCACGCCCGGAAGCTGCACCAGCACCCGGTCGACGCCCTGCCGCTGGATGCTGGGCTCGCGCACGCCGGTCTCGTCGATCCGTCGGCGGATGATCTCCAGCGATTGCTCGACCGCCGCCTGCTGGCGCTGCCGGATCGCCTGCTCGCCGAGTACCAGCTGCAGCCGCCCGCCGTCACCGGCCTCGACGCGGGCGTCCGGGTCGATGCCGGCCAAGAGCTTGCGTGCCGCGTCCTGCTGCTCGGGATCGACGATGGTGACCGTGACGCCCGGCCCGTCGACTCCCAGCGCCTGATAGCGGATCTTTGCCTTGCGCAGCTCGTCGCGCACGGAATCGACGAGGCCTTCCAGCCGCTCGCGCACCACGGCCCGGGTGTCCACCTGCAGCAGCAGGTGCGAGCCGCCCTGCAGGTCGAGGCCGAGACTGATCTGGCGGTGGGGGAACCAGCCGGGCAGCGCGTCCGCATCCTCGCGGCTGATCAGGTTCGGTGATGCGATTGCGACCGCCAGCGCGCAGACCAGCACGACGACGATCGCCTTCCAGCGGGCAAAGTGCAACATCGGCGCAACCGTCTCGCTACGTCGGTCAGTCGCGCTTGCCGCCCAGGATCTTCGTCAGTCGGGAGGGACGCGGACCGGCCGGCTTGTCACCCTCCCCGCCCGTCGCACCGTCGACGGCCGACCCGGTGCTGCCCCCGGCAGGTGCGTCGCCGGCCGCCCCCGGGCCGTCACCGGCAGCCGTGCCGCCACCCGCACCCGTGCCGCCGCGCGGCTCCTTCGCGTCGCCGCCCCGCGGCTGCTTCGTATCGCCGGCCGGTTCGGGCTTCGCCAGGACGCCGGAGATCATCTGCCGCTGTACCCGCACCCGCACGCCCTCGGCGATCTCCAGCTGCACTTCGTTGTCGTCGATCACCTTGCTGACCGTGCCGATGATGCCGCCGCCGGTGACCACCCGGTCACCACGCCGGATGGCGGACAGCATTTCCTTGTGCTGCTTCATCTTCTTCTGCTGCGGGCGGATCAGCAGGAAGTAGAAGACGACGAAGATCAGGACGATGGGAAGCAGCTGCAGCATGGCGTCGGGAGCGCCGGCGGCGGCCGCGTCCTGGGCCAGTGCGGTGGAGACGAACATCAAGGACTCCTCAAAGTGCCCGGGCAGTGCGGGAGGCCGAGACTATAGCCGCCCCTTCTGCGCTTGCAAACGGGAACGCCGAGGCGCACGCGAAGCGGCGGGGCTGCGGCTCGGCCTACTCGTCATCGACGGTTTCCCGGAGCGGCGAAGCACACTAGGTTCGGAGGATGAACGATCCCGACCTCGCCTGCCTGCTGGAGCGGTTGGCCGCAGCCCTGGAGCGCCTTGCCCCGCCGCCGCCGCCCGACGCCACCCTCGACGCGGCCGACGCCTTCGTCTGGCATGCCGAATCAGCCCGGCTGGAGGCGGTGCCGCGGGTCAACCGGGTCGAGCTTGCGCTGCTGAAGGGAATCGAGCGGCAGGCCGAGACGCTGCTGGAGAACACCCGGCGCTTCGCCTCGGGCCTGCCGGCCAACAACGCGCTCTTGTGGGGGGCGCGCGGCACCGGCAAGAGTTCGCTGGTCAAGGCGGTGCATGCTCGCCTCCTCGACGAGCGGCCGGGAAGCCTGGCCCTGATCGAGGTGCACCGGGAGGACATCGCCACCCTGCCCCGCCTGCTGGGCCGGCTGCGGGCGGCGCCGCGCCGCTGCCTCGTCTTCTGCGACGACCTGTCGTTCGACGGCCACGACGCCGCCTACAAGTCGCTGAAGGCGGTGCTCGAAGGCGGCATCGAGGGCCGGCCGGACAACGTGCTGTTCTACGCCACGTCGAACCGCCGCCACCTGATGCCGCGCGAGATGATCGAGAACGAGCGCTCGACGGCGATCAACCCGGCGGAATCGGTGGAGGAGAAGGTCTCGCTCTCCGACCGCTTCGGCCTGTGGCTGGGCTTCCACGGCCTGGACCAGGACACCTACCTCGCCATCGTCACCGGCTACGCCGACCACTACCGGCTGGCGCTGCCGGAGGGCGACCTGCGCCGCGAGGCGCTCGCCTGGGCCGCCGGCCGCGGCGCCCGCTCCGGCCGGGTCGCCTGGCAATACATCCAGGACCTGGCCGGCCGACTGGGCCAACCGCTCGACTGAGGCGCGGACGAGCAATGCAGACGAAGATCATCGAGGTCACGGCGCAGAAGGGCAACGCCGATACGCTGGTCGCCATCGCCGAACAGGCGGGCGCGGCCGACTGGCAGGTCATCGACCTGGGCGGAGAACGCGACTGCGTGCGCATCGTCGTCGCCGGCAGCAGCAACCGCCAGCATATGATCGACCGCATCGAGAGCATCCTCGCCCCGTCCGACGGCTGGCGCCTGCTCATCCTGCCGGTGGACGCGATGCTTCCGCCGCCGCAGCCGGACGATGAGGAGGATCGCTCGGCGCAGGCGCAGGCGATCACTGCCAGCCGCGAGGAACTGTTCGCAACCATCGCCGGCGGCGCTGCAATCGACAGCACGTTCCTGCAGCTGGTGGTGCTGTCCACCATCGTCGCCGGCATCGGACTCGTCACCGACAGCGTCGCCGTGATCATAGGCGCCATGGTGATCGCCCCACTGCTCGGCCCCAACCTCGCGTTCGCATTCGGCTCCGCGCTGGGTGACAGCGCGCTGATGGCCCGGGCACTGAAGGCGAACACCTGCGGGCTCGGCCTGGCGGTGACGCTGTGCGCGGCCGCTTCGTCGCTCGCGGGGGTGAATCTGGACAGCCGGGAGATCGTGGCGCGAACGTCGGTCGGCTACGATGGGGTGGTGCTGGCGCTCGCCTCGGGAGCCGCCGCGGCGCTGTCGCTGACCACCGGGCTGTCGACGACCCTGGTGGGCGTCATGGTCGCGGTTGCACTGCTGCCTCCGGCAGCGACACTCGGGCTGATGGCGGGAGCCGGTCACGCGGAGGCGGCGCTGGGGGCAGCGATGCTGCTGGGCGTCAACATCGCCTCGGTCAATCTGGCAGCGCAGATCGTCTTCGTCACCCGCGGCATCCGGCCGCATCGGTGGCTCGAACGGAAGTCCGCGCGCCAGTCGACAACCCTGTCCGCCCTGATCTGGAGCACCTTGCTGATGGGCGCGGTCGTGGTTATCGCCCTCCGCCACCCCTGAGCGCACCCGCGGCGGCACCCGTGCATCACCGCCTCAGGCGCGCCAGAACGGCTTGTCCAGCTCCTGCCAGACGTCGGCCCGCGCGACACCGATGTCGCGCAACATCCGGTCGTCCAGACGGGCGAGATTGCGCCGGGCCTGCGCCCGCTCCTGCCAGGCGAGTGGCGCTTCGAGTACCCGTCTCAGATCCCCGGTCAGCTTGCGCGCGCCGATCCGGGCCCAGGTGCTCCAGCTGGGCAGCATCGGCTCATGGAGGGACAATTGGCCATTTGTATCGATACAATTTTGCGACAACATCGCACCTCTCCCGGATCATTTCGCCGTCATGGGCTTGCCGACACTGTTGATTGACACCGGCACAGGGTCAATGTATTTATTGTCATGATGACAATGTGGACGCCGCAGCTGGAAGGTCGGGACGGCCCCCTCTACCGCCGCATCGCCGATGCGCTGGCCGACGACGTGGCAGCCGGCCGCCTGCCCGTCGGCAGCCAGCTGCCGACGCACCGGGAGCTGGCGTGGCGGCTGGGGGTCACCGTGGGCACCGTCAGTCGGGGATACGCGGAAGCCGGGCGGCGGGGTCTGATCGGCGGCGAGGTCGGGCGCGGCACCTTCGTCCAGCAGCCGGACTGGCCGGCGGCACGGGACGGCGAATGTCTGCCCGAACTGCCGCGCGCACGCGTCGGCCGCGCCACATCGGGCCAGCGCTGGTTCCTGCAGCACGGTGCCCGACCACCCGAAGACGGCGCCGACGGCAGCGGTGATGGACGCCTGGACCTGAGCCTCAACTATCCCTTCGGCGAGCCGGTGGCGGACGTGCTCGCCGCCGGACTGGACGGCCTGGGCGACCCGTCGCTGCTGACCGCGATCGGCGGCTACCAGCCAGCGAACGGCATGCACCGGCACCGGGAGGCGGGTGCGGTGTGGCTGCGCCGGTTCGGGATCGACGTCGATGCGGAAAGCGTGATGATCGTGCCCGGCTGCCAGGGAGGCCTGTCGATGTCGTTCCTCGCGCTGTGCCGGCCGGGCGACGTGGTGCTGCACGACGCCCTGACCTGGCCCGGCCTGCATGCGACGGCGGCACCGCAGGGCGTGCGCAGCGTGGGCCTGCCGATGGACGAGCACGGGCTGCTGCCCGATGCCTTCGAGGCCGCCTGCCGGGAGCACCGGCCCCGCCTGCTCTACACCATGCCGACCCTGCACAACCCGACGACGATCTCGATGCCCGAGCAGCGCCGGCGGGAGATCGCCGCCGTCGCCGAGCGGCACGGCGTCTTCGTCGTCGAGGATGATGTCTACGGCTTCCTGCCCGATTCCCCCCTTCCACCGATTCGCACCGTCCTGCCGGAGCTGGGCATCTACGTCACCAGCCTGTCCAAGTGCCTGGCGCCGGCGCTACGCATCGGCTATCTGGTCGCGGCACCGGCACTGATGCCGCGGCTCGCCGCCGCCATGCGCACCAGCGTGCTGATGACGTCCTCGATCGCGGCCGAAGTGGCCAGCCGCGCCATTGCGTCGGGGGCGGCGGCGATCGCCACCCACCGGCAGCGGGAGGAAGCCCGCGCCCGCCAGCGGCTGGCGGCCGAGCTGCTGCAGGGACTGCCGTACCGCAGCGGCACCACCGCGTTTCACGGCTGGCTGGGCGTGCCGGCGCCCTGGCGCGTCGATGACCTGGTCGCCGCGCTTGCCGCCCGTGGCATCGTCGTCACCCCCGGCGCGGCGTTCGCCGGCGAGGCGAGGCTGCCGGAGGCGGAGACGCACGTGCGGATTTGCCTGTGCGCGGTCGCTGACCGGGCCCGGCTGGGAACCGCGCTCGGCATCATCGCCGATCTTTTGCGCAGCGGCGCGCCGCAGCGGCTGCCGGTGATCTGAACCGGCCGGAGCAGCGGCTGGTGCAGCGAGCGGGGCGGAGGTGGGCGGGCGCCACCGGCAGGGCCGATGCCGCGGGGCGGATCGTGGTGCGGACGCTGTGGGGCGGATGCGCGCGGAGGTTGCTGCCGGGCTACCTGCCGGTGGGAAACGGTGCGACGGTGTGCCCGTGGTTCAGCGGTCCGTGGCCACCGCCCAAGCCCGGGGCGGTGCGGATCGCTTCCTGCACGTAGGCCCGCGCGCGGACGACGGCGTCGCGCACGCTCATTCCCTGCGCCAGTCCGGTGGCGACGGCAGAGGCGAGCGTGCAGCCGGTGCCGTGCGTGTGCACGGTCGCGATGCGGGCATCGGCGAAGTGCTCCACCGGCCGGCCCGGCTCGGCCAGCACGTCGACCAGCATCGGCCCTTCGCCGTGGCCCCCCTTCAGCAGCACCGCTGCCGGGCCCAGGTCGAGCAACCGCCGGGCGGTCGCTTCGGCCGCGAGCGGACCGGCGCCGGCCGGTGCCGAGGGATCGGGCGCACCTATCAGCGCCGCCGCCTCCGGCAGGTTGGGGGTGAGCACCCGGGCCATCGGCACCAGGCGACGGCGGAGCACGTTCACGGCCGCATCTTCGAGCAGCGGCTGGCCGCCCTTCGCCAGCATCACCGGATCGACGACCACCGGGATCCCCCCGGCGAGGCGAGCCAGGGCGTCGGTCACCGCGTCCACCACCTCCGGCCGGTGCAGCATGCCGATCTTGATGCAGTCGGCGCCGATGTCCTCCAGCACCACCTGGATCTGGCGGACGACGAAGTCGGCCGGCACGTCGAGGACGGCGAAGACGCCGCGGGTGTTCTGGGCGGTGAGTGCGGCGATCGCGGTCGCGGCGTAGCCGCCGAGTGCGGTGACCGTCTTGACGTCCGCCTGGATGCCGGCGCCGCCCCCGGAATCGGAGCCGGCGATGATCAGCACCCGGCCGGGCTTGCCTCCGGTCGTCGACGCGGCCATGCCCGCGCCCGTCGTCGAATCCGTCACGGCCACATCTGACGCCGAAGCGGGCGCCGAAGCCCCCGGCGCGCCGGGCCGCTCACGCCGCAGCCGCGCGGATGACGCCGCAGATCTCCTCGACGATCGCCCCGATCAGCGCCGGGTCCTCGCCCTCGGCCATCACCCGGATCACCGGTTCGGTGCCCGAGGGGCGAATCAGCAGCCGGCCGCTGTTGCCCAGCCGCCGCTGGCCAGCATCGATCGCGTCCTTGACGCCCACGTCCTCCAGCGGCTGGCCGCCGTTGAAGCGGACGTTGCGCAGCAGCTGCGGCAGCGGATCGAACACTCGGCAGACCTGGCTCGGACGGCGGCCCGAGCCGATGACCACGGCGAGGACCTGCAATGCCGCGATCAGCCCGTCGCCGGTGGTGGTGTGGTCGCTGAGGATGATGTGACCCGATTGTTCACCGCCGACGTTGAAGCCGTAGCGGCGCATGTGCTCGACCACGTAGCGGTCGCCGACCTTGGTCCGCTCCAGGGTGAGGCCGAGGCCGGAGAGATAGCGCTCCAGGCCCATATTCGACATCACGGTGGCGACGACGCCGCCCATCTTCAGCTGGCCGCTGGTCCGCCAGTGGTTGGCGATCACCGCCATCAGCTGGTCGCCGTCGATCAGCTGACCGGTCTCGTCGGCGATCAGCACCCGGTCCGCATCGCCGTCCAGCGCGATACCCAGGTCGGCCCGGTATTCCTGCACCGCCCGGCACATGGCCTCCGGCGCGGTCGAGCCGCAATCGCGGTTGATGTTCATGCCGTCCGGGCTGACGCCGATCGGGATGACCTCGGCGCCCAGCTCCCACAGGATCGCCGGCGCCACCTTGTAGGCGGCGCCGTTGGCGCAATCGAGGACGATGCGCAGGCCGGAAAGCGTGCAGCCCTTGGGGAAGGAGTGCTTGACGAACTCGATGTAGCGACCGTGCACGTCATCCAGCCGCTTCGCCCGGCCGAGCTGGCCGGGTGCGGCGAGATACGTGTCGAGACCGTTGTGGACGTGCGCCTCGATCTCCTCCTCCACCTCGTCGGAAAGCTTGAAGCCGTCCGGGCCGAACAGCTTGATGCCGTTGTCCTCGAACGGGTTGTGCGAGGCGGACAGCATCACGCCCAGGTCGCAGCGCATCGACCGGGTGAGGATGGCGACGGCCGGCGTCGGCATCGGGCCGACGATGATCACGTCCATGCCGACGGAGATGAAGCCTGCGGTGAGCGCCGCCTCGAGCATGTAGCCGGACAGACGAGTATCCTTGCCGATGAGCACCCGGTGCTGGTGCCGGCCGCGCCGGAACTGGCAGCCCGCCGCCATCCCCACCTTCATGGCCATTTCGGCGGTCATCGGGTACCGATTGGCCGTACCCCGGATCCCATCGGTCCCGAACAGGCGCTTCTGCTTCGTCACGATCTACCCCGTGTGTTCGCTCCGTTGACGCAGCTTGGCATGCGGTCCCCGGCAGGACAGTGATGCCGGATACAGTGTCTACCGCTCGGGCATTCTCCCGTATCGCACTTTACAGCCTACCTTGATCGCGTCCGCTCGGCAATGGCCTGCCAGACTGTAAGTGCCAGTTGCGTGTCCTCCACGTCGTGCACTCTGAGTATGCAGGCGCCGCCCTGCACCGCGGCGAGGGCAGCCGCGATCGAGCCGCCGAGGCGACGCCGGGGAGGCTGCTCCCGGCCGAGCCTGGCGATGAAACTCTTGCGCGACACTCCCACCACCAGTGGCCGGCCCAACGTCCCAAAGATGGGCAACCGGGCGATTATGTCCAGATTGTGGTCGACCGTCTTGCCGAATCCGATGCCGGGGTCGAGCGCGATGCGCCGGGCGGGGACGCCGGCGGCGGTGCAGGCGGTGAGACGCGCTGCGAGCCAGTTGCGGACGTCCAGTGCCGCGTCGTCGTAGCGGGGATCGTCCTGCATGCTCCGGGGCTCGCCCTGCATGTGCATCAGCACCACGCAGACACCGGTTTGGGCCAGCAGCGGCAGGGCACGCGGATCGTGCCGCAGCGCCGAGACATCGTTGACGATGCGGGCCCCGGCGTCGATCGCCGCCGCCATGACCGAAGCGTTGCGCGTGTCGATGGAGACCAGGGCACCTTCCGCGGTCAGCGCGCGGACCACCGGCTCGATGCGGGCGATCTCCACGTCGGGCGGCACCGGCTCCGCCCCCGGCCGAGTGGACTCGCCGCCCACGTCGAGGATGTCCGCCCCGCCGCGCAGCATCGCCCGGCCCCGCTCCACCGCGGCCTCGGGATCGAGCGTCTCGCCGCCGTCGGAGAAGCTGTCGGGGGTGACGTTGATCACCCCCATCAGCCGCGGCCGATCGAGGGACAGGCCCGCAAACGAGTGCGGCGACGGGGCATCTACGCCGCCGTCGCCGGCTTGCTCGATCGTCGCCGCCCCCGTTCCCGGCTGCGCCGGTGACGCAACCGTGCGCACGGGAAGCACCTCAGTTCGGTTGCGGTTCCGCCTCGAAGCCGCCGCGCGGCTCCTTGCCGGCCTTCTTGCCGCTGCTGGGCACCGAGGCGCGCCGGCCGGTCTCGCGCGGCTCGTCGCGGGGATCGACCCTGACCACCGGCTCGCCGCGCAGCAGCGCCTGCACCTCGTCGCCGGACAGGGTCTCGTACTCCAGCAGCGCCGCTGCGATCGTTTCCAGGTCGGCACGGCGGGCCTCCAGGATGGCGCGCGCCGCTTCCTCCGCGTCGTCGATCAGACGGCGCACTTCCTCGTCGATCAGCCTGGCGGTGGCATCGGAGACATGCTTCTGCTGGGTGACCGCGTGGCCGAGGAAGATCTCCTCCTGGTTATCGGTATACCGCAGCGGTCCGAGCTTTTCGCTGAAGCCGAACTCGGTGACCATCCGACGCGCCAGGTCCGTCGCCTGCCGGATGTCGTTGCCCGCACCGGTGGTCACGTTATCGGGCCCGAAGACGATTTCCTCGGCGATGCGGCCACCGAACAGCACCGTCAACTTCGACGCCAGCTCCATCTTCGAGTAGCTGTGCCGATCCCGTTCCGGCAGCGACATGGTGACACCGAGCGCCCGGCCGCGCGGAATGATCGTGACCTTGTGCAGCGGATCGTGCCTGGGCACGCACAGCCCGACCAGCGCATGGCCCGCCTCGTGGTAGGCGGTCAGCCGCTTCTCCTCCTCGCTCATCACCATCGAGCGCCGTTCGACGCCCATCAGCACCTTGTCCTTCGCCGCCTCGAAGTCATGCATGGTTACCAGCCGCTTGCCGGCACGGGCCGCCAGCAGGGCCGCCTCGTTGACCAGGTTGGCGAGGTCGGCGCCGGAGAAGCCGGGGGTGCCGCGGGCGATGACGCGCGGATCCACGTCGGCGCCCACCTGCACCTTGCGCATGTGCACCTTCAGGATCTGCTCGCGACCGAGGATGTCCGGATTGGGGACCACCACCTGCCGGTCGAACCGGCCAGGACGCAGCAGCGCCGGGTCGAGCACGTCCGGCCGGTTGGTGGCGGCGATCAGGATCACGCCTTCGTTCGACTCGAAGCCGTCCATCTCGACGAGCAGCTGGTTCAGTGTCTGCTCGCGCTCGTCGTTGCCGCCACCGAGCCCCGCACCCCGGTGCCGCCCGACGGCGTCGATCTCGTCGATGAAGATGATGCAGGGTGCGTTCTTCTTCCCCTGCTCGAACATGTCGCGCACGCGCGAGGCGCCGACACCGACGAACATCTCGACGAAGTCGGAGCCCGAGATGGTGAAGAACGGCACGTTGGCTTCGCCGGCGATGGCACGGGCCAGCAGCGTCTTGCCGGTGCCCGGGGGGCCGACGAGCAGGCAGCCTTTCGGGATCTTGCCGCCCAGGCGCTGGAACTTCTGCGGGTCCTTCAGGAATTCGACGACCTCTTCCAGCTCCTGCTTCGCCTCGTCGATGCCGGCCACGTCCTCGAAGGTCACGCGCCCGGTCTTCTCGGTCAGCAGTCGGGCGCGGCTCTTGCCGAAGCCCATGGCCTTGCCGCCGCCGGCCTGCATCTGGCGCATGAAGAAAATCCACACGCCGATCAGCAGCAGCATCGGGAACCAGGAAATCAGCACGCTCCAGATGGTGGGCGAGCCGTCGTCGGCCGGCGTCGCCGCGATGCGCACGCCGTGCTTCTGCAATTTCGAGATCAGGTTCGGGTCTTCGGGCGCGAACGTGGTGAGCGAGCGGCCGTCACGGAAGACGCCGGTGATCTGACGGCCCTTGATCGTCACTTCGCGGACATCGCCCGTTTCCACCTGCGACAGGAAATCGGAATAGGCGAGCGGCTGCTGCGCGCCGCGCGGCGCGGATCCCTGGAACAGATTGAAGAGGGCAAACACCAGCAGAGCGATGATCACCCACAGTGCAAGGTTGCGGCCGATATTCACGATACTGTCCTGCCTTCCTGTCAAATTCGACGCGGCATCACCGGCATCCGGCAGCCGTACCGGAACGGAGCCGGAAACCACCCCAAGAGGCGGAGACGGCGGATGCCGCCCGGCCTTTCCATCGCGACCCGCATCGTCGGTCGGCGCATCGCGACGGGCAGACGCTGCCCTGACCCCCGACGGGTTCCCTGCGCCGCACGGCCACCGCCCCGGGAAGCCTTCCGGATAGATATAGTTGTCGCAAACCCGATGCGCTGCCTATTCCGGGCAATTTTATCTCTACATCGGAATGATTATAAACGAATTCGCGCCTGCAAGGAAATACCCGGGTCCGGTAATCCCATAGCGAGGCGTCCATGTCGTCTCCACAATCACAGATTGTGTCTCCGGCGGGCCTGCGCGCCGCCAGCCGAGCAACGGCGCCGCCAGCGGACCCGCCCCGTCGTCCAAAACCGGCAGGATGGAACGCACCGGCGCCGGCAGCGATGCCCAGGCGGGCCCGCACGCCTCACGCAACAGCGGCGCATCGGTCGGTGCCAGCGGCCGCAGAATCAACGACGGCGGCGGCGTCCCGGCGGTCTCCGGTGCGTCCCCGCCCCGGCGGACGTCGATGGTGAATCGCCCGTCCCACAGCAATCGGGTACCGATCGCAACCGCCATCGGTGGCGGCAGCCGGCGCTGCTCGCGGCAGACGAGCAGATCCTCGCCGCGGCCGATCAGCCGGCAACGACCGAAACTGGCCTCGCCGCCCACCGGCTCCACCAACCGGCCGAGCGCCCGGCGGACCGGTTCGGGATCGCACTCCCGCTCCCCGCCGCCGACCGCACCCGCCACCCGCGCGAGCGCCTGCACGGCCACCTCGGGTGCCGCGGCCGCCAGCGGGGCGCGGGCGATCCGCACGAAGCCCGCCGGATACACCCGGCAGCAGCGGACCAGCAGCGCCGCCACCGCCGTGTCCATCGCCGCCCGCGCATCCGCCATCCGCACCGCGGCGCCGAGCAGCAACGGCCGGGTGAGCCCCGCCCCCGCCAGCCCCGGCAGCAGGGCCCGCAGCCGGCTGCGGGCATAGCGGGGGTCGCGGTTGGCGGGATCCTCCACCCAAGGCTGGCCCCGGTCCTGCAGCAGGCGACGCAGCGCGTCCGGGTCCTCCGCCAGCAGCGGGCGGAGCAGGCGCACCTCCCGGGTCTCCAGCAGCGGCGCCATCCCCGCAAGCCCGGCGATGCCGCTGCCGCGCAGCAGCCGCTGCAGCACCGTCTCCGCCTGATCGGCCGCATGGTGGCCGAGCAGCAGGTGCAGGATGCCGGCGGCCCGGCAGCAATCGATCATCAGCCGGTAGCGGGCGATCCGCGCCGCCGCCTGAATGCCGGTGGCGGGCGGGGGTCCGGCCCAGCGCAGAAGCTGGTGCGGGACGCCGAGACGGGCCATCCAGGCAGCCACCTGCGCCGCCTCCGCCGCCGCGTCGGGCCGCAGTCCGTGATCGACGGTGAGTGCGAGAACGTGACCGCCGCGGGCGGTAGCCCAGTCCCGGGCGAGCAGGCACAGGGCCATGCTGTCGGCGCCGCCGGAGACGGCGACCGCGAGCGTCGGCGATGGTTCGAACGGGCTCAGCGCCCGCATGGCCGCCTCGAAGCGGCAGGGCAGGTCGCCACCCGTACCGGCCCCCTCCCCCGCTCCGGCCCCCTCCCCGGCGCGGGGGGCGCCCGGCCTCAGTTGCAGGCGATCCGCTTGCTCTCCTGCGCCGCCCGTTCGCGCACCGTTTCCGGGGCGCTCGGGAACACCTTGCCCAGCTCGCGGAAGGTGGCGCAGGCCTCCTTTTTCTTGTCCAGCGCCGACAGCGACAGGCCCAGCTTCAGCAGTGTGTCCGGCGCCTTCGGCCCAGCCTTGTTCTTCTCGTAGCCGTCGAGGAAGAGCTGCGCCGAGCGGGCGTAATCGCCCCGCGCGTAGTAGGTTTCCCCCAGCCAGTAGCGGGCGTTGTCGGCCAGCGGATCGTTGGGGTTGTTCTTCAGGAACTCGCTGAAACCAGCGGCCGCGTCTTCGTAGCTGCGCTTCTCCAGCAGCCCCAGGGAACGGGCGTACTGCTCGCGCGGCGGCAGGCCCGCGACGCTCGCAGCCGCAGCGGGAGGCGCCGTCCGCGACTTCGCGGCGTCCGTCTCGCCGGACCCGCCGCCGCCGGTCGACGCCGGGCCGGATGCCGGGGGGCGTGCCGCAGCGCCCGCACCTGCGGCCGTGCCGGCAGCCGCACCCGCGGCGCCTGCCGTCGGCGCCGCAGCGGACGCCATCGAGGCGCCGCCACCCACCTCGGATGCATCGCCGGAACGCGGCTGGCTCAGCCGGTATTCCATGTCTGCCAGCGCCTTGTTGAGGCGCTCGTCGAGCCGGCGGAGCTGGAACGCCACCTCCTCCAGCCGGCCGGTCACCGTCCGCAGATCCTGCTCGAGCTGGGTCATCCGCACGTCGAGCCGCGCCATCGCCGGGCCGGCGCCCTGGGCGGCGGCCGCTGCCGCCGGGGAGTTCGCCGCCGAGGGAGGCGGTACCGTCGGTGGCGACGAGGGTCCGGAGCCGGCGCCCGTGGGCGGGATCAGCAACCGCGGCTCCGATCCCTGCGTCCAGGCGGTGGCCGGCCCGATCACCACCAGGGCGACGGCGACGAGGCCCGCGCCGAGGACGGCGACGAGGCCCCGGCGACCGCTTCGGCCGGCGGGGCCACAGCGGTGCCGACTACGGCCGGCCGGGAAACGCACCCTGCTCACCCGCGCCGCCCCGTCAGCTGCCGGCGACGCTGCCGACGACAACCGTGACCGCTCGCCGGTTCTTCGCCCACGCCGCCTCGTTCGAGCCGACGACGGCCGGCCGCTCCTCGCCGTAGGAAATGGTGCGGATCCGGCCGGGGTTGATGCCGAACGCCACCAGGTAGTCCTTCACCGCCGTGGCACGGCGTTCGCCCAGCGCCAGATTGTACTCCCGGGTGCCGCGTTCGTCGGTGTGGCCTTCGACGGTCACCGCGACGGAGCCGTTGCGCATCAGCAGCGCCGCCTGTCGGTCGAGAGTCTCCTGTGCCTGGCCGTCGAGCGCGAAGCTGTCGAACGGAAAGAACACCGTGTCGCCGATCGACACCAGCTCCCGCTCCGCCTCGGACGGGCCGAGGCCGCCGCGCTGGCCCGATCCCGGCGACGGCAGGCCCGACGAGCTGAAGCCGCCCGGCGGCGGCAGGGTGGACACGGTGGACTGGTCGCCGGCGCCGCCGCCCGCACCACCCGTCGAAGCTGCGCCCTGTTCATCGGACGCCGTCTCGCAGGCGGCGATAGCCAGCACCAGGGCGGACATCGCCAGCAGTCTCCTCAGCATCGCAGTCCTTGCCTCCTCAGCGTTTCATCGGTGGCGGGCCGAACGGATGGCCCGTTCGAAACCAACACGGCATTATCGTGGTCGACGCGCACACTGCACCCTCGCCGCCCGGCCCGCAAGCCCGCCGGATCACGGGTGCAGCGGCGACCAGGCGGGATCGGACGCATCACCCGGTGTCGCCACCTCGCGCTCGTTGCGGCCGGTCAGGTCGATGGTGTAAAGCCGCGACCGGCCGCCCCGCCCGTCCGCATCCGTCGGTTCCTTGCGGAAGAACATCAGCACCCGGCCGTTCGGTGCCCAGGTGGGTCCTTCCACGTGGTAGCCCTCGGCCAGGATCCTCTCGCCGCCGCCGTCCGGATACACCACACCGATATGGAACTTGCCGGCGACGATCTTGGTGAACGCGATCAGGTCGCCGCGCGGCGACCACACCGGCGTGAAGTACCGCCCCTGGCCGTGGCTGATCCGGCGCACGTTGCCGCCGTCCGCATCCATGACGTACAGCTGCTGCGAGCCGCCCCGGTCGGAATTGAAGACGATCTGCCGGCCGTCCGGCGCATAGGACGGCGAGGTGTCGATGCCGGCGTTGTTGGTCAGCCGCCGATTAGCCCGGGTGCGCAGATCGATGGTGTAGATTTCCGAGTTGCCGTCCTTCGCCAGACTGAGCACCAGCTTCTCGCCTTCCGGCGAGAAGCGCGGCGAAAACGTCATGCCCGGAAAGTCGCCCACCGATTCCTGCCGGTTGCTGTCGATGTCGCGGATCAGCACCCGCGGCACCCCGCCGGCGTAGGACAGGTAGGTGATCTCCTGCAGCGACGGCGAGAAGCGCGGTGTCAGTACCAGCGCCGCACCATCGGTCAGATAGCGGTGATTCGCCCCGTCCTGGTCCATGATCGCCAGCCGCTTGATCCGCTTGTTCAGCGGCCCTGATTCGGCGACGTAGACGATCCGGGTGTCGAAGTAGCCCTCCTCGCCGGTGATCCGCTTGTAGATCGCGTCCGCGATGATGTGGGCGATCTTCCGCCAGTTGGCCGGCGCGGTGGAATAGGCCACGCCCGCCATCTGCTGCTCGGAGAATACGTCCCACAGGCGGAATTCCACCTTCAGCCGCCCGTCGTCGACCATCGCCGCCCGGCCGTAGACCAGCGCCGGCGCGTTCAGAACCCGCCAGTCGCCGAATCGCGGCAGCGTATCCATCCCGATCTGCGTCTGGATGAAGGCGCGCGGGTCGAGCGGCCGGAACAGCCCCGATCGCTCCAAATCGGCGGAGATCACCTCGCTCATCTCCCGGCCGGTCCGCGCCGTCTCGGCATTGCTGCCCTCGAACGGTACGATGGCGATCGGCATCGGCTCGACGACGCCGCGGGTGATGTCGATGCGCAGCTCGGCTGCGGCCGGCCGCAGCGCCGCCAGAAGGATCATCGGAAGCAGAATCCCGAGACGGACGAGGAAACGAAGTCCCCCGGAAGCCATCGACGCCGCCCTCATGTTCCCAGCATCTCCTTCGGATTGAAGACCAGCGTCATCGTCCGCCAGCGGTCGTATTTCTCCGGCGGCAATTTGAACGGGTGGCAGCGCGGGTTCAAGACGGCGCGGCGCGCACTCTCTGCCGCCGCCTGGAACACCGGGCTGCCCTGGCCACGGCTGCCACTTTCCACCACCGCCGAGCGCGGCGTGCCGTCCATGTTCATCTCGACGCGGATCGACACGACCAGCTCGCCCGCGTCCTTGACGCCGGCGGGCGGGTTCCAGCACTGCTCGATCTGCCGGCGGACCGCGTCGATCTCGCTCGACGTCACCGGCAGGGTGGATTTGCTCTCCGTCGGACCGGTGCTGCGCACCGCCTTCGCCACCTGCGAGGAGAACGAATCCTCCTCGGCCGCGCGGGCGGCGGGAGCAGGCTTCGCCGGCGGCGCCGGCTTGGCATCCGCGTCCGCCTTCGGCGCCTGGCGCTTCAACTCCGCCACCGTGCTTCGGACGGAAGCGAAGTCGCTGCCCGCATCCTGCTTGGGTTCGGGCTTGGGCTCGGGCTTGGGTTCGGGCTTGGCTGCCGGCTTCGCCTCCGGTTTCTGTGCCGTCTCCACGGGCTTGGCCGGCGCCGGCTTCGGTTCCGGTTTCGCCTGTTCCTGCTTCCGCTCGGGCTTGGACTCGGATTTCGGTTCAGGCTTTGGCTCCGACTTGGGCTTGGGCACCGGTTTCGGTTCAGGCTTGGGTTCGGGCTTGGGTTCGGGTTTCGGCTCCGGTTTCGGTTTCGGCTTGGGTTCGGGTTTCGGCTCGGGCTTCGGTTCGGACTTAGGCTCCGGCTTCGGTTTCGGCTCGGGCTTGGGCTCGGGCTTGGGCTCCGGCTTGGGCTCCGGTTTCGGTTCAGGCGGCTTCGGTTTCGGTTCAGGCTTGGGTTTCGGCTCGGGCTCCGGCGTCCGCGGTTTCGGCTCCGGCCTGGGCTCCGGCTTCGGTTCGGGCTTCGGTTCGGGCTTCGGTTCCGGGCGGGGCTCCGGTTTGGGTTCGGGTCGGGCGGCCGGCTGCGGTTCCCGCACCTTCGGGGGTACCGGCTTCGGTTCGGGCTTGGGCTCCGCCTGCGCCAGCTTCGGTGCCGGCGCAGCCGGCTTTGCCGGCTCGGCGACCGGAGCCGGCCGGCTCGCCGCCGGCGGATTGGTGAGCTCCGCCACCGTCACCAGTTCGACCACCATCGGCTCCTCGACCTGCAACGGCGGTTGCAGCGCCGGCAGGCCGAATCCCACGATCAGGATCACCAGCAGGTGCAGCAGCAGCGAATAGACGAACGGTCGACGCATGCTTCCTCGTCGCTGATCGCAGCGTCAGGGCTGCCGGGCCGACTGGCGCCCCGACTGACGTCCGGGCGACGGCGTATCGAGCGGCTGGGTGAGCAGCGCCACCTTGGCGAACCCGGCGGCGTGCACCGCGCCGATCACCGCCATCACCTGGCCGTAGGCGATGCCCTGGTCACCACGGACGAAAACCCGCACATCGTGATTGTTCCGGGTGATCGCCGAAAGCCGGGGGGCCAGCGTGTCCAGCGTCACCGGCGATTCCTGAATGAAGATCTGTCCGCGGCGATCCACCGTCACCGAAATCGGCTCGTCCTGCCCCTGCACCGCCGGTGCCCCGGTCTGCGGCAGGTCCACCTGCACGCCGGTGGTCAGCAGCGGTGCGGTGATCATGAAGATCACCAGCAGCACCAGCATCACGTCGACCAGCGGGGTGACGTTGATCTCGCTCATCGGCCGGGTCGCACGGCGCCCGAATCGCCCCGGGGCGCCGCGGCCGGGCAGGCTCGCGGCCATCTCAGCGCCGGTCCTCGATCTGCCGCGACAGGATCGCCAGGAACTCGCCGGCGAAGCCGTTGACCCGGCCGGCATAGCGATCGAGGTCGCGCGACAGCTTGTTGTAGGCGAGGACGGCGGGAATGGCCGCCAGCAGGCCGAGCGCGGTGGCGAACAGCGCCTCGGCGATGCCGGGTGCGACGACGGCGAGGCTGGTGTTCTTGGTCATGCCGATCGCCTGGAAGCTGTTCATGATCCCCCACACCGTGCCGAACAGACCCACGAACGGCGCCGTCGAGCCGGTGGACGCGAGAAACGTCATGTAGCGCTCGATCCGCTCCAGCTCGCGGCTGGCGGTGAGCTGCATCACGCGCTCGATGCGCTCGCCCAGCGTATCGAACGGAGCGTTCTCGCCGGGATGCCGGGACGTGGCCCGCCGCCACTCGCGCATCGCGGCGACGAACACCGCCGACATCGGGTCGGGCGGCTGGCTGCCGATCCGGTCGTAAAGGTCGTCCACCGCGCCGCCCGACCAGAAGGACTGCTCGAAGCGGTCGGCGCGGTTGTTGAGCCGGCGCAGGCTGATGCTCTTTTCGAAGATGATCGCCCAGCTCCACAGGGATGCCAGCAGCAGCATGATCATCACCGACTTAACGACCCAGTCGGCCTGGATGAACAGATGCCAGGGCGACAGCCCATGGGCGGCGGTTCCCGCCAGGGCCACTGCGTCGACGGCGTTAGCTTCCATTTTCGATCCCGAGAGTTCCCGCAAAGTCCAGAAAGGCCGTCCGCACCTGCGGCGGCAGTCGTGTCGCGCGGCCGTCGATCGCCCGGCAGGCGATCCTGACCTGCAGCCGCACCAGCGCCAAGTCGTCTCGATGCACGATCTGTTCAAGATCCAGCGAGGCGCCGCGCACATCCTTCACGCGGGTCGTCACCACCAGATGGTCGTCGAGCTGCGCCGGCGCCAGGAAATCGGCGACGCACCGGCGGACGACGAAGGAGATGCCGTCCTCCACCAGCAGCGTCGACTGCTGCAGCCCGAGGGTGCGCAGCATCTCGGTGCGTGCACGTTCGGCGAACTGCAGGTAGTTGGTGTGGTAGACGACGCCGCCCGCGTCCGTGTCCTCGTAGTAGACGCGCACGGAATACCGGTGTGCACCGCCGCCGGCGCTACCCGATTCGAGGGCGTCAGCGTCCATCATCGATCCCCAGCGGCAATTGCGCGGACCCAGGTCCGGCAACCGCCGGCCGCGGCAGGCCCAGGTAGCTCCAGGCCAGATCGGCGAGCGCCCGGCCGCGCGGCGTGCGCTGCAGGAAGCCCTGCTGGATCAGGTATGGCTCGATCACATCCTCGATCGTGTCCCGCTCCTCGGCGAGCGCTGCCGCCAGCGTCTCCACGCCCACCGGACCGCCCCGGTAGAACTCGGCGATGCAGCGCAGGTAGCGCCGGTCGGCGGCATCCAGCCCGCGCCCGTCCACTTCCAGGCGGCCGAGCGCCGCATCCGCCGCCGCCCGGTCGACCGCCGGCACACCGGCCACGGCGGCGAAGTCGCGCACCCGGCGCAAAAGGCGGATGGCGACGCGCGGCGTGCCGCGGGAACGCGCGGCGATCTCCCGCGCCCCGTCCTCGGTCAGGGCCATCCCCAGCAGGCCGGCGCCGCGGCGGACGATGCGTTCCAGGTCGTCCACGTCGTAGAACTCGAGGCGCAGCGGGATGCCGAAGCGCTCGCGCAGCGGTGTGGTGATCAGGCCGGCGCGCGTGGTGGCGGCGACGAGCGTGAACGGCGGCAGGTCGATGCGGATGCTGCGCGCTGCCGGCCCCTCGCCGATGATCAGGTCGAGCTTGCCGTCCTCCATCGCCGGATAGAGGATCTCCTCGACCGCGGGCGACAGCCGGTGGATCTCGTCGATGAACAGGACATCGCGCGGCTCCAGATTGGTGAGGATCGCCGCCAGGTCGCCCGGTCGCGCGATCACCGGACCCGAGGTGGCGCGGAAGCCCACGCCGAGCTCGTGCGCCACGATCTGCGCCAGCGTCGTCTTGCCGAGTCCCGGCGGACCGTGCAGCAGCACATGATCGAGCGGCTCGCTGCGGCCCACGGCGGCGGTGACGAAGACGCGCAGATTGCGGCAGGCGGACCGCTGACCGACGAAGTCGTCGAGGGACGCCGGCCGCAGCCGTGTTTCGCCTGCATCCGTTTCGTCCCGCGCCCCGTCCAGCAGCGCGCGTCGTGGCCCCTCGTGCCCGGCCTCCTCGATGGCACCGGCACCGCCGGCACCGTTGGTCGGACGCTCGCGTTCGCTCACGACCGGAGCTCCTTCTGCGTCAGCTGCGCGAGTCCGCCGCGGATCAGGGTTTCGACGGACGCTTCAGCATCCAGGCGGCCGGCGGCGGCAGCGACCGCCACCTGCGCTTCCGCCGGCCGGAAGCCCAAATTGACCAGCGCCGAGACGGCGTCCGCCACCGCCGTGCCCCCGATCGGCCCTCCGCCGGCCGCGACGGTGGCACCCGCGCCCGCCGGCAGTGCCCCCACCTTGTCCTTGAGTTCGGTTGCGATGCGCAGCGCCAGCTTCGCGCCCACGCCGGGAGCGCGGGTCAGCATCGCCCGGTCGCCGGCAGCGACCGCGAGGGCGAGTTCCTCCGGCGCCACCGCGCCCAGCATCGCCAGTGCCACCTTCGGACCCACACCCGGGATCGCGACCAGCAGCCGGAACCAGCGGCGCTCGGCTTCCTCCAGAAATCCGAACAGGTGCGGCCCGTCCTCCCGCCACTGGGTCTCCACCAGCAGCACGCACGCCCGCCCCTCATCCAGGCGGCCCAACGTGCGGGCGGAGCACGACACCAGGTAGCCGACGCCGCCCACGTCGATCACCACCTGGCCATCGGCGATGTCCTCGATCCGGCCGCTGAGCCTCGCGATCATGGCAGCGCCACCACCGCGGCGGTGGCGATGCGTGCGGCCGTCTGCCGGTGATGGGCATGACAGATGGCGACGGCGAGCGCGTCCGCCGCGTCCGCCCCAAAGCCGCCCGCCTGTCCGGACCGCACGCCCTCCGGCAGGATCCCGGGAAGCAGCATGCGCACCATCATCTGCACCTGCTCCTTCGCCGCGTGCCCGGTGCCGACCACCGTCTTCTTCACCAGGTTCGGCGGATACTCGGCCACCGGCAGGCCGGCACGCGCCGGCACCAGCAGCGCGATCCCCCGCGCCTGCCCCAGCTTCAGGGTCGAGAGCGGATTGCGGTTGACGAACGTCTCCTCGACCGCCGCCTCCTGCGGCCGGTACGCCACCAGCACCGCCTCCAGCCCGTCCGCCAGCTGCACCAGCCGCTCGGCCAGCGTGCGCGCCCCGTCCGTGGTCACGGCACCGTGCGCCACGTGCGCGAGGCGCCCGCGATCAAAGTCGATAATGCCCCAGCCCGTGGTGCCAAGCCCCGGATCGAGGCCCAGCAACCTCATCGCATCGGCGCCGCTGGCATGCGGCGGCGGTCAGCGGCTGAGCCGTTCCAGAACATCGTCGGGAACCTCGAAGTTGGCGCAGACGCGCTGCACGTCGTCGCTGTCGTCGAGCGCGTCCAGCAGCTTGAACAGCGTGGTCGCCTCGTCCTCGCCGATCGGCACGCCGTTGCGCGGCTTCCAGTCGAGTCGCGCGGCATCAGGCGGGCCGAAGCGCTGTTCGAGGGCGTCACGCACCGGGCCCAGATCGTCCGGTTGACAGTAGACGTCGTGGCCGCCTTCGCCCGACTGCACGTCGTCGGCACCGGCGTCCAGCGCCGCTTCGAACATCGCCTCGCCGTCGGCCGCAGTGGTCGGATAGTGCACCAGGCCCACGCGCTCGAACATGAAGGCGACGCTGCCGCTCTCCCCCAGCGTGCCGCCGTGCTTGCCGAACGCGGTGCGCACCTCGCTGGCGGTGCGATTGCGGTTGTCGGTGAGCGCTTCGACGATCAGCGCCACGCCGCCCGGCCCGTAGCCCTCGTAGCGCACCTCCTCGTACTGCTCGCCGTCGCCGGCCCCCGCACCGCGCTTGATCGCGCGCTCGATGGTGTCCTTCGGCATATTCGCGTTGCGCGCCGCGATCATCGCCGAGCGCAACCGCGAATTTGAGGCGGGATCGGGCAGGCCGGCCCGCGCCGCCGTCGTCAGTTCGCGAATCAGCTTGGTGAACGCCTTGGCGCGCTTCGCGTCCTGCGCGCCCTTGCGATACATGATGTTCTTGAACTGGGAATGACCGGCCATAGCTGAGCGACTACCGTTCGCGGCAAATGAGGTGGATGGCTGCCGGCACTTCTACCACATCTGGCAGGCAGGCGTCACCCTGCAGCGCCGGGGCGAGGCCATGCCGCCAGCCGCGGCGATGCGACCGCGGATCGCGGCCACCGGCTGCCCACCGCCTCGCCGCCGCATGATAGCGCAATCGGCCGGGTAAAGCGGAAATTTGCGCCGCCGCCACGCACGCCCGCGGGGACGCTCACAGGATGGTTTTGCGCGCTGGCGCTGCGCACATCGGCTTCCCACCTGCAAAGGCACGTGCCGCACTTCGGCAACGCTCGCAGTTCCGGATCGAAGAGGCTCGACCACCCATGCGCATTCTGACCACGTCCGGGCGGCGGACCACTGGCGCCGTCGCGCTCACGCTGGGACTGCTCGCCGCCGGCGCGGCCGCGGCGCACCACGGCTGGGGCAGCTACGACGCCGACAATCCGCTGACCCTCACCGGGCTGCTCACGGAAGTGGCGTTCGAGCAGCCGCACGTGCACGTCCGCGTCGAAGCCGAGGGCCGGGCGTGGACGGTGATCCTGGGGCCGATTTCGCGCGTGGAGAGCCGCGGAGCCACGCAGGACGTGCTCAAGGTGGGTACCACCATCTCCGCGTACGGTTATCCCAGCCGCACCGAGCCGAACGAGATGCGCGCCGAGCGCATCACCGTGGGCGACCGCACCTACGAGATGCGCTGAGCGCGCGAGACGAGCCGAAGCCGCCGGGCCGGGAGCGCCCGCCTGGACGTCTGGCTCGCCCTCGAGCAGTCGACGCTGGGCGATGCCCTGCGCCGGTCGCCTTATCTGTACCCCGCCGCCAACGTCGCCCACATCCTGTCGCTGCTGGTCTTCTTCACCGCCGTTGCGGTTATGGACGCCCGGCTGCTGGGCGCCCTGCCGAGCATTCCATGGCGCCGCATCGCCGGCGCCTGCCGGCCGCTGGCCGCTGCGGCACTGGCGGTGCAGGCGGCGACCGGCCTGCTGCTGCTGGTGCCCGACGCAACGGCGCTCGTCGCCAATCCGGCGTTCCGCCTGAAGCTGGCGACGATCGCGCTCGCCCTCGCCAACGTCGTCGTTCTGGAATGGCTGGTGCGTCGCCGGTTGACAGCGTATGACGACGCGGCCCCGCTTCCGCCCGGCGCCGGTGTCTGCGCCGCGATTTCCCTCGCCCTCTGGCTCGCAACCGCGACCCTCGGCCGGCTGATCGCCTACGTCTAGCCACCGTTTCGCCATCGACAGCCCCGGTGCGATCCGCGAGTATCCGGGTGGCGTCGGCGGCCGTGCCGAAATCGGCGGTCGCGCCGGACGGCGCAGCAAGGCAGACACGCAGCGAAAGGACGCAGAACGCCATGCACCGCCCCCTCCTCGTGGCACCGTCGAGGAGCAAGGCGTTTGCCTGCGCGATGCTCGCGCTGCTGGCGCTCCTGCTGCTGGTCGCCGGCTGCGGCGACGGCGGCGTGCTGGGCCGGTTCGGACTCAAGCCTGACGACATCATCGTCGAGAGGCGGCCGGATCCGCGCTACGAGCTGCTGTTTCCCCACTACGTCGAGCTGTGCGCGATCAGCCAGTGGCACCGGAAGGACGGACGCCGCGGCAATCCCTTCGGCCACGCGCTGATGTACATCAAGGGTGCCTGCAAGGACGAGGCGGCGCCGTTCCCGCAGTTGCGGCGCTGCCGGAGCACGGCCACGTCCACCGACGACCCGGAGCACGGTGCCGCCGTCAGCGTCGGCCAGTGGCTGCGCAACGTGAACTTCATCGTCGTGCCCGGCTACAACCTCGTGTTCAACGGCAACCTGCAGCCGGACGAGCGTCTGACCATCGCCCACCGCGATGCGACGGTGCGCGAGGTCATCGCCCGCGACGTATTCAAAGGCGTCGAGCTGCACGACGGCTGGACGCGGGGGCCCGATCGCAGCCTCGAGACCTTCGTCACCGACGTCTCGACCGGCGTCGATTTCGCGCTGCAGTTCTCGCGCAACGTCTTCTGCGCCCGCACGCCCGTGCCCGAGTCGGTGCTCGACGAGGTCATCGCCTTCCTCAACGACAAGAACGCCGAGTACGCCACCGGCAAGGCCGACTACAACTGGGACCTGTTCTCCGACAACTGCGTGCACACGGTGCGCAACGCCCTCGCAGCGGCCAACTTCTGGTCGCCGCTGCCGACGTGGGAGATCAAGCTCCGGCACATCCTCAATCCGGCGGTGCCGGCGAACGAGTTCGTCAATCTGGCGGCGCTTGGCGCCGAAGGCGCGCTTGCCAGCTACCAGGACATCCAGGAGGAGGGCCCGGCGCGCGATGCGCTGCACGACTTCCTCTGGCTGCCGACCCGCCACGGCGCCCTGGTCAAGACGCTGCCGGTGCACGAGCCGAACGACGTCTACTACACCCGCTTCCGCCTGCTCGCGGTGCAGTCGCCGTTCCGCAGGGGCAAGACCGCCAACGCCGTCCGCTTGCTCTCCGACCCGCGGTTCGTCGATCTGGACGCCAATCTCCATTACTTCCGCGACCGCTACGACGAGATCCTGACGTCGCACGACTACCGGCGTGATCCGCTCGCCAGCGTCCGCGGCACCCCGTACCGGCGCGTCGAACGCCTGCATTACGACTACATCAATACCCAACTGCAGGATGTGGACGAGCTCCTCCGGCGGCTCGCGGCCTACGACGCAACGCCCGGAGCGCCAAAGGGCGAAACCGCGCCGCTCGGACCGGTGGAGCTGGACGAGGAGGAATGAGCGGTCCGGCGTGCCGCCCGGCCCGCTGCCCGATACTCCGATGACTTTCCACGCCTGATCGCCCGCGCCCCACAGGCGGCGAGGATCCGCAGCGGAAACGATGACGGCGACCGGAACCATCGGCACACCCGCGTCTTCATCTTCGGTTCGTCCGTGGCCCGAGCCGCCGCACCGGCCGGCGAGACAGGGCACGTGCCTTTGCCGTACAACTGATACTCAAATGCGCTTCAATTTCTGATCGGGCCGGAGCGAAACCCGCAGGAGGAACGATGCCCAACGCGAAGGCCTACGCCGCGGCAAGTGCGACATCCGCACTCGCCCCCGCCACGATCGTTCGGCGCAACCCGACTGAACACGACGTCCGGATCGAGATCCTGTTCTGCGGGATCTGCCACTCGGACGTCCATCAGGTGCGCGACGAGTGGAACAGCGTCATGCCGACCGTCTACCCGGTGGTGCCGGGGCATGAGATCGTCGGCCGGGTGACCGCGGTCGGCCCGAAGGTCCGCTCGTTCAGAGTCGGCGACCTCGCCGCTGTCGGCTGCATGGTCGATTCCGACCGCACGTGTCCGAACTGCCGCGATCACCTGGAGCAGTACTGCCCGAACTTGACGCTGACCTACAATTTTCCGGACAAGCATCTGGGCGGCGTCACCTACGGCGGCTACTCCGAGAGCATCGTCGTCGACGAGCACTTCGTGCTGCGGGTTCCCGCCAACCTCGATCTCGCCGGCGCAGCGCCGCTGCTCTGCGCCGGGATCACCACCTACTCGCCGATGCGCCACTGGGGCGTGAGCAAGGGCAGGAAGGTGGGCATCGTCGGTCTCGGCGGGCTCGGGCACATGGGCGTGAAGCTGGCGCACGCGTTCGGCGCGCACGTCGTCGTTCTCACCACCTCTCCCGGCAAGAAGGAGGACGCACTCCGTCTCGGTGCCGACGAAGTGGTCGTCTCCGGCAATGCCGACGAAATGCGCCGGCACGCCGGCAGTTTCGACTTCATTCTCGATGCCGTCTCCGCCGAGCACGACATCGACGCCTATCTCGCCCTGCTCCGCCGCGACGGCAACCTCACCCTGGTCGGCGCCCCGTCGAAGCCGCTCTCGGTCTCCGCCTTCGGCCTGATCATGGGGCGCCGCAGCCTGTCCGGCTCCGCCATCGGCGGCATCGCCGAAACCCAGGAGATGCTCGACTTCTGCGGCGCGCACGGGATTACCGCCGACGTCGAGGTCATCGCGATCCAGCAGGTCAACGAGGCCTACGAGAGGCTGCTCCGATCCGAGGTGAAGTACCGCTTCTGCATCGACATGGCCTCGCTCGCAAGCGGGTAGCCATCGCCATGCTGCTCCGCATCCAGGCCTAGAGCGTGGTTTGATTCTCAGAGCAGGCAAATTCGATCAAGCGATTCCGCCTGATCGGATAGTGCTCTGCCCGAAGTTGCGTGCCGGGGCGACGCAGCTCGACGGTGCAGCGAATTCGCTGATGATCACCGCCCGGACCCGGACCCGTGCCGGCCGGGCGAGGACGTCGGAAGCGAAAGCAGACCCGGCCGCCGGAAACCGGCGAGCCCGTTGGAAAGACTGGCGCGCCCGAGAGGACTCGAACCCCTAACCTTCTGATCCGTAGTCAGATGCTCTATCCGTTGAGCTACGGGCGCTGGGACGTGGACGGAAGCGGACGATCGGGCTCCGTTCCGCACGAGGGGTCACCCTAGCGCATCTGCGGCGCCGCCCGCAACAACAACTCCCGCCCGCAGGTGCGGTCCGCCCCGGCCGCGCCCTACGCCGGGGCGGAGGAGAACAGGCGGACGAGGCGGCGGATGCCGCCGACCGCGGCGAGCACGATCGCGCCGGCGGCAACGCCGATGAGTGCGTTGGCCAGCATCGGGCCGATCGCCTGCAGCACGCCGCCGATCGTCGACCCGTCCGGCACCAGGTGGACCACGTGCTCCACCCAGTGGTGCAGCGCCGGAACGCCGTGCACCAGGATGCCACCGCCGACCAGGAACATGGCCGCGGTACCGGCGATCGACAGCCCCTTCATCAGCCAGGGGGCGGCGCTCAGGATGCCGGAGCCCAGTCCGCGCAGCGTGCGTGCGACGACGCCGTCACCGGGCCGCCGGCTGAGGTAGAAGCCGGCGTCGTCCAGCTTGACGATGCCGGCGACGAGGCCGTAGACGCCCACCGTCATGATCACGGCGATGCCGGCGAGCACCGCGACCTGGGTGGGGAACGGCGACGTGGTCACCGTGCCCAGGGTGATGGTGATGATCTCCGCCGACAAGACGAAGTCGGTGCGAATCGCACCCCTGATCTTCTCCTTCTCCAGAGCCACCAGGTCGACCGAGGGCTCGGCCAGCGCCTGCACCCGCTCGACCCGGTGGGCAACGTCTTTCGGTTTCGCGTGCAGGACCTTGTGCGCCAGCTTCTCGACGCCCTCGTAGCAGAGGAAGGCGCCGCCCAGCATCAGCAGCGGCGTCACCGCCCAGGGGGCGAAGGCACTGATGCCGAGCGCCGCCGGCACAAGCATCGCCTTGTTGCGGAGCGAGCCCTTGGCTACCGCCCAGACGACCGGGATCTCCCGCTCGGCGCGCAGCCCGGTCACCTGCTGGGCGTTGAGCGCCAGGTCGTCCCCCAGCACACCGGCGGTCTTCTTCGTCGCGAGCTTGGTCAGGACGGCCACGTCGTCGAGCACGGTGGCGATGTCGTCGAGCAGAACCAGCAGGCTCGAGGCCATGGGAGACTCCGGGTTTGATCGCGATCGCGGGCGCACGGACTGGCGGCATTCTAGCCGCTGCCGGCGGCCCGTGCACTCTCCCCCATCCCGGCGGGTCGGGTGGGCGGCGGTTCGGGTGGAGGGAAGTCAGGCGGGCGCGGGCTTGCGCGGCGCCGCCTGCACCACCGGTGCCGCCGCGTCGAGCAGCGCCCGGCGCTCGTAGGGGCGCGGCGGGTAGATGCGGAGGCGGTTGATGGTCTGCTTCGTCACCTTCGCCTCGGCGCCGGTGCTGGCGACCCGCCGCTCCCAGCCTTCGGTGTAGAGCGCGCCCCAGCGGCCCA
>Ga0209573_1000549_pt1 | contig 76021 bp, 72 predicted proteins | sample TNRBio252014_DNA_FD_185870 | JGI IMG/M metagenome (GOLD analysis project Ga0209573, IMG submission 185870) | Wastewater treatment Type I Accumulibacter community from EBPR Bioreactor in Madison, WI, USA - TNR Reactor_6/25/2014_ DNA (SPAdes)... | ecosystem: Engineered > Bioreactor > EBPR >...
ACAGAAGCGAAAGCGTGACAGCCCGGACCCCTGCAGGGGCCCGGGCTGTCACGCTTCACCACCCACTCAGCACAAGTGGCCGACTTTTACGCCGCCACGCTGGCCGGAAATTGCGACGCCATTGACAACGGAAATCTCCACCGAGCAGGAACGGTTGCTGGCATCCCTGGTGAAAGACACGGGGTTCGCCGGATCATTCCTGGTGCTCGCAGCTCCATCCGAGAAGTCGGGCAGCAATCCCGCCCTCATCGACCAAGCCGTGCTGCGTCTCGCACGGCTCGCACCAATCAAATGCGTCGTTCTTCCCTGAACCTCACCCACCCCGAAACGGGTGGGTATTTTTTGCTCAGCCTCCGGACGGCGCATCAGGTTCGTTCTCGGCGAGGATTGCCGCCAGACGCTTTTCCCAGGCGTCGATAGCGACCCGCATCTCCTCCATATAGGAATGGCGGTTATAAATCGCCGCCACGCCGGATACCGTTCCCGATACGTGGTTCAAAAGCTTTTCGGTGACGTGGATGGGCGTTCCCAACGCAGCGAGGTTCGTGGCGAAGGTACGCCGCAGATCGTGGTGCGTGAAGTTCTTGACCCCGCATTGGTCGAGCACGACCTTTCGTGATTGCAGCCCCTGGAATGGCTTGTTGGGGTTTCCTCTGGCGGGAAACAAAAGCTCGGTTTTGTCAGGGCAGGCGTCAATCAGTTCCTTGGCCATGGCTCCGAGCGGAATACTCGTCGGTCGGGCATTCTTGGTGAACTCGCCAGGGATATTGATATGCGTCGGAGTGATCCATTCACGCCGCAATGCGGTGATTTCCCCAGCGCGCTGTCCCGTCAGGATCAGCAGGCGAACAATGCTTCCGTAGGGGTATCCGATCTCTTCGGCCTTCCGCCAGACGGATTTTAGCTCCAAATTATTGAGCGTGCGGTCACGAGATTTCTCTGTTGGCTTCTTCAGACCAATGCACGGGGACACGGTGAGATAGCGCGGAATGCACCAGTTGAAGAACGTCCTGATGTCCTTCAACGCATGTGCCCGCTGGCTCGGGGCATCAATCGCTTCCAGCGCTCTTGCAACATCGTTGTGCGTGATCTTGTCGAGCGGCTTGCTCCACGAAAAGTGCCGATCAAGATTGCGATTGAGTTGATATAGTGACCGTGGGCGCAATGCGACGCCATGTCTTTCTAAAAAAAGAGCTTTTATATCAGGAAACAGGGGAGCGGAGGGCTTCTCTTCTTCCGTTGCAGCAAGGACGATCGCAGCACGCCGACGAGCTTCTGCCAACGATAGGGCAGGGTAGCGACCGATCCGTTCACGAACCCTGCGACGGCCTTTGACGACCAGCCAAGTCTTTGCTCGCTTGCCGATTAGGATGCCGAATGACGGCGTGTGATCATCGAAGAACATGCCCTCGGGAAGCGAGCGGATGGCGAGGTCAGTGAGGTGCACGACAGGCATAAAATTTAGCTCCGTTTTAGCTCACAAATCGCGTGCGTAGGGGCGTTTTTCTATGTGTCGAAATGTTCAATCAAAACGCCATAAAAACAATATAAATCAACGTTTTATAGGACGCAATGTTCAGCTATGCAAAACTATGAAAAATGGCCTTTTTTAGCCTTCCAAGCTGAATACGAGGGTTCGATTCCCTTCACCCGCTCCAAACCTCCCAAGCCCCTGTCATTCCCCAGTCCAGATCAAGATCGAAGCTTCTACTTTCACCCGATTTGGGCTGATTGATGGTCGCGTGGGAAGGCTCAGTCGTGATGTTCTCCAGTTAAGTCCGAATCCCAAGACAAGAGATTCCGCCGTTGGACAAGCTGCCTTGGCGAGTTGCTGTCCCCGGCCAGGATTGAACTTTTCAAAAGTGGCCTTATCGTCAACGGTCGAAATGAACCGCTTCGCCCAGGCATGCAAGTGACCGCCGAGATAAAGACAGGCACAAGGAAAGTAATCAATTTTTTACTTTCGCCGGTGCTCAAGACAGCAAGCGAAGCAGGGAGAGAAGGGTGACATTTAAAATTTGCGAGGCTCATAATTGATCCCCCCTCTTGACGAATCTGCGAAGAATGAGCCAAAGAGAAATCTAATACACAGTGTGTTTTTTCACGATGAAGTATTAGTAAGAGTAGATATGTTAATTACTTTTATTTTATTAAAAATATTTCACAGTATTGACGGTGCGTTTCGTGGCGCTAGTGTTGGCCCGATTACTTTTTTATTTTACGTAGTCAGCGCGTTAGCTGGAGTGTATTTTGCGAAAAAAAGAGTGAGCCAATATCTCTCCATGGATGGATTTCTAGTGGTGGAAATTGCGATGATTTACCTTTTTTATTATCTTTTGAATGGTATAGTTACCAGAAGCATTAACGACTATTCAATTTCATTCAATGGTATATTCTTATACTATGTGATTTCTTTTAAGGTGGTGATATCTCTGGCTTATGTATATAGATCGTATGTTAAAAAATTTAATTCAGAAGAAGATAAGTAGGGGAGTTCTACTATTGACGCTAGTATGAACCTAGGGAACATTCAGGACAACAAAGCTTGTCCGTCAGGTCTATCGAAAAGCTAGCTTTCGCCAGTTCTTCGCCCGCTTCCCGGATGGCCAGGCTTACCTGAATCACGTCATGTCTGCCGGAAGTGCGGCGTTGACGCGACGTTCCATTAATTGGCGAACGCCGCGCCTTTGTCTGGTCGGCCTATGGCGATCACGTTTACCCAGTCAATGTTTGAAAGGCCGGATCGGCCTGTGCGCCGGGCGCAATAGGAGGCGCGCGCTGCGACATTTGATCTTCGATTACTCCCAAAGGTCATTGAAAGGACGCTTCGGGATGCTGTCCTGAATTTATCAACCCGCTGAGTGTGCTTGATAAATTCAGGTCCATTCAAAGGCCCCATGCGTCAGCATCCGGGGCCTTTCGTATAAGGTCAGTCCAACCGTGGCTTTCGAGTGTTTTCAGACAGGGTAGGGTGGGCCGACGTCTGCCGGGCGGACGGCGGGCCTCTCTGTCATTTCACGAACTTGCGGAACTCCGGCTTCCGCTTTTCGGCAAGCGCCTTGACGCCCTCGCGGGATTCGTCGGTGTCGTAATAGAGCTTGAGGGCATACATCCCCATCCCGGCGATGCCGGCCTGATGGGCCGTGTCCATGTTGAAGGAGCGCTTGGCGATGGCCAGCGCGGTGGGGCTGCGCTCGCAGAGTTCCTCGCCCCAGGCCTGCACGGTCTCGTCCAGCTTTTCGTGCGGCACACAGAGGTTGGCGAGCCCCATCGCCTCGGCTTCCTTGCCGGAGTAGCGCCGGCACATATACCAGATCTCGCGGGCCTTTTTCTCGCCGACCACGCGGGCGAGAAACGCCGTGCCATAGCCGGGATCGACCGAGCCCATCTTGGGGCCGACCTGGCCGAAAATCGCCTTCTCCGAGCAGATCGTCAGATCGCAGATGGTGGCAAGCACATTGCCGCCGCCGATCGCATAGCCCTGCACGCGGGCAATCACCGGCTTAGGCACATCGCGGATGGCGGTGTGCAGCTCTTCCATCGGCAGGCCGATGGTGCCGCGTCCGTCGTAGTTGCCGTCATGCGCCGATTGATCGCCGCCGGTGCAGAAGGCGCGGTCGCCCGCCCCAGCCAGCACGATGGCGCCGATGGACTTGTCATAGCCTGCCTTGTTCATCGCCTTGATGAGTTCGTCGCAGGTCGTGCCGCGAAACGCATTCATCTTGTCGGCGCGGTTGATGATGATCCAGGCGACCCCGTTGCGCACTTCGTAGAGAATGTCCTGAAATTCCATGGCGTTTTCTCCTCGAAAATTGCAATCAGCCGACCATCGACAGACCGCCGGAGACGCTCAGCACCTGCCCGGTGATGTAGCCGGCATCGTCGCTGGCAAAGAACAGGATGGCGCCGGGCAGATCGTCGGGCTGGCCGATACGCCCGAGCGGGATCGCGCGCCGAAACGCCTCTTCGAGCTTGGCAGGGTCGCCGGCGCCCTGCTTGTAATCTGCGAACAGCGCGGTCTCTGTCGGGCCGGGGCACACCACATTGACGGTGATGCCGTGCCGCGCATGTTCGCGCGCGATCGTCTTGGAGAAGGCCACGAGCCCGCCCTTGCAGGCCGCATAGACCGCCTCGCCGGAGGAGCCGACCCTGGCGGCATCCGAGGCGATATTGACGATGCGGCCGGACCTGCGTGCGGCCATCCCCGGCAGCGCCGCATGGTGCATATTGAGCGCGCCGATCAGATTGATGGCGATCAGCTTTTCCCAGTCGGACGCATCGGTCTTGGTGAAAACCTTGAACACATCCCAGCCCGCATTGTTGACGAGGATGTCCACCGGCCCCAGATCGGATTCCGTTGCCGCTATCGCTGCGTCGACCATATCGCGCCGAGTGATGTCGCAGGCGATGGCGAGCGCCGTTCCGCCGGCTGCGGTGGTGTCGCGGGCCGTCTTTTCAGCCGCGGCGAGATTGAGATCAAGGACCGCCACCTTGGCACCGGCCGCGCCGAACCGCCGGCAGGTTGCGCCGCCGATGCCGCCACCGCCACCAGTCACAACAACGACTTTTCCCCTGAAGCCCTGCATGGTGCCTTCCCCGCAAATGCGCCTACTTCCTGAGTCTGGCGCCAGGAATGCATCAGCTATATGATGCATCTAGAAACGCGTCAACCAGGTGATATAAAAGGATGCGAACGGCAACCCGGAAGGATGCGCCTGATATGGCGGATGAGAGGATGCGTACGGCCAACCGGCTGTTTTTCCGCCTGTATCAGGCCTCAAACCTGATGCACAAGACGGGAACGAGCGCGGTCAGCAGTTTTGGCGTGACGACGCAGCAATGGGCGGTTCTGGGCGCGCTGTCGAGACCGCAAGCGTCTGAGGTCGGCTTATCCGTCAAGCAGTTGATGGATTTCCTGAGAGTCAGTCGCCAGAGCCTGACAGCGATTCTCGACCGTCTGGAGACGGTCGACCTGATTGAGCGGGTCAAATCAGACAGCGATGGGCGGGTCCGCTACGTGCGCCTGACGGCCACCGGCGTTGCGACCTGGGAAAAGCTGCTGCCCTCCATCTATGCCTTCTATGACGAGGCTCTGGCCGATTTTTCCTATGAAGAAAGCTTCCTGCTGATGCGCCTGCTCGACAGGCTCACCAACCGGCTGGCGACGCTGTAGGGCGCAGCCCTTCCCGGCTGAACGGGGCGAGCTTGGCGGCCCTGGGCGCCTTCGACATGGCGGTGGCTTCAGGGAGAAGAAATCAGGCGGCAGAAACGAGGCCGCCGGCAGCCGCAACGCGGCCGAGATGATGCGACGTGTCGCCGAACAGCAGTTCGATGACCGCGAGGCGGCGGAAATGGTGGGCGCCGAGATATTCCATGGTCATGCCGATGCCGCCATGAAGCTGCACGGCGGTCTGCCCGACGAAGCGCGCCGAACGGTTGATCTGGACCTTGACCGCAGAGAGTGCGGCGCGGCGCTCCTCAGCATCCGCAGCGTCCACCATCATCGCCGCATAAAGCGCCATGGAGCGGGCCTGTTCGAGCGCCACCAGCATGTCAACCGCCTTGTGCTGCAAGGCCTGGAACGAGCCGATGGGGACGCCGAACTGCTTGCGCATCTTGAGATAGTCGACCGTCAGTTGATGCAGCGCGTCCATGGCGCCGACCGCCTCGGCGGCAAGGGCGGCGATGGCTTCGCCGGTGATGCGCTCAAGGATCGGAAGGCCCTCGCCGACAGGGCCGAGCACCGCGCTCTCCGGCAGTTCGACGCCCTGAAGCACGATGTCCGCCGCCCGGCCACCGTCCTGCGTGTCATAGGGCGCCATCGCCAGGCCCGGCGCATCGGCCGGCACAAGGAACAGGGTGATCCCGGCTGCATCCCGCCGCCCGCCCGCCGTGCGGGCGCTGACCACGAAGGTGCTGGCGCCTTCGCCCTGCAGGACGGTGTGTTTGATGCCATCAAGGCGATAGCCGGCTGCGGTCTTTTGCGCCGCTGTGGCCACGTCGAAAAGGTTCCAGCGCGCCTGCGCCTCGTCATGGGCCAGTGCCAGCCGCGCCTCGCCCGCGATCAATCCGGGCAGAAGCGCCGCTTTCTGATCCCGAGATCCGGCAAGCCGCAAGCCGCCGGCGCCCAGAACGATGGCAGATAGGTAGGGCTCGGGGGCAAGCACGCGCCCCAGCGCCTCCATCACCAGCATGGTCTCCACCGGGCCCCCGCCGATGCCGCCATCCTCTTCGGAAAACGGCAGGGCGAGGAGGCCGAGATCGGCAAGCTCCTGCCAGCGCACTGCGGAAAAACCGTGCCGCGCCTTGCGAGCGGCTTCCAGTGCCTCAAGCGAGGGATAGGCATCGGCCGCCCAGCGCGACACCGTTTCCTTCAGCAGGTGCTGTTCGTCGGAGAGATCGAAGTCCATGGCCTGTTCCTCAAAACCTCGAAATCGTCAAAGACCCAGAAGCGCCTTGGCGATGACGTTGTGCTGTATCTCGTTCGATCCGCCGTAGATCGACACCTTGCGCATGTTGAAATAGGTCGGCAGCGCGGCATCGGCCCAATCGGCCGCGCTGTGATCGGCCCGCGCGGCGCCAATCGCTGCCGGCCCGGCCAGTTCCACCAGCAGTTCGGTTGTTGCCTGCTGAAGTTCGGACCCCTTGATTTTGAGGATGGACGAGGCCGGATCGGGGCGGGTCGGATCGCGTGTCGCCTGCGCCGCGACCACGCGCATCTGGGTGATTTCCAGCGCCTTCAACTCGATCTCGACCGATGCGAGGCGGGCGCGGAACTCCATATCGTCCCACATCGTGCCGGTACCGGCCGGCGTCTCTTTCGCCAGTCGTTTGATGCGGGCGATGCGCTCCTTCGACATGCCGATGCGGGCGATGCCGGTCCGCTCATTGGCAAGCAGGAATTTCGCGTAGTCCCAGCCCCTGTTTTCCTCGCCCACAAGGTTTTCGACCGGCACCTTCACGCCATCGAGGAAAATCTCGTTGACCTCATGCTTGCCGTCGATGGTGATGATGGGCCGCACGGAAATGCCGGGGCTCGCCATGTCGATCAGCAGGAAGGAAATGCCGGCCTGCTTTCTGGCCTCCGGATCGGTGCGCACCAGGCAGAACATCCAGTTGGCGTATTGCCCCAGGGTCGTCCAGGTCTTCTGGCCGTCGACGACATAGTGATCGCCGTTGCGCACCGCGCGGGTCTTGAGCGAGGCCAGGTCCGATCCCGCCCCCGGCTCGGAGAACCCCTGACACCACCAGTCGTCGAGATTGGCGGCGCGGGCCAGAAACCGCTGCTTCTGCGCCTGGTTGCCGAAGGTGGCGATTACCGGCCCGACCATGAAGCAGTTGAACTGCAACGGGATCGGCACCGCCGCCTGCATCAGTTCTTCCATGAAAATGTAGCGCTGCACGGCGCTCCAGTCCTGCCCGCCATGCTCGATCGGCCAGTGCGGCACGGCCCAACCCCGGACGTTCAGGATGCGCTGGGAGGTGACGTAGTCCTCCCGTTCAAGCCTGCGCCCCTCGGAAACCTTGCGGCGAATCCCGGCCGGAATTTCGGTGCGGAAAAACCTGCGAACCTCATCGCGAAAAGCGACTTCTTCGGGCGTGAACGACAGGTCCATCGTTGAACTTCCCTCCGGATTCTGGGCAAAACGGAATTGCGAGATTGTTCTGCATTGCAGAATTAATATCTGCACTTTATGCCTGATAGAGCCGATACCTGCCGTATTTCGCCGGGTCAAGCCGGTTACGACGCACTGGTGCGGCGGGTATTTCGAGAATCAGAGTATAATTCTGCATTGCAGAATGGAGGCGCGATGCTTGGAGACGTGGACCAGACCGAGAAGCAGGACCGGCACTTCGTCACGGCGCTGGCGCGCGGGCTGGAGGTTCTCGCTGCCTTTCGCGCCGGCGAGACCTGGCTTGCCAATCACGAGATCGCGGAGCGCTGCAAGCTGCCGCGCTCCACCGTATCCCGCCTGACCCATACGCTGACCACCCTGGGCTACCTCCACTACGGGGAGGAGAGGGCCAAGTATCGCCACGGCAGCCAGCTTCTGGCGCTGAGTTCCGTCGCGCTCGGCGGCCTCAGTGTGCGCGACATCGCGCGTCCCGCCTTGCGTGAAATCGCAGCACTGTCGAATGCAACGCTGGGTCTGGGCGTGCGCGACAATCTGAGCATGCGCTATGTCGAATGCGCGCGCGGCAAGGCAGCGATCGCGCTCAACATCGATGTGGGCTCGCGCATCTCGCTCGTGCGCAGTTCGATGGGGCGCGCCTATATCGCCATCCTGCGGGATGCGGAACGCAACGCCCTGTTCGATGAGATCCGGGCGTTCGACGAACGGACCTGGCCCCAACACCGGGCGGCACTGGAGAAATCCATCGAGGACTACCGTCGATTAGGATGCAGCTGTTCGTTCGGTGATTGGCAGGCAGACACCAGCGCCATCGCGGTTGCCTTTCGCCCCGGCGCCGGCTTGCCGCCGATGGCTATCAATTGTGGGGCGCCGACAGCGATCACGCCCCCTGAGTATCTGTTGCAGGAGGTGCGCCCGCGCCTGATCGCGCTTGCCCGGAGCCTTGAGGGCGTGATGGGGGCCTGAACCGACAGCGGCCCGCGCGCTATGGATGGTCCGATGAAAGGCCGAGACCGGCCACGATGTTTCGCTGTGCGAGGCTGCTGCCCATCCACCGCCTCGGACTGTCCGAGGACAGCCTGTTGCAAGTTCACATCTAGCGAAACGTGATCGGCAAAGCGTCCAGAAAATCCTGCGCCAGCTTGGACAAGGGCCGGTTGCGCGGGATGACAAGGGCAAAGCCGACATCCAGCGCCGGCGTGAACGGCCTCACCGTCACGCCCCAGCCCTCGAAACTGGCGGCCGAAAACGGATCGACAATCGTCACGCCCAGGCCTTCGCGCACCATGGCGCAGGCGATCGCCGACAACGGCGTTTCAATAGACTGGTTCTGCGCCAGCGGACCCAGCGCCGTTTCGATGCTGTGACGGAAATACGAGCCACGCCCCAGCAGGATGATGCGCTCTCCCTGAAGGTCCGCGGTTGAGATGGCCGCACGCTCGGCCAGGGGGTGGGCGATCGGCAGCACAACGACGGCCGCCGCCTTGAGGGGACGCAGGATCACTGAGGGTCGGTCGGCGGGCAGGGCCGCAAACCCCACGTCGAACTGTCCGCCGGCGACCCGTTCCAGCACTGCATGCGACGGCATGCCGTCGAGCAGGATCGAGAGGTTCGGGCGCGTCGCGCAGAGCTGGGCAATGTGCTTGGGAAGAAACCCCAAGGCCATTGCCGGCAGTGAAGCGACCCGCAGCGAGCCCGAACGGGTTCCGCTCAGTTCCGCAGCATAGTCGCGCAAATGCTCAAGCCCGAGAAACGACCGCTCGACCTCGGAAAAAAGCGCCTGCGCCTCGGGTGTCGGGGTGATCTGATTGCCGCGCCTGCGAAACAGTTCAAGTCGCAGATCCAGTTCAAGATCGCGGATCAATCGGCTGACTGCGGGCTGGGTGATGTGCAGCGTCGTTGCCGCCGGCGTCATGCCGCCGGTGAGCATCACAGCCCGGAAAGCTTCGATCTGGCGGTTGAGAAGCGACACCGCTTCATAATATTTCTGTATGGAAGACTGTCAATTTTGAATTTTGAATCATGGAAAGACCGTTTGATGATCCCGGTCGATCAGTGAGCGGGGCGTGTCGTTCCCGCCGCGTTTTCGAAAGGGAGGTCGGGAATGAAAATCATCGTTCGTATTCTTGCGGGCATTTCAGCAGCGGCGACGTTGGCTGCCACACCTGCTCTGGCGCAGGAAACGCTGGTCGTCGCCGGCTATGGCGGCTCGACGGAAAAGATCATCCGGGAGCAGATCATTGCTCCGTTCGAGAAGGCCAACAACGTCAAGATCACCTATGTCGCCGGCAATTCGACCGACACGCTGGCCAAGCTTCAGGCCCAGAAGGAGAACCAGGAAATCGACGTTGCGCTGATCGACGACGGCCCGATGATGCACGCCGTCTCGCTCGGGTTCTGCGCCCCCTTGCAGGACGTGGACCAGTCCAAGTTTCATGATGTGGCCAAACTGCCCGGCGGCAAGGCTTCCGGCCTCGGGATCATCGCCACCGGCCTGATGTATAACGCCAAGGTGTTCAAGGACAACGGCTGGGCTCCGCCGACCTCGTGGAACGACCTGAAGGATCCGAAGTTCAAGGGCAAGGTCGTCATGCCGCCGCTGAACAACGGCTACGGACTGCTGACCGTGGTGATGCTGGCGCGCATGAACGGCGGCGGCGAAAAGAACATCGATCCCGGCTTCAAGGCCATGAAGGAAGGCGTCGGCCCCAACATCCTGGCCTATGAGCCCTCGCCGGCCAAGCATGCCGAATTGTTCCAGACCGGGCAGGCCATCATGGGTGTCTGGGGCTCGGCCCGCGTGCAGTCGCTGGCGGACGCCGGGGTTCCGGTCGAGTTCGTCTATCCTGCCGAAGGCGCACCGGCGGTGATGACCGCGATCTGCCCGGTTGCGAAAAAGACCGTTTCGGCCAAGGCCCATGCGTTCGTGCGCATGATGCTGTCGCCAGAATCGCAGTCCGTCCTGGCCGATGAAGCCGGCTTTGCCCCGGTTCACAAGGATGCCAAGGTCAAGAAGGCCGGCATGATGCCGGTCGGCGCGCTCGCCGGGAAGCTGGTCGCTGCGGATTGGGATACGATCAACCCGGTGCGCGATGACTGGAACAAGCGCTGGGTGCGTGAGATCGAGCGCTGAACGCTGACCGTCGTCGGTTGATCTGAATGCGGGCAGGCGTGGCCTGCCCGCGGACTTTCGCAAGGAGAGCGACGTGGCCGACCTCGTGCTGCAAGGGCTTTGCAAGAAGTATGGCGACGTCACGGCGCTCGATCGGCTCGATCTGACCGTCAGGCCGGGCGAATTTGTTTCCCTGCTCGGCCCTTCGGGCTGCGGCAAGACGACGACCCTGCAGATGATCGCCGGGTTCATCGAACCCACCGCCGGCACCATCATGCTGGGCGATCAGGATCTTGTGCGGCTCACCCCGGACAAGCGTGGCCTGGGCATTGTGTTCCAGAGCTATGCCCTGTTCCCGCATATGACGGTGCGGCAGAACGTGGCCTTCGGGCTCGAAATGCGGCGCACGCCGGCGGCGGAGATCGAAACACGGGTCAAGGATGTGCTGGCCATGGTCGGCCTTGCCGACAAGGGCGAGCGCTATCCACGGCAGATGTCCGGCGGCCAGCAGCAGCGCGTCGCCCTGGCGCGTGCGCTGGTGATCCGGCCGGCCATCCTGCTGCTCGACGAGCCGCTCTCCAATCTTGATGCCAAGATGCGCGAGGACATGCAGGTCGAGCTGCGCCAGATCCAGCAGACGCTGGGCACAACCACGATCCTCGTGACGCACGATCAGCATGAGGCGCTGGCCCTGTCGGATCGCATCGTGGTGATGAGCGCCGGCAAGGTCGAGCAGATCGGGGCGCCGTTCGAGGTCTATGAAAGGCCTGCGACGCCGTTCGTCGCGGCGTTTCTGGGCAAGACCAACCAGTTCACCGGCGTCGGCACCGGGCGCGAGTTGCGTGTGGCGGGCGACGCGGTTCTGCCCTCTGGAACCGTCGGCACCGTGGTTCTGTCGGTGCGGCCGGAGAAGTTGCAGCTGCTCGGCCCGGATCAGCCCGGCTTGCGCGGGCGTGTGTCGCTCCGGGTCTTTCAGGGCAACCATTGGCTGTTCCATGTGGCAACGGATGCGGGACAGGCCGTGGTCATCCGCCAGAATGACGGCAGGCCCGTGCCGGATGAGGGAAGCGCGATTCGCCTCGGCATGAAGGCCGAGGATGTGCAGGTTCGCCTGGCGAGTGCGGCATGAGCGCGCTCCGCAAAGAGACCTTCGCGCTCGTCGCCCCGACAACGCTGCTGTTCGTCGGCGTCGTCGCCACCCCGCTTCTGATGACAATGCTGCTGTCGTTCAACGATTGGAACGCCACCAAGGGCATCATTTCCGTTCTGACCCTCAAGAACTACGCAGAGATTTTCGCCGACAGCTACTTTGCGGAAATCTTCCTGCGCACCCTGCGCATATCGCTCTGGGTGACGGTGATCTCGGTGCTCGTCGGCGCTCCCGAGGCCTATATCCTGCGCCGCATGCGCGATCCCTGGCGCTCGATCTGCATCCTGATCGTCATCGGTCCGCTGCTGGTCTCGGTGGTGGCCCGCACGCTCGGCTGGGCGCTGCTGCTCGGCGGCAACGGGCTGATCTCGCAGGCGTTGCAGGCGCTGGGCCTGAGTTCGGGGCCGGTGTCGCTGATGTTCACCGAGACAGGCGTGATCATCGCTCTGGTGCATGTGCTGGTGCCGTTCATGGTGCTGGCGGTCTGGGCCGCCTTGTCGCGCATGGACCCTGCCGTGGAGAGGGCCGCCCAATCGCTCGGCGCGGGGCCGGTCACCATCTTCCGCCGGGTCGTTCTGCCGCAGGCGATGCCCGGCATTCTTTCGGGCAGCATCATCGTTTTTTCGCTGGCCGCCAGTGCCTTTGCGACACCGGCCGTCATCGGCGGGCGCCGGCTGAAGGTCGCCTCGACGCTGGCCTATGACGAGTTCCTCAACACGCTGAACTGGCCGCTCGGGGCGGCGGTCGCCATGTTGCTGCTGGTCGGTATCGTCGCTTCGGTCTTTGGCTGGAACCGGCTGGTCGAACGGCGCTATGCTCAGGTGTTTTCGTCATGAGGAACGGTCCGGTCAGCCTGCTGTTTCACTGCCTGTTCGTCACGTTTTTGCTTGCGCCCATGGTGCTGGTCTGTCTGGTGGCCTTCACGCCGGAGAACTTCCTGTCCTTTCCCACCCGGGGCTTCTCGCTCAAGTGGTTTCACAAGCTTGCCGAATACCCCGATTTTCTGAAGGCCTTCCGATCCTCGATCCTGATCGCCACCGTATCCTCGATCATCGCGCTGGTGTTTGCCGCGCCGGCCTCCATCGCCATCGCGCGGTATCGCTTTGTGGGGCGCGAGGCGCTGAGCGCGTTTTTCATGTCGCCGCTGATGATCCCGCATGTCGTGCTGGGCATCGCCTTCCTGCGGTTCTTCCAGATGATCGGCCTGTCGGGCACCACGACCGGGCTGATCATCGGCCATGTCGTGGTGATCTTCCCGTTTGCCATGCGCATGGTGCTGGCGGCAGCCACCGGCATGGACCGGCGGATCGAGGACGCCGCCGCATCGCTCGGCGCGACACGGGGCACCGTGTATCGGCGGATCATCCTGCCAACCATCCTGCCGGGACTGGCAAGCGGGTTTGCACTGTCCTTCATTCAGAGCTTTGATGAGGTGACGATGACCGTATTCGTCGCCTCGCCCACAACCGTCACGCTGCCGGTGCGGATGTTCAACTACATACAGGATTCCATCGATCCGCTGATCTGCTCGGTCTCCGCCCTGCTGATCCTGTTCACTGCGGTTCTGATGCTGGTGATCGATCGGCTTTATGGGCTGGAACGCCTCTTTGTCGGCGAGACGGCGGCATGAACAGGCTGGGCATTTCAGAACGCGCCTCTGCGCTCCCCGGCGGGGAGGCGGACGTCGCGGTCATCGGCGGGGGTGTCGTCGGCCTGTCGATTGCCTATGGACTCAGCCGGCTGGGGCGCCGCGTCATCGTGCTGGATGAAGGCGATGTGGCGCATCGCGCCTCGCGCGGGAATTTCGCGCTGGTCTGGGTGCAGGGCAAAGGGCTCTCGATGCCCGAATATGCGCTCTGGAGCTTGCGGTCGGCCGATCTCTGGGGCGGCTTTGCACAGGAACTCGAAGAGCGGACGGGGGAGAAACTGTCCTATTCGCGCAAGGGCGGCCTGATGGCTGCTCTCAGCGAGGAAGAGCTGGACGCGCGCACCTTTGAACTGTCGCGCCTGCACAACCAGGCGCCGGATACCGCCCGGTTCGAGCGGCTGGATCACGCAGGCATGAAGCGCCTGCTGCCGGAGATCGGCCCGTCCGTGGCGGGCGGCACCTATTGCCCGGCGGATGGGCATGTCAATTCGCTGCGCCTTTTCAGCGCGCTGCATCAGGCCGCGATCAACGCGGGCGCCGACTATCGGCCCAACGCGGCGGTCGAAACGCTCGACGCGCACGGTGGGGGCTTCCGGATGATGACGGCGCGCGGCGAGGTGCGGGCGGGCCAGGTGGTTCTTGCCGCCGGATTGGGCAACGCCCGGCTTGCGCCGATGGTGGGGCTCGATGCGCCGGTGCGCCCGCAGCGCGGCCAGGTGATGGTCACGGAGAAGCTTGCGCCGTTTCTGCATTATCCGCTCGGCACGATCCGGCAGACCGATGAAGGCGGCGTGATGATCGGCGACTCCAAGGAGGAGGTCGGGCTGGACAATTCCTCTCATCACGCCGTGCTTGCGGGGATCGCCGCGCGCGCCATACGGTTGTTCCCGCTGCTGGAGCACGCAAGGGTGGTGCGCAGCTGGGGCGCCTTGCGGGTGATGAGCCCGGATGGCATGCCGATATATGATCAATCCATCACCCATCCCGGCGCCTTTCTGGTGACATGCCATAGCGGCATCACGCTGGCGGCGGCCCATGCGGAGGTGCTCGCCGCCGATATTGCCGAGGGCCGGCTCGCGGCGGAACTGGCAGTCTTCTCAGCTCGGAGGTTCAACGGTGTTTCGAAGGGTGCATGACCACGGGCCGCCCGTGGCCCTCTCGATCGATGGCCGGCCAGTTCTCGCCCGCCCCGGCGAGAGCGTGGCCGCCGCCTTGCTGGCCGCCGGTGTCACGACCTTCCGGCGCTCGGCCAAAACCGGCGCCGAACGCGGCCTCTACTGTGGCATGGGTGTGTGCTTTGAATGCCTTGTGACCATTGACGGAGTGGCAAACCGGCAATCCTGCCTCATCCCGGTTGCGCCCGGCATGAGGGTTGAAACGGGAGGCGCCGCGCCCGATCTTGCCGGAAAGGCTGCCTCATGAACGCCCATCCCGGCCTGCCCGAGGCGCGGCACAAGACCTGTGATCTGCTCATCATCGGCGCCGGGCCGGCGGGCATGGCGGCGGCAATCTTGGCCGCCGAGTCCGGGCTCTCGGTCATCGTCGCCGATGAAGGCAGCGGCCCCGGCGGGCAGATCTATCGCCATTGTCTGGATCAGAACGCGCACATGGCCTCCGTTCTGGGGCGCGACTATCAGAAGGGGCGCGCGCTTGCCACGCGGTTCGCCGCCGCGCAGGCCGAACACCTCTCCCAGACCACGGTGTTCATGCTTGAGCCGCAGCCGGAAGGTGGCGTGCTGGCGGGCCTGTCGCATGCGGCGGATGGGACGGCGCAGCTCTGCCGGGCGCGCCATGTTCTCATCGCCACCGGCGCGCTGGAGCGGCCGTTTCCCATTGCCGGCTGGACCCTGCCGGGCGTGATGACCGCCGGCGCCGGCCAGACGCTGATGAAAGCCGGCGGCCTTGTGCCGGAGGGGCCGCTGGTCCTCGCCGGCTCCGGCCCGCTGCTGATGCTGCTGGCAGCGCAGTATCTGCGCGCCGGTGTGTCCATCGCCGCCATTCTGGAGACCACCCCGCTGGCTAATTTCTCTGGCGCGCTGCGCTCCCTGCCGGGCTTTCTGTTCAGCCGCTATGCGCTCAAGGGCGCGGTGCTGCTGGGCGAGGTGTTACGCAAGGCCAAGGTCTTTTGGGGCGTGACCGGGCTTTCGGCACTGGGCGAGACGCGCCTTGAAACCGTGGCCTTCCGGCATCGCGGGCAGGAACGCCGCATTCCTGCCCGGCAGCTTCTGCTGCATCAAGGCGTTGTGCCGCAGGTCAATCTGGCGATGTCTGCGGGTGTTGCGCATCGCTGGAGCGAGCAGCGGCTCGCCTTTGAACCCATCCTGAGCGCTGAGTTCGCCACGAACGTCGAGGGCATTTTCATTGCCGGCGATACTGGCGGAATCGGCGGCGCGGATGCGGCGGAGGCCAGCGGGACGCTGGCGGCACTGGCGATTGCACGGCGCCATGGCAAGGCGCAGCCGCATCATCTTGCAGCGGAAGCTTGCGCACGCAGCGGGCTTTCAAGCGCCTTGCGCGGTCGCGATTTCCTCGATCGGCTGTATCGTCCGGCGGAACATTTCCGCAAGCCCGCCGATGACGTCATCATCTGCCGGTGCGAAGAGGTGACGGCCGGCCAGATCCGCGCACTGGCCCGGCGCGGCGTGCAGGGGCCAAACCAGGCGAAGGCGTTTTCCCGCGCCGGCATGGGGCCCTGTCAGGCCCGGCAATGCGGCCTGAGCGTATGCGAACTGATGGCTGAAGTTCAGGGCTGCAGCCCCGGCGAAGCGGGGCACATGCGCATCCGCGCGCCGGTCAAACCTGTCACCGTCGCGCAGATGGCACAGCTCGGCGATTGATGGGGTCATCGAACGCCCATCGCCGCGCTATCCCGTCGAGGCCCGTGCCGTATCGGGTATTCGGTCGCGGGCGGCAGATGCGAACTGGACATCTCGGCCGCGCCGGGCTTGGTATCCGGCGAGTCTTCTCACTGACGTTTTTTGGATTCTGCCATGCCCGAGACGCTTGCCATCGCTGAAACCATCCTGCCGGGCCGGGCGCGTGGGCCGGTCGTCGCCGGCGATGAGGCGCTGAGCTTCTGGGGTGGGGTCGATCCGGCGACGGCCCGCATCATCGATGTCCACCATCCGCTGCATGGCGTGGTGATTTCCGGCGCGGTGCTGGTGCTCCCGGGCACTCGCGGCTCGTGCACGGGGTCGGGCGTGCTGCTCGATATGGCGCTGAGCGGCAAGGCGCCAGCTGCGCTGGTGTTCAGCGAGCCCGAGGATGTGGTGACGCTCGGCGCGCTGGTGGCCGGCGAGATGTTCGGCAGGACGATCCCGATCGTGCGCGTGCCGGAGGCGGAGCGGCGCAGGCTGGCGGCGGCCGCGACCATCGAGATCGGCGAGGGCTGGATCGCGGGCGACGGGGCCCGGATCGCGCTGGCGCCGCAGCGCACCGAGGCGCTCACCCTCAGCGAACAGGATCGCGCCATGCTGGAGGGCCGCCACGGCGAGGCGGCGCGGCAGGCCATGCGCATCCTGTCCGCCATGGCTGCGCAGCAGGGCGCCACGCGGTTCATCGATGTGGCGCAGGCCCATATCGACGGCTGCATCTATGCCAGCCCTGCCAATCTCACCTTTGCCGAGCGCATGGCGGAAATGGGCGGGGCGGTGCGTGTCCCTACCACGATGAACGCCATATCGGTCGATCACGCCAACTGGCGGTCGCAAGGGGTGGCACCGGATTTCGGCGCTGCGGCCGCGCGGCTGGCCGATGCCTATGTGCGCATGGGCTGCCGCGCCACGTTCACCTGCTCGCCCTATCTGCTCGACAGCGCGCCGCTGGAGGGCGAGGCGATCGGCTGGTCTGAATCGAACGCCGTGATCTTCGCCAATTCGGTGCTGGGTGCGCGCACGGCCAAGCATCCCGACTTCCTCGATCTCTGCATCGCGCTGACCGGGCGGGTGCCGCTTTCCGGTGTCTATCTCGACGCCGCGCGCAAGGCCCGCCGCGTGCTCGATTTCGAGTGGCCGGACGGCGCGGAGGAGGCGATCTGGCCGCTCATCGGCTACATCGCCGGCAAGGCCGCGCCCGATCGCATCCCGCTGCTGCGCGGCCTCGCCGCCGGCGCCCCGTCGCGCGACGATCTCAAGTCACTGTGCGCGGCCTTCGGCACCACCTCCGCAGCGCCGATGCTGCATATCGAAGGCATCACGCCCGAGGCGGGCGATGCGGCGGCGCCGGGCGCGGATCGCTGCGTCATCACCCGCGCCGATCTTGCCGAAGCATGGCGGCAGCTCAACGACGGGCCGGAGGATATCGACCTTGTCGCTTTCGGCAGCCCGCATGCCTCGCTTGAGGAATGCCGCGTGCTTGCCGCCGCCTTCGCCGGTCGCCGGCGGACTGAAAATGTCGCCGTCATCATCACGGCGGGGCGCGAGGTGATCGCAGCAGCACGGCGCGAGGGGCTGTTCGCCCGGCTGGAAGCGAGCGGCATCCGCATTCTGCCCGATCTCTGCTGGTGCTCGATCGTCGAACCGGTGTTCCCGCCTTCCGCGCGCACGGTGATGACCAACTCGGGCAAATACGCCCATTACGGTCCGGGCCTGTCGGGCCGCACCGTCCGCTTCGGCGCCATCGCCGATTGCGTGACGGCCGCCGTCACCGGGCGCGCGCCCACCCGCCTGCCGGACTGGCTGGCCTGAGCCGGCTGGTCAGGCCAGCCGCGTCACGGCGGCGTGGAACGCGTCGAAGTGATCGATGAGCACGTCGGGGTTGAGATCCTTCATCGGCACATCGGTGTAGCCGAAACTGACCCCGATCACCGGCAGGCCGGCATCGCGGGCGGCATTCACGTCGGTGGCGCTGTCGCCCACCATGATCGCCGGTCCGCCGCCGGCAAGCCTGACGGTTTCGGCAAGGTGCCGCCCGTCGGGCTTCTTGAACGGGAAGGTATCCCCGCCGGTGATCGCCACGAACCAGTGGTTCATGTCGAGTTCGTCGATGAGCTGGCGCGCATAGGCTTCGAGCTTGTTGGTGGCGACCGCGAAACGCCAGCCCTCGCCCCTTAGCCGTTCAAGCCCGGCGATCAGGCCGGGATAGGGCCGCGACAGATCGGCGATATGGGCGCCGTAATGATCGAGGAATACCTTCTGCAGCGCATCGAGGCGGGCAGGGGAGACGCTCGCGCCGTTCACCTTCAGCCCGCGTTCGATCAGCGCGCGCACGCCGGCGCCGACCAGGCTGCGCACCTGGTCGAGCGGGATGGGCGCCAGCCCCTCCGCCGCCATCGCCACATTGAGCGCGGCGGCAAGATCGGGCGCGGTTTCCACCAGCGTGCCGTCGAGATCGAAGATGAGCAGTCCAGCCACCGTTTCCTCCGCGCAAGGGCGTTGTCAGCTGGGCGCCGTGCTCGCATATTCGCGCGGTGGGGCCAAGCTGATTCCCGTGGGACCCGATGCGAAAGGTGCGCCGTGCAACGCTTGCTGCTGACGTTTGGCCTGCTGCCGGTCCTGCTGCTGCCCGCGGCGGCGCAAGGGTTCGATTTCGTGCCCGCCCCGCATCAGGGGCTGAACCGCGTCTACCGGATCGACCGTACGACCGGCGAGGTCGGCGCCTGCCAGTTCGGCCTCAGGGACGGCGGGATCGGCCTCACTCTGTGCTATCCGGCGGGCGACGGCGCCAAGGCCGGCCCAGCCGGCGACTACGGGTTGATCGCCTCGCGCCACAATGCCGAGGCGGGCATCTTCCGCGTCAACCGCCGCACCGGCGAGATGTCGATCTGCTATGTGCTGAACGACGAGAAGGTTGTCTGCACCGCGCCGGGGCGCTAGCGCTTGTTTCGCAGGAGTGGCAACGGTTTTGCGTAAAAACATGCGACAGGACAACGAGATAGAGCGCCGTTTTGCTTCCATCGAAACGAAATGCGCTCTAGAGCGGCCAAAGACGGGCAACCGGGGGAGCAGACTGTGAGCATCGAGACCATGAAGCGCGCTGCGGCGGCCGAGGCGCTGAAGCTGGTCGAACCCGGCATGAAGCTCGGGCTCGGCACGGGCTCGACAGCGCGGCATTTCGTCGATCTGCTCGGCGAGAAGGTCGCGGCCGGGCTCGAAGTCGTCTGCGTGCCGACATCTGAAGTCACCCGGCGGCAGGCCGAGGGGCTCAACATTCCCCTGTCAACGCTCGATGCCCTCGGCGAACTTGACCTGACGGTGGACGGCGCCGACGAGATCGATCCGAACCTGTCGCTGATCAAGGGCGGTGGCGGCGCCCATCTGCGCGAGAAGATCGTCGCGGCTGCCTCGCGGCGCATGGTGGTGATCGCCGACGATACCAAGGTCGTACCGGCGCTCGGCCGCTTTCCGCTGCCGGTGGAAATCGTCCGCTTCGGTCAGGCGGCGACGTTGCAGGCGGTCGCGGCGGCCTTCGCGGCGGAGGGGCTCGCCTGCCGGCTGACCCCGCGCCTCGTGGCCGACGGCAGCCGCTTTGTCACCGACGAGGGCCATCTGCTGTTCGATTGCCGGCTGGAGGATGCCGCGGGCCGCGATCATGGCGGGCGCATCGTCCATCCGGCCCGGCTCGGCGCGCGACTTGTCGCAGTTCCGGGCGTTGTCGAGCACGGGCTTTTCGTCGGCCTTTGTTCCGCCGCCTTTGTGGCGTCGGAAACGGGGGTTGCCCGATTGGGCCAATCGGCCTAACGGTTCCCCGGATCATTTTGAGTTTTCGACAGGCATTCCCATGAAACGCTTCGCCCTCTGTTCCGCCCTGGTCGCCGGCTCGCTCCTGGTTGCCGGTTCTGCGATGGCCCAGGCTCCGGCAGCGCCGGCTGCTCCTGCCGCCCCTGTCGCTGCCCCGCCGCCGGTCGTCGCCGCGCCCAAGGCTCCGACGCTGTCGCCCGCCCATCACGAGCTTGCCATCGAGGTTGTGCGCCTGTCCGGCATGTCGCGGTCGATCGATGTGCTGGTCCCGCAGATGGTGGATCGTTCGCGCACCCTGTTCACGCAGATGCGGCCCGAGGTGGCGGGCGAAGTCGACAAGTCGATCAAGGCCCTGCAGCCCGAGTTCGACGCCCTTCAGGGGGAGGCGATCCGCATCGCCGGCGCGGCATTCGGCGCCCGCCTCAGCGAGGCGGAACTGAAGGACATCAAGGTGTTTTTCACCTCGCCGTCCGGGCAGAAGTTCGTCACCGCGCAGCCCGGCATTCTCGACGACATGTTCCGCGACCTGGAGCCTTTCGCCCAGCGGCTCAGCCAGACCGTGGTCGACAAGCTGCGCGAGGACATGAAGAAGCGCGGCGTGCCGTTCTGAGCGGCCGTGCTCACTGGGCCGGTGGCGCATGACCGGACGCGGGGCTCCGCCGCTGTTGACCGGCCTTTCTGGACTGCTGGCGGCGCTGGTGCTGCCGCTGGCGATGTTTACCGCCAACAAGTCGGCGGCGCTGATCCTCTGCCTCGTTGCGCTGACAGCGCTGGGCGGGGTGGCGCAGGCGAAAAAGCTGCCGCAGCTTGTGTCGCCGCTGTCGGCACCCTGGCCCTGGCCGGCGCGTCTGGGCGCGCTGCTGGCGCTGCTGGCGATCCTTTCGCTGGGCTGGACCCATGCCCCCGCCGCCGCCGCCCGCTCGCTGGCTGAAGCGGCCATTCCGCTCACCGCTGCTGTGCTGACGGGCCTTGCCTGGCGTATCGTGCCGCCGCAGCGGCTTGGTATGACCCTAGCGCTCGGCATCGGTCTCGCCGCGATGGCCGCGATTGCCGATCTTTCGACGGGAATGATCTACCGCGTGCGCATGGGCATCCGTACCGATACCTTCGTGCTCAACCGGTCGGTGGTGACCGATCTGCTGCTGCTGTGGCCGATGCTGCTGCTGGCCGGGGCGCGCGGCCGGCTCCTCGCGTTGGCTGTGGTCGCGGTGGTGACGGTTGCCATCTTCCGTTCGGATAGCGAGACGGCCAAGCTCGCGCTGGTTGCCTCGGCGGTGGCCTTCGCTCTGGCGCTGGCGGCGCCGCGACTGGCGGCTCTGGCGGTGTTCGGCACCGGCGCCCTGCTGCTGGTGCTGGCGCCGTGGATTGGCCAGATTGCTGGCCGCCTGCTATCGGCGCGGGCCAGCGCGGCGATTGCTGACGCCCATGCCGGCGACCGCATCGCGATCTGGCAGAGTTTTGGCGCGGCGGTGATGGAACGGCCGATGCTCGGCTCGGGTTTTGGCGCTTCCACCCGCATGGCGGCCGATCCGCTGGCCGGCTGGGTGGCCGAACCCTTGCGCCTCATGCTCGGCGCCGGGCATCCGCACAACAGCCTGTTGCAGATCTGGGTGGAACTTGGCGCTCTCGGGGCTGTGATCACGCTGTGCTTGCTGGCGGCCACCCTGCGCGCCATCTTGGCGATGGAGCGGCGCGTGCAACCCTACGCGGTGGCGCTGTCGGCCAGCGTTCTGTCGATTGCCGCGGTCAGCCACGGCGCCTGGCAGGCCTGGTGGATCGCCTCGGTCGGGGCAGGGGTGGTGCTGACGCTGGTCGCGCAACGCGACAGGGAGCGGACATGAGCGGATTCGACGTGGATTTCTTCGTGATCGGTGGCGGTTCGGGCGGGGTGCGCGCGGCGCGCATCGCCGCCGGCCATGGCGCCAAGGTGATGTTGGCCGAAGAGTTCCGCATGGGCGGCACCTGCGTCATCAGGGGCTGCGTGCCCAAGAAACTCTATGTCTATGCCTCGCGCTTTGCGCATGAGTTCGAGGAGGCGGCGGGCTTTGGCTGGGCGGTGACGAAGGCCGGCTTCAACTGGCCGACGCTGGTCAAGGCCAAGGAGGCCGAGATCACCCGGCTTGAGGGGCTCTATGCGCGCGGCCAGTCCAGCGCCGGGGTTGACGTGGTCAAGTCCCGCGCGGTGTTCGAGGACGCCCATACCCTGCGCCTGCTGGCGGACGGTCGGAAGATCCGCGCAAAACACATCCTGATCGCCACCGGCGGACGCCCGTTCTTGCCCGCGCTGCCGGGCATTGAACATGCGATCACCTCCAGCGAGGCGTTCGATCTTGCCGAGCAGCCCAGGCGGATCGTGATCGCCGGCGGTGGTTATATCGCGGTGGAGTTCGCCGGCATCTTCGCCGGCCTGGGCAGCGAGGTGACGCTGATCCATCGCGGCGACAACATCCTGCGGGGCTTCGACGAGGACCTGCGCACCGCCGTCCGCACCGCTTATGAGAAGCGCGGCATTCGCCTCGTGCTCGGCGACACCATCGCCCGCATCGACCGCGCCGCCGGGCTGACAGTCACGACGGCGAGGGGCGAGGCAATCGCCGCCGATCAGGTGATGACAGCACTGGGCCGCGTGCCCAATGTCGAGGGGCTGGGGCTGGACAAGGCCGGCGTCGCCCTCAAGCACAACCACCACGCCATCGCGGTTGATGCCACCTCGCGCACCTCGGTGCCGCATATCTACGCGGTCGGCGATGTCACCGATCGGGTCAATCTGACCCCGGTTGCCATCCGCGAGGGCCATGCGGTGGCCGATACGCTGTTCGGCGGCAAGCCCTGGACCGTGGATCACGCCGACATCGCCACGGCGGTGTTCTCGACGCCCGAACTCGGCACCGTGGGCCTGACCGAAACGCAGGCGCGCGAGAAGCACAATATCGTCGACATCTACAAGGCCGACTTCCGCCCGATGAAGGCGACGCTCTCCGGCAGCGCCGACCGCGTGCTGATGAAAATCGTCGTCGATGGCGAGACGGACAAGGTGCTCGGCGTGCATATCGCCGGCGAGGGCGCGGGAGAGATGGCACAGCTTCTCGGCATCGCCGTCAAGATGGGCGCCACCAAGGCCGATTTCGACCGCACCATGGCCGTTCACCCCACCGCGGCAGAGGAACTGGTGACCATGCGGGTGCGGACGGAGCGGCATACGCGCTAGAGGCTCGCCAATGGCTGCCGCCTCCTGTATAGGTGCGGCTCCGGCGTCGTCCCCGACGTTTCCCGGAAAGTTTTGTTTGCCCATCAAGTCTCGCGTGGAGTTGTCTCATGTCTGCCAAGGTCTGGACCCCCGATAGCTGGCGCCGCATGCCGATCCAGCAGGTGCCGGAATATCCGGATATCGAGGTTCTGAAGGCGACCGAGGCGCAATTGGCGACCTTTCCGCCGCTGGTTTTCGCCGGCGAGGCGCGCAAGCTTAAGAAGCAGCTGGCCAAGGTTGCCGCGGGCGAGGCATTTTTGCTGCAGGGCGGCGATTGCGCCGAGGCGTTCGCCGAGCATTCGGCCGACAACATCCGCGATTTCTTCCGCGTGTTCCTGCAGATGGCGGTGGTGACGACTTTTGCCTCCACCATGCCGGTGGTCAAGGTGGGCCGCATCGCCGGCCAGTTCGCCAAGCCGCGTTCCTCGCCCACCGAGACCGACAAGGCGACCGGCGTCACGCTGCCGTCCTATCGCGGCGACATCATCAACGGCACCGAGTTCAATGCTGAAGCGCGCATCCCCGATCCGCGCCGCCAGGTCGAGGCGTATCGCCAGTCGGCGGCGACGCTGAACCTGATCCGCGCCTTTGCCACCGGCGGTTATGCCAATCTCGACAATGCCAAGCGCTGGATGCTGGGTTTCGTCGATGGCTCGCCGCAGTCCGGCCGCTATCGGGAACTGGCCGATCGCATCACCCATGCGCTCGATTTCATGCGCGCCATCGGCATCGATCCGGAGACGCACCCGGAGATGCGCGCCACCGATTTCTACACCAGCCACGAGGCGCTGCTGCTCGGCTACGAACAGGCGCTGACCCGCGTCGATTCCACCTCGGGCGACTGGTATGCCACCTCCGGCCACATGCTGTGGATCGGCGATCGCACCCGCCAGCCCGACCATGCGCATCTGGAATTCTGCCGGGGCGTGAAAAACCCCATCGGCCTCAAGTGCGGCCCGTCGCTGACGCCGGATGGACTGCTAAAGCTGATCGACATCCTCAACCCCGACAACGAGGCGGGGCGGCTGACGCTGATCTGCCGCTTCGGCGCCGACAAGGTGGGCGATCACCTGCCGGGGCTGATCCGCGCCGTGAAGGCGGCGGGCCGCACCGTGGTCTGGTCCTGCGATCCGATGCACGGCAACACGGTCTCGGCCGCCGGCGGCTTCAAGACCCGGCCGTTCGACCGGATCCTGCAGGAGGTGAAGAACTTCTTCGCCATTCACGAGGCCGAGGGCAGCTATGCCGGCGGTGTGCATCTCGAAATGACCGGCAAGAACGTCACCGAATGCACGGGCGGCGCGCGCGTCGTCACCGAGGCGGCGCTGGCCGATCGCTACGATACCCAGTGCGATCCGCGCCTCAATGCCGAACAGTCGATCGAGATGGCCTTCCTGATCGCCGACCTGCTCAACCACGAGCGGCAGGTGCGCGGACAGGCCCGTCCGGCGGCCGCGGCCGAATAGGTTTCAGGCTTCCCCCTCCCTGACCCTCCCCCCGATGGGGGAGGGGATAGGCGCCCGCACGCCGTGCCGCCCTCACGCCTTGGCGCCGTCGTTGATCAGCTTGTAGTAGATCGAATCGGTCAGCGCCTGGAACGAGGCGTCGATGATGTTGGAGCTGACCCCGACGGTGGTCCAGCTCTCGCCGGTCTCGTCCTTGGATTCGATCAGCACGCGGGTCACCGCTTCGGTGCCGCCATCGAAGATGCGGACGCGGAAATCGGTCAGTTCCAGCCCCTTGATGTGGTCCTGGTAGCGGCCGAGGTCCTTGCGCAGGGCCTTGTCGAGCGCGTTGACCGGGCCGTCGCCCTCCGCCGCCGAGATGCGGGTGCGCCCGCCGATGTTCACCTTCACGATGGCCTCGGAGAAGGTGACGAGCTGGCCGTTGGCGTTGAAGCGCCGCTCCACGTTCACCTTGAACCGCTCGACCTTGAAATACTCGGGCACCCGGCCCAGCACCTTCTGCGCCAGCAGGAAGAACGAGGCATCCGCCCCCTCGTAGGAATAGCCGAGCGCCTCGCGCTCCTTGACCTCGTCGAGCAGGCGGGCGACTCGCGGATCGCCCTTTTCCACCGCGATGCCGAGTCGTTCGAGTTCCGACAGCACATTGGATTTGCCCGCCTGGGTCGAGACCAGCACCAGCCGCCGGTTGCCGACGCTCTCCGGCGGCACATGCTCGTAGGTGCGCGGATCCTTGAGCACGGCGGAGGCATGGATGCCCGCCTTGGTGGCGAAGGCCGAGGCGCCGACATAGGGCGCCTGCCGGCGCGGCTGCCGGTTCATGAGTTCGTCGAAGGCGCGTGACAGCTGCGTCAGCTCCTTCATCGCCTCGTCGCTGACGCCGATCTCGAACCTGTCGGCCAGCGCGGGCTTCAGCTTGAGCGAGCCGATCAGCGTGACGAGATTGGCATTGCCGCAGCGCTCGCCAAGGCCGTTCAGCGTGCCCTGGATCTGGCGGGCGCCGGCCATGATCGCGGCCAGCGAGTTGGCGACCGCCTGCCCGGTGTCGTCATGGGCATGGATGCCGAGCCGCTCGCCCGGAATGACCTTGGCGACCTCGGCGACGATCTCGGCCACTTCGTGCGGCAGCGTGCCGCCGTTGGTATCGCACAGCACCACCCAGCGCGCGCCGGCTTCATAAGCGGTGCGGGCGCAGGCGAGCGCATAGTCGCGGTTGTTCTTGAACCCGTCGAAGAAGTGCTCGCAATCAACCGACGGCTCGAACCCCTTCGCCGCCGCCGCCCTGAGGCTTTCGGTGATACCATCGAGGTTTTCCTCAAGCGTGCAGCCCAGCGCCACATGCACATGATAGTCCCAGGCCTTTGCCACATAACAGATGGCGTCGGCCTTGGCGGACAACAGGCCGGTCAGGCCCGGATCGTTGGAGGCGGAAACGCCGGCACGCTTGGTCATGCCGAAGCCGGTGAACTTCGCCTTCAGCTTCGGCGGATCGGCAAAGAAGGCGGTGTCCACCGGATTGGCGCCGGGATAGCCGCCCTCGATATAGTCGACGCCCAGCCGGTCGAGCATGCCGGCGACGGTCCTCTTGTCGGCAAGCGAGAAATCGACCCCCGTGGTCTGCGCGCCGTCGCGCAGGGTGGTATCGAACAGATAGACGCGGGCTTTCGACATCAGGCGGCTCCCTGCGGGCTCAGAGGGGCGAGAGTCTTCTGCATCGTGGTGTTGCCGAGCCATTCGCCGTTGCGGATCACCGTATTCCGCTGCACCGGCGTATAGCCGCGCGCCGCGAAGAACTCCTGCGAGGTGTCCGACGCATCGGTGGTGAGGCGATGGGTGCCGCGCGCGGCGGCGAGCTTTTCCAGCGCGTCGCACACGAGTGTCGCCACCCCGCGCCGGGCAAAATCCGGCCGCGTGTAAAGGAGCGCGATCATCTGGTTATCCTCCAGCGCGCCGAAGCCGATCAGCCCGGTGTCGTCCTCGACCACCAGCGTCAGCATGCCGGACAGCCATTGGTTGAACGCGTCCACATCGTCGGCCGCCGAAGCCCAGGCCTCGCGCTGGGCGTCGGAGTAGTCCTCCTCCGCGAGGATCTCGATCGCGGCGCGGAACACATCGGCCAGCGCGACGGCATCGGTGGGAAGATAGGGGCGCAGACGGGCGGTCATGATTGCCTCGACCACAGTTTCGTCAAGCCCGACCATGGCGAGGTTTGCGTTTGGGACCGGGTCACCGCTTGACCTCCCAGGTCGTCACGGGCTTGCCCTCTGCGTCCTTGCCGTCCTTCAGCGCGATGCCCATCGCGGCGAGCTCATCGCGGAGGCGGTCACTCTCGGCGAAGTTTTTTGCAGCGCGGGCGGCGAGGCGGGCGGCGATCAGCGGTTCCACTCGGGCGGTCAGCGCCGCGTCGACCGGGGCCGCGCCGGCGCCAATGGCCGCCAGATCGCCGGAAAAGCCCAGCAGTCTGAGCGTTGCGGCGAGCTTGGTCGTATCGGCGATGCGGTAAAGTTCGGCAAAGGCCAGCGGCGTGTTGAGATCGTCGGCAAGCGCTGCGATCACCCCCTCGTCGGCAACACCGGGCGAAATGCCGGCGACCTTTTCATACAGGCGCTTCAGCGTTGCCTCCGCCTCCTCCAGCGCTTTCACCGTCCAGTCGATCGGCTGGCGATAATGGGTGCGCAGCATGGCAAGGCGCAGCACCTCGCCCGGCCATGTCCGGCCGCCGAACGTATCGGTGGCGAGCAGCTGGTTGATGGTGATGAAGTTGCCGAGCGATTTCGACATCTTCTGCCCCTCCACCTGCAGGAAGCCGTTGTGCAGCCAGACATTGGCCATCACCTCCCTGCCGGTGAAGCAGCAGGTCTGGGCGATTTCGTTCTCGTGGTGCGGGAAGATCAGGTCGAGCCCGCCGGCGTGGATGTCGAACACCTCGCCAAGCAGCGCGCCGGACATGGCCGAGCATTCGATATGCCAGCCCGGCCGGCCGAAGCCCCACGGGCTGTCCCAGCCCGGTTCGGTTTCCGGGTTGGACGGCTTCCACAGCACGAAGTCGGTCGCATCCTTCTTGTAGGGCGCCACCTCGACGCGCGCGCCGGCGATCATGTCATCCATCGTGCGGCGCGACAGCCGGCCATACGCCGGCATGGAGGGCACATGGAACAGCACATGCCCCTCGGCCGCATAGGCATGGCCCTTCTCGATCAGCCCCGCGATGACGCGCACCATGTCGAGCGATTTTTCGCCATCGCAGACATACTCGGTGGCGCGCGGCTCATGCGTCGGAGGCAGGACGCCGAGCGCCGCGATGTCCTTGTGGAACTGGTCGGCGGTGACGCGGGTCAGCTCGCGGATTTCCTCATTGAGGCTGCGCTTCCTCGTCCAGCGCTCGAAGGCGCGTGCGTTGATCTTGTCGTCGACATCCGTGATGTTGCGGACATAGGTGACGTGATCGGCGCCATAGAGATGGCGCAGCAGACGGAACAGCACGTCGAACACGATGACCGGGCGCGCATTGCCGATATGCGCAAAGTCATAAACCGTCGGGCCGCAGGCATACATGCGCACGTTTTTCGGATCGATAGGGCGGAAATCCGTCTTCTCGCGCGTCAATGTGTTGGTCAGCTTCAGATTGGCCATCGCCATTCTCCGATCGACACAGAAGATCCGCTCGCCGGCCGGCGGGTCCCTTTTCCTTGAGGTGTCGGAGAACGAGACGGCGCGGGCCAGCAATCGAAGCTAGCTGCAAATAATCCCGCAAATGATCGCCATCGTGCGCATCATGACTTTTCCTTGGCTTGTTCATCCGCGCCCGTCAAGGGGCTTGCCAGCGCCCGCCCGATGTTGCATTGCAACAGCATCAGAAAAAATCATCGTGAGCATAAGGATGTGCTGCGGCGCACAGCGGTGCCGCCACGCTTTAGCCATTTGTTCACGATCGATCGGCAGTGTCTGTCGAATCGAGGTTGGTGGGACTTTTTGCAATGCTTCGTTTGTCTGCCCTTTCAATTGCGCTGGTGTGCAGTGTCGTGTCGGTCATTTCGGCGCATTCGACACCGGCCGAGCCGCGCAAGAAGGAATTCGTCATTGCCAACGATGACGGCTACGGCACATCCGATTGCCTGACCAAGGGCTCGGCCTGCGGCAAGATCGTTGCCGATGCCTGGTGTGAATCGAAAGGCTTTGCCCGCGCCGTGACCTATCGCCCGGCCGAGCGGGGCGAGACGACGCAGTCCATCCGCCATTCCAGCCCTTCCGATGCGTTCGTGATCTCCTGCTCGGAATAAGACCCCGCATGGTCTGAACGCAAAAAGGCGCCGCGTGGCGCCTTTTCTTATTGGGTTGCAGGATGTTCTCGGAGGCTCAGGAAGCCTCAACGATCGGGCTGAAACCGCCGAAGAACATGCGCTTGCCGTCGAACGGCATGTCCATGTTCTTCATCGCCGGGTCTTCCATCATCGCGCCCCAGCCTGCGTCGCGCGTCGCCTTGTCCGGCCAGATGATCCAGGAAAACACCGGCGTTTCGTCGTCCTTCTGCTGGGTGGCGATGCGGAAGGAGGTCAGCTTGCCCTCCGGCACATCATCGCCCCAGCCCTCGACCATCCGCAGCGCGCCATGCTTCTTGAACAGCAGCCAGGCCGCCTCGGCGTGCGCGCGATACTTTTCCTTGTTGGCGGTCGGCACGGCGGCAACAAATCCGTCGATATACATCGATATGCTCCATGGGGATGCGGCAACGGCTGCGGCAGCCTATTTGATGAACTCGGCGCATTTCGGCGTGTCCGCCGCCGCGCCCCACGGCATGATCGGCACCGTCGATGTCGAGTTCTTCGGGCTGCCGTCGATCAGCTTGTCCGAATAGGTCATGTAGACCAGCACGTTGCGCTTGGCATCACAGCCGCGCACCACCTGCATGCGCTTGAAGAACAGCGATCGCGACTGGCGATAGACCACATCGCCCTGCTCGGATTTTTCCTTGAACCGGATTGGCCCCACCTGCCGGCAGGCCAGCGAGATGTCGGAGACCTGTTCGGCCAGCCCGAGCGAGCCGGCGATGCCGCCCTTTTCCGGCACCGTGAAGTGGCAGGCCACCCCTTCCACCACCGGATCGTCGATGGCGTAGGTGGCGAGCTTGTCGTCCGGCGTCAGCAGCTTGAACACCGTGGATTTCTTGAAGATGAGGTCCGGCTCCTGCTGGGCGAGCGCCGGCAGCGTGAGGGCGGACAGGGCGAAGGCGAGAGCGGCGAAACGGCGCATGGCAAATTCCGTTGAGTGGCGGCAGGACATGCCCACCATATGGCGATTGCCGGTCGCAATGCAAAGGTCGGGGGTCGTGGACAGATGGCCGCAATCGGATAGCATGGACGTTCGACTGTCTTGGCATCACGGAGACCCATCGATGAAACCACTGCTGTTTGCGCTCGGCCTTGCCACCGCTTTCGTTGCCGCACCCGTCGCGGCGCAGGACTATCCCACCAAACCGGTGACGCTGGTGGTGCCGTTCGCGCCCGGCGGCAGTTCGGATGTGATCTCGCGTTTTGTCGGCAACAAGCTCACCGAATTGTGGAAACAGCAGGTCATTGTGGAAAACAAGGCGGGCGGTGCCGGCCAGATCGCCATGAGCCAGGTAGCGCGCGCCGCGCCCGATGGCTACACGCTGGTGCTTGGTCACATCGGCACGCTGGCGGTGAACCCGGCGATGTTCGACAAGCTCTCCTACGACTACAAGAAGGAGTTTCTGCCGGTGGCGATGCTGGCGATCGTTCCTTCGGCGATTGCCGTCAACCCGAACCTGCCGATCAAGGACATCAAGGACCTTCTTGCCTATGCCAAGGCCAACCCGGGCAAGCTCAATTACGGCTCGGCGGGCAACGGCTCGGCCGGCCATCTGGCGATGGAATACTTCAAGGACACGACCAAGCTTGAGGCTCAGCATGTGCCCTACAAGGGCACCGGCCCGATGCTGACCGACCTGCTGGCTGGCCAGACCCAGCTTGCCTATAACGGCATCCTGCCGCTGGTTCCGCATGCCAAATCAGGCAAGCTCAGGATCATCGCGGTCGGCAGCCCCAAGCGCCTGCCGCTGATGCCGGAGGTGCCGACGGTGCAGGAGCAGGGCTTCGCCGATTTCGAGACCTCGCAATGGTACGGCATCCTGGCGCCTGCCGGCACGCCGCCGGCCATCGTTGCCAAGCTCAATGCCGATATCAACAAGGTGCTGACCGATCCCGACATCGTCAAACGGCTGAACGATGACGGTGCGGTCGCCGGTTCGGGCTCGCCTGCGGAATTCGGCAAATATATCGATGCCGAGGAAAAGCGCTGGGGCCCGGTGGTGAAGAAGGCCGGCATCAAGCCCGATTGAGTTGGATTTCTCTGGAGAGCACAATGAAAAGACGTGATTTTCTCAAAGTCGGCACGGCTGGCCTGGCTGGCGGTGCCGTCGCCGCTCCCGCGCTGGCCCAGGCGATGCCCGAGGTCCGCTGGCGGTTGACGTCGAGCTTCCCCAAGTCGCTCGATACCATCTTCGGCACGGCGGAAACCTTCGCCCGGCTGGTGCGCGAGGCGACCGACGGCAAGTTCCAGATCCAGACCTTCGCTGCCGGCGAGATCGTGCCCGGCCTGCAGGCGCTGGATTCGGTATCCACCGGCGCGGTGGAGATGGCCCACACGCCGACCTATTTCTACGTCGGCAAGGATATGACGCTGGGCCTCGGCACCGGCGTGCCGTTCGGCCTCAATGCACGCCTGCAGCACTCGTGGTGGCATTTCGGCGGTGGCGAGGCCATCGTCAACGAGGCGATGAAGCCGTTCAACGTCTATTCGCTGGCCTGTGGCAATTCCGGCACCCAGATGGGCGGCTGGTTCCGCAAGGAGATCAAGACGCTTGATGACCTCAAGGGCCTGAAGTTCCGCATCGGCGGCCTCGGCGGGCAGGTGATGGCCAAGCTCGGCGTCGTGCCGCAGCAGATCGCCCCCGGCGATGTCTATCCGGCGCTGGAGCGCGGCACCATCGATGCGGCGGAGTTCGTCGGCCCCTACGACGACGAGAAGCTCGGCCTGTCGAAGGTGGCGCCCTATTACTACTATCCCGGCTGGTGGGAAGGCGGGGCGATGCTCCATCTCTGCGTCAATCTCGAAAAATGGAACAGCCTGCCGGCGCATTATCAGGCCATCGTGCGCAATGCCTGCGAGGCCGCGAACAACTGGATGCTCGCCAAGTATGACGCGGTCAACTCGCAGGCGCTGACCCGGCTCATCCAGGCCGGCGCGCAGCTTCGTCCCTTCCCGCAGGAGACGATCGACGCTGCCTACAAGGCCGCCACTGAGTTCTATGCCGAGGCAAGCGCCAAGAACGCCCTGTTCAAGAAAGGCTACGAATCGATGGTGGCGTTCCGCAAGGAGAACTACACCTGGTGGCAGGTGGGTGAATACTCCTACGACAGCTACATGATCCGCGTCGTGCGCGGCTGAGGGCATCGGCCCATCGCTTTGCAGGCAGGCCGGGCGGAGGCAACGCCCGGCCTTAATGCTAGAAAAGAGCAAATGGGACTGGTCAAACCCGCGTTAATAGTTCACTAACCACAATCGTTAATCATTCTTTCATCGCTGCGCCCCGCCGGGTGCTCTCAGGCAGGACTGACCCGATGTTCGCCGCACGCCTCGCTGCCCTGTTGCGCCCGGCCGTACTTGCGGCTGCCGGCGCCGTGCTGCTGGCGTCGGTGCCGCTCGATACGGCCCACGCACAATCGGCTGCCTGCCGTCAGATCGAGGCGGAGCTGGCCTCGCTCAATCGGCCCGGCGCCTCGGGCTCTGGTGCTTACAGCCGCCAGTCGGCGCAAGCACGCCAGCGGCTCGGCCAGGTGCAGGGCACGATGGCCTCGCTCGGCTGCGAGCGCGGCTTCGTGCTGTTCGGGCCGCAGCCGCCGGCCCAGTGCGGCGCCCTGCGCGCGGAAGCATCGAATCTCCGCGCCGTTATCGCCCAGTATGATGGCGCCGCCCGCCAGGCCCGCGCCGGCAATCCGCAGCGCCGTGCCCAGTTGGTTGCCGCGCTCGATGCCAATAACTGCCGCGGCACCCGCCGCGCGCCGGCGCAGGAGATGGCGGCCGCGCCGCCCCCGCAGCCGCGCCAGCGCGGGTTTTTTGAAATGCTGTTTGGCGGCGGTGGGCCGAGCTATGCGACCGAGACGCACCCGCAGGCGGCGGTCGATCCCGATGCCGATCCCTCCAAGCAAGTGATCGCGACGCCAAAGAAAGTCGTCGGCGGCGGGCCGCTCGCCGTGTGCGTGCGCACCTGCGACGGTTACTTCTTCCCGGTCAACTATCAGGGCTCGGGCGGCGAGTATGAGGAGATCTGTCGCGCGTCCTGCCCGGCAACCGAGGCCAAGCTGTTCTGGATGCAGGCAGGCGGCGATCTCGACACCGCCAAGACCGAGGATGGCCAGCGCTACACCGCGCTGCCGAATGCCTTCCAGTATCGCAAGGCGTTTGATCCGGGCTGCTCGTGCAAGGCGCAGGGCCAGTCCTGGGCCTCCGCCCTGCGCGAGGCGGACGGTCTCGTCAGCGACCGGCGCAGCGACATCACGGTGACCGAGGAGCGCTCGCTGCAGATGTCGCGGCCGCAGGCGGTGGGCCTGCGCGGCACCAAGAAGGTCAGGGCGCAGGACAAGGCGGCTGAGGATGATGCCACCTTGAAGCTCGACAGCAACTTCGCCACCAACTCGACCGCGAGCGCCGGCATCGGCCCGGCGACGTCCTCGGGCCGCACGCTCGGCACCGAAGATGGCGAGACCCGCGAGGTCAACGGCCGCAGCGGCGCGAAGAAGCAGGTGCGCATGCTCACACCGACGCTTTCCTCCGCACAATAACCGCCACGACGCAGCCGATTTTTAAGGTTTCTGCCGCAGGATTCCCGCTTGCGCCTGAAGGCACGGGCGCGGGTCGAGTGGTGGATCATGGCGTTGCGCGCGTTGAAGATGTCGGTTGTCGCGCTGGCGATGGTGGCAGGATCGTCGGGCGTTTGGGCGCAGGGGCCGGTCGATTACCTTTCGGGTCTGCTCGGTCTCAAGGGATCGGTGGAGGACAAGCCGCTCAACCTGTCGGCGCCGCCGGCCACCAAGGTGCGGCCCGGCGCCCCAGCTTTGAACTCGGCCCCCGTCGATCCGGCTGCCCGGGCGGCCCGGCCAAAACCGGCCTCCGCCAGTGCCGGCAAGGAGCCGGCAAGGGCGAACGCCGCCGCGCCTTCCTCGGCCAAACCGGCGGCCGAGCAAACAGCCGCTGCGACCGCCCGCAACACGCCGCCCGCCGCAAGTCACAGCACCGCCGCCATCGATCCCACGCCGACCGATTCCGGCGCTGATCTCGACCGGCCGGCACGCAAGGTGGCACGATTGCCGCCGTTCCGCGGGGCCGGCAGTCAGGCCGTTTGCGTGCGCCTGTGCGACGGGTTCTTCTTCCCGGTCAACTATGAAGGCGCCCACGGCAACGATCGTTATGCGGAAGCCTGCCAGTTGGCCTGTCCTTCGGCGGCGACCGAGGTCTATTTCATGCCGCGCGGCGCCGACATCACCAGCGCCTCCACCCAGACCGGGCATCGCTACAGCGCAATGCCCAACGCCCTGAAATACCGCAAGGAGCGCGACGCCTCCTGCTCCTGCAAGGCGCGCACCCAGTCGTGGGGCGAGGTGCTGGCGCAGGCCGAGCCGTTGATCAAACAGGGCAAGGACGACATTCTGGTAACCCCGGAGCGGTCGCTGGAATTGGCGCGTCCCGTCGATCCGGCTGAAAAGGCCGCCGAGGAAGCCAAGGCCAAGGCGCCGGCGCCCAGGAAAGTCGCGAGGTCAAAGAAGGCGGCCAAGCCCGCCATCGCCACCGCGCCGGGCACCCCGGTCGCGCCGGCCGCCAGGGCCGCCGAAGCGCCGAAACCGCAGAAAACCGCGCGGGCGAAACCGCCTGTCCCGCGCAGCCCGATCGATCCGGACACGACCGCCTCGATCAGGCGAGCCGTGCAATAACCTCGGCGCGGCCGATCAGCGGCAGCAGCAGCTTCAGTTCCGGGCCGTGATCGAGCCCGGTCAGCGCCAGCCGCAGCGGCAGGAACAGGGCCTTGCCCTTGGCGCCGGTCTTTTCCTTCACCGCCTCGGCCCATTTGGCCCAGGTGGTCTCGTCCCACGGTTCGGGCGGCAGCAGCGCCCGCGCAGCCGCGATCAGGGCGGGGTCCGCCCGCTCATGCGGCGCGATGGGTCCGTTGACGACATGCCACCAGCTCACCGCCTCGTCGAGATCGGCAAGGTTGGCGCGCACCGCCTGCCAGAACAGCTCCGCCCGATGCCCGGAAATGCCGCGCGCGGCCAACGCATCGGCCACCGCCGCGAACGGCTTTGCATGCAGCAGCCGGGCGGAGAGGTGGGCAATCTCCGCCGGATCGAATTTCGTCAGCGCGCGCGAAACCTTGGCAAGGTCGATGCGGGCGGCCAGGTCATCGAGGCTCGCCACCGCTTCCACCGGTTCGGAAGTGCCGGTCAGCACGGCTACCGCGGCGACGGCGAGCGGATCGGCTCCCGCTTGCCGGAATGAGCGGATCGACAGCGCGCCGGTACGCTTCGACATCGCTTCGCCCGAAGCGGCAACGATGAGATTGTGATGGGCAAAGCGCGGCGGTTCGGCGCCGAGCGCGCGAAAGATCTCGATCTGCACGGCGGTATTGGCGACATGATCCTCGCCGCGGATGATGTCGGTGACGCTCATGTCGATGTCATCGACCACCGAGGCGAAGGTGTAGAGCACCGTGCCATCCTCGCGCACCAGCACCGGATCGGACAGGGCGTTGGTCTCGATATGGCAGGGCCCGCGCACCCCGTCCTGCCAGGTCACCGTATGGCCCGAGAGCTTGAACCGCCAGTGCGGTGCCCGCCCGCGCGCTTCCAGCGCGGCCCGCTCGGCCTCTGTCAGTTTCAGCGAGGCGCGATCATAGACCGGGGGCAGACCGCGCGCCTGCTGGCGCTTGCGCTTGCGGTCAAGTTCGTCCGGCGTCTCATAGGCGGGGTAGACGAGACCGGCGGCCTTCAGCCGTTCCAGCGCGGCCGCATACCGGTCGATCCGCCGCGACTGGCGCTCGAACAGGTTCCAGTCGATGCCGAGCCAGGCCAGATCCTCGGCGATCGCCTCGGCATACTCCTCGCGCGAGCGTTCAAGATCGGTATCGTCGAGCCGGAGGATGAAGCGACCGCCGGCCTTCCTGGCCAGCAGATAGTTCCACAGCGCCGTGCGGGCGTTGCCGATATGCAGATAGCCGGTAGGCGAGGGGGCGAAGCGGACGATCATCATCCCGTCTTGTTGGCGCGGGCCGCTTGCCGCGTCAACTCAGCATCCGCACCAGCCACAACGCGAGGCCGGGAAAGGCGATGACCAGACCGAGGCGCAGGACATCGGCCACAATATAGGGCAGCACGCCGACATAGGTGCGCTTGATCGGGTGATGCCGCGCGATTGCCGAGATGACAAACACATTGAGCCCGATCGGCGGTGCCGTCAGTCCGATGCCGACGACGATCAGCACCAGGATGCCGAACCAGATAGCTACCTCGTCGGCGGGAAAACCGAAATCCAGCCCCGCGATGATCGGAAAGAACACCGGCAGCGTCAGCAGCAGCATGGCGAGTTCGTCCATCACCGCGCCGAGCAGGATGTAGAAAGCGAGCAGGGTGACCAGCACCAGATAGGGAGGCAGGCCCAGCCCCGAGATCGCCGCCGCCGCGTTGGTCGGCACCTGCGTCAGCGCGAGGAAGGCGTTGAACACTTCCGAGCCGAGCAGGATGATGAAGATCATGCCGGTTGTCTCGGCGGTCTGGCGCAGGGCGCCGACGATGGCCACCCGGTCGAGACTGCCCTGTGCAAGGCCGATCAGCAGCATCGCCACCGCGCCCACCGAGGCGCCCTCGGTCGGCGTGAAGATGCCGCCATAGATGCCGCCAACCACGATCAGCGCGACCAGCATCACCGGCCACACCTTGACGACCAGCGCGAACCGCTCGGACCACGGCACCGGAGCGTGCACCGGCGCCACCTTGGGCCGCAGCCGGACCACAATGAAAATCGTGATGAGGTAGAACCCCGTCGCCAGAAGGCCGGGGATCAGCGCCGCCATGAACAGCTTGGCGATGTTCTGCTCGGTCGAGATCGCATAGAGCACCAGGATCACCGAGGGCGGAATGAGAATGCCCAGCGTGCCGCCCACCGCGATCGTGCCGGTGGAAAAGCCGCCATCATAGCCGTAGCGGTCGAACTCCGGCACCGTGGCGCGGCCAAAGGTGGCGGTCGTCGCCACCGAGGAGCCGCAGATGGCGCCGAACCCGGTGCAGGCGAAGATGAGCGCCATCGCCAGCCCGCCGCGCAGGTGCCCGACAAAGGCGCTCGCCGCGCGGAACAGCGCGGTGGACAGCCCCGAGCGCTCGGCAAAGGCGCCCATCAGCACGAACAGCGGAATGACCGACAGGGTATAGTTGGCAAACTGGTGATAGGTGTTCGTCTTCATGTAGGCGAACAGCGCATAGGGGCTCTGCATCAGCATGTAGCCGATGGCGCCGGTGACCAGCATCGCCAGGCCGATATGCATGCGCGCCGCGATCAGCGCCAGCATCGCCACGAAACCGAGCAGGGCAAGCGCGGTGCCGCTCATGAGCGCACCTTTACGAGCTGCCGCGCCGTCCAGAAGCAGATACCGGCCAGCACGAACAGCAGCATCGTAGCGACCATGAGCGCCGGCCACAGCGGCAGTTGCAGCACCATGGTGCCGGTGTGGCTGCGGATCGCCTCGATCGTGCCTTCGACCATGCACACGCCGATGGCGGCCATCACCAGCCCGTAAACCACATCCCAGAAGGCATCGAGACGGTTGCGCGCCCGCTCCGACAGAAAGCCGGTGAACGTGTCGACGACGATGTTGCCCCGGTGGCTCTGGCAGGACACCAGGAAGAAGAACACCGATACCGCCGTTGCCATCTGCACGAATTCAAAATCGCCGGGCACGCCGGAATCCATCAGCCAGCGGCCGATGACGCTGGCGGTGACGATGGCGCCGGTGACCAGCGACAGACAGCCGCCGAAAATGCCGAGCCGTTCAGCCCAGACGATGACCGGGCTGCGCGTTCGCGCGGTATCCGACATGGGTAACCTCTCCGGCAGGTCGCCCGGGAGCAGGTCCCCCGGGCGTTCCGTGCACTCCTCAGGCGGGCTTGTCGTATTTGGCGACCAGCGCCTCGGCCTCGGCGATCAGCTTGGCGCCGTCGTGACCCTTGGCCTTCAGGCTGTCGGCGAAAGCGGACCAGATCGGCTTGCACATCTCGGCCCATTTGGCGGCATCGGCTTCCGCCATCGTGTTGATGACGTTGCCGGCGCGCTTTTCCACCATGCCGCGCACGTCGGCGCCGGCGCTGTCCCACACCGAGCCGGCCATCTTGGCAAGTTCAAGCTGGGAGTTGTCATCGATCACCTTCTTGAGGTCATCGGGCAGCGCCTCGAACTTCGCCTTGTTCATGGCCAGGAAGAACGAGGCGACATAGAGCGCCCGCTTGCCGGGGACGTTGGTGTGATACTTGACCAGCTCGTGCACCTTGATCGCCGGCACCACCTCCCACGGCACCACGGCGCCGTCGATGACGCCCTGCGCCAGCGATTCAGGCACCTGCGGGATCGGCATGCCGATGGCATTCGCCCCGGCGACCTTCAGCGCCTCGCCCGCAAGGCGGGTGGGGAACCGAAGCTTCTGGCCCTTGAGGCTGTCGAGCGTGGTGACCTGCTTCTTGGAGTGGATCAGGCCGGTATCGTGCGTCCAGTAGCAGAGCAGTTTGACGTCCTTGGTCTCCTCGCCCATGTGCTTGGTGGCAAATTCCTGCGCGGCCATGGCATTGGTGCTGGCCAGGCGCCCGGCGATGAACGGCAGTTCGAGCACTTCCGACAGCGGGAACCGGCCCGGCGTGTTGCCCGGCAACGTCCAGACCATGTCGACCACGCCGTCGCGCGCCTGATCGTAGAGCTGCGGCGGGGTGCCGCCGAGCTGCATCGAGGGGAAGATCTGGATGGCGATGCGGCCCTTGGAAGCCTCCTCGATCTTCTTGGCCCAAGGGGCCAGCAGCTTTGCATGGCCGTTCGAGACCGGCGGCAGGAAGTGATGCAGCTTGAACGTGAACTGCGCCTGCGCCGCGGCCTTGCCGATCAGCGCCGGGGCGGCGACTGCGGCGCCGGCGGCGGTCACAAACGACCTTCTGGAAAGTTTCATCTAAGTCCTCCCTCAGACCTGTGCGAAGGGGCCTCAGACTAGGCGATCCCGACCCCCGAACTGGCCTGCAAGGGAGCACGGAACAAGGTGCGGATGCAAGGACATTGGTTGGGTCAGGACCCATCAGATCCATGGATTTAGCGGGTCCTGACCCCAGGTCTGCGACGCCTCCGCGCCGCCTTCCCGGCGAGGCCTCGGGGCGCCCTGTCAGAAGTCGAGCCCCTCGGCGCTGCCGGTCGCCACTTCCGGCTGCATGTCGGGGGCCGGCACATGCGGTCCCCGGCCGGGATCGCGGAAGCGGTTGACGATCGGATACCGCCGGTCGCGGCCGAAGTTCTTGCGGGTCACCTTGACGCCCGGTGCCGCCTGCCGGCGCTTGTATTCGGCGATGTACAGCAGCCGTTCGATCCGGCGCACCGTTTCGGCCTCGTGGCCGGCAGCGATCACCTCGGCGATGCGCATCTCCTTTTCCACCAGCATTTCGAGGATCGCATCCAGCACCTCGTAAGGCGGCAGCGAATCCTGATCCTTCTGGTTGTCGCGCAGTTCGGCCGAGGGCGCCTTGGTCAGGATGTTGACCGGAATCACCACGCCGTCCGGCCCCTTGGCGTCGTCGGGCTTCCAGCGGTTGCGCAACGCGGACAGGCGATAGACCTCCATCTTGTAGAGGTCCTTGATCGGGTTGAACCCGCCGTTCATGTCGCCGTAGATGGTGGCATAGCCCACCGACATCTCCGACTTGTTGCCGGTGGTCACCACCATCGGCCCGAACTTGTTGGACACCGCCATCAGCAGCGTGCCGCGCGCCCGGCTTTGCAGGTTCTCCTCTGTGATGTCGCGCGGCCGTCCGGCGAACAGCGGCTGCAGGATCGCCTCGAACCCCTCGACGGCGGGCGCAATCGGCAGACTGTCATAGCGCACGCCGAGCGCATCGGCACAGGCGCGGGCGTCCGTGAGGCTGTCGGAGGAGGTGAATCGGAATGGCATCATGATGCAGTGCACCCGGTCGGGTCCGAGCGCATCCACCGCCATCGCCGCGCAGAGCGCCGAATCAATGCCGCCGGACAGGCCCAGCACCACGCCGGGGAAGCGGTTCTTGTCGACGTAATCCCGCAGCCCCATGACACAGGCGGCGTAATCGGCCTTCTCACCCTCGTCGATGACGGCGCGCGGCCCTTCGGTGCACACCCAGCCCGAGCCGATGCGGTTCCAGCGGGTAATCGCCACCTGTTCGACGAAGGCCGGCATCTGGAAGGCGAGGCTGCAATCGGCATTGAGCCCGAAGGAAGCGCCGTCGAACACGAGTTCGTCCTGCCCGCAGACCTGGTTCAGATAGACCAGCGGCAGCCCGCTCTCGGTGACGCGGGCGGCGGCGACATTGAACCGCTCGTCGGTCTTGCCGCGCCAGTAGGGCGAGCCGTTCGGCACCAGCAGCATCTCGGCGCCGGTTTCGACGAGGCATTCGACCACGTCCGACCCCCAGATGTCCTCGCAGATCGGCAGCCCGAGCCGCACGCCGCGCAGCGCCAGCGGCCCCGGCATCGGACCCACGTCAAACACCCGCTTTTCATCGAAAACGCCATAATTCGGCAAGTCGACCTTGAGCCGCACGCCGGCGATCCGCCCGCCATCCAGCGCCGCATAGGCGTTGAACAGCCGCCCGTCCTCGGCCCAGGGCAGGCCCACCAGCACCGCCGGTCCGCCATCCGCGGTCTCGCGGGCAAGCTCTTCCAGCGCCGCCCGGCAGGCATCGACGAAGGCGGGCTTGAGCACCAGATCTTCCGGCGAATAGCCGGCCAGAAACAGCTCCGGCAGCATCACGATGTCGGCCCCGTCCGCCGCCGCCTCGGCCCGCGCCGCGCGCACCTTGGCTGCATTGCCGGCAATGTCGCCGACGGTCGGGTTGAACTGTGCCAGGGCCAGCGTGAGCGTGTCGCGGCGGCGGGGAGAGGCGCTTGTCATCATGCCTGAGATGTAGCGGGCAGGCGGGGCCTTCGCAATCGTTACCGAAATATGAATGCGGCAATCTAGTAAGTGATTGAAAAAGGGACGAAAAATCGCGCCGCAGTTAACCGGGCGGTAAGGTTACTTTTTTACCGTCTGTTTGTTGATCGCCGACGATTCCTTCGGCAAATCGAGGAGATGGCCTGATGCGCCGTGCAGCAGCCCTTGTCGCTTCCGCTCTTCTTGTCTCCGGTGCCGAGGCCGCCGACTATCTGCGTGGTCCGCTGCCGGAACCGGCGGCCACCCGCGCAGCGCCCAGGATCAACTATGATTGGTCGGGCACCTACATCGGCGGGCACTACGCCTATTCGTCGATGAGCTTCAACAACTACGATCTCGGCAGCACCGCGCTCAGCCGCGGCATTGCCCATCAGGGTCTGGCGACCACGTTGACCTCCGCCTACGGGGGCAACATATTCGGCAAGGCCAACGGCAACAATTCCGGCTTCGGCGGCTTCATCGGCATCAACACCCAGTGGGATGACGTGGTGCTCGGCCTCGAAGGCGAATATACCCGCCTTGGCGTTCGCGCCCGTTCGACATCGCCGGCGCTGGTCGGCACTGTCATCTCTGGCAATACCATCGACCACAATCTGGTCGCCACCGCCCGCACCACCGTCGACGACTACTTTGCCTTCAAGGCACGCGCCGGCTGGGCCATCGACCGGGCGCTGCTTTACGCAACTCTTGGCGTGGCGCTGGCCAATGTCACGCGCGAAACGACGCTCGTCGGCAGCTATGAGGAATACAACGTCGGCCCGCCGCGCTCGACGATTTCGGGCGTGGTCGCGGTCAACGGCGCCTACAAGCAGTCGCTCAGCCGCTGGGGTTTCATCACCGGCCTCGGCGCCGAATTCGCGATGACCGACAACATCATCCTGCGCGGCGAGTGGCAGTATCTGGGCCTCGGTTCGGGCGTCAACCTCGCCAATTCGTCCAAGAACGGCTACTACAATCTCAACACGGTCCGCGCCGGTCTCGCCGCCAAGTTCTGATCCTTGCCGCCGGTGCGCTTCCTCAGCCTCCACGCCTGACCTTGAGGCCGGCCCTGCGCCGGCTTCCGCTCGCATCTTTCCAAACCTGGCCTCGCGTATGGAAAGCGGCCCGCCTTGATGGCGGGCCGTCGCGTTTTTGGGAAGGTGCGTCAGGCCGCCATGCCGAACCCGTAAACGTCCATCATCAGCACGCCATACTGCGCGCTCGAATGCAGGCGCCGGCCCGGCCGCCCATCGGCGGCACCGATGGCGGCGAACAGCGGCAGCAGATGCTCCTCGGTCGGATGGTTGCGCACGCCATGCGGCGCCCGCTGCCGGTAGGCGGTGAGCGCCTCGGTCTCGCCTGCCTCGATATGGGTGCGCATCCATTCGCCGAACGCCGTCACCCATTCCGGCGCCGGCGCATCGATGGGATAGCGGTTGCCGAAGAGTTCGTGGAGATTGTGGGTCAGCGCGCCCGATCCGATGATCAGGATGCCGCGCTGCGACAGATCCTTCAGCGCCCGGCCGAGGGCGAGGTGATAGGCCGGCCCGGCGTGCGGCTGCACGGAGAGCTGCACCACCGGAATGTCCGCCTCGGGGAACATCAACTTGAGCGGCACCCATGTGCCGTGATCGAAGCCGCGATCGGCCTGCCGGGTCGGCGGCAAGCCAGCCGCCACCAGCGCGCTGGCACATTCCTCCGCCAGCGCCGGGTCACCGGGAGCGGGGTAGGTGAGGCTGTAGAGTTCGGGTTCGAAGCCGCCGAAGTCGTAAATCGTGGTGGGCTTGGCATCCACCGTCAGGGCCGGCGCGCGGGTGGTGTAGTGGGCGCTCACCATCAGGATGCCGCGCGGACGCGGCAGACTGGCACCGAGCGCCTTCAGATACGCATGGGCGTCGCTCTGGTACAGCACCAGATTGGGGGCGCCGTGCGATACGAACAGGACCGGTTGGGCTTGCATGGCCATCTCCTTGGTGGATGAGGAGATAGGACCCGCCCCGGCGAAAATCGATCAGCGATCGCGCCAGCGTCAGTTTGCGCGATCGCAAGGCACGTCGCGGGGGGCGGCAGAAGGTCTTGCCGCCCCGCACGGTGCTTTTAGTGGCAGCGGGTCACGCGGCGGAAGGTATAGGTATGGGAATCCAGCCAGACTTTCTTGCGCGAGATCCGGCACACCGGCTCGTTATAGGCCGCATAGCTGCGATAGACGCGGCGCGGACGCGGCGCATAATAGGTTGGCGTCGCATAGGCCGGCGCATAGTAGGACGGGCCCGAGTAGTAGTAGGTCGCCGGCGCGCTGTAGGCCGGGGCATAGCCGTAGCCATAGCCGTAGGACGGGGCCGCATAGGCGCGGCTCGAACCTGCGATCAAGGCGCCGGCGGCCAGCCCGCCGATGGCGGCCGCCGCCACCGCCGCGCCGCGATGCCCGCCATAGCCGCGCCGCCAGCGCGCCTCGGCATCGTCGGTCATCGAGACCATCATGCCTGCGCCGATCAGCGTCAGCGCCAGGCCCTTGCGAACGGAACCGGAAAGAAAGCTCATGGTCGAAACTCCTGCGTAAGGACGGGCGCCATGCCTCCGGCGTTCCCTGCCGACACCATCCATGCGGCGACCTGTCCCGAAAATGAACAACCGATTGGGAATGTGGTTAACTTTTGCGTAACCATGCCGCAACGCGGCAGCAGAACGGGAAAAGCCCGGCGGTCCGCATCAGAACCACCGGGCTTTCCGCCCCGCATCCTTGGAAGGATGCTCCCTTAGTCGAGAACGCCGGCGGGCTGTTCGCTCCTCGCCGCGCCGGCGCCTTGAAACCGTCTTGCTCAGTCAAATTAGCTGCGATCCTTTAACGGATCGGCAAGGGATCCGGTTAACGTCGGGTAAATGGGGCGGGGCGAACGGCTTGGGGCCGCAGAGGCCAATTGGTAGCATCCCGCGCTTGTCCTGCCGCCGGTTTCCCGGCACGCTGCCGGGCCGACTAACCAGGGAGACCCCCAATGTCCCGGATCACCGGTGGATGCCAGTGCGGCGCGGTGCGCTTTGCCTGCGAGGGATTGGGGCGCGCCTCCATCTGCCATTGCCGCATGTGCCAGAAGGCGCTCGGCAATGCCTTCGCCCCGTTGGTGGCGACCCGCAATCTGGTGTGGACGCGCGGTGCGCCGAAACTGTTCGCAAGCTCGGATCGGGTGCAGCGCGGCTTCTGCGCCTGTTGTGGCACGCCGCTGACCTACGAGTTCCGCCAGGCCGGTGTCGAGGTGACGATCGCTGCGCTCGATGATCCGACCCTCGCCCCGCCCACGGTGCAGCACGCCCGCGGCCGCCGCATTGCCTGGACGGATGGGCTTGCGGTTCTGCCCGAAACATCGGAGGCCGACCGCAAGCGTTGGGCCGAGAACTACGGCGGCCTCGTCTCGCACCAGCACCCCGACCACGACACGGCAAGCTGGCCGCCGCGCGCGTGAAGCCGACACCAGAGAGCGTTTTGCTCCAGAACTCAGTCGGTGAAGCGGACCACCTTGTCCTTGCACAGGTCGACATCGCCGACCGAGCTATCCGACATGTCGTCGAAATTGCCGACCGCGGTCATCACACAGGTGGCGCCCTTGTTCACCTTGAGCGACACCGATTTGCCCGGCGCCAGCGGTTTGCCAAGCCGCGCGAACACCTTGCCTTGCGGGTCGGTGAGCCCGAAATCGTTGAGCACGCCGGTGGCGCGCGCATTGGTGACGGTGATGGCGGCAGGCACCTTGGCGGCGGCCTTCTTGCGCGCCTGCGCCGCAGCCGGCACGGTGAGCGCGAGCATGATCGCGGGAATGACAAACACAGCGATTCGAGCCATGGGCACTCCTGTCCGTTGTCTGGCGGAAAGCCAGAAACAGGGATGCTAGGGCAGTTTCCGAAAGTCGGCAACGGCGGCCTTATGCCGCGCGGGGGTCAGGCCACGCTGTGCACAGCGGCGATCCCGACCCGTTCGTGATCGGAGACGGCGGGCATGTCGGCGCGCAGCAGCATCGCCAGCACCAGGATGAAAGCCAGCAAGAGTCCGATCAGATCGGCATAGCGTGCGAAAGCGGCAGTTCTGAGCACCATGACAGCCTCCTCCGGTTGCGTGCTGACAGAGGGACCCTACGCCCGGCATGGTTAAGGCGGCGTTGCGCCGCCTCTCAGGGTCCGAAATTCCGTTAACGGAAGGTTACGCCGAGGCGCGCCGGCGCTGCATCGCCGCTGTCTGCGCCGCCTTTTCCAGCATCGGCAGGATCTCGCTGACCCGCTCGGCCACGAGGTAGTGGATCTCCATGGACTCGCGGATGAAGCCGGCCTCGCGCATATGGGCGAGCAGCACCAGCAACGGCTTCCAGAAATGGCCGATGTCGGCCACCAGGATCGGCTTTTCGTGCTGGCCGAGCTGCGCCCAGGTCATCTGCTCGACGAGTTCTTCCAGCGTGCCGATGCCGCCGGGCAGGGCGACGAACGCATCCGCTTTCTCGAACATCAGTCGCTTGCGCTCGTGCATGTCGTGGGTGACGATCATCTCGGTCGCCCCCTCGAACTTGATCTCGCGCTTGTGCAGGAAGCCGGGGATGATACCCGTCACGCGCCCGCCGGCCCCGAGAACCGCGCGCGCCACCGTGCCCATCAGCCCGATCGAGCCGCCGCCATAGACCAGCCCGATGCCGGCGCGCGCCATCGACGTGCCGAGTTGCTCGGCCGCCTGCTCGAAGGCCGGATCGCGCCCGGAGCCCGAACCGCAGAAAACGCAGATATTCTGAATCAGTGCCATGCCCTTAAGGGAACCGCGAAATGGTTAACGGTTCAACACCAGATCGCGGCGCAATCAGGGTTGGCGTCGGCGCGGTGCAGGCCTATATCGCTAAGCATTCCTGCTCACTCAGCCGAAAGCCGCATCCTTGTCCGCTGCCCCCGCCCAGAAGGCGACGCTCGCCTCCACCATCCGCGCGCTCTGGCCGTATATCTGGCCGGAGGGGCGCAAGGACCTGCAGATGCGGGTGCTGCTGGCGCTGGCGCTGATCTTCGTCGCCAAGGGCTTCACCATCCTGATGCCTTACACCTTCAAATGGGCCACGGATGCGCTGGTTTCCGTTTCCGGCGGCAAGCTGACCGGCAGCGTGATGACCTGGCTGATCGGCGCGCCCGTCCTGGCGACGGCGGTCTATGGCATCACGCGCATTCTGATGATCGTATTCACCCAGGTGCGCGAAGGCATATTCGCGCCCGTTTCCATGCATGCCGCCCGCCGCATCGCCACGCTCACCTTTGAGCACATGCACCGGCTGTCGCTGCGCTTCCACCTTGAACGCAAGACCGGCGGGTTGACCCGCACGCTCGAACGCGGCCGCGAAGGCATCGAGGAAATGGCGCGCATGATGATGATGAATCTCCTGCCGACCGTGGTCGAGTTCCTGATGGTGATCGCGGTGTTCGGGCTGGAATTCGATTGGCGCTATGTGGTGGTCGTCGTCGGCATGATCGTCACCTACCTGTGGTTCACGATCACGGCGACCAACTGGCGCATCAAGATCCGCAAGCAGATGAACGAGAGCGACAACGAGGCCAACACCAAGGCCGTCGACTCGCTGCTCAACTTCGAGACGGTGAAGTACTTCGGCGCCGAAAAGCACGAGCGCGACCGCTACGACTCCTCGATGGCACGCTACGAGAACGCTTCCGTGCGCACCTATGCCTCGCTGGCCATGCTCAACATGGGGCAGGGCATCATCATCACGCTGGCGCTTGCCATCTGCATGATCATGTCGGCGCGGGACGTGCTGGCCGGCCACAACACCGTCGGCCATTTCGTCATGATCAATGCGCTGATGATCCAGCTCGCCCAGCCGCTCAACTTCATGGGCATGCTCTACCGCGAGATCAAGCAGTCGATCGTCGACATCGAGCAGATGTTCACCATCCTCACCGAGAACGCCGAGGTGCGCGACGCGCCGGACGCGCAGCCGCTGGTCGTGCGCGACGGCAACATCCGTTTCGAGAATGTGTCGTTTGCCTACATGCCCGAGCGGCCGATCCTGAAGGGTGTCAGTTTCGAGGTGCCCGCCGGCAAGACGGTGGCCATTGTCGGCCCGTCCGGCGCAGGCAAATCGACCGTCTCGCGGCTGATGTTCCGCTTCTATGATGTCAACGATGGCCGCATCACCATCGACGGACAGGATCTGCGCGCGGTTTCGCAAACATCCCTGCGCGCGGCCATCGGCATGGTGCCGCAGGATACGGTGCTGTTCAACGACACCATCCTCTACAACATCGGCTACGGCCGCGCCGGCGCCAGCCAGACCGACATCGAGGAAGCGGCGCGCCTCGCCCAGATCGACGGGTTCATCCGCCAGTTGCCCGATGGCTATAACGCGCAGGTGGGCGAACGCGGGCTGAAGCTGTCGGGCGGCGAGAAGCAGCGTGTCGCCATCGCCCGCACCATCCTCAAGGGACCGCCGATCCTGATCCTCGACGAGGCGACCAGCGCGCTCGACACCTTCACCGAACGCGAGATCCAGGGCGCGCTCGATCAGGTCAGCAAGGGCCGCACCACGCTGGTTATCGCCCACCGCCTGTCGACCGTGGTCAATGCCGATGAAATCCTGGTGCTGGATCATGGCCGTATCGTCGAGCGCGGGCGCCATGCCGATCTGCTTGCCGCCGGCGGCGTTTATGCCGGTATGTGGAACCGCCAGCGCGAGGCCCACGAGGCCGAGGAGACGCTCAAGCGCGTGAAAAGCGCCGAGGGCCAGAGCGTGCGCGTCAGCCTCGGCGGCTGATACCCCGATCCTTCGGAGGTTGCATCCAGCATTCCTTAAATGTTGTCCGGTTATGGTGGCGGCTGAAACCCTGACCGGCGCTGCTGCCGGCGCGACCGGGAGCGACGATGAAAACCTGGATGGCAATTCCCCTGGCGATCGCCATGATCGCCGCCCGCGCGCCCGAGTCGTTCGCGACGCAGAAGCCGCCGACCAACTCCTGTCAGGCGGACATCAGGAAGATGTGCACCTTCAAGGTAATGCGGGCCGAAGCGGTCAGCGCGTGCCTCAGATCCAAGACCGACAAGCTCACCCCGGACTGCCGCACCATCATTCGCGCGGGGCGCTGAGGCAAGGCATAGCTGGCCGACGGCCGATTCCTGCCGCCCGGCGAGCGGAAGCATTTTCCGACCGCTTCAATCCGATCGGAAACCGCTCTAATGCCGGGTCAGACCCGCTTCCCGGTGCAGCCGTTCGAGGATGAGCGCCCGCGACGTCGGACCCAGAGCCGCCGCAGCGGCCGGATCACGCTCCGCCAGCGCCTCGACACAATACGCTACCGGATCGCGCGCCGTTTCAAGAATGTAGCGCGCTGGGATTCCCGAGGGCCGCTGCGCGAAATTGGCGCTTTTCACAGCGCGGGAAGCGCCGTAGCCGATGCATTCGAACACGATGTTGACATCCATGGTCATCCTCCTTTCCGGCCTGCGATGTGACAGACCATTTATGAGTTCATTAAGACCACATACCTACGCCTAAAGTCTAGGAAAATCAGCGAACGCACCTGGAAAACACAACCTCTGGGCGAAATTTCTCGCATTCGAGGTAGAATGTGGCGAGGAGCGGACATCGGTGTGGCCCGATATTGCATTGCATTCATGCTGTTGCGTCTGCGAAGACGAGGCGGTTGCACAAGGTGAGTCGTTCTGTGCTCACCAATACTCGACCGTTGTAACCGTTTTGTGATGCAACGGCGGGCAGGGCTCGGCGCCGGCCGGGCGCCCGGCGGCGAGCCGTTGGCGGGAACGCTTTGCAAGCTCTGGCGGATGCGATAGGGAACGGGCGTCCGCTGAGGAGAAAGTGCCCATGTCCGTTGTTGCCTCCGTCCGCAAGATGATCGTCCCCATTCATCCCGAGGGGTATATCTTCATTGCCGGGGCGGTGATCCTGGCGCTGCTGGCCGGCTACATCTGGTCGCCGCTGGGCTGGCTGTTCTGGTTTCTGGCGGGCTTCACCGCCTATTTCTTCCGGGATCCGCCGCGCGTCACCCCGGCGCGCGACGGGCTGGTGATTTCCCCGGCTGACGGCCGCGTCGACATGGTCGGCTATTTCGTTCCCCCGCCGGAACTGGGGCTGGGCGACAAGCCGCTGCCACGCATCACCATCTTCCTGTCGGTGTTCGATGTGCACATCAACCGGGTGCCAGTCGCCGGCAAGATCACCAAGGTCGCCTATACGCCCGGCCTGTTCCTCAATGCCGATCTCGACAAGGCCTCCGAGGACAACGAGCGCAACGGCCTGGTCATCGACAATGCGCATGGCCGCTTCGGCGTGGTGCAGATCGCCGGCCTGATTGCCCGGCGCATCGTCTGCTTCGTCAAGGAGGGCGAGGAGGTGGCCGCCGGCGAGCGGTTCGGCCTTATCCGCTTCGGCTCGCGCGCCGACATTTATCTGCCCGACGGCGCACGCGCCCTGGTGGGGGTCGGCCAACGCGCCATCGGCGGCGAGACGGTGCTGGCGGATGTGAAGAGCAACGAGGCGCCGCGCCCCTTCCGGGTGGCGTGAGGCGTCGCCGGCGGGTTGATCCGTCGGCGCGTCCGGGTTGATGCAGCAGGGGAGCGATCCATGACGGCTTCCGATCAAGATCAGGACGGGGCGGGCGAGCGTCCGCGCGGGCGCGGCATTCCGGTGCGCGTGCTCATCCCCAACCTGATCACGCTGATGGTGCTCGCCTCCGGGCTGACGGCGGTGCGCTTTGCGGTGGAGGGGCGGCTGGAACACGCGGTGCTGGCGATTGCCGTCGCTGCGTTCCTCGATGGCCTCGATGGACGCATCGCGCGGCTGCTCAAGGGCGCGTCGCATTTTGGCGCAGAACTCGACTCGCTGGCCGATTTTCTCGCCTTCGGCTGTGCGCCGGGGCTGGTGCTGTATTTCTGGGCCATGCAGGATCTGTCGACGCTGGGCTGGCTGGCCGCCGTGGCGCTGGCGATGGCGGCGGCGCTGCGGCTTGCCCGCTTTAACGTGTCGATCGAGGACACCTCGCGGCCCGAATGGACCAAGCAGTTCTTCACCGGCGTGCCGGCGCCGGCCGGGGCGATGCTCGCCCTGCTGCCGATCAATCTCTACCTTTCCGGCCTGCCGCGCTTTCCCGGTCACGCCGCGCTGGTGGCGCTGTTCACGGTGTTCGTGGCCGGGCTGATGGTCTCGCGCCTGCCGACGCTGTCGGGCAAGGGCAAGAGCGGGCCGATCCCGCGCGACAAGGTGATTCCGCTGATCGCGCTGGTTCTGGTGGTGGTGGTGCTGCTGATCAGCCATCCCTTCCCCACCTTCGCCGGCATCACGCTCATTTATCTGGCATCGCTGCCCTACGGGTTTTCGCGCTACCGGGCGCTGCGCGCCGCCAATGAGCCGCCGCGGCCATGAGCGGGGCGCCGATCGCCGTCGTCGGATCGGTCAATATTGATATTGTCGTGCGCGCGCCGCGCCTGCCGGGGCCGGGAGAAACGCTTCACGGCGACAGCTTTGTCCTGACTTTGGGCGGCAAGGGCGCCAATCAGGCGGTTGCGGCGGCAAGGCTCGGCGCTGAGGTCGCCTTGGTTGCCCGCACCGGAGCCGACGGGTTCGGCGACATTGCGCGGCAGGCGCTCACCGGCTTCGGCCTCGATCTTGGTCAGGTCGGCATCGCGGAGGGGTGCGGCACCGGCATTGCCGCCATCGCTGTGGATGCCGCCGGCCAGAACGCCATCACCATAGTCGCCGGGGCCAATGCCCGCCTCGGACCCGCCGATCTGGATGCCGCCGCTTCGGCGCTTGCCGGCGCGCGCGTGCTGATGCTGCAGGGCGAGACGCCGATTCCCACGTCGCTTGAGGCGGCGCGCCGGGTGAAGGCGGGCGGGGGGCAGGTAATTCTCGATCCCGCCCCGGTGCCGGCGGAGGGAATCGCGGCCTTCGCCGGCCTTGCCGACATCGTCACCCCCAACGAATCGGAAGCCTCTGCGCTGACCGGCGTGGCGGTAACCGACAGGCAAACGGGCCTGGCCGCGGCCCGCCGGCTGGTTGCGCAGGGATTCGCGGTGGCTGTGGTCAAGTGCGGGGCGGAGGGCGTTGCCTGGTCCGGCCGCCTTGGCGAGGGCCAGCGCGCGGCGATTCCGGTCGCTGTGGTCGATACGGTGGCGGCCGGCGACTGCTTCAATGCCGGACTGGCGGTTGCGCTGGCCGAGGGGCGCCCCTTGGCCGATTCGATTCTGTGGGCGATGGCGGCCGGAGCCCTCGCCGTCACCCGCCCCGGAGCGGCGAAAGCCGCGCCGACCCGCGCGGAAGTTGCGGCGCTGGTCGCCCGAATCGTCGGTTGAAACCGGATTTCGCGCGGCTTTTCCCGGTCGTGCGTGCCGGAATTCACCCATCTTTAACACCTGTGGCCGGACCGGCGGCCGAAGCGTGGTGTTTGTGCAACATGCCTGCCGAAAAGGCCGTTTGCGGCGGTTGTGCGGCGTTTGAAAGGTTGAACCGAAATCCGCCATGGCTATGGTGGCCATGCGACGGGGGCTCCCCGGCGCGATCCTTTTGTATCGGAATAAGCCGGTGCAGAAGGCCGCTAAGGGGATTAAGAAAGCAGCGCTTCCCGGGTCACCGGTTCTGGTTAAGCTTCGTCCCTTGGGTCTCGAAATTGAATTTGGAGGTCAACAATGAAGCTCTTCAAGAGCCTTCTTCTCGGTTCGGCGGCTGGTCTCATCGCCGTCACCGGTGCCTCGGCTGCGGATCTCGGCGTTAAGAAGCCGGCCCCGGTCGAGTACGTCAAGGTCTGCTCCGCTTTCGGCGCCGGCTTCTTCTACGTTCCCGGTTCGGACGCCTGCTTGCAGATCTCCGGCCGTGTCCGCGCTGAATATCGCTACCTGACGCCGTTCACCCGCGGTGACGACGCCACGTCGTTCCGTTCGCGCGGCCGTCTGAACATCGACGTTCGTCAGAACACCGCTTACGGTCTGCTCCGCGCGTTCATCCGCTACGAGATGACCTCGAACTCGGGTCGTTACTTCGCTGGCGGTGGTTCGACCACGGCTGTTGGTACCGGCACCGCGATCGCTGGCGATCTCGATCAGGCTTTCATCCAGTTCTACACTGGCACTGCCGGCTTCATCACCGCTGGCCGCACCGGCTCGTTCTTCGACTTCTACGCTGACGCTCTGAACTTCGGTTCGCTGGTCGGTTCGTACTCGGCTCCGTCGAACCTGCTCGCCTACACCGCCACCTTCGGCGGCGGCTTCTCGGCGACCCTGTCGCTCGAGGATCAGTACTCCCGTCGCCTCACGGGCGTTACCGGCGTTGCCGGCACCACCCTGGTCGATGCTCTCGGCGCTGCCGTTCCGGCCGTTCCGGGCGCTGCGGTTGCTTACGCCGGTCAGGCTCTTCCCGACGTGGTCGGCAACCTCCGCGTCGAGCAGGCCTGGGGTTCGGCTCAGCTGGCCGGTGCCGTGCACCAGTCTCGCTTTGCCAACGCTGTGACCGCCGGTGGCGTGACCGCCTACAAGGGCACCACCTACGGCTACGCCATCCTTGGCGGCATCAAGCTGAACCTGCCGATGATTGCGGCTGGCGATCAGCTCTGGCTGCAGGCGACCTACTCCAACGGCGCAGCGCAGTTCGCGACTGTCGGCTCGACCGTTGGTCGTGGTCTGCCGGTGGCTGACGGCTACGTCGACTCGCTCGGCAACGTGAAGAAGGCTACCGCCTGGTCGGTCCTCGGTGCGTTCCTGCACAACTTCACCCCGACCATCCAGGGCGCTCTGATGGCCGGTTATGGCCGCATCAGCTACTCGGGCACCAGCTCGAACCTGATCGGCTTCACCTCGGCCACCACCGTTGGTGCTCCGGCTGGTATCGCTGTCCGCTACGGCTTCGTCGACTACTCGGCGATGACCGTCGGTGGTCAGTTGAGCTGGCTGCCGGTGCGCGGCATGCGCATCGGTGGCGAAGTTCTGTACCATCGCATCGATCCGAAGGGCTCGGTCGCGACGTCGGTCCTCACCTCGACCACGCTGGCTGGCACCTCCTACAAGGTCAAGGGCCACCTGGACGCCATCGAGGCTCGCCTCCGCTTCCAGCGCGACTTCTAATCTCCTAACCGAGATTTTGGTCAAAGAGCCCCGGGTCGAAAGACCCGGGGTTTCTTTTTTGCGCCGCGTTTTGCTCAAAATGAAAAAAACATGGAATCCCTGCTTGCCCAAAAGGTTAAAAAGAGCTTACTTTCAGTGGGGGGGAACTGTGGCCGTCCGGCCCGGTTATGACGTGTTGCGCCGAGTGGATCGGCATGTTCTTGGGGGATTACATGTGCCAGCCTAGAAAGTGGTGGTGGGGGCTGTTGCCGCTCGCCATTCTGTTCGGCTTGATGAATGCCATGACGTCGGCACCGGTGGAGGCTGATCTTGCCCGCCGGTCGGCCGATGTGTTCAAGGGTTCGGGGATTCCCTGGGCCTCCGCCACCCTGTCGGGGCGTGACGCCGTCATCAAGGGCGAGGCGCCCAACCCGGAGTCGAGAAAGCTCGCTGCTGACGCGGCCGAGCGGACCTGGGGCGTGCGGCGGGTGACCGATACGACCACGGTCGCCCCCGAAATCAAGCCCTATGCCGCCCAGGCGATGCGCGAGGGCAACAAGATTACCCTCACCGGCCACGTTCCCAACGATGCGACCCGTGCGGTGCTGGTGCGCGATGCTAAGGCGGCCTTCCCCGGTGCCGAGGTGATCGATCAGCTCAAGGAGGGGCGTGGCGCGCCGGCGCTGTTCGGTCCGGTGATGAGCTACGGCATCAGCCAGCTCGGCAAATTGGCCAAGGGCACTGCCAGCCTCAGCGATTCGGCCTTCAGCCTTGTCGGTCAGGCGCTGGATTTCCCGGCTTTCGACGCGGTGATGGCGGCAGTCAAGGCGCTGCCCGGTGGCGCGTCGCTTGCCAAGGCGGAAATCACCGCTCCCCGGGTTGTGCCGTTCACTTTCACGGCCACCAAGGCGCTCGATACGCTGGCGCTCACCGGCTATATTCCCAGTGAGGCGGCGCGTGCGCCACTGCTGGAGGCCGCCAAAACGGTCGGCGGACGCATCACCGATGCGCTGCGCGTGGCCGACGGTCTGCCGGCGTCGATCGATTTCGGCAAGGCCACCGGGTTCATGTTCGAGCAGCTCGGCAAGCTCAAGAGCGGCGTGGCCGCCCTGTCCAACGACATGCTGAGCGTGACAGGTGAAGCCACCACTGCGGCGATCAAGAATGCCACCTCGGGTGCGCTCACAGCGGCGCTGCCGGCCGGGCTCAAGCTCGCGCTGCAGGATATCAAGGCGCCGCCGCCTCCTCCGCCTCCGCCTCCTCCGCCTGCGCCGGTTGCGGCTGCACCTCCGCCTCCGCCGCCGCCTCCGGCGCCAGTCGTGCCGGCGCCGCCGCCGTTGCCGAAGGCTTCGCCCTTCGTCTGGGGTGCGCAGCATGGCAATGGTGGTGTGACGCTGACCGGTGTCATCCCGGCTCCCGCCCTCAGGGCACCGATCATCGACGAGACCCGCAAGGCCTTTCCCGGCAAGACGGTGACCGATCGGATGACGGTGGCCGACGGTGCGCCGGACGGGTTCTATAATGCTGTTGTTGCCAGCCTCGGTCAGCTTAAGCGCGTCGATTTCGGCGCCGCCACGGTCGCCGACAAGTTGGTGCGCATCACCGGCGAGACGATGAACAAGGACCTGCCGGCCTCGGTGCGGGCAGCGCTTTCGGGGATCGGCTTGCCGCCGGGCTTTGCTGCGGTTGAGGAGATCGTCGTCAAGTTGCCGCCGCCTCCGCCGCCGGTGAATATCCCGCCGCCGGATCTGCCGACCTTGAGGGCGGTCATTCCGCCGGCTCCCAAGCCGCCTGCGCCTCCGCCGCCGGTGAATATCCCGCCGCCGGATCTGCCGACCTTGAGCGCGGTCATTCCGCCGGCTCCCAAGCCGCCTGCGCCTCCGCCGGCTCCGGCTGCACCGGCGCTTCCGCCGATCCCGCCGACCACGGTGGTCCAGGTTCCCCCGGTTCCGGCTGTGGCTATCCAGGCTGCACAGTGCCAGCAGCGCAAGCGGGCCATTCTCGACAACGAGATGATCCAGTTCAACGTGTCGAGTGCGACCATTCGGGGTAACTCGCAGCGCGTGCTGAGCGAGCTTGCGGCCGCCGCCAAGGCGTGTCCCGAAATCGCCTTCGAGGTGCAGGGTCATACCGACTCGGACGGTTCGGACGAGTCCAATATGGACCTCTCCAACCGGCGGGCCGCCGCTGTGGTCAAGGCGCTTGAGGAACTCGGCGTTCCCGCCGGGCGGTTGACGGCGCGCGGCTTCGGCGAATCCAGCCCGATCGCGCCCAACGATACGCCGCAAAACAAGGCCAAGAACCGGCGTATCGAGTTCGTGGTCAAGCAGTAAGGAGCAGCACCTATGTGGTATCTGATTAATCAACTCTGGGTGTGGCTGCTGCTTGCGCTGATCCTCGGCCTGATCGTCGGCTGGATGACCTGCTCGCGCGATGAAACGCGCTGGTGGACCGGCTGGGTGCCGTTGGGCACCATCGCCTTCCTGGCTGGTCTGGTGGTGGCGGTCCTGCGCCTGCTGCCCGACCGGTTGGGCTACATGCTCGACAGTGCGCTGCTGATGTTCGGCAGCTACATCATCGGCTGCTGCATCAGCTGCCTGATCAAGCAATGGCTGACGGGCAAACCGGCGGTTGAGCCGGTGGCTGTTGCCTCGGCCTCGGCGGCTGCGGCAGCCAAGGCCGCTGCCGACAAGGCTGCCGCCGAACGCGCCGCCGCTGCCAAGGCTGCGGCGGACAAGGCCGCTGCCGAACGGGCACGGCTGGAAGCCGAGCAGCCGGTCCTCACCGATGTGCCGGAAGGCATCACCGGTCGCCGGCCGCTGGGCCTCAAGGGACCGCGCGGCGGCAAGGCCGACGATCTCAAGCGAATCCGCGGCATCGGCAAGCAGAACGAGGGCCGTCTGCACGCGCTCGGCGTCTGGCACTTCGATCAGATCGCTTCCTGGGTGCGCGAGGAAATCGACTGGGTCGGCAGCTATCTCGCCTTCCCCGGCCGTATCGACCGCGAGGAGTGGGTCGCCCAGGCCAAGGTGCTCGCGCAGGGGCTGGAGACGGAGTTCTCGAAGCGCGTCGCGCGCGGCGAGGTCGAGACCAGCCGTGACGATGGCGACAAGGGCCAGGACAATATCGCCGACCTGTCGAAAATCGACAACGCCAACCCGCAGACGAAGAAGAGCTAGACCCGCCTTCGGCGTCTGACATCAAGAACCCTCCCGGGAACCAGTTCCGGGAGGGTTTCTGTTTTAGGGCCAATCGACAGTCAGGCTTCGGGCGCGGCGGCGGCTTGCGAACCGCGCGCATCCACCCGGGCGAGGAAAGCGTCGATCGCGGCAAGCGTCGGCGCATCGGCCAGCAGCGGCGCATGGCCTTCGCCGGCCGCTTCCACGCTCGTGCAGTCGGGGTGGCGCGCCACCATCGCGGCGACGGTCTCGCGCGACAACAGGTCCGAATGCTCGCCGCGCACCACCAGCACCGGAACAGCACTGAGGCCGAGGAATTGCGGCCAAAGATCGGGCAGCGGTGCGTCAAGGTCGACGAGTTCGAGCGGCTTCATCAGGGCGGTGTCATAGCGGGGCTCCAGCGTGCCCTGGCTTTCCTTCCAGGTGCGTTCCGCCATGCGCCGCCATGCGGCCTCGTCGGCTCCGGGAAACTGCGCACTGGAGACCTGCTTGAGGATGGTCACCGCTTCGTCGTAGCTGCGCGGGCGCGGCAATTTGCCGACATAGCTCTTGATGCGTGCAAGACCCTTGCCCTCGATCACCGGGCCGATGTCGTTGAGAATGGCGCCGCGCAGGGCGGCTGGTCGCGTCATGCCGATGAGGCAGGTGAGCAAGCCGCCGCGCGAGGTGCCGAGAAACACCGCCGGCGGAATGCCGAGCGCGGTGAGTTGATCGGAAATGTCGCCAAGTTCGATGCGCAGGTCGTAGTTCTTCCAGTCGCGATCGTAGTCGGATCGCCCGCGCCCGCGGTAGTCGAAGGCCCAGACGGTGCGCTTGCCGCCGGCGGCGATATGCTGCACGACCTCCTCGAAATCGAGCGTGGAGCGGGTCAGGCCCGGCAGGCAGACCACCGGCGTCAGCGCCCCCTCCGCCGGGCCGAGCCGGCAGGCATAGAGCTTCAGTCCATCCTGACTGGTGGTGAAGAAATCCTGCCAGGCTGCCATGCGCGTGTCTCCCTCGATCCCGAACCGCGGATCGCCGGGCGAGGGTATCAAGCCTGCGGACTCAGCGAAAGGCCGGTTCGCCCACCGGCGGCACACTCACGGCGATCTGCTGAACCGGGTCTTTCGGCAGTTTGAGGCCGCGCTTGAGGTCGCTGGCGATGCCGAGCCGGGCTTCGCCCGTCAGCCGCACCCGGTAGATCTGCACGTTCTCGAAGATCTTCTGCACATAGTGCCGCGTCTCGGTGATCGGAATGCGCTCGATCCAGTCGATGGGATCGACCGCCGGGTCGCGCGGATCGCCATAGGCGTCCATCCATTCCTTCACACGACCGCCGCCGGCGTTATAGGCGGCGAAGCTGAGGATGTAGCTGCCGCGATACTCGCCGAACAACTCGCCGAGATGGGCGGCGCCGATGCGGGCGTTCAGTGCAGGATCGCGCGTCAGCGCCCCGACATCGAACGGAATGCGGAAGCGCTGGGCGGTGCGCCGCGCCGTTGCCGGCATCAGCTGCATCAGACCGCGGGCGCCGGCATGCGACACCGCGCTTGCTTCGAACTCGCTCTCCTGCCGGGCGATGGCATAGACGATGGCGGCTTCCGCGCTCTGCGGCGCGGCGTCGAACGGCGGAATGCCGAACGAGGGGAAGGCATGTTCCTCGGCCTTCAGCCCTTTCTGCATCGCCATCTTGCCGGCGAGCAGCGTGAGTCGCGGCAGATTGTAGCGGGCGACCAGATCGCCCAGTGCGACGCTGGCTTCGAGCCGGGGCGCCTGGCGCGCGGCATCGATGATCAGTGGCTGGGCAAGATCGCGTGCCTCGGTGTCGAGCAGGGCGCGGATCGCCCTGAGGGCCGGGGCGCGCGTCGCCTGTTCAAGCGCACTGCTGTCGAGGCCGGACACGGGCTCGGCAAGGCGTTCCTCGCCCAGCGCGGCGAGCGCCAGCTGGCCGTAGAAGGTGTGGCGGTGGGCGCCGGCCTGCGTATAGGCGGCGCGGGCGGCCAACATGTCGCCGGCTTCGAGCGCGCGTCCGCGCCAGTAGTCGGCCCGCGCCAACGACGCCGGCGCGGTGGCGGCGGCGCGGGCGCGCTCGAAATGGCCGATCGCGCGATCCGAATCGTTGAGAAAACGCAGCGCCAGCCAGCCGGCATGCACCTCGGCATCGACGACGAAGGCGGAGCCTTCGGCATGATGTGCGGCGGCGATGCGATAGGCCGTTGCGGCATCCCCGGCGTCGAGCAGCTTGCGGGCCAGCATCCGCCGTTCGATCCACCATTCATCGCCGTCGATCATCGCATCGGCATTGTCGGGCACCGACAGCATCACCTTGGCGGCTTCGCTGAAGTTCTTGGCCCGCCGCATATGCTGGATACGGGCGAACAGCGCGGCGGGTTCCTTGGCCAGCGCGGGGTCGAGCTTGCCGAGCAGCGCTCCGGCGGCGCCGGTTTCGTTGATGGAGGCAGCCAGCAGTTCGGCGAGCTGCCGCACCGCCGGACCGGCCTCCTGCGCCACGCGCAGGCCTTCGCTCGTCGCCCCGTCGTAGATCAGCCGCTGGGCGAGGTAGCGCTGATCGGCAGCGCCGATCAGGCCAGGAAAATCGCGGCCGATGGCACTGCGCAGGGCCGCATTGGTCTTGCCGTCGCGATAGGCGCTGCGGGCGAGGGCGCGCGCCGCTTCCTCATCACCTGCCAGCTTCAGCGCGCGAGCTTTCACGATCATGCCGGGCGCGGTCGTCGGCTCGCGCCCGCCGATGAGTTCCAGTGCCTCGGTTCCTGCCGTCTTGTCGGCGAACAGCGCGTCCTCGATACGGCCATTGAGCCAGTCGCGCATCGGAAAGTCCGGGTTCTCGGCCACGAACCGCGCGATGCGTCGCGCGCCGAGCGCCTGCTTGTGAAGGCGGATGACGCTCCATTCCAGGGCGGCGCGCACGTCCCGGTCCTCGATCTTCTCGGCCAGCGCATCGGCCAGCGGCAGGTTGGTGCGCCGCGCCTCGATCAGCGCCTGCTTGAGCAGGGCCAGATCGCCGGCGGGGGCGGCAGCGACGCTTGGGCGCAGCGGCAGGGCGGGGTCGAACATCTCGCCGGAGGCAACCACTGGAAAGGGCGCCTCCTCGCGCTTGGTCAGCATCGGCGATGCCGGCGGCGGCAGGGTGAGCGGCTCGGGGTCGAACGTGCGCGGCATCGAGAGCGAGGCCGTGGTCAGATCGTCATCGTCAACGGCGCTGTCGAGCCAGCCCGGTGGCTTTGTGAGCGCGGCAAGGGCGGCCACATCCGGGGGCAATTCAGGCAGGATCAGGTCGGCCCGCTCCTGCAACAGCATCGCCGCTTCCGCCAAAGCAGAGCCTGCGGCCTCCTGCGCGGTGGCTGCCTGCTCCAGTGCGACGGCCACATCGACAGGATCGCGGTCCTCGAACGCCAGCGCCGGGCTCAGCATCAACGGCAGCAGGGCGATGCCGGCGAAAAGCTGTCGCCTGAGCCGCGATGTCCGATTGCAGGAAAACGCATGACGCAGCATCGCCGGACCTCGCCTGAACACAGCAAGCCCTGACCTCACCAGAGCGCGCTTGAGATTCCGTTAAGCATGGCGACCGTCGTGCGGCACTGCGCCGGTGCAGAACGGGCTTTTCTCGCCGGCTTTCCGCAGTTAAGAGGAAGCGAACAAGCACAATCCGGTTTTTACCGGTTAGAGGTTCCATCATGTCCGCTCCGCGTTTCCACGGCTCGAACACCGCGCTCGTAACCCTGTTCCGCAACGGCAAGCTGGATGAGAAAGCCAATCGCGAGCACGTCGCCTGGCAGATCGAGAACGGCACCCATGGTATCGTGCCGGTGGGCACCACGGGCGAGAGCCCCACGCTCAGCCATGACGAGCACAAGAAGGTGGTGGAATGGTGCATCAAGGAGACGAACGGCCGCGTGCCGGTCATCGCCGGCGCCGGCTCCAATTCCACCGCCGAGGCCATCGATTTTGCCACTTTCGCCGAGAAGGCGGGGGCCGATGGTCTGCTGGTGGTCACGCCCTATTACAACAAGCCGACGCAGGAAGGACTCTACCAGCACTTCAAGGCGATCAACGACGCCGTCGGCATTCCGATCCTGATCTACAACATCCCCGGCCGCTCGGTGATCGACATGTCGGTGGAGACGATGGCCCGGCTGTTTGAGTTGAAGAACATCGCCGGGGTCAAGGATGCGACCGCCAAGCTCGACCGCGTGTCGCTGCAGCGGCAGGCGATGGGGCCGGAGTTCATCCAGCTGTCCGGCGAGGACGGCACCGCGCTCGGCTTCAACGCGCATGGCGGGCATGGCTGCATCTCGGTGGCGTCGAATGTCGCGCCGCGCCTCTGCGCCGATTTTCAGGAAGCCTGCGCCCGTGGCGATTACGCCGCAGCCCTCAAGCTGCAGGACCGGCTGATGCCGCTGCATACGGCGATTTTCCTCGAAACCAACCCTTCGCCGGTCAAATATGCGCTCTCGCGCATTCGCCCGGTAACGGCGGACGTGCGCCTGCCGATGGTGCCGTGCACGGAAGCGACGAAGAAGGCGGTGGACGCGGCGCTGCGTCACGCCGGCCTGCTGAATTGAGGATGGCTGAGGGGGTCAACGGCCCTCGCGCCAGCTTCTCATGAGCAAGCCCGCCACCCGCTACAAGCTGATCGCCGACAATCGCAAGGCGCGCTACCACTATGAGATCGGCCAGGCTTTCGAGGCTGGCATCATGCTGATGGGCACGGAGGTCAAGTCGCTGCGCGGCGGCAAGGCGACGATCGGCGAGAGCTACGCCTCGGTCGAGCACGACGAGGTGTTCCTCATCAACGCCTACATCCCCGAATACCTGCAGGCCAACCGCTTCAACCACGAGACCAAACGCCCGCGCAAGCTGCTGCTGCACCGGCGCGAGATCGACCGGCTCATCAGCGCGGTCACCCGCGAGGGCATGACCATCGTGCCGCTGAAGATGTTCTTCAACGACAAGGGTCGCGCCAAGGTCGAGATCGCGCTCGCCAAGGGCAAGAAGCTGCACGACAAGCGCGAGACCGAGAAAAAGCGCGATTGGGACCGCGAGAAGGGCCGCCTGCTCAGGGATCGCGGGTAGAGCATTTTCCGGCCAAGGGCCACCGGTTGGCCGACAAGAAAATGCGACAAACAAGAAGCACGAGCGATCGATCTGATTCATTCAGATCGGAATCCGATCGAGCGCCTCTCCCCTCAGTCTCCGAGCAGCCGCCGCACATCGGCGAACACCGCCCGGAACATGCCCGGCGTCAATCGGCCCGTATTGGTGTTGTAGCGCGAGCAGTGATAGCTGTCGAACAGCGTCAGCGGCCCGATCTGATGCCGCGCGCCATGGGCGAAGGCAACGCGGGCAGGGCGCTCGCCCATCGCCCGCAGGAATGTTTCATGGGCGATCCGCCCCAGTGCGACGACGGCACGGGCCTTGCCCATTTCGGCCATCGAGGCGGAAAGAAAACGCCGGCAGGTGGCGATTTCATCCGGCGTCGGCTTGTTCTCCGGCGGCACGCAGCGCACCCCGTTGACGATGCGGCAATCGACGAGCGTGAGCGTATCATCCGGCCGTTCCTCGTAGCGGCCTGTCGCAAAGCCGAAATCGATCAGCGTTTCATAGAGAAGGTCGCCGGCCCAATCGCCGGTGAAGGGCCGCCCGGTGCGGTTGGCGCCCTGCATGCCGGGCGCAAGTCCGACGATCAGCAGACGGGCATCGCGCGGGCCGAAATTCGGCACCGGCGCATTATGCCAGTCCGGGTGCTTGAGCCGCGCAGCCGCGCGAAACGCCACAAGGCGCGGACACAGCGGGCAGTCGCGCCCCGGTTCGGCGGCCGTCACCGTCTGAGCCCGGGTTGGTCAGTTCTGCTCGTCACCGCCTGCGGCGGGGGCGCGCGGCGTTACCGGACGGCTGACGAAGGCCGGCATGGCACGGGCGGGATCGCGCGGCGCACCGGGGGTAAAGTCACGCGGTTCGCGCGGCACCCGCTCGGACGGCGCGCGGCCGACCTTGGCCTGCAGGTCGGCAAGATCCAGAAAGATGTCCGCCTGGCGTCGCAGATCGTCCGACATCATCGGCGGCTGGGTGGAAACGGTGGAAACCACCGTCACCTTGACACCCCTGCGCTGCATCGCCTCGACCAGGCTGCGGAAGTCGCCGTCGCCGGAGAACAGCACCATATGCGTGATATGCGGGGCCAGCTCCATCGCATCGACAGCAAGCTCGATGTCCATGTTGCCCTTGACCTTGCGACGGCCGGTGGAATCGGTGAACTCCTTGGCCGGCTTGGTCACCACCATGTAGCCGTTGTAATCCAGCCAGTCGACCAGCGGACGCAGCGAAGAATACTCCTGATCCTCGACAATCGCCGTGTAGTAAAAGGCGCGTACAAGGTAGCCACGCGTGCGGAATTCCTCCAGAAGCTTGCGGTAATCAATGTCGAACCCGAGCGCGCGCGCTGCCGCGTAGAGGTTGGCGCCATCGATGAACAGTGCAATGCGATCAGGGGAATGCATAGGTGATCCTTCCAGAATGACTTGGGCGCAATGACCAGTCAGGTGGTCGTTCAGACCTAACCTGAGGGTGAGCGCAAATTGAGACGATTGTTGGGAATGTCAAGCTTGGATGTGAATTCCCACATGATGAGATTTGAAATTTGCAATTCACGCCTGCAAGGATGCAAGGCGCCGGACTCTGGGGCTGGCCGGCATCCTGGCCGGCATCCTGGCCGGCAAAACGGTTGGCGGCACCCCGGCGGGTAAAACTGTGGCTGGTGGCGGTTGCGAAGGTTGCTCTTGCTGGCCAAATCGGCTAAGGCAAGCCAACTTTCCGTTCCGTTTTGGTTTTTGAAGGAGCGCGTCGGCATGGCTCGCGTAACCGTCGAAGATTGCATCGACAAGATTGAGAATCGCTTCGAACTGGTGCTGCTGGCAGCGCACCGGGCGCGGGTGCTGGCGAGCGGCGCCCAGCCGCTGGTCAAGCGCGACAACGACAAGAACCCGGTGATCGCCCTGCGCGAGATCGCCGATGAGCACCTCTCTCCGGGCGATCTCAAGGAGGAGTTCATTCACTCGATGCAGAAGTTTGTCGAGGTGGACGAGCCCGAGCCGGAGCCGGTGCCGCGCATTGCCAGCTCGACCCAGCAGGCCGCCACGTCCGGCAGCGACGATGCGGACATCGCCTTTGATCGCATGTCGGAAGAAGAGCTGCTGCGCGGCCTCGACGGACTGGTGCCGCCGTCCGAGAGCGACGACGACGACTGAGCAACAGGCCGTCACAATCGTCTGTTTCGACGGGCGCGACCGCTGGACATGCGGGTCGCGCCCGTTGCACATTGAGGGTTCGTGATGCGCGTGCCGCGCATTCTGGGGCCAATTTGCAATGATGCGTCAATACGAACTCGTCGAACGGGTTCGTCGTTACAATCCAAACGCCGACGAGGATCTTCTCAACAAGGCGTATGTGTATGCCATGCGCGCGCACGGCAACCAGAAGCGCGCCTCGGGCGACCCCTATTTCGCCCATCCGCTCGAAGTCGCCGCCATTCTGACCGACCTCAAGCTTGATGATGCGACCATCGTGGCGGCCATGCTGCATGACACGATCGAGGATACGGATGCGACGCGCGAGGAGATTGACCGGCTGTTCGGCGTCGAGATCGGCGCGCTGGTCGAAGGGCTGACCAAGATCAAGAAGCTCGATCTGGTTTCCAAGCGCGCGGCGCAGGCCGAGAACCTGCGCAAGCTCCTGCTGGCGATTTCCGACGATGTGCGCGTGCTTCTGGTCAAACTGGCCGACCGGCTGCACAACATGCGCACGCTGCATTATGTGCCGCCGGAAAAGCGCGCCCGCATCGCGGAGGAAACGCTCGACATCTATGCCCCGCTCGCCGGCCGCATGGGCATGCAGCAGATGCGCGAGGAACTGGAGGAATTGTCGTTCCGCACCCTGATGCCCGATGCCCACGCGATGGTCAGCAAACGGCTTGAGGACCTGAAGGACCGCAGCGGTGAACTGATCGACCTGATCGAGAAGGCGCTGACGGCGCGGCTGGCGGCCGAGCAGATCGAAGCGACCGTCAAGGGGCGGCAGAAGCAGCCCTATTCCATCTGGAAGAAGATGGAGCGCAAGGCGGTGGCCTTCGAGCAGCTTTCAGACATTCTGGGTTTCCGCATCGTCGTCTCCAGCATCGAGGATTGCTATCGCGCGCTGTGGGTGGCGCATACGAGCTGGCCGGTGGTGCCGGGCCGCTTCAAGGATTACATCTCGACGCCCAAGCAGAACGATTACGCCTCGATCCACACCACGGTCGTGGGGCCGCGCCACCAGCGCGTCGAGCTGCAGATCCGCACCGCCGACATGGACGACGTGGCCGAGCAGGGCGTGGCCGCCCATGCCGTCTACAAGGACGGCCGTCCCGGCGCCGACCCCTCCGAATCGAACGCCTTCAAATGGCTGCGGCGGACCATCGACATCCTCAGCGAGGGCGACAGCCCAGAGGAGTTCCTCGAACACACCAAGCTGGAACTGTTCCACGATCAGGTGTTCTGCTTCACGCCCAAGGGCCGGCTGATCGCCTTGCCGCGCGGGGCGACGCCGATCGATTTCGCCTATGCCGTGCACACCGATGTTGGCAATTCGGCGGTCGGCTGCCGCATCAACGGCAGCGTCGCCCCGCTGGTCAACGAACTCAACAACGGCGACGAGGTGGAGATCATCCGCGCCGAGAACCACGTGCCGCCGCCGGCATGGGAGAGCCTTGTCATCACCGGCAAGGCGCGGGCCGCCATCCGCCGCGCCACGCGCGATGCAGTCAAGCGCCAGTTCGCCGGGCTGGGCCAGAAGATCGTCGAGCGCGCCTTCACCCGGTCGGGCCGGGCGCTGTCGCAGGAAAAGCTGGTGGCGGCGTTGCCACGGCTGGCCCGCCAGACGGTGGAGGATGTGTTCGCCGCCGTCGGTCGCGGCGAGATGTATTCCGGCGATGTGGTCAAGGCGGTCTATCCCGACTTCAAGGAAGAGCAGGTGAAGGCCACCGCGCCCGAACGCGGCGCCGGTTGGTTCGAACTGCGCAGCGCCGAGAACCTGAAGTTCAAGGTGCCGAGGCAGGAGACAGGCGGTCAGGCGCTGCCGATCCGCGGCCTGACCGGCGAATTGCCGGTGAAATTCGCGCCGAACGGCGGCGCCGTGCCGGGCGACCGCATCGTCGGCATCCTGACGCCGGGCGAGGGGATCACGATCTACCCGATCCAGTCGCCGGCGCTGACTGCTTTCGAGGAGGAGCCCTGGCGCTGGCTCGACGTACGCTGGGACATCGACGAACAGGATCGCGAGCGCTTTCCCGCCCAGTTGCATCTGGAAGTCATCAACGAGCCCGGCGCGCTGGCCGAGATCACCCGCATCATCGGCGAGAGCGACGCCAACATCGACTCCATCGCCATGATGTCGCGCACCGCCGATTTCCGCGAGATCAAGATCGATGTCGAGGTCTGGGACCTCAAGCACCTCAACGCCATCATCGCCGAACTGCGCGCAAAACCGCAGGTATCCAAGGTCGAACGGGTGAATGGGTGAGCGCCGCCGGCGCTCCGCGCCGGAAAATCGCTCCAGTGGAGCGATTTTAGGCTCGAACGCCCCGAGCCTCGCGAGGGGCGGGGGGCGGTTCGGCGCCCTGAACCTTGAGCCATGCGAGGGGCGGGGGGCGGTTCGGCAAACTGCTCCTCACGCTCCGCGCCGGAAAATCGCTCCAGTGGAGCGATTTTAGGCTCGAACGCCCTGAGCCTCGCGAGGGGCGGGGGGCGGTTCGGCGCCCTGAACCTTGAGCCTCGCGAGGGGCGGGGGGCGGTTCGGCGCCCTGAACCTTGAGCCATGCGAGGGGCGGGGGGCGGTTCGGCGCCCTGAACCTTGAGCCATGCGAGGGGCGGGGGGGCGGTTCGGCGCCCTGCCAACCCTTGCCCGTCGCCCGCTTACCCCGCCTGCTTCCACAGTTCGGCGTAAATGCCCTTCTTCCTGAGCAGTTCCTTGTGGGAGCCCTTCTCGACGAGGCGGCCCTTGTCCAGCACGAAGATGGTGTCCATCTCGGTCACCGAATGCAGCCGGTGGGTGACGGTAATCATGGTGCGGCCGGCCGAGATTTTCATCAGCGTCTTGTTGATTGCCTGTTCGGTGCCGTGGTCGAGCGCGCTGGTCGCCTCGTCGAGCATCAGGATCGCCGGATCGCGAATGATCGCGCGGGCGATGGCGACGCGCTGGCGCTGGCCACCGGACATCATGTTGCCGCGCTCACCCACAACGGTGTCGTAGCCATTGGGCAGGCTCTTGATGAAGCGGTGGATCTCGGCGGCCTTGGCGGCGGCCTCGACATCCTTGTCGGTGGCGCCGGGCCGTCCCAGGCGGATGTTCTCGCGGATCGAGATGTCGAACAGCACGTTCTCCTGGAACACGATCGCCATCTGCTCGCGCAAGGACTCGCGCCGTGCCGCGACGATGTCGGAATCGTCGACCTTGATGGTGCCGCCCGTGGGATCGTAGAGCCGCATCAGCAGGCTGAGCACCGTTGACTTGCCCGAGCCGGAGGGGCCGACCACGGCGACCCGCGCACCGGCCGGCACGACCATGTTCAAATCGGTGATCTGCTTTTCCGTACCCGTGTACGAGAAATCGACGTTGGTGAAGCGGATCTCGCGGGTGATGCGTGGCACGCCTGGCGCGTCGTCCGGGTCCCGGCTGCGCGCCGGCTCGTTGAACAGGTCGTTGATGTGCTTGGTCGCGCCCGATCCGGTGATCGCCACCGGGATGAACTGGGTCACATGGCCGATGTTGTAGGAGAGTTCCCAGAACACGCTCTCGAAAGCGATGAAGGTGCCGAGCGAAATCTCCTCCTGATAGGTCAGGTAGGCGCCGATGCCGAAAACCACCAGATGCAGCATCAGCACCGAGATGGTCACCGACCGTTCGACCATGGCATTGAGGAACCGGTGGCGGATCGCCTGCGTCCGCTCGATCTGGTTGCGCTCCTCGAACCAGTGGATGGCCGTGCGCCGGAGTTCGAACGCCTTGACGACGTTCTGCGCCGAGATGTTCTCGTTGACCACAGCGACCAGCCCGGCCGCCGCGCGCCGCTCCTGATAGGCGGCGTCCACCGCGTGGCCGGAGATGAAGCGCGGCCCGATCAGCGTGATCGGGAACATCAGCATCGCCACCAGCGCCAGTTGCCAGTTGAGGAAGAACATCAGGACGATGCCGGCGAGCAGTTCCAGGAACGGCAGCATGCCCCAGGTGACGAAATGGGTCATCGCCTCGTCGACCGCGCCCATGTCTGAGCCGAAGCGCGAGGTGATGGCGCCCACCTTGGTGCGGGAATAGAACCCGGCCGACAGCGTCTGCAGATGCTCGAAAAGCCGGCGGCGAATGTCCGCCATCGCCGAGGACATCAGCAGGCTGTCGATGTATTCATACCAGATCGTGACCAGCGACACGACCAGGCCGCCGACACCGAGCGCCACCAGGATCGTGACCAGCGTCGAAAGCTGATTGGTGGCCTCGCTCGACAGCACGTCGTCGATCAGGAACTTGAGCGACAGCGGAAATACCACGTTGAACGCGGTTTCGACCAACAGGCCGAAAATGACGATGGCGAGCCACTTAGGATATTTGCGCAGCGCCGGCCAGGTAAAGCGGAAAAGGCCGGCGAAGGCCGTCAACGCCTCCTTGGCGGTGAACTGCGGGTGTTCTTCCTCGTCCTCTTCCTCGTCGTCGTCCTCGTCTTCGTCGTCCTCATCCTCTTCGTCGTCGTCCTCGTCCTCCTCGGGCTCGGCCTTTTTCTTCGGCGCGGGCTTGGCGGGCTTGGGGCGTTCGGTCTTGGCGGGGGCGGCCTTTGCCGGCGCGGTTGCCGGCTCGCCGGCAGCGGCAGCAACGGCAGCGAGATCCTCCGGCTTGGCCTCGCCGGTTTCGGTCGTGGTCTCGGGCTTGGTCGGCTTGCGGGCCATGTGGGCATCCCCGGCGCGCCAACGCGCCATAAAGAGCGATAACTGTCTGGGCCGCGGACCATCGCCCGCAGCCCTCGTCAATGGCTCTTATCGGTCCTGAGCGCCGAGGTTAACTGAAAAAGTGCGGATTTGCCGGGCTTCCGGTGCGAAATCCTCGTGTCTGCTGCCAGCCGGTTACAGGTCGAGCTTGCGGAAAAACACGAACTGAAGGCTCTCCGCATCCTCGAACCAGCGGCCCTTGCCGAGGCCGGCGGCGGTCGCTTCATCGTAGATCCGCGCCAACATGTCGGGATCCTCGGTGGCGTGCTCGAAGCCGATGTTGAACATCCAGTCCGACCATTGCCACAGCGTACCGAAGGTTTTCACGCCCCGTTCGATCTCGTTGGTAATCAGCATTTCCCAGGCAAGATCCGAGGTCACCGAACCAAGGATAACACCCTTCTTCGCCACGCGGTGCAATTCGTGCAACGCATCCTGCACCTTCGACTTCGGCAGGTTGGCAAGGCAGCTTTCATAGACGTAATCGAACTGGCCGTCCTTGAACGGCATGTCGGCCACATCGCCGAGGTGGTTGAAGCGTTTCAGCTTCGGATCGGTGCGGCCAAGGATCCAGGCGTTCTTTTCGAGCCCCTGGGCGTTGAGGCCGAGCGCACGCAGCGCCCCGACCGTCTGGCCCGAGGCCGAGCCGGCGTCGAGGATCGAGAACTTTTCGCCCTCGCCAAAGGCAAGCTGAATGGCCTTGTGCAGATAGCCCGCATTGAAGAACTGGCTCCAGGCCTTTTCGTAGGGGCCCTGCTGCCAGTAGTTCTCGAAATAGTCGCGGTTGATGTTGCGTGCCGCCCGGATGGCGGTCTCCGCCCGCGCCTTGCCGGGGGTGCGCTGCCGGATGCGCTCCTCGTAGTTGCGGCGCACGTATTCGCTCATCAGCATGTCGGACGCGCAATCGGCCGAATCGAGCACACCGTTGACCGTGGCATCGAACAGGTAATCACCGGTGACGAACAGGCCGGGGTGTTCCTTCGGCTCCGGCTGGTGGCTTTCCTGCGTATCGCCCACCGGCCGGCCGCCGGGAATGCCGTTGACCGTGTTCAGCCAGCGGTGAACATGGCCCTCGATCATCAGTGTACGGCCGAACTGCAGCTGCGGCGGCAGCGAATCGAGCGCCATGCGGATCAGGTGGTCGTCGGGCAGGTTGGCCAGCGCCAGCGCATCCGAGCCGGCGATCAGCCAGTTGAGGCCGCCCTTGCCGTCATACTCGTAGCGCGAATTCTCGATGTAGACGCAATGCCCGTTGAATTCATCGGACATCCACCAGGAGCCTTCCACCAGCCCGTCCCAGAACGGCTTTTCGAACGAGATGGCGACGCGCAGATAATGCGCCGGCACATTGAACCGGTCGAGATGACGACCCATCGCCCGATACAGCGCCTCGCCCTCCCATTCGATCGTCTGCAGCCAGTTGAACGGAAGCGAGACGACGACGAAGTCGAAGTCGCGGGTCGCCTCCTTGCCGTCCTTGCCGACAACGGTGAGCCGGTAGCGGCCATCCTCGGTGCGGCCGATGCGGCGCACGCGGGTGTAAAGCTCGATCTGAGCCTCGACGATCTCGGCCAGCTTGCCGACGATGCGCTCGTTGCCGCCTTCGACGCAGTAGTATTGGATATACTCGTCGTAATCCATCAGGAAGTTCTTGAGCGCATTCAGCCCCGAGGTCTCGTTAGGGCCGATGGCAATGTCCGAATGGGCGTTGATGCGCATGAAGCGGCGCGCGCCCTCGTCCTTGATTTCATCGAGCAGCACATCGAGGCCCGACTTGAACATCCAGGGATGTTCATTGTCATCGCGGCCGACACCTTCGAAATACTGGTCGGTGGTCATCATGGACGCGCATTTCTTGCGGAAGTTGACCACCGCATCCATGGTCTTCTTGCCCATCAGCCGGCCAATGTCCGGCACATGGTTCATGATCTTGTCGTCGATGACGACCGATTCCGAATCCATCTTCTTGATCGGGAGGCCGAGCCGGTTGGTGATCAGGTCCTTGAGCGGGTCAAAGCCAAGATGGGCATAATCGTAGATTTCCGCGACGCCGATCTCGTAGAGCGCATCGGCCTTGGCGAACTTGCCGGTCATCAGCTTGCCGCCCAGCCGGTTCGATGCCTCGAAGATCGTGATCTTCGCTTCCGCGCCAACCTTCTGGTTGATGTGCATGGCGGTCATCAATCCACCCGGTCCGCCGCCAACGATTGCGACTTCGAACGTGATCGGCGGGTGGGGGGTCATGGGAGAGCCTTTGGCAAGCGAGCGTTGTTCTTGTGGGGCGCCGGCGGTTCGGGAGGGAACGCGTCGTCGATGTCGGTCGAGCAATGGACAAACCAAGCTAAATCAATGCTGAACGGATTGCACGCGCGCCGCAAAATGACAGTAAACGCGCACTCCGGTAGGCTTGGCCGGCGATTCGCAATGCGCGGGCCGCGCGGAGGAGGACATCATGCGGAGCCTTGTGTTGGGTGCCGCCCTAGCGTCGGTGCTGGCGGGCGCCGCCCATGCCCAGTCGCCGCAGCCGCGGCCCGCCGTCACGCCGAAGGGCGAGGCCAAGCCGGCTGCCCCCGCCGCCCAGCCGCAGGAGAAGTGCGCGGGCTTTGCCGGCGCGCGCAATGCGGCGCTGATGGCCGAGATCAAGCCTGTCCTTGTCAACATGCCGCAGCCCGGTGCCAACGCCGATGAAGGGAAGTTTCGCGCCGAGGTGGAGGAGGCCTATACCAAGGCCGAGGCGCGCGCCCGCACCGGCGATGTGGAGGCGATGCGCCAGATGCTCGGCATCGAGCTGTTCGTCAGCGAGATCCAGCGTCGCCCCGCCGGCGACAGCACCCTGCGCAAGGCGTGTTTTCTGGCCGACATGCCCGACGCCCAGCGCTCGATCCTCAATGTGCTGACCTGCGCCGTGCTGTCGCTGGAGCCCGCGCGGCGCGACGATGAGGCTCAGCGCACTAAGGCGCAGGCGATGATGGAGCGCGCCGAGAAGATGGTGCCGGCCAATGCAGGCGCGGCCAGCGTCGCCAAGGTGCTGTTCGAGGACGTCAAGCGCGGCCTTGCCGGCTGTTACTGAGGATATTTTGTCGCTATCGCCCGGCGCCGGCAGGTTTTACCGCGAATGTTGGGCGGTTGGGCGGGGGCGCCAGTTCACAAAGCCTCCGCTTTCGGCTAAGCGGGCGCATTGTCCCGCCAAACCCGCTAGAGGCCCATGTCCAAGGAAGAACTGCTCGAATTCCCCGGCGTCGTCACCGAGCTTCTGCCCAACGCCACGTTTCGGGTGAAGCTGGAGAACGATCACGAGATCATCGCCCACACCGCCGGCAAGATGCGCAAGAACCGCATCCGCGTGCTCGCCGGCGACAAGGTGCTGGTCGAGATGACGCCCTACGACCTGACCAAGGGCCGCATCACCTATCGCTTCAAGTAACGGCGGGAGGGGCTCGTGAGCGACGAAGCGGGCAGCTGGCGGCCCAAGCTGATCCTGGCCTCCGCCTCGCCGCGCCGTTATGGGCTGCTGCAGCAGATCGGCCTGACGCCGGATCATGTCCTGCCCACCGAAGTTGAGGAAACCCCGCGCGCCGGCGAGAAGGCACGCGCGCTGGTCACTCGCCTGTCGCGCGAGAAAGCCGCCGCCGCCCTGCGCATCGCCCGCAACAATCCCGATCTCAAGGACAGTTTCATCATCGCCGCCGACACGGCGGTCACCGTCGGCCGCCGGGTTCTGCCGCAGGCGTTGACGCTGGATGAGGCCGGCAACTGCCTGCGCCTGCTCTCCGGCCGCGCCCATCGCGTCTATACCTCGGTGGTGGTGGTGACGCCCAACGATGCGGTGCGCCAGCGCGTGGTCGATGCGCGCGTGCGCTTCAAGCGCATCAGCCCGCGCGAGATCGACGCCTATCTCGCCTCCGGCGAATGGCGCGGCAAGGCCGGCGGCTATGCCATCCAGGGGCTGGCGGGCTCGTTCGTGGTCAAGCTCGTGGGGTCCTATTCGGCGGTGGTCGGCCTGCCGCTGTATGAAACCGCGTCGCTGCTGGTGGGCGATGGATTCCCCCTGCATCTGGGCTGGGGCAACACGGTCTGAGCGCCATGATCGATCGCCCCTCCAACGACAACGTGCGCCCCTGCGCCATCTGCGGCCGCCCCTCGGTGGAGCGGTTCCGCCCCTTCTGCTCCAAGCGCTGCGCCGACGTTGACCTCAACCGCTGGCTCACCGGCAGCTATGCCATTCCGGCCGAGGAGGAGGACGAGGGCATCGCCGAGGCCGAAGCGGAGACATCGCCGCAGCAGCGCTGACCTGCCAGACGCGGCGGGAACGGCGCTCCGCGCGCCCCTTTCCCCACGACCTATAAGCTATTGTCCGCGCGGTGCGCCGTCCCCGCTCCTCGGGTGTGTTGGGTCGCGGTCAGCGCTCCAATTTTGCTGGGCGGGGGGCTGGACAGCCCCGGCGACCGCCGCTATACGGCTCACTCCGTTCCGGGCTTGCCCGGTCCGAGCTCCCGCCCAGGTAGCTCAGTTGGTAGAGCATGCGACTGAAAATCGCAGTGTCGGTGGTTCGATTCCGCCCCTGGGCACCATTTCCCCTTTTTCAATGATCTGCGAACGTCCGTAAGCGTCTGATTTCTAAAGAAGAAATGAGGCGACGTGTCCATTTCCGTGTTTTTGCGTCCATTTGAGCGCACTTGAAGCCAACACATTTGTTGGCCATTCTGTTGGCCTTGGACAGGAAGCCAACACCCAAAGGCCAACAAATGCCGCTTACCGATGTGCAGATTCGGGGTGCCAAGGCCAAGGATAGACTGGTCAAGCTATCTGACGGCGGCGGCTTGCAGCTATGGATTACGCCAGCCGGCAGCAAGCTCTGGTATCTGGCCTATCGCGGTTTTGATCGGAAGCAGAAGAAGCTGGCCTTGGGTGCCTATCCGATTGTTGGCCTCTCAGAAGCCCGCCGCAAGCGCGACGAAGCCAAAGGCCAACTGGTAGGGGGCTTGGACCCTTCGCAGCAACGGCGCCTCTCCAAGCTCACCAGAGCCATTTCCAGCGCGACCACATTTCGTGTGGTAGCGGAAGAATACCTTGAAAAGATGCGGCGGGAGGGTAGGGCGCCCGCAACGCTGGATAAGACGGCTTGGCTTTTCAGCCTGGCGTATCCCGGAATTGGCGAGAGGCCGGTTGCTGAGATCAAGCCACAGGAGGTTCTAGCCGTCCTTCGGTCGGTTGAGAAACGCGGCCGGCTGGAATCGGCGCGGCGGCTTCGGGCTAACATAGGATCGGTTTTCAAGTTTGCCATCGCATCCGGCCGCGCGACTGATAACCCGGCCGCCAATCTGGATCGGGCATTGCTCACGCCAAAGGTGAAGCATCGCGCCGCTATCATCGATCCTGTGGCCTTTGGCGGGCTGCTGCGGGCGATAGATGGGTTCCAAGGCCAACCAACGACCCGCGCCGCACTTCAGCTCCTGGCGTTGTTGTTTTCGCGCCCCGGTGAATTGCGGCTGGCAGAGTGGCTAGAGTTCGATTTTGGCAAGGCTGTATGGACCATTCCGGCCGGCAGAATGAAAATGCGGCGCGAACATCAGGTGCCGCTGCCCAAGCAGGCCATCGCCATTCTGGAAGAACTTCGACAGGTGACCGGGCGGGGTAGCCTGCTTTTTCCCGGAACCCGGTCGGCAATCCGCCCTATCAGCGATGGCACGCTCAATGCCGCGCTGCACCGGCTGGGCTATGCCAAGGACGAAGTGACCGCGCACGGCTTCCGCTCCACCGCCTCAACGCTGCTAAACGAAAGCGGAAAGTTTTCACCGGATGCCATCGAAAGAGCCTTGGCGCATCAAGAAGCCGACGATGTGCGCAGAGCCTATAATCGCGGCGCTTACTGGCAGGATCGCGTAGCAATGGCGCAGTGGTGGGCTGATTATCTGGACACGCTCAGGCAAGGCGCGGCGGTGATTCCGATTAAGGATCACTTAAAAGCATGCAAGCTGAAAACATGATCCAGACCTTTTTTATGCGGTTTATGTGAACTGCTGTGTGTTTCGCCCAAAAATTTCACGTTCTTGTTGAGCTCTTATCTCCAATCTGGAATTATTCTCATGGCGCCCTACAAGCCCGTAGGCGTTCAACCAAATAGGAGTTTAAATGGCTAAATCCCTTGATGCCGACTACCTCCCCAACGCCGCTGTTGCGTCCGCCCATGCGCAGCTTGCTTACTCGGTTGCCGAGTTTTGCAGGCGCTATTCGATTGGCCGTTCGACGATCTACACCGAGTTCAAGCAGGGCCGCATCGCCTTCAAAAAGGTTGGCAATCGTTCCTTGATCCTTGCCAGCGAAGCCGAGCGCTGGGCTGCCTCCTTGCCCGAGGCGACCAAGTAGCGCGGCAAGCCGTCCGAAAAGGAAAGGCCCAGCAAAGCGCTGGAACGCTTCACCGGGCCGCGTGATTTTTCCTACCGGATAATTTCACGCCTCTTTCTTCGCCGGCTTCTTCGTCTGCATCAAGCAGAACTTTCGGCTCGCCATCAATTTGCCGGTCGCGTGAGACGCATCGATTTGCGTTTTCCACGACTTTGTATGGCGGGCCGTCCATAGCTGGAAAGCCGAAGCAAAATGTCCATGCCGTGCGAGGCAGAGATGACGACGGTTTTCTAAATAAACTCAATTGGTTGGATTGCGCGCCGGGTCATGCCGGGGGCGCATTCCCTCTAAATTGGTTATGGGCAATTGAACCGTCGCCAATACAGCAAAGCACTTTCTAGAGACGATGTGCGGCAGATCGCACATATCTGGCATGAGGCATGGTCAAATCGCCTGCCGCTCAACGTTCTGATTTCCGTTCGGCCGGAAGGCGTCGATGCCATGACCATTCATGCCAAGCGCAAACTCTATAGGCGGATCGTTGGCAATTACCGGGAACATGCCCGCCGAAACGGCTATGTCGCTGCCTACATTGAAGTGGTGGAAACGCTGGTTGGCGACACGCACGAAAACCTGCACATTGCGTGCCATGTGCCGACAAAGTTACGCGCCGCCTTCATCGAGCGCGCTTTCGGATGGCTTCCCAATGCTGCTGAAATCGATGCGCGCCCGTGCACGCGCCATGTCCAATGGCTCAAGAACGGCAAGAGCAAGTCCACATTGGGCTACATCATCAAGAACATGACGCCGCAGGCCGCTTTCAAGAGCCCCTATCTGCGCAAGAGGGGCGGTGGAGTTTGGGGGCGCCGCTGGAACTGTTCCCACAACCTGAAGCGCTTCCTGTGGTATCCTGATGCCTCCTGATGCGAGGTTATGCCCATGCCGATGGTTTGCGTCGAAGATTGCCTGACCATTGATGTGCACCGCATGGTGACGCATGCCCTTGGCGACGGGCACGCCGGCTTATGGCACACATGGCAGTGGACAGGCGGCGGCAAGGTTACCGCCACCATCGGCTATTCTGCCGACAGATGCGATGTTCAGGGCACTGAGCTACTCCCCTAAAATCGGACACTGACGGAAGCCACGATCTGATGTCTGCTGGTCTTCATCGCAGAGGAGATCAGAATGTCGAAACGCCGGAACCACGATGCCGCCTTCAAGGCCCGCGTTGCC
>Ga0209573_1000550_pt1 | contig 75988 bp, 69 predicted proteins | sample TNRBio252014_DNA_FD_185870 | JGI IMG/M metagenome (GOLD analysis project Ga0209573, IMG submission 185870) | Wastewater treatment Type I Accumulibacter community from EBPR Bioreactor in Madison, WI, USA - TNR Reactor_6/25/2014_ DNA (SPAdes)... | ecosystem: Engineered > Bioreactor > EBPR >...
ACTGCCCCAACATAGCAAATGCCAACCAGGCCGACTATGACAATGACGGCCGCGGCGATGCCTGCGACAACTGCCCCAACATAGCAAATGCCAACCAGGCCGACTATGATAATGACGGCCGCGGCGATGCCTGCGACAACTGCCCCACTTGGGCCAATGCCAACCAGGCTGACGCCGATAACGATGGCCGCGGCGATGTGTGCGACAATTGTCCCAACAACTCCAATGCCAACCAGGCGGATGCCGATAGCGATGGCAAGGGGGATGTGTGCGACAACTGTCCCAACATAGCCAATGCCAACCAGGCTGATGCCGATAATGATGGCAGAGGCGATGTGTGCGACAACTGCCCATTTAATTCGAATGCCAACCAGGCCGACTATGACAGCGACGGCAAAGGGGATGCATGCGACAATTGTCCCACCATATCCAATGCCAACCAGGCAGATGCCGATAGTGACGGCAAAGGAGATGTGTGCGACAACTGCCCCAATGTATCCAATGCCAATCAGGCTGATGCTGACGCAGATGGCCGGGGTGATGTGTGCGACAATTGCCCCAACCACGCCAATGCAAATCAATCGGATGTTGACGGCGATGGAGTAGGCGACCTGTGCGACAACTGCCCCACCTACTACAACCCGGATCAGATTGATACCGGCTTGCCTTGCGGTTGGCAACAACAATCGACAGGAGAAGGATGCAGCGGTTCGTTTGTTTATCAAACCGCCACAAATATCTTCAATGCTACCAGCAATAATTGCTACTACGACAATTCTTTCAATGCAGACGAACTGATCTTTGCCTGGACGGAAGTGTGCGGCAATGGCTCTATTACAGCGCAAGTGACCAATATTACCGGCAACACTTCAGCCTGGGCAGGCGTCATGATGAGGGAAACCACGATGGCCGGCGCTAAAAAAGTTCAACTCATGACGAACAGGAGTAATCTCAGCCGCCGGGAAGTACGCTACACTACTGACGGAACGAGTTACCCGCAGCAATTCCCGAGCAATCAACGCTATTGGCTGAAGCTCACGCGCACCGGCAACCAGTTTGTCGGCTATGTATCGCCTAACGGCCTGACCTGGTATCCGGTAATGGCCGCAACGGTTGCCATGAACCAGTGTATTGAAGTTGGGGTGGTTATTACCAATTATCTGCCAATCAGCGCTGCAACGGCTACATTCGCCAATGTAAAAGTGGAAGGTGGAGCCTTGGGATTGGCTATACCGGATGTATTTAGCGATACCGCGCCCGGTGAAATCGGAAATCTTGATTTCAGCTTGTCGCCCAACCCCACGACTGGCGAGTTGAATCTGGATTTGGCGCAGTACCTGAACAGAGCTATACGCATCGAAGTATATAGCATGGAAGGACGCCTGTTGAAATTCACTGAAGTTGAAGCCTTGCAAGCAACCCAGGAACGTCTCGATTTGTCGACATTTGATAACGGTATCTATCTCATCCGGGTGAAATCGGCAGGTATGCCCGACGTGACGAAACGAGTAGTGTTGAATAATTATTAGTGAAGTTACCCAAAGCAGCTCTTCTTAGCTTAGCAGCTGCGACAGGCGCCTCATGAGTTACTCGTGAGGCGCCTTTATTTAAAAATATACTGCATCAGCACCACATCCTCCCATTGGCCGTTTTTTATGCCTACTTCTTTTTGAATACCCGCAATTTCATAACCTAATCGGATATTATAGGCAATGCTGGCCTTATTGGAGGCCAATACTCTGGCAACGAGGTGGTGGTATCCCATTTTTTGACATTCCTCAAAAATGTGTTTTTTGATAATTGTGCCGTACCCTTTCCCGCATTCCCTTTTTGTGAGATAAACCGATGTTTCGCAGGTAGTACGGTAGCCGGCCCGGTCGCTGAATCGTTTAATGACGCCCCAGCCAATGACAAAATGCTCGTTGTTTTTTAAAACAAATAACTTTTCCCTGTCGTGAAATCCGCTTACCCAACGCTGAATCCTGTCTGCATCAAACAAATCTTCTTCCATTGTGGTATCGCCTTGCAGGATGTATTCGTTGTAAATGGCGGAAATAGCCTGGTAATCTTCATGGCAGGCCGGTTCGATAAAAACCGGAGAAGTCGGAATTAACAGGTTGGCATGCATTTGAGCCGATATCGTCATATAAAACGTTTTTTTATCCGATACCAAAGTTCATGTGCGGATATTAATCCAATATTAAAATAGCGGCGCCCAATGTTATTTTTTTATATCCATTTGATACGATCGGCGATGAGCGGATTGTTGCATAAATGCTTAAATTTGCCACATTATGATCCGGCTCACTAAAATTTTCGATTTTGAAATGGCGCACGCGCTGCCGGGATACGACGGCTCGTGCAAAAATATTCACGGCCATTCCTTCCGGCTGGAGGTGACGGTGCAGGGAATGCCCTTACAGCAGCCCGGCCACCCCAAAGACGGTATGGTCATCGATTTTAAGGACCTCAAGGCCATCGTGAACAGGGAAGTGGTTTCCCAATTTGACCACGCTTTGCTGCTGCCGCAACATGCGCCCGCCGATCTGCTCGAAACGCTACGGCAATACTCCGAAAAGGTGGTATTACTGCCCTTTCAGCCTACCAGCGAAAACCTGATTCTGTATATAGTCGACAAATTAAGCGGGGCTTTGCCTGCCGGTGTGACTTTGCAGAAGATCCGCCTGTACGAAACGGCAACTTCTTTTGCCGAGTGGGAGGCCGTATGATGCAAAATATACTCGACCAACTTCATCAGGTGGAACAACTGGCAGTTGCCTCAAAATTGCGCAGGCTACTTGCTCGCCCGTTTAGATATGTTTTTAGTATTGGTTTTAAAAAAATAATTTACCCCTTTACCAAAAAAGGGATTATCCGAAAAACGCGTACTTTTTTTAATAGCAAAATGTATGTGGTACTTCCCGCCGGTACCGATATTTATCTCACGGGAGGAAAATCACACGACTCTGAAATTCGCCTGGCTAAATTTTTAATTAAGCATTTGAAAACGGGCGATACCTTTATCGATGTCGGAGCCCATTTTGGTTATTTTTCCTTGCTTGCCGCTTTTCTGGCAGGTAGCAATGGACGCGTTTTTTCTTTTGAAGCGTCGAAAAGTACTTTTTTATTTTTAAATAAAAACACTCAGGATAAAGCTAATATAGTGTGCATGAATAATGCGGTTTCTGATAAAAAAGAGATGCTTAATTTTTATGAATTTCCTGTATTGTATTCCGAATATAATTCAGTGGATATATCGCAATTTGAAGGTGAGAAATGGCTTGTAAAATACAAGCCGCAGGAAATACAAGTACAATCAATAAGATTAGATGATTTTATTGTTGAAAATAATATCCACCCCAAAATAATTAAAATTGATGTAGAAGGCGCGGAGTTGAAGGTTGTATTGGGAATAAAAAAACTGTTGGAAACAAACCATGAGCTGTTTATTGTAATAGAATACCTTCATCCGGATCGAAAAAATGCAGCACATCGCCAGGCTGCTGCAATAATGAAAAATGCCGGCTATAATGCCTGTTTAATAGAAAATGCAGGAGACTTGATTCCTATAGATGATATAGATGGTTATTTACAGAAAAATGAATTGGAATCGGAGAATGTTGTTTTTAAGAAAATTACGAATGATGAATTACGAATTACGAATGAAAAATGAAAATTTCATTCGTAATTCGTAATTCGTAATTCGTAACTCGTAATTCTATTCCAGGTAAACCGCCAGATTTTTCGGATGTTTCACCGAATAGCGGAATTCCAGCTTTTCATTAGCGCCGGCGGCCAGGTTTAACTCCCAGGTCAACTTGCCTTCAGATTCGTTCACCTTAGCCTTGCTTGATTTTTCGAGTTTTACCTCGATTTCCTCGGTAGTACTTACCGGGAACTGGTCTTCCACTACGATTCTCACAGCTTGTTTTTTCTTATTGCGCAACTCGATATCCCAGCCGATCGTGTGGGTCACCTTGTTGCCGAGAAATTGCTTATCGGAGTACTTCAGTTGTTTAGTGCGCTTGACCACAATATTCTTATCGCGGCCTAGTGAGAGGTTGAGCGTATCATTGGTATTTTCGACATCGATCATCGTTTTGCCCACGTAGGTATCTTCAAAAAACAACGTGGCTTCCCCGCTGAGCAGGTTGTATTTTTCCCAGTCGGTCATCCTGGCCGTGAGGAAGGCGTCGGGGTCGAGTTTGGGCGTTACGTAGTATTCGTAGCTGGCCGGCGCCTTGTGTTCGGCTATCAGCACGGTATAGGGTTGCCCTCCGGAGGGAACATCGTAGGGGGTCTCGATTCTAAATTCTATGTTCGTCGTAGTTTCTCGCTGTGTCACTGCGGGCCCTCCCGCTGCCGGCGCCTTGTCGTATGCAAGCGCATCATCGGCTTCTTTGGCTGATTCTGTCATCGCGCGCATACCATCCCGGTAGACGATGGGCGGGGGAGCTACGCTGAGCCACCAGGGGGACAGTAAGGGGCGGAAGCCGGATTGGGAGGGATTGCCGGTTGACAAAGTGAGTTTCACGTCTTTCCATGCTTCTCCGGTCGCTTGTTGGATAGAAGCTTTGTAAGCAATCACGACGGGGCTGCTGATGTCTTTTATGCGCAGATCGTACATCGGCTGCCAGGAGGCATTGCTCACCAGGTAGCTGATGCGGAATGTGGCATTGGTTGCAGCAGGCGCCTCAACGGCTACCAGTATTTCGCTCACCGCTATCGGCTGTAGTTGGGCATTCAGCGTATTGAGCTGGTTTTGCCATTTGTCGATTTCCAATTGTATGGCGTTGAGTTTTTTGCGGATGTCGATTTGCAGAAGTTTGATCTCTGTGAGGCGCTCGCGGTACAATGTGGCGGCGGCCTTGAGTTCCTGTATCGACACCCCGGTTTGCTGGCCGCCGATCATTTTATTGGCCAATAGCAGGTTTTCTTCTTCGGTTAATACCTGTGAAATGGCTTGCTCGCGGGCGTAGCGATCCCTCGCCGCCTCAAGTTGGGCTTGCAGGTTTTTGACGTTGGCGTCGGCTTCTTTTGCCTGCAGGTAGTTTCTGCGCGAGTTGACCGACAGGATCGTAAAGTTGCCGGCCGCACCTACCTGGATGCTCTCCAGATCAAGGACAGGTGAGAGCCCGGAAAAGACCAATACGCTGCGACCTTCCGGCAGCGCCGCTTTGCCCTCCCTGAACACTTGGGCGCCCTGGCGGAAAACCACCACTTCTCTAATCGCACTGGGCACTTCTTTTTCTTCGGTCGCGCCCCATATAGCTGCCGACTGGCACAGCAAAAAGGCTAACATGATGCTTGTTCTCATAATCGGGAATTTTGATTTTTAGGAATAGATGCCGCGGCTTTCAAAATTACATACGGGGAGGGAGAAAAGTTAGATTATTGATGATTGATGCTGGATTATTTAATTATTAATTCTTCATTTTTAATTATTAATTCTTCATTATTTTGATTATCAACATGTTAGCAAATCTGCAAATCAGCACATCAAAAAAAAAGCCTTATTTTTTATGGAATTTCAGTGCCTTCCGCGTCCATTATAATACATCCCTTTGCAAAGCGAGAGTACACCCCGGAATTTTTTAACGCCTAAAACCGGTCACAATGGATAAAGCAAAAACGCGCCAGCAATTGGCAGACGAATACGGCGTTAACCGTAAAACGCTGTATCGTTGGCTCAAGCGAAAAAAGATCAATTTTGACGGCGGATTACTTACGCCCACTGAGCAGACGATGATTTACGATACGTTTGGCGCCCCGGCAAAGAAGGGGCACGGGCATGTAATAAGTATGGAATGGAGCGATAAGCGGAAATGACGGCGTAATGCCCCATTTTGTCCCAAAATGCCCCATTTTCGAAGGCAAAAAGGGCTTATATTTGCAGTAGATGTTTAATTGATGGTGTTTGTCGACGGCTTCCAAGGTCAATGGGGCCAAATCATCCAGGATATAATTTACTGATACTTTGTTTGGGTTTTTTTTCAATTTCCTACCGTGATGGCAGCAGGTCATTCTATGGGCTACGGGCGTACATCGCAATAGTGGTGAAACGCAACCGGGGCGCGCTACTTTGGCAAGGGGAACAACAGTACCCGGAAGCCCTTGCCCTGCTGTCCATCAACGGATTAAAACTAAAAAGCTATGAAAACAGATCTTTGGATCATGCTTAGTATTGGCGTGGCGGCAGCCGGGGGCCATACCTGGTTGCCTGCCCCGCACAGATTGGCGGAGGCCGCCGAAAACGAAGTGGGGATAGTACTCACTTACGGCGCCCGCTCGGGTTGCTTTGGTTCGGGGCCGTGTCGCATCGAACTGGCCGACGGCGAGCCATATGTCAAACAAGAAGGAATGGCTCAGGGCCTGTTGCGCTACACTGGGCAGGGTCGATTAGTCTTGTCTATAGAGGCTGCCAGCATGATGCCGGCTACGGCCGACAGGCAGCTGGGAAAGGGGCAACTCGAATTGCCCCAGGCTTTTCAAGTACCGGCGGGTCTGTTGCAAGCGCTACACGTGCCAGATACCGCTTTGTGGTTGCCGCCTGGATTATACGATGCACCCCTGGAAGAAGGACACTATCGAATTAATTTTTAATTCCGCCTAAATCTATATTACCATGAACTACCGGCCCCCCCTGTCGGCTGTGCTGGCTGCATGGCTCTGCTGGCTTCCCAATGCAGGGGTGGCCGGCATGAACAACGGTATAGTCGCAGATTCTTCGCTTTCCAGGCTCGTACGATGCCTCCACCAGGATGTGCTAACGATTACCGAACACTACGAACAACAAATCAGCGCGTTGGATCTCCAACTCCGCGCAACAGAAGCCGTACTCGGAAATGCAGAAAACAGCCGTGTGCTGAAAAAAAATCATTTTCTGGCGCTGTTGCAAAAGGTGCGCTTACTGGAAAAAGGGCAACAACTGAATGAAAACTATCAGCTCTCCCTTACCGAAACCCGATTTAGGAAAGGGCTCGAGTTAATCAAGTTGTTGTATGAAAAAATTCTTGGATTGGATCACCATTTTACTTCTATGCAAACGTATCAGCAGGTGATGCTCCTTTCCAACCCCAACACGTTTCCCGAATTCCAGCAAACCAAGCGACTCCTGGAGTCCAGACTCCGAAAAAAAAGCGCGCTAAAGCTGCCGGGGCTGCTGGATACTAATCCGTTTCTCTCGGCAGCTTTTTCTCTGGTCGCATCGGTGGTGGGCGAAGGCGCCCCGGCAGAAAAGGAAAAGGACCTGGATCAAATATCCTGTATGCTTGACTTTACCGTGCGTATGGGCAACGATCTCAACCTGATCTATTACGAAACGGAATTCTTGCGGAAAAGCAATTGCTCGCTAACCGCCGACTGTATGCTGCTGTTTGCCGATTATGTCAAACCCCTGGGATATCAAATCCCGCTCGATGTGTGCAGGAAGGCCGACGACTGGGAAACTGTTTACACCGCACTACAGACGTTTTCGCTCAAACTGGAAACCCTGAAAGCCAAAACGGATGAACCCAGCCGGCGGGAAGCGTATAAATACCAAACAGATCTGGAATTTTCGGTAGACCGCCTGCTCGATTTTATCAATAAGTACGCGGCGTTTATCGCACAAGGGGAGAAGTATTACCAGAAATTTCAAATTATCGCCGGAAGTTACGCCAATGAAGAGATCTGCGGCGCTCAGCTTCCACCCCAATTTAATGATCTCAAAACTGAAATCAGCCGCTCGATCGAGAAGTTTAATGAGTCTTATAATATCGCAGAACTCAAAGGCTCAAAACTCAAGGACTTGTTGTATGGGGCGGGGAATTGAGGTTGTAGGTTGTGGGTTGTCGGTTATGGGTTAATATGACAGTAGACAAACCGACAACCGACAACGGAAAAACTACACCAAATCCCAAAACGATTTCGGCGTATAATTGGCCCACAGGCGATACGTTTGTAGCCAATACCAGAGCGATGCTATGGTGGGGATGCCTGCAACCATCGCTATATATAGGGCAACCAAAAGTTGGCTGTCATAATAGTGAATCCGCAAATAGGAGGATGCATAGGCCATCCCGATTAGCATAGCTACGTAAGAAGCAGCCGCAAGGAAATAACGACGTTGTAGCGCAAAATTTGCGAAGAACCCCCAGCAAAAGGAGCTTAGTAGTTGCCAGGCGCCGATAAAAAAAAGGCCGAAGAGGAAAGTGACGCCGTACTCCTGCCTAAATAGTAGGGCATATATCGCTGAAAACAGCGTGGGCCCCAATAGGATAGTCTGCACGACGAGGTCAATGGTTCTACCAAGTGGTTTTGTTCTCATGGTTGGGAATTTTGTAGCAATTTAATGCAATTTTCATATTTTTCAATTATTTCTGAAAATATTAACAATTTCTTTTTTTGAAAGTTCATTGCCATTTTTGCGTAAAATAAAACCATGACAATGCAACCTGAAACAATACACGAGATTATCCGCAGCCGCCGGGCCGTTTTTCCGCCGGCATACAACGGTCAGCCTATAACGCGCGAGCTTATCGAGCAAGTACTTGAAAACGCCAATTGGGCGCCCACGCACAAGCGCACGGAGCCCTGGCGGTTCAAAGTATTCACCGGGAATGCCCTGGAGCGCCTCGGCGCCTACCTGGCCAATGTATACAAGACGAATACCCCTGTCGATCAGTTTTCGGATGTGAAATACAATAAGATGCTCAAAAACCCGACGCGCGCGGGTTGTGTCATCGCTATTTGTATGGAGCGCGACCCGGCCCAGAGTTTACCCGAATGGGAGGAGATAGCAGCGGTGGCCTGCGCAGTTCAAAATATGTGGTTGACTTGTACGGCATTGGGTATTGCCTCTTATTGGAGCACGCCGGGGGCCATTCTGAAAGCCGACGAATTTTTGGGGCTCAAAGCCGGCGAACGTTGCCTGGGGCTTTTTTACATGGGCTATAGCGACGCCCCCGCGCCGGAAGGCATGCGGCGCCCCATAGCCGAAAAAACGCAGTGGTTATCGGAATAAGCCGGGCTTAGTGCCATTCTACCCTTTGGCCGTCTTTATAAAGCACAAAGCGATCTTCGGGTTCGCCGTAGCCTATGGCTTGGTTGATACCCATATCGCATGCATCCTCGACATCTTCTCCTTGTGCAATGCCGAAATAAAAGCCGGTAGCAAATGCAATGGCAGCTTCGTCTTTGATACTCCAACTGGTGCCCACTACGTACGGCACGATTTCCGATAATGCTTTGGCTTGAGCATCGGAGTAACAAGAATTGAATACAACGGCTTTGATGGGCACTTCCTGGCGTTTGACCATCGTGCGGAATATGCGCTGGATCACATTTGTGCCTACAAAAAGAGGGTCTCGTTTATTTTCGTCGTAAAGCATTATTCCAGTATTGTCTTGTGGGATATGCGTTTCATCTACTTCTAAACCCCGACTAAGCATACTGCGCACGTCATTGTTGTTTTTGTCGCCGTGGCCCGAGAAGTGAATGATGTTGGGTTTTTCGAGGAAAATGGACTCCTGGAACTCGGAAAGGGTGACGGCTTTTTTCGTGCGGATGCGAAATTTGGAATAATTAGGGCTATCCTGTAGTCGCGAGGAGATACGGCTGTGTTCTTTATCCAATTGCAATTCGGCGGTACCCGAAGGATTAGAGGTCATAAACAGGATAGTGGTGGTATCTGCGTCCCTGTTATTTTCTTGCAAGGGCGGCTTGGGGTTGGGCGGCGGCGGCGAGTCGGTACCTTTGCCAAATACTTCTTCGAGCGACTCGAGTAGCGCGTAGGTTACTGCGTTTCGCGTACGGGTATAATCGCTTGAGCTGACCATACCGAGCCGGTTTTGCCTTTCGTTATCCTGGAAGCGGCTCGATTGGGTTAAAATAGCGTTATACAGGTCGTTATCTCCATTGTGTTGAAGGTGGGCCAGAAGTTCTTTAATGGCCTGTTCAATTTTGCCGCCGGCGATAAGGTTGCGGACATCTGATGCAGTCATATTTGAGTCGTTTCAATGGGTTTAATTATCCATGTGTTTTTAGGGCGGTGATGAGCGTATCCAATATCTGGTATGCTGCTTTAGCGATACGCGTGCCGGGGCCGAAAATACCGGCGACGCCTTTTTCATAGAGGTAATCGTAATCCTGGGCCGGAATAATGCCGCCCACCACCACCAGGATATCCTGTCTGCCGAGTTTGGCGAGTTCGGATATGGTATCGGGCACCAGCGTTTTGTGGCCTGCGGCCAGCGAGGAGATACCCAGCACATGCACGTCGCTTTCTGCAGCCTGGCGGGCGGCTTCGGCCGGGGTTTGAAACAGCGGGCCGATATCGACGTCGAAGCCAAGGTCTGCAAAGCTGGTTGCAATGATTTTGGCGCCGCGGTCGTGGCCGTCTTGGCCCAATTTGGCTACCATTATACGGGGGCGGCGGCCTTCGAGTTGGGCAAAAGTATCGGCGAGCTTGCGCGCGTCGCGAAATTCCTCGTCGCTGCTGATCTCGCCGGCATATACACCGCTGACAGATTTGGTTGTGGCGGCATAGCGGCCGAAATGGCGTTCCATGGCATGTGATATTTCGCCGAGCGTAGCGCGCAGGCGGGCGCAGGTCACGGCGAGTTCGAGCAGGTTGCCCTGTCCCGTCTTTGCGCACAGATAAAGCGCTTCGAGCGCTTCCTGCACTGCGCTTTCGTCGCGTTGTTTTTTTACGACTGCAATACGCGCTATTTGCTCTTCGCGAACGGCGGCGTTGTCGACTTCGCGAATGTCGATAGTGGATTGTTCTTCTACTTCAAAAGCGTTGAGGCCCAGGATGCGGTCTTTGCCGCTGTCGATGCGAGCTTGTTTTCGGGCGGCAGCTTCCTCGATGCGCAATTTGGGCAGGCCTTCTTCAATAGCTTTGGCCATGCCGCCCAGCGCCTCTACTTCTTCGATGTGTTTCCAGGCGCGTGTGGCGAGCTGGGAGCTGAGATATTCCATGTAATAAGAACCGGCCCAGGGGTCGACGGCGCGGGTGATATCGGTTTCTTCCTGGAGATACAATTGCGTGTCGCGGGCAATTTTGGCCGAAAAATCGGTGGGCAGGGCTATGGCTTCATCGAGGGCGTTGGTGTGCAGGCTTTGTGTGCCGCCAAGGGCGGCCGCGAGCGCTTCGATGCAGGTGCGCGCTACGTTATTAAACGGATCCTGCTCGGTGAGGCTCCACCCCGAAGTCTGGCAATGGGTGCGCAACGCCATCGACTTGGGATCTTTGGGGTGGAACGATTTGACGATTTTCGACCACAACAACCGGCCCGCGCGCATTTTGGCGATTTCCATAAAATGGTTCATGCCGATGGCCCAGAAAAAGGAGAGGCGGGGAGCGAAGTCGTCGATGTCGAGCCCCGTTGCCACACCGGCGCGCAGGTATTCGAGGCCGTCGGCCAGTGTATAGGCTAGCTCTATATCGGCGGGGGCGCCGGCTTCGTGCATGTGGTAGCCGCTGATACTAATGGAGTTAAATTTGGGCATGTGCCTGGCCGTAAAGGCAAAAATATCGGCAATGATGCGCATGCTGGGGCCCGGTGGATAAATGTAGGTGTTGCGCACCATGAATTCTTTGAGAATATCGTTCTGGATCGTACCGCTGAGTTGCCCCGGAGCTACGCCCTGCTCTTCAGCTGCTACGATATAAAAGGCCATGATGGGGATTACCGCGCCGTTCATGGTCATGGATACCGACATCTCGTTAAGCGGAATCTGGTCGAAGAGGATTTTCATGTCTTCGACGGTATCGATAGCTACGCCGGCTTTGCCTACATCGCCGCGCACGCGCTCGTGGTCGCTGTCGTAACCCCGGTGGGTAGCCAGGTCGAAAGCCACGGATAGGCCTTTTTGCCCTTGCGCCAGGTTGCGCCGGTAAAAGGCATTGCTGTCTCTGGCCGTTGAAAAACCGGCATATTGCCTGATCGTCCAGGGGCGCACTACATACATAGAACTATAAGGCCCCCTGAGGAACGGCGGCAGCCCGGCCGCATAGCGAAGCAACTGCGGGTCGCCGATATCTTCAGCCGTAAAGACGCTATGAATAGCAATGCCCTCGGCTGTGGCCCACTCTTGAGGGTGTTGCGCCGTATGGATGAGGTTGTCGAGTCGCTGTCTGAACGGCCATTGGTTAAAGTCAGGGCGAGGCATAGTTGTTATTTCAATTTAGCCCCAAAATAATGAGATTTTTGGAAGAATCGGCTGATCTTTTAGTCTATATGTATCAATATCCCTTAATCGTAACGGCACAGTTCAGCTTTGCACCACTTTTCACCGTGACCGATTTGAGCAATTTACGCTCGTACTCGAGGTAAAAAGTGGTAAGTGGCGGGTTGACGGGATAAGATACTTCTTCATCGCCGTAGGTGACAATAAGTTGGTCGGAATGGGTTGTCGTCACATCGATTTGCAGCACGGGGTAAACATCCTGGGGCAGGTATTGCTTTTCGATGAAGCCGAACAGTTTTTCAACGGGCACTTTGGGAAGCTGAGTTAATTGGGGAAGCTCGCTAAAGTGTTTTTTCCAGTAATGCTGAATCAGGTCGCTGTCGTTTCGGGGTTTGTCGCCGATAAAAGCGCGTTCTACCATTTCATTTACTACGAGTTGGGGGTGCCAGGAGGCAATGAAGGCGCTGTGGAAGCCCTGCCATTTCCACCAAAAAGCTGTTTCGCTATAGTGTTCGGCAAAATGGGGGATGAGGTCTTTTAAAAAGGAGTCGTGCTCGAAATATACGCGTTGTTTAGGCGCCTGGGGGTTAGCTCTGAGGTAGGAGCCGGCTTCGGGCATCAGGCTATCAAGTACTTGTACGCGGCTATTAGCCGGTAAAAACTGCTGGATTAGTCTGCCGGAGTCGCTATCCATTAATGCCAGCCTGGCCAGATCGCCCGAAGGTTTGCGCACCAGTTCGCTTTGGCAATCGGCAAATTCCCTCGGCTGTTGGCGAAACGGCTCGGGAAGCTTGCGCATGATGCATTGATAACCTATAAAACCACCGATGGCGTTCCAGTGGGTATCGTCATGGAAGTAGAGTACGCCCCTGTTTTTTTGGCTCCGCAGGCAATCTCGCAAGTCTATCCAGTGTATTTCGGGGAGGGCGGTTTGCAGTTGGTCCAATACGCCGGCGCCTTTGTAGGTATAGCGATCGGGAAGATATTCGGGGTATATGGTTTCTTTATTGGGGGCAGCTACAAGCACATAGGTTATTCCCCTGTCTGTAGTCCATTCGTGGCGTTGTTTAAACAGGAGGGTCCATAACTTGAGCTGCATAGGCGTAAATCGCTGTACGCCTAAGGATTGGTGGATGCTGTTGCGTCCAAAGATTTCTTCCTGTAAAAAGATCCAGCCGCCTTTGCCTTTCTCCACTTTGTGAATAAAGGGCGTGTGCAGGTAATTCCATTTGGTGGAAGCAAGCCAGGTGAGCATGGGGTGTTTTTCCTGGGTGAGCGATTTGGTGAGGGCGGCTTCGTAAGCTGTAGTAATTTCAGCGGGATAAAAAGTGGGTTTTGCATAATGGTAATTGGCTGCCGGCACGGTTATATACAGCCAGGCCCCGTAGACCAGTATGCCGCAAAACAAGACAATAAAAGCGTATGACGACCAGCGCATATAATTAGAATCGAAAATAAATGAATGGGTTGTACGTGCTGTTAATAAGGGTGATCAGACTCAGCGCAAACAAACCTATGAGGGCGCTGCGGTGTATCAACCTGGGCCATTGTTTGCCAAATGCAGGCGCTTCGATGCGCGCTGCTAACCGGGCGTAATAGGGCAGGCATAAAACCGCCGCCGCTGCCAGGGTCAATATGGTTTCAGTATTTAAAAATAAACCTGCGTAATAGGTTGGCGCCGCATTTGCCCCCATCATGGCCTTTAAGTAGTCAATTGCCTGGGCAAGGTTGTCAGCCCTGAAAAATACCCACCCTATCAATACAGTTAATATGAGGTAGGCATGGCGGACAAGTAGCGGTAGTTTTTGAAGCAAACGCCCCCATGAACTTCTTTCCAATATTAAAAAAGTACCATGAAACAAGCCCCATATCACAAAATTCCAACTGGCGCCGTGCCACAATCCGCATAGAAAAAAAACGATGAGCAGGTTGGCAAAGGTTCGTGTTTCGCCGTGCCGGTTGCCTCCCAGGGGAATGTACAGGTAGTCGCGAAACCAGGTGGAAAGCGATATATGCCAGCGTCGCCAGAAATCCTGGACGGAGGTGGCAAAATAGGGAAAGCGAAAATTTTCGAGAAAATGAAAGCCCAGCATGCGCCCCATGCCTATAGCCATGTCGGAATACCCCGAAAAGTCGAAATAAATCTGGAAGGCGTAACACACCACGCCCAGCCAGGCGGCAGAAGGGCCCAGCGCATCTGCCGGCGCCTCAAATAATTTGTCGGCGGTATACGCCAGGGTGTCGGCCAGTAATATTTTTTTAGCCAATCCAACTATAAATCGTTCGATGCCAAGCGCGAAATCTTCAGCGCTTACCCTGCGCCCGGCCATCTGATCGCGTACGTCTACGTATCGCACAATAGGCCCGGCGATGAGTTGAGGAAAAAGGGATATATACAAGGCTATGCGAAGCGGATTGCGCTGAGCGGGCGTCTCACCCCGGTACACATCGACGACATATGACAAGGCTTGAAAGGTGAAAAAAGAAATGCCTACGGGCAAATGCACCGGCGCCAGGTACAGCGTGGGCAGGTCGCTCCACAAAAGCACCATATTGAGGTTGTCAACCAGGAAATTGGCGTATTTAAAGCCAACCAATAAACCCAAATTGACAACAAGGGCCATAATAAGCCACCGCCGTGCATGTGCCGGTTGTCGTTCGATGAGCAAGCCCGACGCATAGTTGAGGGCAATGGAGCACAACATGAGAATTAAGCCCCATCCTTCCCCCCAAGCGTAAAACAACAGGCTGAATGCGAGCAGAAAGGCGTTTCTGCCTGGAATGCCCCGTAAGAGGGCATGGCCTAGCAATACGACAGGTAAAAAAGCGAATAAGAAAGTAGTCGAACTAAAAACCATAAGCTTTCTCCGGGGTATTATGCTTCATCATCGGATTGCAAAGTGGGTAGTTGGTGAAGCCGGCTCACATAGCGTTTTTCATTGTAGGGCTCGTTGCTTTTTACCACGTCGAACACTTCTCCAATGAGTACCGAGGCAATCATTTCAAGCGCTGTCTGACGGCTGTAGCCTTCTTTCATCAAGCGCTGCAAGGTGGCTGCGGTTTCCGGTGGGTCGTTGCTTTTTAACTGGTTTTCAACGGCCATTAGCATCGATTGTTTGAGCATTTCTTTACTCATAGCGGATGTTATTTTTGTTGAAAAGCTGCGATAGCTTGCTTGGCAAAGTCGCTGAGCACAAGCGCGCCGCTGATGCCAGCGCGCTCTTCCAGCAATTGGTCCCAATGCTCGGCGCCTTCCCAAAGGACGGCCTTCAGCCGGCGCATGGCGTCGGGGCTCGAGGCCGCCAGTTTGTCGGCCAGGTGGGTGATATAGGCGTCCATTTGCTCGATTGTGGGGAATACTTCCTGGTATAATCCTTTTTCTTTGGCCCATTCGGCGGTTTGCCATTCTGTGGCGTTGATCGCCAATTGGGCGAAGGCGGATTGCCCCACTTTTCTGGCAACAGCCGGCCCTACCACGAAGGGGCCGATACCTACTGCCAATTCGCTGAGCTTGACCGTGGCAAAGTGGGTGGCTATGCAATAATCAGTAGCGGCAGCCAGCCCAACGCCACCGCCGATGGCTTTGCCTTGAATTCGCCCGATGATCAATTTCGGGCATTTGCGCATCGCGTTGATCACATTGGCAAAGCCCATAAAAAAGCGCTTGCCGTTGTCGAGGTCGCTGATGGCCGCCAATTCGTCAAAGCTGGCGCCGGCGCAAAAGGTGCGGTCACCTGCGCTCTGCAAGACGATAACCTTGGCTGCGGGGTCGGCGCCGGCTGCTTGTATCGCATCGGTGAGCCGCTGGAGTTGCAGGCCCGGCATCGAATTATGAGCAGGATGCGCAAAGGTGATAGTGGCGATGCCGCCACGTATGTCGGTTTCTACGGTACCCATCAGGGTTTTATCGGAAATAGACATAGGCAAATGAAGTATATACCTGCAAAGATAGATTTTATTGCAAATCTGTCGGGGATTGTCGCAACACGCCCAACCCAAACAACGCGAAGTCATATTTGGCGGGATCTTCGGGGTCGAATTCGCGCAGGCGCCGGCTGAGTTCGAGTACGGCCTGCCAGTCTGTCTGACGGCGTTCGAGCAACCCGTATTGCCTGGCAATGCGGTCGACGTGTACATCGAGGGGGATGAGCAATTGGCGGGGGGTGATCCGGCCCCACAAGCCGAAATCGACCCCGCAATCGTCACGGCGTACCATCCACCGCAAAAACATGTTGAGGCGTTTACAAGTAGAACCTCTTGCAGGCGTAGCGATGTGTTTGCGGGTACGCGCAGGCGCGTCGGGCAGCGAAAAAAACAGATCGTGGAAACCGGTCAATGCCTTTTCTACGGTGGTATCTTCAGGAGTGATAAAACGCGCAAAAGCGTCTTCCAGCGATTCGTGCCGGCGGTAATACCACTGAAAAAAGGTGAGGAAATAAAGGGTGTCGAGATACTGGAACGTGCGGTGTTTGAAACCTGCAAACCTCGCGCGGTCTTTTTCTTCGTGGTGCAGAATGAAGTCGTAGGGCGCGCCGTCCATCAGTGCAACGAGTTTATTGGCGCTGGTTATGATGGTTTTGCGCTGCCCCCAGGCAAGCATGGCCGCCCAAAAACCGGTGATTTCAATGTCTTGAAGTCGCTCAAACCGGTGCGGTACGCTGATAGGGTCGCCGTCAATAAAAGCCGGCCTGTTGTATTGTGAGGCGCTGCGGTAGAGCCATTCGTGTATGTCGGTGTGCAGAGCCACGTTACTTTTTTTCGAGGATGTCAATAAGGGCGGTCAACTCATTGCGGTAGCCGGCTTTTTTTAGAAAAACAGGAAGCCGGCTGATCATGGAGGAGTTTTTGCGTATAGTATTGCGGGGTTCTATGCCCCGTTCGCGCAGTTTGGCTTGTACAAAATTCCGGAGATAAGCCAAATGTTCGTAGTTGTAGGCCCAAAGCAGATGCTCGCGGAAATTGGTTTGAAGCCAGAGTCTGCACCCGAATACGGGGTCTGTTTTCCAGCCCTGGGAGAACGGTAGAGGTGTAACGGATGTAGCGTAATTGCGCTCATCGCCGCAATTGTCGCACTTCACGGAAATTTGCGGTATGATGCGATCAGTTTCAAATACGCTCATCCCCTGCACGCCACATTCCGGGCATCTGCGGCGTACCACTAGTCTCGCCGTACCGTACCACCTGCCTGGGCTTTCGGTATGAAAGCAAACCAGGCAGGTCAAGCGGTGATCGTCGGCTCTCACAAGGGCTTTGCCATCACACCTGGGGCAATGTATGACGAAATTTTTTTCAAAATCACCCAGTGTGGCGCCTGAGTCGGCAAATCGCCGGCTATCGCTCATGGTTTGAATATTTATAAAATAAAACACAAAGTCCAACAGTCCAATAGTCCCTATCTTATTCTTCTCTCACCATAGCAGGTACCCGCTTGGCGCGAAGCGCTGGAGGCAATGAGGCCATCAGGCCAATGACAATAACGGTAAGCGCAACTACCGCAAAATCGGGTGCGCGCAGACTAATTGGGTATGCTTCGATGATGAAGTCGCCGGGAATTCTGATGATGCCTATTGTTTTTTGCAAAACGTATAACGTCAGCGCAATCAGGTAGCCCAGCAGTAATCCGAAAAGGCATAACAGCAAACCCTCCGACAAAAAGATATTACGCACGGAGTTGTCATTGGCGCCCATGGCTTTGAGGATGGCTATGTCGCGTTGTTTTTCCAGCACTATCATCCACAAGGCGCCGATCATATTGAAAGCAACCATTAGCATCATCAGGCTGACAATGGCGAAGCTGAGCCACTTTTCTATTTTCATGAGCCGGAAAAATCCTTCTTCCTGTTGATAGCGGTTTTTTACAACAAAATCGGGGCCCATTGCTGCCTGAATAGCCTCATAGGTAGAGGGGATGTCAAAACCTGGGTATAATCTCAACTCGAGTGCGCTCACTTCGTTGTCGAAGCCGAGTAATTCGCGGGCGAAATCAATGGTAGTGATTACGTATTGGTTGTCAAAATCCTGTTGAATGACGAAAGTACCCACGGGGTAGGCAAATCGTTTGGCAAAAGGCTGCTCGAAAGCGCCTACCGATTCCCGTTTGGGCATGTATACGTTAACGGGCGCAAATAGGTTGTCGATGTTCACCCCCAGGCGGTTGCGCATACCGAGCCCCAGCACGGCCAAGGCCCGCTGGCCGTCTTTTATCCTGAATTGCCCTTCTTTTACTGTCGAGTCGATGCGGGTTACTTTGGCGTAGTTGTCGTCTACACCTTTAAGTGTGCCAAAATCCTGGTTGTTGTCGTATTCAAAAAAGGCTACTTCTTCCAGCGATTGTGATACGGCCTCCACACCGTATATGGAACGCAGTTTGTCCACCAGCGCCGTATCGGCTTCAAACGTTTTTCCACTGGCAGGGGTAATACGCACGTCGGGGTTGAAGTTGTTGTACATGCCCGTGATGAGGTCTTCAAAACCGTTGAAGACCGATAGCACAAGTACCAGCGCCGCCGCTCCCATGGCAATTCCAAAAACGGATATGCCGGTGATGATGTTGATGGCATTGGTGCTCTTCCTGGAGAAGAGGTAACGCTTTGCTATGTGCCAGGATAGGTTCATGCGGGTAAAAATAGTGGTTAATGTGCTGATGTGCTAATTTGCTGATGTGCTGATTTAATAAATTAAGTAATAATGTAATTATCAGCACATTAACACATCAGCACATCAATCAGCACATCATTTCAATTCCTGTCGAAGATACTGCCCGGTAAAACTGCTGGGGTGCCTGGCCACCTCTTCGGGAGCGCCGGCACAAACCACGCCTCCTCCACGGTGCCCGCCTTCGGGGCCCATATCGATAATATAATCGGCTACTTTGATCACGTCCATGTTGTGTTCTATGACTACCACGGTATTGCCTTTGTCGACCAGTTTGTTGATCACGGCGAGCAGGTGGCTGATATCTTCAAAGTGCAGGCCGGTAGTGGGTTCATCCAGGATGTAGAGCGTATTGCCGGTATCTTTTTTTGATAATTCTTCGGCGAGTTTTACGCGTTGGGCTTCGCCGCCGGAGAGGGTAGTGGCTTGTTGGCCCAGGGTAATATAACCCAGCCCAACTTCGTCCAGCGTGCGCAATTTGCGATAAATGGAGGGTATGTTTTCAAAAAACTCGACAGCTTCGCTGACCGTCATATTGAGCACGTCGTTGATGCTTTTGCCCTTGTAGATGACTTCGAGGGTTTCGCGGTTGTAACGCCGGCCCAGGCATTGTTCGCATTCTACGTATACGTCGGGCAGAAAATTCATTTCGATGACGCGCATGCCCGAACCTTCGCAGACTTCGCAGCGGCCCCCTTTTACATTAAAAGAAAAACGCCCGGGTTTATACCCCCTGATTTTGGCTTCCGGCAAATCGGAAAAGATTTTGCGGATATCGGTAAAAACGCCGGTATAGGTTGCCGGATTAGAGCGGGGAGTGCGTCCAATGGGCGACTGGTCGATTTCGATGACTTTATCTATATGCGCCAGCCCCTCAATTTGTTCGTATGGCATGGGGCGTTGTAGGCTTTTATAAAAGTGCTGGCGCAAGATGGGGTATAAGGTCTCATTAATAAGCGTACTTTTTCCGCTTCCCGACACACCGGTCACGCAGCATAGCGTACCGAGCGGTATGCTGATACTCACGTTTTTGAGGTTGTTGCCCTTGGCTTGGGTGAGGGTCAGATAGTTGCCATTGCCCTTACGGCGCACTTTGGGAACCTCTATCCGGAGTTGGTCGCTGAGGTATTTGGAGGTGAGTGTGTCTTTATGGAGGAAAGCTTCGGGGCGCCCTTCGCCGACCACCTCTCCACCGTGTTTTCCGGCGCCTGGGCCCAGGTCTATCAGGTAGTCGGAGGCCATCATAATTTCTTTGTCGTGTTCGACTACCAGCACGGTATTGCCGATATCGGACAATTCGCGGAGGGCCTCGATGAGTTTGTGGTTGTCGCGCTGGTGCAGGCCGATGCTGGGCTCGTCGAGGATGTAGGTAATACCCGTGAGCTGGGAGCCGATCTGGGTGGCCAGGCGGATGCGCTGCGACTCGCCGCCGCTGAGGGTACGCGCGGGGCGGTACAGCGAAAGATAGTCGAGCCCGACGTGCAGGAGAAAACCCAGCCGGAAGCGGATTTCTTTGAGAATATCGCGCGCAATAGACAACTGACGATCGGAAAGATGTCGTTCCACATCCGTCATCCAGTCGTTGAGTTCGGCGACATCCATATTTGACAAATCGGAGATATTGCGCTTGTTGATCAGGAAGTAGAGCGACTCCTGTTTGAGTCGCCGGCCCTGGCAATCGGGGCAATTGTCTATAGTCAGGAAATCTTCGGCCCAGCGCCGTATTTTTTCGGAGGTAGAATTTTCGTACCAGCGCTCGAGCATATTGACGAGTCCTTCGCCGGCCAGGCTATACGACCATTCGCCATCGCCATAGTTCATACTTACCTCGAAGGTTTCGTCGCCACCCTGCAAAATGATTTGCATGGCCTCCTCCGGGATATCTTTAACCGGCGTAGAAAAACTGAAATTGTATTTTTTTGCAATTGCACGCAATTGCTTGAATATCATGTTGTCGCGCACTTCGCCTAATGGCGCGATGCCCTCTTCGTTGATACTGCGGGAGGGATCGGGTATTACTTTTTGCAGGTCTACTTTGTTGAGCTGACCCAGCCCTTTGCAGGTAGGGCAGGCGCCGTAGGGCGAATTAAAAGAAAACGTATTGGGGGAAGGTTCCTCATAGGACAGGCCGGTTTCCGGGTCCATGAGGAGTTTGCTATACGTAGTAACTGCACCGCTTTCGTCGTCGAGCAGCATGACCAGGCCGTTGCCCATTTTCAGTGCGGTTTGCATAGATTCTCCGAGGCGGTCTTTGCGGTCGGCCCCCATCCGCAGGCGGTCAATGACCAGTTCTATGTCGTGTATCTTATAACGGTCCACTTGCATATCGGGAATGAGGTTGACAACCTCGCCGTCTACGCGTACTTTGGTATAGCCTTGTTTGCGCACTTGCTCGAACAATTCGCGGTAATGGCCTTTGCGCCCCCGTACGAGCGGCGCGAGCAAAGCTACGTTGCGACCGGTATACTGCTCGAGGATGCGTTCTTTCATCTGATCCTCGGTGTATTTAACCATTTTTTTGCCGGTGAGGTAAGAATGGGCCTCACCGATACGCGCGAATAGCAAGCGAAGGAAGTCGTAGATCTCTGTGACGGTACCTACGGTAGAACGCGGATTGCGGCTTGTGGTTTTTTGCTCAATGGAAATTACAGGACTCAGCCCGGTGATCTTTTCTACATCAGGCCTTTCCATCTCGCCGATGAACTGACGGGCATAGGCCGAAAAGGTCTCCATATAGCGGCGTTGCCCTTCGGCATAAATAGTATCAAAAGCAAGCGACGACTTGCCGCTTCCGCTTATACCGGTCACAACCACCAGCCTGTTGCGCGGAATACGCACATTGATGTCCTTGAGGTTGTGTTCCCGGGCGCCGAACACTTCCATGTAAGCCTCTTCGACTACCGCCTCTTTATCTTTACCGTTTTTAGCCATACACTATTACCTGGGATAGATCAATGCCCTTACTCCAAACGTCGAAAGAGAACGGGTTGTTGAAGGAGGGCAACAGAAAAATTGAATCAATAAAATCTAATAAGCTCAAAAAACGAGGCATACGGATGGGCGTGATCTTAATATTTTGATTCGGTTATCGTTTTCCACAACAGATCGCGCAGCTCGTCGAGCCCTTTGCCGGTAATGGCAGAGATAAATACGTAGGGAATGCCTTTGGGTATATCTGCTTTGAGCATATCTTGAAGTTCTTCATCGATCAGGTCGCTTTTGGTAATAGCCAGCACGCGGGGTTTGTCGAGCAATTCCGGGTTATACATCTCCAGTTCGTTCAACAAAATCCGGTAGGCATTTCCGATATGCTCTTCATCGCTGGGCACCATAAAAAGCAAAGTGGAATTCCGCTCTATGTGCCTCAAAAAGCGGTGCCCCAACCCCTTGCCCAGGTGGGCATTCTCGATAATACCGGGAATGTCGGCGATAATAAAAGAACGCGCATCGCGGTATTTTACAATACCCAGATTGGGGGCGATAGTGGTAAAAGGGTAGGGGGCAATTTCGGGCTTGGCAGCAGTCAACACCGATAGCAGGGTAGATTTGCCTGCATTGGGGAATCCTACCAACCCTACGTCGGCCAGTACCTTGAGTTCGAGGATTTTCCATTCCTCTTTTCCTGATTCGCCGGGCTGCGCATACCTGGGCGCCTGGTTGGTGGAGGTTTTGAAGTGGGAATTCCCAAGCCCGCCCCGGCCGCCAGGCAACAATACTTGCTCTTCACCATCCTCGGTGATCTCGAATAAGAACTCTCCCGTTTCTGCGTCTTTGGCTACGGTGCCGAGGGGTACCTCCAAAACTACATCTTCGCCATCGGCGCCGTGTTTGTTGTTGTCGCCGCCGTTGCCTCCGGCACTGGCGATCACGTGTTTGCGGTATTTCAGGGCCAGCAGCGTCCATATATTGCGATTGCCGCGCACAATGATATGACCGCCCCTGCCGCCGTCGCCGCCATCAGGACCGCCTTTGGGTATGTATTTTGCCCGCATAAAATGCCTTGACCCCGCCCCTCCTTTGCCCGAACGGCAACAGATTTTGACGTAATCCACGAAATTTTGTTCTGCCATTACCTGAGGGGTTATTTTTTGTTAAATTGATTCATTGTGTTTTCCAATCCAGCGGTGCCAAAACTTTTTACCGTATCGGCAGCGTATTTTAAAATTTCGGGCAATGCTTTTTTCTCTTCTTCAGTCCAGGCGCCCAATACATAGTTTACCTGGCGGCCTTTGGAAAATTCACTGCCGATGCCGAGCCGAAGACGGGCGTAATCTCCGCCACCCAGTGCCTGGTCAATATCTTTAAGGCCGTTGTGGCCGCCGTCGCTCCCTTTGGGCCTCAGCCGCTGTTTGCCGAAAGGCAGGTTGAGATCGTCGAGAATGACCAACACGTTTTCTTTGGGTACGTTTTTTTTCTGCATCCAGTAACGCACGGCTTTGCCGCTGCGGTTCATGTAGGTAGAAGGTTTCAAGAGAATAAAGATACGACCTTTATAGCGAAATTCTGCCACGTCGCCCAGATGCTCGTGTCCCCAGTGCACTTCAAAAATACGCGCCAATTCATCCACCACTTCAAATCCCACATTGTGGCGGGTGTGGTCGTAATCGGCGCCCATGTTTCCCAAACCTGCAATCAGGTATTTCATAGGGTCTTCAGTAACTTTTCTTTTACCAAATAATAATCGTAGCAGGTTCATAACGCTTAGGCCTTGTCTCGCCGGTATTTTTTGTAAGCCCAGGCGCCGCCGCCTACTAAAGCTGCAAATAATATCATGCCCGATGCAAGGTAGCCGTAATGTAGCGTACCCGCTTTTCCGAATACGGCCACAAAGCTAATACTTACCAGGAATAAGGTGGGTACTTCGTTGAGCAACCTCAATTGAAAGGAAGACGGCAAGTTATCGCCGGCGGCGCCCACTCGCTGCAATTTTCCGCAATACCAGTGGTATACGGTTAGTCCCAACAATAATACCAGTTTAACGTAAAGCCAACCCGGCGTGCCACCAATAAAATACGCGCGGCGGTCTATACCCGCGTAATCAACTGCCAACATAAGCAAACCGGCTATCCACGTAATATACATGGCCGGGTGTGCGATGATGCGGTACACCCGGCCTTCCATGAGCCGGTATTGCCTGACCAATATGCGGCGCTCCTGTTCCGGCTGCCGGAATGCCTCTGCGTGGTATACGAAAATCCTCACCAGGTAAAACAAACCCGCAAACCAGGAAACAAACCCCACTACGTGAAGCGCTTTTAAAAACGGAATCATGCCCATTCCAAATTTGCGGCAAAGGTAACGACAATGGATGAGAAATGTTTAGAAGTGTTTAGCGCCTTCGGCTGTTTAGCGTTTGGGTTTAGTAGCTGGGCAAGCATTTATGTCTTCCAATCGACGAAAAATCCTTTTCCGGTTACGTACAGGAAACGCATTTATTCGCACATTCGTTCCCCAAATCAGGAGGATAGTATTTCGCAAGCGGGCTATAAATTCAAAAACCTGACTTTTGGCAAAAATAAGGTGGGAATATGCAAACGCTTGTATTACTTTTGAACCTGGAAAAAGCTTTGTATTTCTCCTCAGATTAATACGGATGGCTAATCGTCGGTACATTTTATAGGCAAAATGCTATCGGCGTGCGATATAAATTTTTTAACATTGTGCACTATTCCTGAAACGCTTTGTTTTGGTGGACACTTAAAACAGGACTTTATGGTACGTTATTTACTCCTTTTTACTGCACTCCTGTTCACAAGTTCGCTGGCCCTGGCCCAAACGTCGCTTAATGGTAAGGTGACTATCGGAGAAACAGGCGAAGTTGTCATTTATGGCAACGTAGCGATCTACAAGAACGGTGTGTTAATAACCGGTACGGAAACCGACCTCGACGGCAATTACAACTTTGCCAACATGGACCCAGGTACATACGATGTGGAGGCCAGTTACGTAGGTTATCAGTCTCAACGCGTCACCGGCGTGAAAGTATTTGCCGGTCGGGCCAACAAGCTCGACATCCAGCTGGCTTCTTCCGGAGGTATATCTCTCACAGAAGTCGTAGTGGTAGAATACAAAGTTCCGCTGGTCGAACAAGACAATACTACTCAGGGCCAGGTGATCACCAGTGATCAGATAAAAAACCTGCCCACCCGTAACATCAACGCCCTGGCCGCTACTACGGCAGGCCTGGCCTCGGCCGACGAAGGCGGAGATATCACCGTGCGCGGTTCCCGCTCCGATGCGACCAACTACTACGTAGACGGTATCCGGGTACAGGGCAACCTGATCCCCGAATCGGAAATTGACCAGTTGCAGGTTATCACCGGCGGCGTAGAATCGCAATACGGCGACGTGACCGGGGGTATCATTTCTATTACTACCAAAGGCCCGTCGGACAAGTTCTCCGGCGGTATCGAAGCAGAAACTTCCAAATATCTCGACGCCTTCGATAATAACCTGGTAGGTATCAACCTCAGCGGACCTATTGCGCGCAATAAGCAAGGGGTGTCTGTTTTAGGTTTCCGTCTTTCGGGGCGTTACACCTATAATGTGGACGACGACCCACCCGCCACGCCAGTTTTTCAGGTGAAAGACGACGTGCTCCGGGAACTCGAAGCCAACCCGCTGGTGAGAAAAAATGACGTAGACTTTATTGCGGCAGATTTTCTGGACAATGACGACGTTAATGTGCTCGATGCCCGCCCCAATGAGACATTCAAGCGCTACGACATTACCGCCAAAATCGATGCCCGCTTTACCAAGGCCATCGATATGTCGCTCTCGGGTTCGTTTGCTAATACCAATAATACGTTTACTCCCGGCGGGTGGCGTTTGTACAACAGCCACAACAATCCGACGGACGAGGGCCGCACCTACCGCGGTAATTTCCGTTTCCGCCACCGCCTCGGCGGCGAAGGAGGAGGCCCGGGTTCGAAACCTTCTACTATTCAAAACGCCAACTATACCCTCCAGATAGGCTACGAAAAGACGAAATACGACGTGGCCGACCCCCGTCATGGCAATAATTACTTCGATTACGGCTATATCGGTAAATACGATATCGATTATATCCCCATTTTCGATGTTGACTTTGATCAAAATACCGGACAGGTATTTCTTACCCATACCGACTACCGAGAGGTATTGCGTTCGTATGAAGCAGGCGCCTCCAACCCGGTATTGGCCAATTACAACCTCAGCCGCGGCTTCGTTTCCGGTGAAGACCTCAACCCCGGCACAATCGGCTACGGCTTTGCAGGGCAGGGCGAAGGCGGCGTGACGCTCGACAGTTTTGCCATATACAACGGCCGTACTGCCGGAGTATACACCACTTCATGGAATTTCCACAGCAACGTGGGCGCTATCTACAACCAGGTATTTAAATCGGAAAACGATATTTATACGTTTAACGCCAATGCTTCGTTTGACCTCGTACCCGGCAGCTCGGATAAAGGACGTCACAACATTCAGGCTGGTATCTGGTACGAACAGCGCGCCAATCGCTCTTATAACGTAGCTCCTCGCGGTCTTTGGCAGCTGGGCCGGCAGTTGATCAATAACCACTTCCAGGGATTAGGTACAGATACGATCGGTTATGTCGCCATACCTACCGGCTTGGGCGACTCCATTCAAGCGCCCCTTCTCAATAACTTGTATGCCGACAACCCCGACAACCTCTTCTACCGCCGCGTGCGCGAAGCGCTGAATATTCCGATTACGGAGTATGTGAATATCGACGGCCTGGATCCCGATCAGTTGTCGCTCGATATGTTCTCTGCCAAAGAACTCAATGATCAGTCCTTGATTTATAACCTGGGTTACGATTACCTCGGCAATCCTTTCGACGGTACGTTCGAAGATTTCTTTACCGCCACCGATCCGGTTACCGGCGTGCGCACCTTCCCGGTAGCGCCCAACCGGCCGATTTATACGGCAGCCTATATTCAGGACAAGTTTACTTTCAAGGATATTATCTTCCGTCTCGGCGTTCGCGTAGACCGCTACGACGCCAATACCAAGGTACTCAAGGACAACTACTCGCTGTATGAAATTTCTACCGCAGACGAATTCCACGCCAATTTCGGCGGCGACCGCCCGGGTAATATCGGTGACGATTTTGCGGTATATGTTGCAGACAACAAAGTAACCGACAATCCCGATATCGTGGCTTATCGCGAAAACGATAGCTGGTTCAAACCCGACGGCACGCCGGTGAACAGCTCGCTCGATATCGACGAAATTCGCTCTGGCCTTGTTTTTCCCTGGTATAAGAATCCCGAAGCGCGAGCAAACCCGACGTATATCAAGGATCGCAACTTTGACGTTACAACTTCTTTCGAAGACTACGAAGTACAGGTCAACGTGATGCCCCGCTTGGCTTTCTCTTTCCCGATTTCTACCGAAGCCAACTTTTTTGCGCACTACGATATTCTTGTACAGCGCCCGCCCACCAGCACGATTGCATCGCCACGCGACTACTTCTACTTCACTGAAGTATCTTACGGCGCCAATAACCCAATCAGCAATCCGAACCTGAAACCCGAGCGCACTGTAGACTATGAAGTAGGCTTCCAGCAGAAATTGTCGAATACTTCGGCACTCAAAATTGCGGCTTACTATAAGGAGATGCGCGATATGATCCAGCAGCGCACGTTTTTCCCTGTGCCTATCGTAAACCAATACACGACGTACGACAACCTCGACTTTGGTACGGTAAAAGGCTTCTCTTTTACTTACGACCTTCGCCGCACGGGTAATCTTTCGCTCAATGCCAACTATACGCTGCAATTTGCCGATGGTACGGGTTCTGACGCCAACTCACAGCGCGGCCTGACTAACCGCGGCAACCTGCGTACGCTGTTCCCGCTCAACTTTGACGAACGCCACCGCTTTGTAGCCGCTGTCGATTACCGCTACGGTTCGGGCAAGCGCTATACCGGCCCCGAATTATTCGGCAAGCCTATCCTGGCCAACTTCGGCGTCAACCTCCAGGCTATCGCCGTATCCGGCCGCCCCTATACGGCCACGCAACGTCCGGTTGAATTAGGTGGCGTAGGTTTTGTCGGCGATATCAACGGCGCGCGCAAACCCTGGAACTTTACGCTGAACATGCGCGTGGACAAAACTTTCGACATAGGCCCCAATTTAGGATTGAACGTTTATGTACGCGTGTCTAACCTGCTCGACCGTCGCAATGTAATCAACGTTTACTCGGCTACTGGTTCACCCGAAGACGACGGCTTCCTGCGTTCGGAAATCGGCCAGGATCAGATCGAAACGTTCTCGAATTCTGTTCGCCCGATCGAGTCTTACCTGGCTTCTTACCAGTGGGCTCTGCTCAACCCGAACTTATACAGCTTGCCGCGCAGGATATTCCTGGGCGTTATTTTTGATTTCTAATGTAAAATGAAAAAAAACTATAAACTATGCGTAATCTGAGAATAGGGATGCTGCTTATGTTGGCCCTGGCAATGGTGTCGGTTGCGCGCGCGCATATCGACCCCACCAAGAACAACAAACCGGCAAGGCCCAATCAGCCCGATCAATCTATTCAATTCCGGGAGCTCTGCGACAATGCCGTAGCCCAGATTGATCAGGAAATCAACAACGTACGCGCCCGTTTGACTACCGGCGGCGACGTATGGTGGGATGGTGACGACGGCCGCTATGTAGTGCCCAAACCGCCTCCCGGCGTACCTGAAGTATCTTCGATTTTTGCCGGCGCCGTTTGGCTCGGCGGTCTCGACCCCGGCGGTAACCTCAAGGTAGCCGCTCAAACCTACGGACGTAGCGGCGGTAACTTCGACTTCTGGCCCGGTCCGCTTACTCCTTACGACCCGGCTGACCCCACCAGCAGCGGGTTAACCAGCCAGGATACCTGTGCGCGTTGGGACCGCTTTTTTGTGGTGAAAGGCGAAAATATCGGCCTCCACCTCAAAAATTTCCGCGACGCCCAAATTGCCGGCGTAGCCTACGACCCCGGCCTGATCCCCAGCGATGTGAAAGCATGGCCGGGCAGAGGCAACCCCTTCTTTTTTGAAGAAGTCGGGTTCGAATTGCCCAATACCTCACAAGGTCTGGCAGGCTTCTGGGATGAAGACGGCGATGGTAGCTACAACCCCGAATTCGGCGACTATCCGGTCATTGAAATTCGCGGTTGCGTAGCGCCCCAATATCCCGATGAGATGACCTTCTGGATATACAACGACAACGGCAACGTACACGCAGAAAGCCAGGGTAGTACCCCCATTAAGATGGAAATCCAGGTACAAGCCTTCGCTTATCGCACCAACGACGAGATCAACAACATGACCTTCCAGCGCTATAAGCTTATTAACCGCGCTACGGAAGATATCAAAGAAACCTACTTCGCTATGTGGGCCGACCCCGACCTGGGTTGCTACACCGACGACTATATCGGTTGCGATACTACGCGAAGCCTGGCCTACGTATACAACGTGGATGCCCTCGACGGCACCAACGGCTGTAGCTGCGACCAGGGCGTCAATACTTATTGCGAAGACGTGCCTATCCTTGGCCTCGACTATTTCCGCGGCCCCCGTGACGAATTCGACCAGGAAATCGGGATGTCTTCTTTTACGTATTCCAACAACGCCTCATCGACGCCTACTCCTCCGCCGGGTACTACCGACGCCGGTAGCGCTCAAGAATATTACTACTACCTCACCGGCCGCTGGCGCGACGGCAGCCCGTTCACCTACGGCGGCGATGCCTATCAAGATGGTGTGGCTACTCGTTATGCCTTCCCTGATGCACCTAATAGCAACGGCTGGTCGATGTGTAAGGAAGCACTGCCGGTAGGCGACCGCCGTACGATACAGGCATCCGGCCCCTTTACTCTGCTCCCCGGCGCTGTTAACGAACTTATCGTAGGTATGGTTTGGGTGGCCGACCAGATTTACCCCTGCCCCAGCATACGCAAACTGCAGGAAGCCGACGACGTGGCCCAGGCGCTTTTCGATAACTGTTTCGAAATTACGCGCGGCCCCGATGCGCCCGACGTGGACTTCATCGAGCTCGATCGCGAAATTATCGCCGTATTCTCCAATGATACGACCGGCCGTTCTAATAACCCATACGAAAGCTATGCCGCAAAAGGCCTGCGTATTCCTGATGGCGTGACAGACAGCCTCTACCGCTTCGAAGGGTATAAATTGTTCCAGTTTGCCGGCCCTGAAGTGTCACTGTCAGACCAGGACGATCCCGCCAAGGTGCGCCTGGTTTATCAGGTAGACGTTAAAAACGGCGTGAGCCGCCTCTTCAACTGGAAGGGCTTGAGCCCCGAAGACGAAGTCACTACGCCTACACCGGTAGAATATTTTGTGCCCGAATTGCAGGTCGATGCCGCCGACGAGGGTATCCGCCATACTTTCCGTATCACGGAAGACCAATTTGCACAGGGCGACCGCAGTCTGGTCAACCATCGCAGGTACTACTTTGTAGCCGTGGCTTATGCCTATAACGAATACGACCCGTTTGACCCGGCTGATGGTTTGGGTCAGCGCTTCCCTTACCTGGAAGGCGACCGCAACATCGGCGACGGCGCCAATTCATTCTATACGGTTATTCCGCGACCCATCGTAGATCGCACGCTCAATGCCGCTTATGGCGACGGCGTGTTGATCACTCGTATTGATGGTGTCGGTGTCGGGGGCAATTTTATCGATATTTCTGACGAAAGCCGCCAGAAAATCGAACAAAGCTTCGGCACAACGACTTTTGACGGCCAGATCACTTACAAATCCGGCCGCGGCCCGATCAATGTGTCTATTTACAACCCGATCGAAGTACAAGACGGCGAGTTTGAACTGACTATGATCGACGAAAATATGGCCAACCAGAAACTGGATAACCAGGTTCGTTGGGTATTGAAAAACTTGTCGGTTCCCGGTTCTCCTATTATCGCTTCTGAATCGACCATCGATCGCCTCAACGAGCAGATCGTTCCCCAATATGGTTTCTCCGTTACGATAGGACAAACGCAGGAAATAGGCGTCGATCAATTCGGTAACAACGGAGCGATCGGCTATGAGGAAGAATACAAAAACGCAGAGCCTACACGCTGGATTAGAGGGTACAAGGACAACCTGATACTCGGCGCTCCTGCCGGCGCCCAGCTTGAATCTTCTATGTTTGACTACGTAGCAACCGACGTGTCAAGTGAAGACGATTACGCCATCGACCCATTGCAGCGCCTTTCCAATATCGGCCCGGGGTACTTTATCCCCTATTATATGGCTGACTGGCGCTCGCGCCCGGCTGATTTCCCGCAGCCTTATCTGACGCCGGCCTGGACTACTCAGTCGGGTAACTACAACAACATCGCTCGCGGTCAGATGAAGCTCGAAAATACGCCCAGTGTAGATATCGTCTTTACGTCAAACAAAGACCTGTGGAGCCGTTGTGTAGTTATTGAAACCGCAAACCGCTTCTACCAGGAAGCCGGCTTTGTGGCACAAGGCGACCGCAAGCACTTCGACTTGCGCGGCGCGCCCAGCGTGACCAAGTTTGACAACGACGGCGATGGCCGCCCCGATCCGGATCCCAACGAAGCCGTGCCTGGCATGGGCTGGTTCCCAGGTTATGCTATCGATGTAGAAACAGGTCAGCGCCTCGATGTTTTCTTTGGTGAAAACTCGACTTATGACGGCACATTCATTCCGGAGGCCAATAATGGCGCGGATATGATGTTCAATCCGTCGGCTTTCGACTTTGTTAATCCGGCAGGTGGCAACTTCGCCAGCATTTACAACTATATAGCCGGCGGCCAGCACTACGTATATGTGTCTAAACTGCCCTATAGCGAATGCGCCCTGTTTAAGGATCGCCTTGCAGCCAACCCCAACCTCACACGTAAAGTACTTGCTGTGAAGGAAATCGTTTGGGCAGGTATGATTGCGTTACCTGCATATGTGCAGATGAAGTCGTACCAGGATGGCCTTATTCCCGAAGATGTAGTGGTGAAGCTGCGCGTGGACAACCCGTATCAGAACCTGAAGGTGACGGATGAATTTAACGGTTATCCCACCTACCGCTTCAAGATTGAAGGCAAAAAAGCATCTCCGCTTACGGTTGAAGCTGTAGAAAGCGCACTCGACCAGATCAGAATGGTGCCCAACCCTTATTTCGGCTTCTCTGAATACGAAGATTCGCAATTCGAAAACATTGTGAAGATCACCAACCTGCCGGCTAAGTGCGTAGTAACGATCTATACGCTTGATGGCAAATTCATCCGTCAGTACAACCGCGATGAGGTAGCAGGCGATCCAAAAGGGTACGGTGTATTGTCGCCGCAAGTAGCCCCCGCATTGGAATGGGATCTCAAGAATAGCAAGGGTATTCCTATTTCCAGCGGTGTTTACCTGATCCACGTAAAGGCGGAAGGCCTCGGAGAAAGAACGCTCAAGTGGTTCGGTGTTAACAGGAACTTTGAAACTAACGGACTCTAATTTTTTCTTTGGACAAACCTTGTTAGGGGGTGAGTAGGGTTTAGTGCATTCGCAGTTTAGTTTTATCTAAACCCAATCGCTAAACCCTACTAAACCCTTAACTGGTGTTTGAAAATCATCAAAATATGAGCAAGGTTTTTTACCATATACTACTACTCACCGGCCTCTGCGCGCTGCCCCTGGCTATGCAAGCGGGTAACCCTGACAGGCAGGGCGAAGCGGGCGCTTACGAGTTGCTGATGATGCCATATGCGCGTTCGGCGGGTTTGAGCGCAATGACTTCTTCGCTGGTAACGGGGGTAGAGGCCATGCACGTCAACGTGGCGGGCATGTCGCGTATCAACAAAACGGAGGTGCTGATCGGAAACTCCATTTATCTGCAGGGTACCGGCATCAATACCAATGCATTTGGCATTTCCCAGCGCGTTGGAAAAGGAGGCGCCTTTGGTTTTAGCTTGATGGCGCTCGACTTTGGCGATATCCCTGTAACGACTACCGCACAGCCCGAGGGTACTGGTGCTGATTATTCGCCCAGCTTTTTCAACCTGGCATTCGGCTATAGCAATACGTTTGAAAACAAAGTTTCAGTAGGGGTATTATTCCGCGCTATTTCTGAATCGATTTCCAACGTATCGGCTTTCGGCTTCGGCATTGACGCAGGCGTGCAATACGTGACCGGCGAAAAGGAAAACTTCAAATTTGGAATTTCTTTGCGCAACATCGGCTCGCGTATGCGCTTCGGCGGCGAGGGCCTTTCGGTACAGCGCCCGCGCCCGGGTCGTGGCGAATACCCACTCACGTATGAGACGCGTCCGGAAGGATTTGAATTGCCATCGCTGCTCAACCTCGGGATGTCGTACGATATCTATTTTGGCGCTGCCCACCGATTTACGGTATTGGGCCACTTCACTGCGCACTCTTTCTCGCAAGACCAAGTGGGCGGCGGGTTTGAATATGCGCTCAAAGATTTCTTTATGCTGCGCGGAGCTTATCGCTATGAGTTTGGCAGCAGCGACGAAATCACTGCTCCTATTGAAACCGGCCTCAGTGCCGGTGTTGCCGTACAAGTACCGTTGAGCAAGACGAATAAAAATTCGCGCTTGGGAATCGAATATGCGTATCGCCAAACCCGCGTTTGGAACGGCACGCACAACTTCGGTGTTCGCTTCGGCATATAAAGCGCTTGAATAAATAAAAAACAATCCCTATATTGGGAGCGTTATTTAAAGGCAAGAACGTTTTCACGCACCTCCGTGAAAGCGTTCTTGCCTTTTATATCATACCTAAAGCGATTTGTGTTTATGAAAAAATTAAGATTATGTCAATTATTAATTATTTGACGCAAGAGGGTTTTAACAAACTCAAGGCAGATCTGGACGAGATGAAATCAGTAGGCCGCGATGAAGCAGCCCGTGCAATTGCCGAAGCTCGCGAAAAAGGCGACCTCTCAGAAAATGCGGAATACGATGCCGCCAAAGAGGCGCAAGGAATGCTCGAATTGCGCATCAACGAGTTGGAAATGGTATTGTCTAATGCCAGAATACTCGACCAAAGCCAGTTGGATGCCTCCAAAGTAACCGTCATGGCTAATGTGACGATTAAAAACCTGAAGACGGCAAGAGAGCTTACCTATAAATTGGTATCCGAATCAGAAGCCGACCTGAAGACGATGAAAATTTCGGTCAATTCACCGATGGGCCAGGGCTTGCTCGGCAAAAGCGTAGGCGATATTGCTAAAGTAGTAACGCCCAACGGCAATATGGAATTTGAAATTGTCAACATTACAATTGACTAATACCATGGCCAGTATTTTTACGCGTATTATCAATGGCGAAATTCCTTGCCATAAAATAGCTGAAACGCCCGATTATCTGGCTTTTCTGGATGTTCGCCCTTTGGCAAAAGGGCATACGCTGGTCGTTCCCAAACTCGAAATAGACTATGTCTTTGATATGGACGACGAGCACCTCGCCGGCCTGATGCTGTTTGCAAAGCGGGTGGCTAAAGCTGTAGAAGCTACGGTTACCTGCCAACGTATCGGCGTGGCCGTGATCGGCCTCGAAGTGCCCCACACCCATATTCACCTGGTGCCCATCAATGCAATCTCGGATATGACCTTCGGCCGGGCGCCACTGGAAATTGCCGCCGATGAAATGGCGGCACTGGCGGCCGAAATTGCAGCCAATCTTCCTTAACCAATTTTATCCGGGTTGTTTTTTAAAAAATCTCCCCACCCGCCATACTTTTTTTGGCCCGAACCGGCCAATTTGTTTTGGTAATAATGGCACATGGCCACGGCAAGCGCGTCGGTAGCATCGAGATATTGGCCGCTGAGGTCGAGCTTCAATTGGTTGGCGAGCATGGCAGCCACCTGTTCTTTGGAGGCGTTGCCATTGCCGGTAACCGATTGTTTTACCTTTTTTGGGGAGTATTCGGTTACCTCCAGGTCGATAGAGATGGCGGCAGCGATGGCTACACCCTGGGCGCGGCCCAGTTTGAGCATCGATTGTACATTATTGCCATAAAATGGCGCCTCAATGGCCATTTCCCGGGGGTGGAAGGTACGGATAAGCTCCTGGACGCGATCGTAAATGCGTTTGAGTTTGGTATAAGGCGATATAGTAGCGCTGAGTCGCAGAACGCCGAGTTCCAGCACGTTTACCTGCCGCTGGTCCAATTCTATAACGGCAAACCCCAATATATTGGTGCCCGGGTCGATGCCCAATATGCGGCGCGTCGATTCGCTCATCAGATCGGTTTATAAACCCGAAAGTACTTGTATTTTTATTAAAAAACTGCCACGCATGTGGGTATAGAGAAAACTATTGTCATACAGGAGGTCTTTTTTCGCCGGCGCCGGCTATGGGTAGGCCTACTCAAAGCGCTGTTGGTGGGCTGGTTGGGCTACATACTGTACCGTCAGGTGGTAGTGGAGGCCGGTATGTCGGGCTTATGGCGCCATTTGGCCGGGCTGTGGCCTGAAAAAATGCCCTGGCTGCTTGCCGCCGCTGTGCTAATGCCGGTCAATTGGATGCTGGAAGCGCAAAAGTGGCGCTGCCTGATGATGCCTTTTGCCCCGATCAATAAGCGCCAGGCGCTGCGCGGCATTATGGCCGGGGTATCTTTTTCGCAACTCACCCCCAATCGCGTTGGCGAATACGGAGGCAGGCTGGCGATATTACCCGCAGGACAATATGGCGCCGGCGTAGCTGCAACGATGGTTGGGAGCCTGGCTCAGTGGCTAGCGCTTTTTTCGGGCGGGCTGGCCGGACTGCTTTATATGGCTCGTTTTGACTCGCCCTGGCGGTATGCGGCCTTCGCTACTGCCGGTATCCTGGCTGTGCTAACCTTGGTTTATTTTGCAGGGGGCCGGCTGGCAATGGCGCTGCCATCCCGTCTCAAAAAATGGCGGGCTCCGAATGCACTTCGTCAACGGCTGAGCTTTCTGGCGCCGTATCCCCAACGCATACTATGGCGCGCCCTGGTACTGGCCTTCGCCCGTTACTCGGTATATGTGGCACAATACGCTCTGCTGATTCGCGCCACGAACCTCGACATCCCTCCTGATATTATCTTTTCAGGTATTGCCGCTATTTATTTGTTTCAAACAGGCATCCCCGTGCCGCCACTTGCCGCCGTACTTACACGAGGAGAATTGGCACTTTGGTTATGGGAAAGTTATAATGTAGATACTTTAAGCATCCTTACGGCCAGTTTTGCGTTATTTATAATAAACCTCGGTGTGCCCGCGTTACTTGGTGCGGCTGTAATCGTCAAAACCAAAGTTTTAAAATAATAAGAAAATGAAGAGAAAAAGCTTGATTAAAAACGGCTTTGCTTCCTTGTCGCTGATTTTTTTGATGGCCTTTACCTTCCCTGTGCCTACCCGGCTTGTCGATTCCGCTTCGGGTCAAAACCCCTTGCTTGGTGAACAGTGCGACATGACGAATAACGTGTTTGAGGATGGAGAAGAGCTCACCTATAAGCTCTACTACAACTGGAATTTCGTGTGGCTGTCGGCAGGTGAGATTACCTTTCGGGTAAAAGACATGGGCAATAAATACTACATTTCTGCCATTGGCCAAACGTATAAATCATATGACTGGTTTTTTAAAGTTCGCGATAAATACGAAGTGTGGGTAGATAAAGAAACCTTGTTGCCTGAGTTGTCTGTCAGAGAAGTTCAGGAAGGCGGATATTCGATGTACGACAAAATGACTTTCGACCACAAGCGCGGCAAGATTGCCTCGTTGCGCGGCAAAACCAAAGACCAGGCACAACTCACGGAATACGAAGTGGAAAGCTGCCTGCACGATATTTTGTCTATTCTCTACTACATCCGCAACGTGGAATTTGACTCCATGAAGCAGGGCGACAACGTGCCCATCAAAATATTTATCGACAAAAAGAAATGGCCGTTGAGGGTGAAATACCTGGGCAAAGACAGCCATAAGCGGATCAAAGGCGTGGGCAAATTCAAAACCCTTAAATTCAGCCCTGAGGTCATAAAAGGGTACGTTTTCAAAACTGATGACCCGATGACTATCTGGGCTTCCGACGACAATAACAGAATTCCGCTGATGATTGAATCGCCTGTGCGGGTGGGTTCGGTAAAAGCCGTGATAAAAAACTACAAAGGATTGAAACACGCGTTGGCCGCCAAAGTTGCCAATGACGTGGAAACGGATAACGACAAAGATTAGACCCTTTATGTTGCAAAAAATAGCTTATGTAGCTTTGTTTCTGGTGGTATTCGGCTTGGGTTTCTGGATTGCCAACCGCATTTACGCCGACCGCCAGGAACAACAGAGCCGCTCGCAGTCCACAGTTTTACTTGAAAAAGTGCAGCAAGTGTGCAAGCTGGTCACTGTAGAAGGCCAATTCAGCGAATTATACGACGAAACCCGAATCAGGCAAATGACGTTTTATTTGCCGCTGCCAACCACCTGGAATTTTTCCAAGCAAGCCATCATCCAAGTGAATGGCCGCGTGCTGGTAGGGTACGATATGGAAAAGGTGCGCATTGATGCCGACAGCAGCAGCCGGACGCTTACAATAAGCAATCTGCCGGAGCCCGAAATACTTGCCATCGATCATGATATCAGTTATAAAAATATCGAAGAGAGCTATTTCAACTCGTTTACCCCGGAAGACTATACCAAATTAAATAAAAACGCTAAAGAGGTGCTTCGCAACAAAGCGGAGGAGAGCCGCCTGCTCGATGAAGCCCGCCGGCAAGGCAACCAAATGATCGACGTAATCCGCTATATGGCTGAATCAGTAGGATGGCGAGTGGTATTGGACGACCCGCTTTTGCCCGCCGATGTGAATAATCAATTTGAATAATACCCGTTTGTCAAAAATTCCTGCCTTATAAATGTCTTCCGACAAAATTAAACAACTGCAAACTGCTCGCTTTTAATTAAATCGTCTATTTTTAGCCATCGTTTCTGGAGATCATTTTTCCACTTAACACAGGCATAAAATGGATGCTGGACTAGTACTGTTGATTGTTGGATGGATATTCGTCCTTGTATGGGTTCCTCTGGTAGTGCTCTCACAACGCAAGATGCACCCTAAAGCATTATTTACGCTCTTCTTCACAGAAATGTGGGAGCGTTTTTCCTTTTACGGGATGCGCGCGTTTCTCATCCTGTACATGACCGATGAGCTATTTAAGCTTATGGAGCGCGGAGAGGCCGACTCTCGTGCTTACGGCATATACGGTGCATACAATGCCTTGTTGTATGCGGCGCCGATATTGGGAGGCATGCTTGCCGACAAGTTGGTGGGCTTCCGCAAGGCTATTCTGGTGGGCGGTATTTTTATGGCATTAGGCCAATTTACGCTGGGTGCTACTATCGGCAATCAAAGCCTGTTTTTCATCGGGTTGTCGTTGCTCGCGGTAGGTAACGGCTTTTTCAAGCCCAATATATCCAGCTTCCTGGGTACATTTTACGACCGCAACGACAACCGCAAAGACGGCGCCTTCACCATTTTTTACATGGGTATCAACATCGGCGCATTGCTGGCGCCGCTTACCTGCGGTTATTTGGCCCGCGAGGTAGACTGGTCGCTCGGCTTTTTCACTGCCGGCGCCGGTATGGTATTTGGGCTTATTGTATTTTGGTATAATATGCGGATATACGAAGACAAGGGCAACGCCCCCGATCCCGTGAAACTCAAACAGCCTGTTTTTATGGGTATCAGCCGGGAATGGCTGGTTATTCTGGGCGCGCTCGTCACTGTACCTATGTTTTCTTTCCTGATCAATAATGAAGGTATAACTAACTACTTGTTGATCATAGTCGGCTTAAGTTGTATCGGCTACCTCGTCATTACCTCGTTTCAGGCGGAAGACAGGGCGGAGGGACAGCGATTGCTCGTATTCATTGCTTTGTTTTTCTTCCACATGATATTCTGGGTATTATTCGAGCAGGCGGGCGGTTCGCTCAACATCCTTACCGACCGCTATGTCGATAAGATGGGTTTCGAGACCTCCCAATTCCAGGCGGTCAACCCCTTCTATATCATCATATTTGCGCCTTTATTCAGTTGGATATGGGTCAGGCTGGGTAAGGCGGGAATAGAACCCCGAACGCCCATCAAGTTTATGCTGGCCTTGCTGCAAATGGCGCTGGGGTATGCGATCATTGTCTTTGCCGTGAAAAGCTCAGCCGTTTCGGGCGAAGCCATTCCGCTGATCTTCCTGATGCTGATGTATATGTTCCATACTACCGGCGAATTGAGTCTTTCGCCTGTGGGACTTTCGGTAGTCACCAAATTGTCGCCGGCCAAAACAGTGGGTTTTGTAATGGGCGCCTGGTTCCTCTCGATTGCCTTTGCGCACAAAATAGGCGGTTATCTGGGGCAGTTGATCGCACAACCTGTGGGGGGGACGGTTGACAGGGCTTCGGAGCTACATTCGTTTGCCGGTGTGTATATGAACTGGGGCGTGTATGTCGTTTTGGGGGCTGCGGCCTTGCTGTTGGTGATTTCACCGGTACTCAAGCGGTGGATGCACGGTATTCATTGATGGTTGTTATAGGTTGTAGGTTGTAAGTTATAAGTTATAGGTTATAGGTTATTAATACTTACCTACAACCTACAACTTACAACAGAAAAAAATAATTTTACCGGATGCCGGGCAACTAATGCCGGGCATCCGGCGTTTTTATGGTGTATAATTACACGGGTGCCTCGAAACTGCGGGGCATTTTTTATGTAGAGAAGTATAACCAGTAAGTATGCAAACGATTTTCAAGCGACTCAATAACATGTACCTGGTTCTTTTGGTAGGCCAGGCGCTATTTTGCCTGACTGTCGTATTCCTGCAGATAGGCGAACCGGAAACGAGAGTAGTATTGGCGGCTTACAAAGAAGGCCCCGACACCTACGAACGTTTGCTATTAATGTTGGGATTGCCGCTGATGGGCGCTGCCTGGCTGCTCAGCCGAAAGCGCGCCCAGGAGGGGGCTATGATCGAAGGCCTGCAGGCTAAATTAGCGCATTACCGCCAAACGGTTACCTTGCGCATTACGCTGATAGAAATTGTCAACGTAATGGCAATGGTAATTGCCCTGCTGGCAAGTGATATGAGCTATCTCTTGTATTTTGCCGTCGGCTTGTTCGTGTTTTTGATGTTCCGCCCCTCTACAAGCGGATTTATACGTCATTACGCACTCAGCCCGCAAGAAGCGGCTGAGTTAAAAACGATAGCTGCCTAAGGCCTTTCGGGGCGTTTTTTCCAGGCTTCCAGTCCGGGACAATTGTCGTACATGTGGTCGAAAGCCACATAGGTAGAGCTGATTGCATTTTTCACCCATTTTGTTACGGTTTCGCTTTGCTTGGACTGGATAGCCGCCTGTTGTATCTTGGCGTAGTCTTGTTTTAGATTAGCGCGGTGAGGGGCTGTACGCGATTGCAGTTGTACAATGCGGAAATAGGGTTCGCCGACGGGACTGGCAAATTCAAATGGTTTAGATATACTGCCTATCGACTTCATCGTATCCACTGCGAAGTACACATCGGGGTCGAGGTCGCCGATTTCAAAAAAAGTATTGTTGCTGGCTGGATTCACCATGCGCCCGTCGTTATTATAGCTTTGCGTTTCCTTGTCGGAATACAGCTTTACCGCTCTGGAAAAAGAGATAGAATCGGTGACGATGAGCTGGCGGACCGAGTCGAGGTGGGCGTAGGCCTTTTCGAGATCTGCTTCAGTGATTTCGGGTTTGATAAGAATATGCCTTACATGAATAGCATTACCACGGCGTTCGAGCATCTGGATAACATGGAAGCCGAATTGGGTTTCGATGACCGGTGAAATTTCGTTTTGATCGAGTTTATAGGCGGCGGCTTCAAATTCGGGTACGAATTTGCCGCGGCGGGTCCAGCCCAGGTCGCCGCCGGCGCGTGCCGAGCCGTCATCGGAGAATTTTTTAGCCACATCTTCAAATTTTTCTCCGCCGTCTACGATGCGCTTGCGCAATTCTTCCAATTTGCTTATTGCGCGTTGTTTTTCCTGGAGGTTCACGACAGGTTTATACACTATTTCGCCGACCTCTACCTCTGAATTGAAGTAAGGGAGACTGTCGCGCGGTATTTGTTCAAAAAAGCGCTTAACCTCGGCGGGAGTCACGGTAATGCCTTCCATCACCTTACCGCGCATGCGGTCAACGAGCACCTGGTTTCGAAGGTCTTCACGGTATTGAGCTTTTACCTCGTCGATATTTTGGCCGTAGTAGTCTTCAAACTGGGTGATATCATTATTCATAAAGCCCAGGATGCGTTCGATACGGGCGTTGAGTTGGTCTTCGACTTCTTCGTCGGTCACCTCCACACTATCCAATTTGGCCTGATTGAGCAGCAGTTTGGTGGTAAGGATGTTGTCCAGCAAATTACAACGCGCATCGGGTGGGGCTACGCCGTTTTGGGCTTCCATGAGTGCAAATTGTTCTTCCAATTCGGATAACAGCACCAATTCGCCTCCTACCGTGGCAATTACTTTGTCTATGATTTCCGGCTGGGCAGGGAGGCTTGCCGGCAGCAACAGCAGCGCAAAAAAAGCGGTAAATACCGAGGCAGCAAAGGCATTCCGGCTTGACAAAAGGCTAATATTTCGGATCATTGTGTATAAATTTGGATATTATTGCTGCGCATTTCGCGCTCAAAAAGTTCTTCTTTGGTATCTTCCAGCAGCTTCAATTTGCGGCGGTAGAGGATCAATTTTCGGGCCTGGTCTTCTACGTAAGTCAACGGCGGCGATTCATCTTTGGCCCGGTATTCAAATAACCGGAAAAGGTAGTGAAATTTACCGTCGCGCAACTGCAAGGTTTTATCATTATCAATTTGGTCGGCAGAGAGTGCCTCTCGGGGCAATTGCAAGGCGATTTTATCAAAATCGTACCAGGTGCTGTCGTTCAGTAAATGCACAGTAGAATAGGTATTGCAATACTGCACCATTTCTGCAAAATCACGGGGATTGTTGCTAGCCCACCATTTGTTGAGTTGTGGCAGATCGGGGGCGTCGAGGGGCGTTTTTATCAAATAGCAGCGCAAAATAGGCGCTTCCAGTTTAAACTGTTCGCGGTGGGCATCAAAAAAAGTTTGTATTTCTTGCTGGGTCACCACTGAGTCTAACAATTGCTGTACCAATACCTGTTCGTAATTGTGCTTGATGAGCGACGCCCGGTAATCCCGCACTAATTTATCAATATTGAGGTCGGTAGGGATATTTCGTTCCGCTTCGTTGAGCAACAGCGCCTCGCGTACCCAACGCGATACGTATGCATTGATAATTAGCGAGCTGTCTGCACCTGTAGTACCCTCGGGGAACATGCCCTCCAATTCCGACAGGTACAATGTTTTGTTGTGCACTTGAGCCAACGCTTTGTCATCCTCCGGTTTTGGGGCTATCCATTGGCAGGCCCCGAGTACTATGCTTAGTATGACTATGGTTGTAATTTTTTGAAACATAGTAGTTTAGTAGGGTTTGGCGATTGGGTTTAGCGTTAGGGTTTAGCGTTAGGGTTTAGCTGTATGTTTAGTTAACTAAACCCAATCGCTAAACTGCGCATGCACTAAACCCAATTGCTAAACCCAATTGCTAAACCGCCAAGGGCATAAATTATCACTGTTTTATCAAGCTTTCAAACACCTTTTTATCCGTGTCCACCTTATAGGTTTTGCGCAATTGTTCTACCCATTGTTTTTCGAGGTAGTCTTGGTAATCGGCCACCACATAACCGCGGGCTTCTTTGAGTGATTTGTCGGAAGCGGGCAGTATTTGTTCAATTTTGTAAAACTTGATCATTTTCTTAGTGGGGGTGGGCAAATCGCCGCCCAGGTCTTTTTCGTCGAGGGGCGACAAAGCGCCTGCTTTCCATTCGGTACCGCCCAGGTCGGCGCTTTTAAATTTTTCGATCGTTTGTTCTTCCACGCTCACAATGAGGAGGGTATCGCTATTGAATTTGGCCTTAACTTCGTCTGCGGTATGCGTTTTAGCGTATTCGTAAACATCATTCAGGCGAGCTTTGTGTTGCCCGTTGATGCGGTAAACACTGGCCAGGGCACGTTCATTCCAGCGGTATTTTCCGCGAATAGAGTCGTAGTAGTTATTTAACCCGACGGAGTCTTGGGAAGCTTTATCCCAAACTTCCAGTTTAGTAGCTTCAAAAAGCAGGATACCCTCTTCGTATTCGCGCATCAGCGATTTAAATTCGGGGTATTTGGCTTCCAGTTGAGCTTCTTCGTGTTTCATGCACTCTTCGTTGACGAAATCCTGGTAGAGGCTGCGAGCCACGTCGGCGGGCGTCACATTTCCGGAGCCTTTCATGCGTTGGCGCGAAGCCTTGCCGAGATAATCGGTAAAGTTGCCCAGGGTAGCCTTGTAGTTTTTGCCCAGCGAGAAAAGAACCTCATTGGATTTTTCTACGGGGGCTTTCCATTTGAAAGTCAGGAAAGTATCGGCAAGCGATGCCGCGAAATTGTCTAGCACAACCGGATATTCTTTGAAATTATTGTCGCGTTTCACCTTAGCCACAAATCCCTGTTTGGCTTGTTCAAAGCGCATATCTTTCGTAATTCGTTGTTCTAAACGACTCTTTTCGATGTTATAAGGTTGTATGGGTTTTTTACTTACCCGTTTTATGATATGCCAGCCGACGCTGGTTTCAAAAGGCTTGGAATAGTCGCCGTCTTTTTGGAGGCTAAAAGCGGCGTCTTCAAAGGGTTTTTCGTAGCGATTAATGCCGAAGAAGCCTACATACCCGCCATTGGCTGCGCTTTGGCGGTCTTCCGAGCGTTCGCGGGCAATTCCTTCGAATGCCTCACCTGCCTGGATGAGTTGGTAGATGCTATCGATGCGCATTTTGGCCAGCTCGGGTTTGTCGGATGTTTTGCGAATGAGGATGTGCGCCGCTTCGATTTCGCCGCGGGCAGGCCTGCGCGAGTGCACGGTAAGCAAGTGATATCCCGAGTTGGTGCGAACAGGATTTGACACTTTGCCAATGGGCAACTTATACGCGGCCGATTCGAGGGCGTACATACCATTGGGAAATAATGCAGTAATAAAACCGATGTGGCCGCCATTTTTTTCGGCAGATTTATCTTCGGAAACCTCTTTGGCTACCGTCGAAAAGGGCGTGCCGCTTTCGATGCGTTTTTTTGCTGCCATAATTTTTTCATATGCAGCCAGCGTATCCTGAGGGGTAGCATTTTCTTTGATTGACAAGAAAATATGACTGATATCTACGTCTTGCTGTACGCGGTCGTAAGCTTCTTTCACCAATTGTTCCGTAACGGATTTATCAATCAGGTAAGAATCGGCCAATTGGCGGCGATAACCCGCCAATTCTTCTTTGAGAGACGTGATTGTATCAAGGCGCATTTCACGGGCTTTGTACACTTTTAGTTTGAACTTGGTGTACAAGTCGAGGTATTCTTCGAGGGATTTGCGCGAGAAGTCGGCGCTTTTCCCATTGGTTTTGCTGTAAATGTAGGTGAATTCAGAAACGTGTACCGGCACCCCTTCTACTTTGAATAGCACGGGATCGCTGTCTTTCTGAGCCAGTGATTGAAAAGAAAGCACAAGGGAGAGTGTCAGCAGCAACGAAATTCGCATTGCCATCTTATTATGTTTTTTTAGTGTTTGATAAAACCGGGGGGTATTTTTAAAAACCCCGCAAAGTTAGCCTTTTTTGAACGCAAAAGCTGCATTTATAGTACTTGTATCGTATCTTTAAGAAGCATTTACAATAATAATACCAAAATTCGAACATATGAGAGTTACAATAATTGGCAATCTCTTGTTAGTCCTTGCTTTCGTCCTCTTAGCCGATAGCTGTGCGGTGAATCCCGTTTCGGGAAAAAAACAGCTTATGTTGTTGAGTGAAGACCAGGAGAAGGCGTTGGGCCTTGAATCAGACCCTGGCATATTAGCCAGTTATGGAGTATACGACGATGCCAAGTTGCAGCAATTTATTACGGAAAAAGGCAAGAAAATGGGGGCTATTTCACATCGCCCCAATCTCGATTATAAGTTTAAAGTACTCGATTCACCCGTGGTCAATGCCTTTGCCGTACCCGGCGGATACGTCTATTTTACACGCGGCATTTTGGCTTACTTTAATAACGAAGCCCAGTTTGCAGGCGTTTTGGGCCATGAGATCGGGCACGTAACGGCCAGGCACTCTGCGCAGCAATACAGCCAGCAAATTCTGGCGCAGGCGGGTTTAATGATCGGTATGGTGGTATCGGAGGATTTTCGCAAATATGCAGAAGTAGCCAATGTAGGCGTCAGCCTGCTATTTCTCAAGTTTAGCCGCGACCACGAGAGCGAGTCAGATAAATTGGGCGTAGCCTATTCGTCCCAAATAGGCTATGATGCCCACGAGATGGCTAAATTTTTTAATACGCTTTCGCGGTTAAGCGGCGACGAAGGCCAGTCGCTGCCTACGTTCCTGTCTACCCACCCAAACCCGGATGATCGCAATAAAAAAGTTGATGAAATGGCCGGCAGTTGGGTGCAAAAATCACCTGGTACTAAACTGGACGTAAACCGCGATAGCTACCTGCGCATGATCGACGGGCTGGTATACGGCGAAGACCCCCGGCAGGGTTATGTGGAAAACGACAATTTTTACCATCCCGAACTGAAGCTTCAATACGCTGTACCTTCGGGCTGGCAACTTGTCAACTCTCCCTCACAGGTGCAAATGGCCCCCAAAGACGGGAAAGCACTGATGATTTTTACCCTTTCGCAGGAGAAAACGCTGCAAGCGGCAGCCCAAGGCCTACTCACGCAATATCAGCTCACTAAGGTCAGTTCGAGAGAGACTACTATTAACGGCCTTCCTGCGCTCGAAATGGTAGCCGAGCAGGCTGCGCAAGCGCAAGATCAGCAGCAGCAACAGCAACAACAGTCGCCGCCGGTTCGCCTGCTCACTTATCAGATTCAATACAACGGTATGATATATCAGTTTTTAGGCGTTACGGAAAAGGCGAATTATACTTCTTACGAGCCTACTTTTTTGAACGTCATTAAGAGTTTTAAGGAGCTCAAAGAAGCCGGCAAACTGAATCGCCAACCCGAACGCATACGCATAAAAACAGTAGACCGCAGCGGTACTTTTGCCGATGCGCTCAAAACCTTTAATATGCCTGAAAAGCGTCACAAGGAATTGGCTATTCTCAATGGCATGGAATTGAATTCACCCGTGACGAAAGGAATGCTGATCAAAGTGGTTGCTCAGTAAGCGGTTCGCTCTGCCAGCGGTCAGACCGCTAGCTGGGAGATTCGCTCTGCCAGCGGTCAGACCGCTAACCGCTAGCGCTTGCTAAGCAAATCCCTGATTTCTGCCAGCAACTGCTCGGTAGTAGGGCCGGCGGGAGCAGCTGGTGCTTCTTCTTCTTTTTTCTTGAAGCTTTCCTGGGCGTGATTGTATGCTTTTACCACCATAAAAATAACGGTAGCAATAATCAAAAAGTCGATTACCGTTTGGATAAACATGCCATAGCGCAATTGCACGGCTTCGGCGGTGACAGCGCCATCGGGGCCCAATTCGGCGGCTTTCAGTGTGAGTGCAAGGTCGCTGAAATCAACGCCGCCCAGCAGCATTCCGAGCGGAGGCATGATAATGTCATTGGTAAATGAAGTGACCACCGCGCCAAATGCGCCGGCGATGATTACAGCCACGGCAAGATCGAGCAGATTGCCGCGCATGATAAAAGCTTTTAACTCTTTGAGCATGCTTGAAGGTTTTTTAATTAATAAAGTTGGCTCTATTGTTTACACGATATCGCAATTTAGATATTATTTTGTAAAAAAGTAGCCTGGCAGTAGCCTGTTATGTGTGATTGCGGGATGTGACGGGCTGAAAACAACCGGTTAAACCGGATAATGTTACATGCGAACAATCGATATCACTACTACTCAAAACGTTGTCATTCAGTACGAACTGGCCACCGTAATAGATCGTGCGTTGGCATTTTTGCTCGACTTGATTGTTGTTGGCCTGGTAAGTTTATTGGGGCTTTACCTGCTAAACGTGCTGTTTGGAGCCCTGGAGGGTATTGTTACCAGGCTGTATGCCTTGTTTCCCATTTGCCTGTTGTTGCTATACCACTTTTTCTCTGAAGTATTGATCGACGGGCAGTCGCTGGGCAAACGTGCCATTGGTATCAAAGTGGTACGCCTCGACGGGGAAGAACCAAGCCTGAGTGATTATCTGTTGCGCGCCGTATTCCACATTGCCGACAGCTTGTTTTCGCTGGGGATTATCGCTATCCTGCTGATCAGTACTTCCAACCGGCGGCAACGGTTGGGCGACATGACGGCCAATACGACGGTGATCAAAACCAGGTCGATACAGCAATTCCATCTCGGCGATATTATCAGGATTGGCAATGCCGAAAATTATCAGCCTGTATACCCCGACGTGCGTGCATTGAGCGAGCAGGATATGTTGCTGGTAAAGCAAGTGCTGGGGCGCTACCAGTCTTTCCCCAATGAAGCCCACAAACAAGCCCTCGATTCGTTAACTATCAAACTCGCCACCTCGCTGCAATTGCCGCAGGCGCCCCGCAACCAGGTAGAGTTTCTCAAAACACTATTGCGCGATTATATCGTGCTCACGCGATAACCAATTATGGCAAAAGACAAAAAAAAGCCACTGATACTTCAAGCTGTAGAAATGACCGGCATTGCCGACAAAGGTTTGTGTGTAGGCCGCCACGAAGAGGGTAGGGTGGTTTTTGTAGAAAACGCAGCTCCGGGCGATATCGCAGATGTGCGGGTTTATAAGCGCGCAAAGGGGTATTTTCTGGCTAGTCCGGTAGTCTTTCATCGATATTCCCCCGATCGCGTGGCGCCTTTCTGCTCGCATTTCGGGGTTTGTGGAGGCTGCAAGTGGCAGCACCTGAGCTATGAGGCCCAACTGCGCCATAAAGCGCAAGTAGTACAAGATGCCATACAGCGTATCGGCAAAGTAGAGGTGGGTGAATGGCTACCCATACTAGGCGCCGGATCAGATACCTTTTACCGCAATAAGCTCGAGTTTACTTTTTCAAATAAAAGATGGCTGACAGTTGAAGAGCTGGAAGAAGGCCTTCAAAAAGACGCAGACGTGCTGGGCTTCCACCGTCCCGGCGCTTTCGACAAAGCGATAGATATTGAAAAATGCTGGCTGCAACCCGACCCTTCCAACGATTTGCGCAACGGCATTAAAGCCATAGCCCTGGAACAGGGACTTTCTTTTTTTGACCTCAAAAACCAGCACGGACTGCTTCGCACCCTCATGTTGCGAATTACTACCCTCGGCGAAGTAATGGCATTGGTTAGTTTTGGCGAAAGCCACCCAAAAAAGATAAAAACCTTCCTCGATGAGGTTATGCGGCAATTTCCTCAAATCACCACGTTATGTTATTGTATCAATACCAAAAGCAACGATACGATATACGATCTCGATATCATAGCTCACCACGGCAAAGGATACGTTGAAGAGCTGCTGGGAGAGGTCCGGTTTCGCATTGGGCCCAAGTCTTTTTTTCAAACCAACACCGTGCAGGCTACCCGGCTCTATGATATAGTGGCCGACTTTGCTCAATTGCAGGGGCATGAAAACGTATACGACCTGTATACCGGCATCGGGAGTATAGCCCTGTACCTTGCCCCGCGATGCCGCCGGGTGGTGGGCATTGAAGAAATAGCCGCCGCTATCGACGATGCCCGCGAAAATGCGGAATTAAACGGCATAGACAACGCCGGGTTTTATGCCGGCGACGTTCGGCATATGCTGACCCCGGAATTTGCCGAACAACACGGCCGCCCCGACCTGCTGATTACCGACCCGCCCAGAGCAGGTATGCACCCCGATGTAGTGCGCATGTTGCTGCAACTCGAATCGCCCCGTATCGTGTATGTGAGTTGCAACCCTTCCACGCAAGCCCGTGATTTGCTCCTGCTCAGCGAAAAATACGAGGTAGTCAAAGTGCGCCCCGTAGATATGTTTCCCCATACCCATCACATTGAAAGTGTGGCTTTGTTGCAACTGAAAAAAAATGTAACTTTACCCATCACATGAAGAGCGAAGAGGGACCATACATCCAGGTAAAAACGGTATTGCAGCCTTTTATTCCCGCATTGGGGCAAGCCGCCGATGTAATTCTCGATCAGGAGGTTTCTGCTTACCCGGTTTTTATCGTACATCAGGCTATGTTAAGTATGGGCATTCCGCTTATCGAAAACGCAGCGGAAAGCGAGTGGTCGGTCAATGCGTCAACCCTTGAAGAGCTGGTCACCAAGCAAATTGTCGAGGAAGACAAATTGGATGCATTCAGGCAGGTATATAAAGATCCCCGCACCTTTTTGTGTTTATTGGTGATTGAGGATTCCAGCGCAAATTTTGTATTTCTACCCAGGTAAAAAGTAGTGAACAGTGAACAGTGAACTGTGAACTGCTCCCTGATCTGTTCACAGTTCACTGTTCACTGTTCACAAATGATATACAAGTCACATTCCGGATTAGAAGATTTTTCGCGGGTATTACTCATTGAAGATGATACGAGTTATGCCAGGCTGGTGGAGCTCATGTTGAATGAATCCGAATTGTTTCGTTGTGAAGTGGTAAATTGTACTACGCTCGAAGCCGGCATGGCAACCCTGGAAAATGACGACAATTTTGCCGTGGTATTGCTCGATCTTTCCTTACCCGACAGTACCGGCTTTGCCACATTGGAATCGCTATTAACCCGGTTTCCCAATCAAAACATCATTGTACTCACGGGCCTTGACGACGAAGCGATCGGCGTTAGTGCCGTGAAGGCCGGCGCCCAGGATTTTTTGGTGAAAGGAACCGGCATTCTCGACGGCCATTTGCTGGCAAAAACGCTTCGCTTTTCAAAAGAACGCAAGCAGATTATCAGCCGGCTCGAAGAAGCCCAACGCGCAGCCCGGCTGGGCCACTGGGAGTGCAGGCCCGATCACCATTTTTTCTTTGCATCTGATGAAGTATACCGAATTTTCGACCTCGACCCCTCGCTTACTACGTTTTCGTGCGACGACCTGCTTTCACCCGAATGCCCTCTCAACCCTTTGCTGATCTTGCAATGGAAAATTACTCCCCCACAGGAACACAGCGAGGAATTGCGAGTCAGGCTCTCCAGTGGTGAAACACTCACTATGCTGCTTACCTGTAAAGCCCGGCAAGATGTAGACGGAGGGGTTTATTATCGCGGCATCGTGCAGGATATCACCCAGCAAAAACAAGCGGAAGAACTGCGCAAAGCTCGCGACCTGGCCGAGCATACAGCCAAAGTACGCGAAAAAGTAATAGCCAGTGTGAGCCATGAAATGAGAACCCCGATGAATGCCATCATGGGGTTTAGTAGCCTGCTGCTGCAAACTCACCTGCAACCCGAACAAACAAAATACGTAAAGTCCATTCTCCAGTCGTCGGAGCTTTTGCTCGATATTATCAACGATATTTTACAAATCTCCGCACTCCAACACGGCCAGTTGAGTTTAAAAAGCGACGTTTTTGAATTAAGGCCTTTGCTGCAGCAATTGCATAGCGTGATGCATTTTCGCGCAATGGAAAAATCGCTAAGCCTCGAGATTTACTGCTACGATGATGTGCCCGATAAATTGGTAGGCGACCCGCAACGTCTCAGCCAGGTGTTGCTCAACCTGGTGGGCAATGCACTCAAATTTACGGACGAGGGAGGGGTGAAAGTCACCGTAACCCTTGAAACACATAGCGATACGCAGGTGGTACTCCACTTCGCCGTTATGGATTCCGGCATTGGCATCCCCGAAGATGAACTGGAATCTATTTTTGAGGCTTTTACACGCATCTCTGACAAAGACCGCTTTTATGAAGGCATCGGCCTGGGTTTATCTATTGCCCGAATGCTGGTAGAAGAATACGGCGGCCGGCTTTGGGCAGAAAGCGAGGTCGGCGCCGGCTCTGTTTTTCATGTGCATTGGCCTTTGCTTATAGCTGCCGCCACCCCTGCTGAGCAATCGCAGGTTGCCGGCGATTCGTTGCACGCTCTTGAGCCTGCGCGTATTCTGCTTGTGGAAGATCACAAACTCAACCAGTTGGTAGTAAGGCATTTACTTGAAAAAAAATGGCCCCAACTCACTGTGGAAATCGCTAATCATGGCGATGAAGCCATCCAGTTGATGGAAAAACACGACTACGCCCTGATCTTGATGGACCTCCAGATGCCTGTTCGCGACGGATATGAAACGACCACTTATATTCGTCAGCACATGAATGCTCCAAAATCGCGGGTACCTATTTTAGCCATGACAGCGCACATTCAATCTACTGTACAGGAGAATTGCCGGAATGTTGGTATCAACGACTTCATTATGAAACCTTTTGAGCAGGAACAATTGTTTCGCATTATCCACCACTATTTGTCATCCTCTCACTTATGACTTATCACTATATTAATTTGTCGTACCTCAATAAAATGGCAGGCGACGATATCGAGACGCAGCGAACACTGCTAATCATGTTGTTCGAGGAATTGAGCGCTGCAATACCTCAAATGCAAGGCTATCTTGAAAAAGAGCAGTGGGACGAGCTCAAATCGGCAGCACATAAAATGAAATCTACACTGTCTTTTACGGGCAATGCCGTCATGCAGGAAGCCAATATAGCCTTGTGGCAGCGCCTGTCAGACGGCATATATTCCCCTTCGTTGTCTCCTCTGCTGCAAGTGCTGACCCAAACCGGCCCCAAAGTGATTGAAGAACTCAAGCAAGCTTCTACTGAGCTTGCAGGTTAAGTTATGTATCTTCGCCCTGCTTAATGTGAATTGCCATGAAAGGAATTATTCTCGCCGGTGGTTTGGGTACCCGCTTGTACCCCCTCACGCTTGCCGTGAGCAAGCAACTTATGCCGGTTTACGATAAACCGATGATCTATTACCCCCTGTCAACGCTCATGTCGGCAGGCATTCGCGATATCTTGTTTATCTCGACCCCTCAAGACCTGCCGAATTTCCAGAAATTATTGGGCGATGGCAGTCAAATCGGATGCCACTTTTCCTACGTTCCGCAATACGAACCCAATGGCCTGGCGCAGGCCTTTGTCCTGGGAGAATCCTTCATCGGCGGCGACCCCGCTGCGCTCATCCTCGGCGACAATATATTTTACGGCGCGGGACTCAATGAACAATTGCGCGAAAGCGTGAACCCACAGGGCGGCGTTATCTTTGCTTATTGGGTGGCCGACCCCGAGCGGTACGGTGTAGTAGAGTTTGACAAGCGTTTACATGCGGTTTCTATCGAAGAAAAACCCCTGAATCCTAAATCGCATTATGCCGTGCCAGGCTTGTATTTTTATGATAACGAAGTGGTCGCAATCGCCAAATCGCTCCGGCCCAGCGCCCGCGGCGAATACGAAATTACCGATGTGAATCGCATTTATCTCGAACGAGAAAAACTGAAAGTACAGGTACTGGGCCGTGGCGTGGCCTGGCTCGACACCGGTACCCATAAGTCGCTCATGCAAGCCGGCCAGTTTATTGAAGTAATAGAAGACCGGCAAGGCCTGAAAATAGGTTGCATTGAAGAAATTGCCTACGAAATGGGCTTTATCGATGCCGGGCAACTTGAAAAATTAGCCCACCGCTATCTGAAAAGCGGATATGGGGAATATTTGCTCAAACTGTTGGAGGAACGATAGAAAAAGGGCAGTCGCCTGGGAGGCGACCACCCCTCGTCCTAGTCGCAAAAGCCAATTGTTAAAATAGCGGATATGCTATTCGTTGTTTCCGGACGCTTTCCCGCCATTAACCCCAGCAGGTACTATCCGCAATTTTGCCTCTGGCTTTCACTCAAAAAAAAAGATCAGCTTTTCTGAATCGTTGTTTTGATCTTACTACGCGTGTTACTATTTCTTATTAATCCACGTCAACCGGATTTTCGATATCTTTTTCGTACTTTTCTTTCCAGTAGGCTTCCGAAGCGCCGCCTTTCCGGTTTTGTTCTGCCAGCGTCCATCCGTCGGTTGCAGTGGTTTGAATCCATAAATTCCCTGAACGCCGGAACACTTGTGCGTTTAATCCGAACACCTCCTCAAATCGCTGCTCAAGCTTCGCTACAGTCATATCTTCTACAATTTGCAGCTCTCCATCGTCGTGTACCGTTCTGATCTCGCCTATGGTCTTATCACTGGGCAGGAGCGCACGCTTAGGCGACCCCTTCCCTTCGTCGTGGTGCTTACTGTAAAATTCGAGCTTGAGGTAGGGATACATTCGGCTGAATTCTACTTGTATTTCCCGGAGTCTTTTTTGGTCTGTTATAAACATGGCTCTTGCAGTTAGCATAACTTCTAACCAAAGTTAGCCGGATTACCCACCCGGGCTAATGACCCCTATCATGCGGGCTAATGACTTTTATCAACAAAAAAGTTGTAAATAAAAAACAAAATGTTTATTATTGTAGCGGTTTTTGTTTTAAACGATCAGGTATGGAAAAAGAAACTACTACAGCAATTGCCGGGCGTTATGTGCGCAACTATTGGTTTAAAGCGGGAGTGGCGCTCCTTCTGGTTTTTATTGTGTTAAAAAAAGACCTGAGCTTTAATGTTAAGCTAAATTCAACCAAAGGAGAACCTGCACCGCCTGCCGAACCCACTCGCAAGGAGAGCAAAAGAACGACGGAACGCCTTACAGAGGCACTCCCATCAAGCGCCCCTGCGCAGGAACCTGCCACAGACCTTCTCAATCTGACCAGCTTGCTGGGCTCCCGAAAACCACGGGTTGAAGACGCGCTGAATGCTATCCCGGTATCCGAGATTCAGGCGTATATTCGACGCTTTTCCAAAGTGGCGCGTACGGAAGCCCGCAAATACGGTATCCCCGAGGCTGTAATTATGGGCAATGCATTATTGCTTAGTACAGCAGGGTCGAGCGATGCAACTGGAAAGGGAAACAGCCACTTCCGGATACCCTGTACCAGCGATTGGCTGGGCAATAGCGGGCAATATGAAGGGCAGTGCTACCGGCATTATGAAAATGCCTGGACCAGCTTTCGCGACCACAGCCTGTACCTGACTACCGGGACTATCGGGAAAAAGATCGCTAAGTTGCGCCCTTCTACATATAGTGATTGGGCACTTGCGTTGGAGCAGGCGGGTTTTACGGCCGAAAAAGACTATGGGGAGCAGCTGATTCGTGTAATCGAAAAATATCAGCTGGAGTAATTAATGGAGACTACTCGGCGCCTTCGCGTTTCATTTTGTAGTAATGCACGCCGGCGCCATATACCCAGCCTGTTTTGCCTTTGCGGGTCCTTATTTTGACGTAGGGTTCTTTGACTTTTACTTTGCCGATGCTGAATTCGTAGAGTGAATCGGTTCGTTCATTGAGAAAAAATACTTCGTCATATAGTGCCAGACGATCCAATACCTGGCCTTTCAGCCCGGGTGTCGTACGTACGTTGAGGCCGTCGATGGTTACGTACAAAGTGGAGTATTGCGGGCGCGATGGTTCTGCCTGAACAGGCGGTGGCGCAACAGTGTCTTTTTTTACGGCGGCTTTATCGCCCACCGATGTGGCATAATCCAAACTATCCTGTATTTCCTGGGCGGCTTTGTCTTCGTATTTGCTGCGCGACCGGCTGCATTTGGAAACTGACCAAACGATAAAAGCCAGGAAAAACATCCCGATCAGGATAAATTCCAGCCGGGATAAGACGGGGGTTTTATTTTCGCTCATAACTTGATAAGAAAAAGTGGGTTAGAGAATACACCCGGATAGCCGGGTTATTGCGCTTTTATAGTCCGGTTCCAGCGCTCTTTGCCGTCACTGTCATATAAGCGGATGGTAACCTCGCGGGCTTTTCGCGGCCCGCTAAATTCCATGGTGCCGAAGTTGCGTTCCGTCAAAAGCGTACCTTCCACACGAAGTGGGTTTTCATCGTTTACTTGCCGGGCAAATCCCGAGGTCAGGGGGGAAACGGTCAGGTCATATATCGTATTTCCTTTGTCGTTGGTGTATTGGCACAATTCGGAGTGGTGGCGGTCACCGGTCACAAAAATAACGTTTTTGATATCTTCTTCTTCCAGTCGCTTGAGCAAGTATTCGCGTTCAGCGGCGTGGTGGCTTGCGTAGTTTTCGTATACCGCTGCGGGATTGAGCACCTGTCCGCCAATGGCAATGATTTTAAATGCCGCCCGGCTGGAAGTCAGAGCATCGATGAGCCACTCAAGTTGGTCTTTTCCCAGTATGGTAGCTTCTGTAGTTTCCCGGTTGTTGGGACTGCGGTAGTAGCGGTTGTCGAGCAGGAAGAAGTCTACGTCGGCCCACTGAAATTGCGTAGTGGTGCCCGGCATCTCATCGATGCCGTAGGAGGGATTGGCCCAAAAAAGCTTAAACGCTTCGAGCGTCCAGTTTTTGTACACAAAACTGCGGTCGGAGTTGTCGGGGCCGAAATCGTGGTCATCCCAGATGGCATAGTGATGCGAAGAGGCCAGCAGCGGCTGCAACTCGGGCAGCGAGCGGGTGTGAGTATTGCGGCGCAGGATACCTGAACGCGAATTCCAGTCTACTTCTCTCAAATACGTATTATCGCCCAGCCAGAGCATCATATCGGGTTTGAGATTATGGATGGATTGAAATATGTGGTATTCGCCGCCGTAAGGCGTGCCGGGGCGGTCGTATGGATCTTCGTTGATATAAGCGCAGCTGCCCAGCGCCATTTTAAAAGGCGGTGGGTCGGTGCGCCACTGCCACAATACCTGTGTTTGAAATTCGGCCGGGTAGTTTAGCGCAATGGGCTGGTTGTCAATATATAAGCGATAACCGTATTTTTTGCCCGGTGTAACTTGCTCGGCTACCAAATGAGCTGTACAGGCATAATTGGTTTGTGTCCGCACGCGGTTGGTCAAAAATGTATCGCGGGGGTTTGCCAAATCCCAATAGGCAATTTGCACGTTGGCCGATTCCTGGGTTTGCACCCAAAGCGCTACCTCGCGCATATCGGAGTATCCTACCATCGGCCCCGATTTCAATTGGGGCGCCTGTGCAAACAAGTGGCAGATTGCCAGGCCGGCAGCCAGGGTTAGCAAGCGTTTTTTCATAATGATGTTGTCGGTTGTGGGTTGTGGGTTGTGGGTTGTAGGTTGTAGGTTGTAGGTTCGATATTTTTGCTAATTTAACTTACAAACCTACAACCTACAACCCACAACCGAAATTACAAATGCACAAAAGCCTGTTCCAGGTCTTCGATGAGGTCTTCCACGTCTTCCACGCCTACACTGAGGCGGATAAGCGAGTCGGTGAGCCCTACTTTGAGTCGTTCTTCGCGGGGGATAGAAGCGTGGGTCATCGTTGCGGGGTGGCCGATGAGCGATTCTACGCCGCCCAGTGATTCTGCAAGGGTAAACAAGCGAGTGCCGCTTAATACCTTAATCGCATCTTCGAAATTGTCTTTCTGTAAGTCGAAAGATACCATAGCGCCATAAGCGCGCATTTGGCGGCCTGCCAGTTCGTGCTGCGGATGGCTTTTCAGCCCCGGGTAGTATACTTTGCTCACTTTGGGGTGGCTGTCGAGAAACTTGGCGATCTTCCTGGCGTTTTTGCAGGCTCTTTCTACTCTAAGGTGCAGGGTTTTAATACCTCGCAATACCAAAAAGCAATCCTGGGGCCCAGGTACGGCGCCGACGGCATTTTGCAAAAAGTACAACTGCTGGGCTAAGGTTTCATCTTTAACGACCACTGCGCCGTGTACTACATCGGAGTGCCCGCCGAGGTATTTGGTAGCCGAATGCAGTACCAGATCAGCTCCCAGATCAAGCGGTGTTTGCAGATAGGGAGAAGCGAAAGTATTGTCGACGCAGGTAAGAATGCCGTGTGCTTTAGCCAATGCGCACATCGTGCTGATATCGACAATATTGAGCATGGGGTTGGTGGGGGTCTCAATCCAAAGCAGCTTAGTATGCTTGTTGATCTTTTTTACCACATTTTCGGTGTCGCGCATGTCGACAAAATGCGATTTGATGCCGTAGCGTTCGTGTACTTTGGTGAGCTGGCGATACGACCCGCCGTAGAGGTCATTGGTGGCAATGACTTCATCGCCGGGATTAAAAAGCTTCAGGACGGTATCCATAGCAGCTAGTCCACTGCTGAAACAAACGCCGAAGTTGCCGTTTTCGAGGGCTGCCAGGTTATCCTGTAGCGCTTTACGCGTAGGGTTTTGCGTGCGGGCGTATTCGTAGCCTTTGTGTTTGCCGGGCGCTTCCTGAGCGTAGGTCGACGTTTGGTAGATAGGGGTCATGACTGCCCCTGTTTCGGGGTCGGGCTCTATGCCTGCATGGATTACTTTAGTGCCAAATTTCATAATTAACAACTTATAGTGGTTTTTAAGATTTTCTTTGCAAAGCGCGTTTAGCTGCTGCTATTACATCGGGCACTCCCAGCCCGTATTTGTCGAGCAATTCCAGGGGTTTGCCACTTTCGCCAAACGAGTCGTTGACGGCTACAAATTCTATGGGTGAAGGCAGGCGGCGAGCCAGCAGCCCGGCAATACTTTCGCCAAGGCCGCCATTGCGCTGGTGTTCTTCTGCGCTTACCACGCATTTTGTTTTACTCACCGAATCGAGAATAGTTTCTTCATCCAGCGGTTTTATGGTATGAACATTAATGACTTCACAGCTTATGCCCTCGCCGGCCAGTGCCCGGGCGGCTTCCACAACTTGCCACACCATATGACCGGTGGCGATCAGGCTGACATCGGCGCCGGCGCTCAATACCTGGGCTTTTCCAATTTCGAAACGCTGGTTTTCGGGCGTAAATACCGGCCAGTTGGGGCGCCCGAAACGCAGGTAAACCGGACCGTAGTGTTCGGCGATAGCCATGGTAGCTGCTTTGGTCTGGTTGTAATCGCAGGGACAGATCACCGCAAAGCCGGGCAGCATTTTGATCATCCCGATGTCTTCCAGTATCTGGTGCGTGGCGCCGTCTTCACCCAGGGTAAGCCCTGCGTGAGAAGCGCATACTTTCACGTTTTTGTCGGAATATGCAATAGATTGTCGCAACTGGTCGTACACCCGGCCTGTCGAGAAATTGGCAAAAGTGCCCGTATAGGGGATTTTACCGGAAGTTGCCAGGCCGGCGGCGATGCCCATCATATTGGCTTCGGCAATTCCCACCTGAAAAAAGCGCTCGGGGAAGTCTTTGATAAAAGCTTCCATTTTGAGCGATCCCACCAAATCGGCGCATAAAGCCACTACCTCCGGGTTGAGTTTGCCTATTTCGTATAAGCCCGCCCCGAATCCATCGCGAGTGGCTTTGCTGCCTGTGTTTATGATATGTTCTAGCATAGTTAAAGTTTAGTAGAGTTTAGTAGGGTTTAGTAGGGTTTAGTAGGAAAAAAAACTAAACCCTACTAAGCAGTTACAATTATTTATTATCAGCACATCAAACCTCTCCCGGCCCCGGGTAATCTCCCAGTGTTTCGGGGAGTTGGGCGAGGGCCTGGATGGCTTGTTCTTTGTTGGGGGCTACGCCGTGCCATTTGTGGGAGCCCATCATAAAGTCGACGCCGAAACCCATTTCGGTACGCATCAGCACGACCACGGGGCGGCCTTTGCCGGTGAGTTCTCCGGCGTGTTGCAGCGTGTGCAGCAGCGAAGCCATATCGTTGCCGGGGGTATGCAGCACCTCCCAGCCGAAGGCTTCCCATTTGGCGGGGAGGTTGCCCAGCGAGATTACCTCGTCGTTGGGGCCGTCGATCTGCTGGCCGTTCCAGTCTACCGTAACAATCAGATTATCTACTTTGTGGTGGGCGGCAAACATGGCGGCTTCCCAGATTTGACCTTCCTGCAGTTCGCCGTCACCGGTGAGTGCGTATACCAGATGGGGATCGCTGTCGAGTTTTTTTGCCAGGGCGGCGCCGATAGCCACCGAGATGCCTTGGCCTAGCGAGCCCGAAGCGACGCGAATACCTGGCAGTCCCTCGTGGGTAGCAGGGTGCCCTTGCAGACGCGAGTGGAGCTGGCGGAAAGTGGCCAATTCTTCGATGGGGAAATAACCTGCACGTGCAAGTGCGCTGTACCACACCGGCGAAACATGGCCGTTAGAGAGGAAAAACATATCCTCGCCTTTGCCTGTCATATCAAAATGAGGATGGCGGCGAAGCACTTTAAAATACAAAGCGGTAAAAAAGTCGGCGCATCCCAATGAACCGCCGGGGTGGCCGCTATTGGAGTAGTAAGTCTGTCTGATGATATCGCGTCTGACCTGAGAAGCGATTTCTTTGAGTTGGGTTATATCGGCCATGATTGAATTATTAATGAGAAAGGGCAATCCAGATTAGCCCTGGATTGCCCTTTTTAGTATGCTAACGCTTTAGTCAGCAGCATTAATTGAGGGCGTCATTAAGTTTCTTACCAGGCTTGAATTTGGCTTGCTTCTTGGCAGAAATTTTAATCGTGGCGCCAGTTTGCGGGTTGCGGCCACTGCGAGCCTTGCGCTGAGAAACAGAGAACGTGCCGAAACCTACAAGGGTAACGGAATCATCTTTTTTGAGTGCATCGGTGACACTGCCCAATACGGCATTGAGTGCATTTTCTGCCTGAGCTTTGGTCAAACCTGCGCTTTCGGCAATCTTGTTGATCAGATCTCCCTTGTTCATTTCAATGGTTTTTAATTAGAAAGATGCGACAAATTTAGAGGCTGCGTTCATGAAAACCAAGCGTTTATTGGTAAAAAAACTTGCCAAAGCCAGAAAATACGGGCATTTCACAAAAAATACCCCTTCAATGGCATACCTTTGAGGCGTGTAATCAACGTTGTATGTAAAAAATTATAAAGCATGAAGCATAAAATCTGGTTGATGTTATTTTGTAGCTTACTGGTCTTTACTGGCACACTGTCAACAGGTTGCAGCAGAAAGTCGGGCTGCCCGGCATACGAAAGTGCCCAAACCAAAACCAACCGCAAAGGTCAACTCCCCACTAAACGCGGCAATTCGAATCTTTTTCCTAAGGATATGCGAAGAAATTAGTCTGTTGTAGGTTGTAGGTTGTAGGTTCGTCTGGTTTTACAACCTACAACCTACAACCTACAACCCTCGATTAGCAGCGATTAGTCGAAAAGGCTCGTTATAGGGATTGAAAATATATTCGAATGCCGCTAACTTTGTGGCGCTTAGAAGAAGCGCTAAAAAATAATCCAAATTATACCATGACGTCAGTTGCAAGTTCGCTGGTAAAAGGTGGGGTCAAACTCGTTCAACAATTTGATCGCCCCTATTTGTCTCCTGAAGCGCAACAGAGAAACGTGCTGCAGCAGTTGTTGAAAAAAGCGGAGTATACTGCATTCGGAAAGCACTACGACTTTTCGCAAATGTTGCTGCATCCCGACCCGCTATACCTCTTTCAGCGCGAGGTACCCCTCCACGATTACGATAAAATGTTTGACGAGTGGTGGCATCGCAGCCTGGCAGGCGAACCCGACGTAAGCTGGAAAGGGTATGTACGCCATTTTGCCCTCAGCTCGGGCACAGCCGGCGCCGCTAGCAAGTACATTCCGGTTACCACCGATATGACCCGGGCCATGCGCCAAAGTGCGTTGCGCATGTTCTCTTGCCTGCCCAAATACGACGTGCCTGCCCATCTGTATATCAAAGACTGGCTGATGATCGGCGGAAGCGCTACCTTGCAAAACCTGGGGCATTGTTATGCAGGCGACCTCAGCGGTATTAACGCCAGCCGACCCCCCATTTGGATAAGACGTTTTTATAAACCAGGCACGGCTATTGCGCGCCTCGCAAATTGGGATGACCGCACCAAGGCGATAGTGGCTAACGCCCCCAAATGGGATGTGAGCATTCTTACCGGCATTCCTTCTTGGGTACAACTCACCCTGGAGAGCGTTATTGACCACTATAAACTGAACCACATCCACGAAATATGGCCCAACCTCAGCCTGTTCGTTACGGGTGGTACTGCCTTTGAACCCTATCGCCGAAGCTTTGAGCGACTATTGGGTAAACCGTTAATCTACCAGGACTCTTACCTGGCCAGCGAAGGATTTATTGCCTTCCAGGCCCGCCCCGAAACGAATGCCATGCGCCTCGTGCTCAACAACGGCCTTTTCTACGAATTTGTGCCATTTAACGAACTCAATTTTGACGCCGATGGGCAATTGCGCAAAAGCGCCGAAACACTCTCTATTGACGAAGTTGAAGAAGGAGTCGACTACGCGCTGCTACTCACTACCTGCGCCGGCGCCTGGCGCTACCTCATTGGCGATACCGTGCGCTTTGTCGACAAAGACCTCAGCGAAATTGTGATCACGGGACGCACCAAACACTTCCTCAGCATCTGCGGAGAACACCTCTCGGTAGATAATATGAACCACGCTGTAAGCCAGGTTTCCGAGTTGCTAGGCATCGACATTCGGGAGTTTACGGTGTCGGGCGTGAAATCGGGCAACCACTTTGCTCACCACTGGTACCTCGGCGTCGATCAACCCGTTGATCAGCGCGTACTGGTACAAACCCTGGACGCCCAACTCATGGAGCTCAATGACGACTATCGCGCAGAGCGCTCGGCTATGCTCGATCAACTGCGCATCACCACGGTTCCCTCTCATTTCTTCTACGACTGGCAGCGCATTCAAGGCAAAATGAACGGGCAGAGCAAAGTGCCCCGCGTGATGAAGTCCAGCCAGTTTGCAGAGTGGGAACAGTTTGTAGCTTCCCAACATCCGGCTTTGTGAGTGCATTGTGGCAAGGAATGCTGTTGGGGTTTAGTATGAGCCTGTTGATCGGCCCCGTCGTATTTCTCTTCCTGCAAACAGGTATTGAACGCGGCTTTCGAGCCGGCGCCATGGCGGGCCTTGGCGTTTGGATGAGCGATTTGCTCTATGTGATAGGCTTTTATTTTGGGGTATCGTATATAATCAAGATTATTCACTGGCCGGGGTTTAAAACCTGGGCAGGCCTATTGGGCGGAATACTCCTTGTCGGTATCGGCATTCATAGCATCATTAGCCGCCCCCCGCATATTCACAGCGAAAACAGGATACCTACATCGGGAGCGTCGTACTTTAAACTGTGGGCAAAAGGTTTTTTTATTAATACGCTGAATCCATTTGCCGCCTTTTTCTGGTTGGGTGTAATCAGCACCGTTTCAGGGAGCTACATACAAAAGCCCTTGCACTCTATCTACTTCTTCAGTGGAGTGTTGGGAATAATAGTGATAACGGATCTCTTGAAAGTTTTACTTGCCAAGCGCATCAAACCCTGGCTCAATACCTCTCATATCCTGCAGATGCGCAGACTTTCGGGCATGGCAATGATTGCCCTGGGAATCATACTGTTCGTGCGTGCAATTTGGTGGTGAACAACTTCTTTTGAAGGTGAAAATACAAAGGAGAGCCAATACCAGACAGGTTTTGGATATGTTCACCAGGAAGATTTATCACAATGCAATCGGGAAGCTCCAAACCGCTTGTTATAAACTCGCGCTAAAGAGACCGTTGAGCCAGCTTCTGAAAGCAAAGCGCCGACGAGCCACTTCTTTTGGATCTTGTGAAGCCGGTTCAACCGCTTGCTTTCCGGCAGCGGCATCCTGCTGCGCTAAAAGAGCGGCGGCTTTTCTTTCCTCCTCTTCTTTCAGTGCTACAAAAGGCTTCATCTCTTCCCCGCAAAATTCTTCGTAATCTTCCGGGATCATCATGGGATTGATAGATTTACTCTTGACAGACATTGCTGTAAAATTTAACGTCAAAAAAAGTGTTTAGTATCAGTTCGTATGTTCGTTCAGTTCATATCCGGCCAACGCAACCCGCTTGCGAGTCACTACAGTTTTAATTCAATGAAATCGCTTTAGGTGTTGTGTGTGGGAAAGTCAGATAATCGCTGTCTCTCTTTATTTAATGTATAACCTGACGATTGGCAAAGAGTTTCAGTAATAACGAAAAAAAACGCTAAAACCGCAGCTCATTTTGAAAAAAATACATCAAAAACCAAAATCCGGTTGTACAATCCGGTCTTAATACCCCAATATACGTATTATTATTGTGTGAAGTAGGGTGATTAAGCAAATTTTAACATAACTGTTTAGTAGGGTTTAGTAGGGTTTAGTAGGGTTTAGTAGGGTTTAGTAGGGTTTAATAGGGTTTAATAGGGAATAAACTAAACCCTACTAAATAGTTACATTTTAACATTAAACCTTTTCCTACATTGTGCATCTAATTACCAAAAATTGACCGATATGAAGCATTTGCTTAAATTCTCAGCACCACTTACCTTATTACTGACACTCACTGTAGCGAGCTTACAAGCACAGGAAATGCCCGATTCTACCGGCCTGCCCGGCGACCATTTCAGCCTGCAAGGCGCATTGGAGCTTTTCAAAAAAGCCCAGTCACCCGAAGATTTTGAATCACTACTGAACCAGGAAGAAAACCACGTAAACAACCTCGACCTGAACGGCGACGGCGACATCGACTATGTACGCGTAATTGATAACCTGGAGGAAGACGCCCATGCGATTGTATTACAAGCTATTGTGGCAAAAGACGAATTTCAGGATATTGCCGTCATCGAAATCGAAAAAGACGGCGACGAATCAGCGATCCTTCAGATTATCGGCGATGAAGATATCTACGGCGAAAACGTGATGGTTGAGCCCTTTGAAGAAGAAGACGGCGACGACGGCAAAGGCCCTCGTATGACCGAAGAAACCGTCCGGATAGTGGTCAACGTGTGGGGCTGGCCCAGCGTGCGGTTTGTATACGCCCCGGGTTACCGCGTATGGGTATCGCCCTGGTATTGGGGTTATTATCCCCGCGTCTGGCGCCCCTGGCGTCCTCACCCCTTCCGCGTGTTCTGGCCGCGCACTACCCGCTATCATGTACATTACCACGTAGTGGGCGTGCATAGAGTTACACACGCCCACCGGGTGTATACTCCCGTGCGCCGCACGTCTGTGACCGTAACGCGCACTCACTCGGCCTCGGTGACCAAATACCGCGCCGATAGGGGGGTAACTGTCAATAAAACTACTACCGGCGTAAAATATACCGGCGCCCGCGGCAATACGGTAAGTGGCAAACGCACTACGACAACGGTAGAAGCCCACGGCAAAAACCGCGATGTGAAAGCCACCCGCACTACGAAACAGGGCAAGGTGCAGACGAATAACGGCGGCACGGTGAAAGGGAAAAAGACGACTACCCGGGGGAAGACGCGGAAGCATTGATGTAGCCTTGATGGCCCTGGTGGGAGAAGGAGAGAGTGAGAGATTGAGGGAGGGAGAGATCAGGCTGAATCCGGGAATGGCTAGGGCTGTTCCCGGATTTTATGTTTTAGCTTTCGACTTCGCTCAACCATCGGCAGAGATCGCAAAGTCCCAAAATCGCCTCCTCGCTTTTATTTTGTCAAAAACAAGTGATACTTGGTCTGAATTTTTGTGTGGATGATGAAGAATTTATTCAGCTTGAACGAAATTCCTTTTAAACCAACAAAAATGAAATCTGTCGAGCAAGTATTCACTTCAATTGCAGCCTTTATCATGGGGCTAATGCCCGCTACCGGTTTTGGATTCTTTGCCTATTTATGCTACGCAGGAATATCAGGCCCCGGAGGTATTGTAGGCGCAGTGCTATTTATTTTAGCTGGACTGTTTTTTTGGTATCAAATTTATATTACCGCCAGCAGGCGCGGAATAGCCGAATTTGTATCAAGACAGGACGCCAGTCCTGACCTCGACAACCTGGCGCCTACCAGCAATTCTAACTATCGCAAGCTAACGGCCCGCGAGTATTTTGATCTTCATCAAAAAGGCGAGCTGTTGTTCAAAGGCGGGAGCCTTAGAATTTGGGGGGATTTTAGAGAACGGCAACTCGAAACCGCTCATCTTATCGATCGCGTTCAACTCGACGAGCCCAATACGCTGCAATTGCTATTTTCATCCGGCAATCGGCTGACTATTCATAAACCGGAGACGATTCTGGAATCGCCAACATACCTGAAAATCCTCAGCGCCAATAGCATAAAATGGGAATGGTTTGACGAGCAGCAGAAAAGAACATGTTACTTTTCTTACCATTTGCAGAATTCCCGAATCAGCACGTACACCAATTCAAGCTGGGAAAGCCATGATATGGATATTCTTCTGGGAGAGCCGGCGGTGGTTATGTCTCAGGTTGAAGAATAGCCGTAAGGAGGTAATCTCCTTGTTCCCCGGAGCGAGATGTCACCTTCCCTCGTGCCTCGGGAAGATGACCTCGTTTGCACAGTTCGCCCACTCTCCTCACATATCCATTCCAAACAACAACAACACCTCCTCCTCGGCGCCGTATTTGATTTTTTTCTCGAATGTGAGGCCGATTTTTTGCAGCAGCTTGATAGAGTGGGCATTGTCTTCGGTGGTGATGGCCACCAGGCGGGGCAATTTGAGAGTATTGCGGGCGTAATCGACCGTGGCGGAGGCGACCTCGTAGGCGTAGTTTTTGCCGGCAAATTCGGGCAAGAGTGCAAAGCCGATGTCTACGTTTTCCAGAAAATCGCGTTTGATGAGGCCGCACATGCCGATGGGGGTCTCGGTTTTTTTCAGGGCGACCATGTACAAGCCGAAGCCGTTGGTTTCGTAGCTTTTAATGGGGCCTTTCAGTAGGTAGTTGCGCGCATCGTCGATGTTTCGCACGCCCCTGTCGCCGATGAATTGCATCCAGGTAGGGGTGTTTAGCAGATTCAGGATAAAGCTAGCGTCGTCGAGTGAAAATTTACGCAAGATCAGCCGCTCGGTTTCTAGAATGTTTGGCATTGGACAAGAATATTGTGTTGGTGTTTTCAGAAGGACAAATGTCAATCGTTGATTGTTCAATCGACGGGCGATCTCACAATGAAATGATCAAGAGGTATGGAGCTATAACTTGAAAATGTCTTGTAAAATCGGCTTGATACCGCTAAAAAAGAACTCTACGGCAATTACCATTACAATTAATCCCATCAATCTCATCATTACATTATTACCCGTTTCTCCAATCACTTTTATGATTCTCGAAGAACTCAGTAAAATGATATAGGTAAGTGCCATTACTACGATAATTGCACTAATAAGGGCAATCTTTTTTTGAAAAGTAGCTGCTTGTTCCATGAGGACAATAGCGTTGGTAAGAGCGCCCGGGCCACATATCATTGGGATGGCAAGCGGGGTAACAGAAATATCGTTAACGTAATTTTTTATCTCGGAATCTTTAATTTTTACTTGACCCAGTCGCGCCTGGAGCATATCCATTCCCATGATAAAAAATATAACCCCGCCCGCAATTTTGAAACTGTTGACAGAAATACCGAAAAAATCAAATAGTAACTGACCGGAAAATGCAAAGATTATTAAGGTCAATAGTGCTACCAAGGATGCTTTTTTTGCAGTTGCATTACGCGCGCCTGTACTCAATGTCGAGGTCATTGTCATGAAAATAGGCATCGTCCCTAAAGGATTGATTAAGGTGAAAAAGGAGGTAAAGCACAAGAGGCTGAATGTAATAAGCTCGCTCATGTAATGGATGTTATGGCTTAATAATTGTCGAATATCAGGTTAATTATTATAAACTTCAATTACGGGTAAAGCCTTGAAATCAAAATCATATAAGGCCTGGTTTTCCCAGGGCGAACAATCGGCGGCCTGGTCGCCCTTGAAGGCTACCCATTCGCCACCCCAGTAGCAAAAGCCAAGACAGCGTTCTACGTTGGTAGCTACTTGTTTAACTTGCATGAGATAGGCTTTTTGACCTTCCGGCGTAGCGGGATATTCGGGGATCAATTGATCCTGCAATCCTACGATATTGTTGGTCCAGTCGTTCCAGCCAAGAGTAAATGGATATGCCGTTTCGGCTATGATGGCGTCTTTGTTGTGGGTAGCGCTAAGCTGGGAGAGTTTGCTTGACAGCAGGCTCAGGTTTTTGCCGTGCCAGATGGGGTAAAATGACAGCGCGATGATGTCGTAGTCGAGAGTGGCTACTTTGTCGTAAAACCAATCGGTGCCGTCGATGCCGGCAAAGTGAATCATGATTTTAGCCGCTGGCGCCGCCTCCCGCACGGCCTGAATGCCCTTGCCGAGCAGGGTTTTAAACTGCACATCGTTGTTGATTTGTCCGGAAGGCCAAAGAAATCCGGCGTTAATTTCATTGCCAATTTGGATGTAATCGGGTTGTAGCTGAGTAGCGACGGTTTTAGTGTAGGTGTATACGCTGTCGCTGAGCTGGGCAAAAGTCAAATTCTCCCATCCCGCGGGCATGGTCTGGTTGCCGGGGTCGGCCCAGGTGTCGGAGTAATGCACCGAAATCCACAATTTGAGGTTCTTAGCTTTGATGCGCTGCGCGAAAGCTTTTACTTGTTCGAATTGGTCGAAGGAATTGGCCGGGGTTTTCCACAGCCGCAGCCTGACGACGTTGCAGCCGTTGTTTTTGAGGGTGGTCAATACGTCTTCGGCCTGGCCGTTCCGGTTGGAAAAGGGGATGTTGTAGGATTCAATTTCCGGTAGGAAAGATAAATCAGCGCCTTTCAGCAGCGTTTTGACTACCGGGTCGGGATCATCGGGCTGGTCTTTTTTGCAGGCCGTGGAAAGGAGGGCGAAACCGCACAAAAGCGCGAGGATGATAGATGGTTTCATGCGTAGATTTTTTACCACAGAGTTAAACGGAGTTACACAGAGTGCCACAGAGCGTGATTTTAACTCTGTGGTGAATAAAAAACGAGGACTAAATCCTAATAGTAAAGATAGTGATTTCTCCCGGCTTGGATACCACCGACATGCTGCCTTTATGCATATGAATGATTTGCCGCGACAAGCTCAGCCCGATGCCCGATCCTTCTTTTTTGGTGGTAAAAAACGGCGTGAATATTTGCTCCTGTACCTCCGATGTAATGCCGGGGCCGTTGTCTTCTACCTGGATGGCCGTAGTGCCTTCCTGGTCTTTGAAAAAACGCAGCCTGATCTGCGGATCGGTCTCGCCGGTCACGGCATACACGGCGTTGTGGAGCAGGTTGATGAGTACTTGTTCCATCAACTCTGAGTCGGCCTGGATGACTATGGGGTTGGCGGGGTATTCTTTGGATACCTTTATGCGGTGTTCTGAAAAAGAAGGGCTGAGCAGGGTAGTTACCCGGTCGAGCAACTCGGCCACGTCAATGGGGGCAAAACGGGGCGTGGGAATTTTGGTAAGCTGCCGGTAGGTTTCCGTAAAATGAAGCAAGCCCTCACTCCTTTTCTGAATAGCGGCAATGGCCGTTCTGAGCTCCTGTAGCGTGTCGGCGCTGAGCGGCCCGGGTTGTGCCAGCATATCGCCGGCGGTAGCCGTCAGCGACACGATGGGCGCCACCGAGTTCATGATCTCGTGGGTGAGGATGCGGATGAGCTTCTGCCACGACGCCATTTCCTGGTCTTCCAGTTCCGACTGGATGTTGTGCAGGGCGTATAAGTGCAGCATGTCGTCGGCAAATTTCAAGGTGGCCGTGCGCACGGCGAGTTGCAGCATCTGGTCGGCCACTACCAGTTTGACCAGTTTGCGCTCGCCGGGCTGTATGTGCTGCAGGGTGTCGTGCAAGCCTTCGTGGTAACGGCTCACCGATGCCAGGTTGGGGAAATACGATTTGCGCAGCAGCGATTGCAGGGCGCGGTTCATCAGCACGGTTTTGCCCTGCCCGTCGAAGCAGATCAATCCCGAATCCACGTTTTCTACGATGGCCTGCAGCATCTGGAACTGGGCCTCCTTCTGCGAGCGAATGCTGCGGAATTTGTCGGTGACGGTATTGAAGGCGTCGTGGAGATCGTTGAAGGACTCGGCCTCCATTTTTTCTTTGCGGTATTGCACCGCGTAGTCGTCGTATTTGATATTGAGTAAAAAATCGGCCAGCTCTTTGTTGGTGCGGTCTACCAGCCTGATCAGACTTGCCACGGCAGCTACCAGCCCGGCTATCAATAATGCCAGGGGGAGGTCGGCGCCGCGCTGGGTATACCACCAGAAGGCGACCGACATCAGGGCAAGGATGACGAGCAGGTGTGCGATGATGCGGCGGTGAAAGTGTTTGACCATAGCTTACATCCCGAATTTTTCCATTCTGCGATATAGGGCGCCCCGTGAGAGGCCCAGTTCCTCTGCGGCTTTTGATACGTTGCCGTTGTGGCGGCGCAGGGCTTTGCGGATCACTTCCTGCTCTGCCGCCTCGAGGTTGAGGGTTTCTTCGGTAGTGGGGGCGGTTTTGCGGGGCGTTTCGCGCTGCAGTAGAAAGTCGTCGGGCGTGAGGGTGGCGTCGTCCGTCAGGATGATAGCCCGCTCGATGGCGTGCTGTAGTTCGCGCACATTGCCGGGCCAACTGTGATCTTTTAGTTTTTCAATGGCCGCCGGCTGGATAGTCAACCCCGGTTTTTTGTATTTGGCGGCCAATTCCTGCAAAAAATGGCGGCTCAGTAGTTCGATATCTCCTGTGCGATCTCTGAGCGGGGGCAGATGAATTTCAACCGTATTGATGCGGTACAGCAAATCCTGCCGGAAGGCTTTTTCCGCCACCATATCGTACAAAGGCATGTTGGTGGCACATATTAGTCGCACGTTGATCCGCACGGGTTTGTTGGCGCCTACAGGCACTATTTCGCCCTGCTGAACCGCCGAGAGCAACTTGACCTGCATGGGGATGGGGATATTGCCGATTTCATCGAGAAACAGCGTGCCTCCTGAAGCGGCTTCAAAGCGGCCGATGCGGTCTTCTTTGGCATCGGTAAAGGCGCCTTTTTTGTGGCCGAAGAGTTCGCTTTCAAAAAGCGATTCAGGGATGGCGCCTACGTCCACCTTGATAAATACCTCGTCTTTGCGATTTGAGCGGCGGTGGATTTCGCGGGCCACGAGTTCTTTGCCCGTGCCGTTTTCGCCGAGTATCAGTACGCCGGCGTCGGTAGCGGCCACCTTGTCGATCGTCTGGAATACCTGGCGCATGGCCTCCGAGGCGCCGATGATCTCGCCCGATAGTTGGTCGATGTGTTCGTTGAGCAGCTTCTGCCTGGTTTGGAGCTGCAATACCTCCTGTTCTGAGCGGCTCAGTTGCAGCGCGGCGTGGAGGGTAGCCAGTAGTTTTTCGTTGCGCCAGGGTTTTTCGATGAAATCGGTGGCGCCGGCTTTGAGCGTAGCCACCACTTTGTCGGTTTCGCCGTAGGCGGTGATCATCACGACTTGCGTAGCCGGGCGCAGCGCTTTGATCTTTTTCAACCACTCCATACCTGCTTCGCCGGAGGTATCGCCTTTACGGAAATTCATGTCGAGGAGTACCACGTCGGGTTGGTATTCGCGCAGGAGGCGGGGCAGGTGGTAGGGGTTCGATTCGGTAAAAACCTGATCGACGTGCTGTTTGAGCAGCATCTTGAGCGTCAACAAGATGTCTTCTTCGTCGTCGATAATCAATATGGTGGCAGCCGCTTTTTTGTCAGGTTTCATGTACCGGAAATTGGATTTCTAAAGCCTGTTCAACATGAATGACAATGCAATAGTACTACTTTGTCACATTAAAACGTCGCATGAAATATGTGCACATATTGCGCACCTATGGGGCTTTTGGGGCATCTATAAAGGCCCGGAGGGCCGAAATGTTGTTAGAACCAGCAATAAAAAAATCTCAAAAGCTCCGGAGGAGCGTAATATACGCTATGTCTGGTATAAAGAGATGAAGTAGTATTAGTTAGCCATGTATAAGTTCCATACTTCATCCGTCAAAATTGTATCATTGGGAATGTTTTGATAAATGTCTTTTATCGACGCGCCTTTGTGGTCTAACAGGTAACAGACTTTAAGATGATAAAGCCTGTAAAGACCTTTCGAAGGGTCAAGTTCAGGCGCATGACTATGCCAAAGCCTTAAATTCTCTTGAAAGTTGAAGTTTTCGCCTTTCCCTATGTAGTCCGCATACCCCTCCGTAAGCCACGTCGGATACTTCCAACTTCCACGCCCTGTGTATCTTGACTGCATCACATGAGTCATTTCATGTGCAAAGTAGTATGTTAGCGGGCGGTCTTTAAATGTAAAAGGATTGTCTGCAAAATACCATTCCTTAGGTGGGATTATTTTATTGTTTGGAATATCGCATGGTCTGAAAAATATATCTCTCGTAAAATTGTATTGAGCAACTGCTCCTGCCAATGCGCTTCCTTGTGTGAAAATCCAGAAGCGCCTTAAGTCATTACATATAAACAACCTAAAGTGCTGTGAGGTATCGTATAATTCAGATTTTGACATTCTTGTTAAGGAACTATCAATAATTTCAATAATTTCGCTATCAATTTTTTTATCAGAATAAACAATGCATTGCCTGTACTCAATTTTGTGAGCAAATAATAGTCCGGGGAAAAGCATTATGCATAAATAAGGCATACCGAATACCAAAACGCCTAATGCTGTTTTTTTCAATGCCTTGACAAGTTTATTTTTCATTTTCATTCTTTTACCAAGCGCCTGTTAATTGATTTGATTTCTTGTATTTCAAGATAGTTGGCTGATTTGCAGAATAATCCAGCCAGGTAGCTTCAATATTACTAATTTCAGTTGCTGTCGTTTCGGGTTTTACCAATATTGTAAAGTCAAGGTCGCTTTCTGGAACTGTCTGACCTCTTGCACAAGAATTTACAACAAGAACTGTGTCCACTTTTGGAATAGCCCAAAAGTAATCTCTTACCAATTCTGCGGTGTCTTGATGCAATATTGTTGGAAAATGAGGCATAGGTGCAGATCCGGCTATCATCGCTTTTTTAATTCCAGCGTATTTCTAATATCGAAATTTCGACGTAGATTAACCTTAAATCTTCACCCAGCGCACCACTGTCCGCTGCCTTTCCGCTTCTATTTCTACAAAATAAAATCCTGCTGGAATTTGCCCGAAATCAGTCAGCTGAATACGGTTTTCACCCGGATAAATTTGCTTTTCAACAAAACTAATCATTCCTGTCATGCCAAATAGTCGCAAAGTTGCCTTGTGTGCTTTTTCCGAATAAACTGTCAGTACGGATGCTCCGGTGGATGGATTGGGCGAGACTGTGATTTCAAAAAAACTCCTTCCGGCCTCGGTTGCCGCTACTGGTTGAGTTGAGACCTCAATCCGCACTTTGCGAATATCATTTTTGAAAACCTTCACCTGCGGAATGACGGTCAAGTCATCCTCCTGCACAGTCGCCATACCGGTTTGCAAAATTTGATTCGTAAAAACATCTATGACCCGCCAGTGAACCGTTGTGCCAGTTACGGGCTTAAAGAGCTGGGGTTTTCGTATGGCCAAGTCGGCAGTGAGGGAGTCATGGGGGCAGTTGTCGTTGTCAAAAACGGCATCTGATTCGAGCCACGCTACTGACGACCAGTAGCCCGACTGGTCGGTGATATTGTTCCAATCCCAACGGTGATAGCCACCCCAACTGCCCCAATCGTCGCCGACGCCGGCGGCGCCTGTGCCTGGCGTACCGTCGCCGGGGTCATTGTTTTGCAGGTCAAGGCGGTGGTTAAAAAATGCGGGGAAAGACACGTCGGAGCGGAAGTTGTTTTCTTCGTATGCCACGTCATCTACGACGGTTTGTTCGGTGGCCGCATTGCCGTTGATCCAGTGATCGTCGTAATCGGGGCCGGTATCTGGACCATGACTGCGTTCGCTCCAATACAGTTGCGCACCCCAACCCAGCGAATCGGCGGTGCGGTATTGCCCGACTACATACGCATCCCATTCGTTGCCGCCAACAATGTCGTTTTTACCATGAAAAGAACGGATCAACGGAAGATCGCGTGACGACGAAAGCCGGAATTCGAGGTTCATGGCAGTGGAAAAGTGAATGGTCTGGTTGTCGTAACCTGTCAAATTAGTAGGAAAACTGAGCGCGGTAGGGCCGAAAGCCACGTCGATCAGGGCGGGTGGATCATCGTCCTGAAAGCCGTTGTTCAACACCGTGGCCGAAGCGTAATGGTTGGGGAAAACTTTTGCCATCATGGTTGCGCCTCGAGAGCCCATGCTGTGGCCGTTGATATTGATGCGGGTGTGATCAATATTAAAATGCCGCATGAGCCACTGGTCGATCCAGAGGTATCGGCGCTGAGTGTAATTCACGATCGTATCCACGGCCACGGGTGGGTCGCCCGTGAAGGGATCGTAATTTTTCCGCCATCCGAAATGCTTGGAAACACTCTCGAAACCCGAATAATAGGTTAGCAGTTTGCCAAACAGGTCGTCGTTATGCGCCAGTAAGATACCTTTTTGGGGATTGAGATGAATGTCTAGCCGACTGCCTGCGAGCGATTGTCGCGCTGTTCCGCCGCCGCCGTGTAGCCATACCGTGAGCGGAATAGCCTGGGTCGTGTCCAGATCCTCTGGCGCGCTGATCAGGAAAAGGCTGGGCATACCGTTCTTTGCCGCATTGGCCATGACGGGGAAATCCGGGCGATTTTCCCATTGGTTTTGCCGCCCGTCGGCCCACATGTAATAGGCAAAGCAGAGGTAATTTGTATTGAACGGAGAAATGAATGCTTTTTGTAGATGGCATTCCACCGGGTCGTTCGCCGGGTCATACTGGAAGGACACGACCGTTGGAGTGATATTTATGCCAGGGGTAACAGCGGTTTCTCCCCAAGCTACTACCGCAAAAAACAATACCCCGGCTTGGTGCGGCGTAGCCACAAACAGGGCTTCGTTGTCAGCCAATTGGTAAATGCCGCCGTTCCCGTTTGGGATTCGATAGGTGGCCGAAGAATCCACTTGTTCGCGTAATGCACCGGGGCCGTATTCCTCCTTGAAAAGCCGGCCGACAAACGTCGCGTTATCCGTACTGGTGAATAAGGTAGGTTTGGCATACACTGCATATGTTTCTGGCAAGGGGCTGGAGGTTTCCCACACGACCCAAATTTGTCCATCGGCGTACCAAGCGCGGACGTTGGATTGGGCAAAAAGGGGGCTGGTTATCACAAGCAAGATGGAAAGAAGTAAGTATTTTATCATGCTAAAATGATTTTCGATATTTCAAGGTGAAATCTTTGTGTGACGAAGATAAACCAAAGAGCGCAAAAAACAACCCGCCCCTCCTTGTAATCTATATTTCAATCAATATACCATAAAAATTCAATTACCTGGACACCTTCAATAAGTTCTATGGCTATTAGTGAATAGTCATAACCTCCGGTATCGAAATGATATATTTCACTACTTTGATAAACATCTAGTAACTCCAAAATAATATCTTCTACCTCATCTATAGCTGAATTTATCTGCATTTCAAAGTGAGCCAATTGTTCACTTTTTATAGGATTATACATCTTGCTAAATGACCAGGTCCTCTGAAAATTTTGTCTAATTTCGTGGATTAATGAACTTACACCTAATTCTTTTCTTGTGCCTCCATACTCGTTGTATAGGTCATAAAAATTAATCCATGATATATCGCTAATAAAAAAAGGAATAGCTTCCGGTTTGTTGATTGCTGAAAATAAATCATTCAAATTTGTATTCTTATAAAAGCTACTTTCAATTGATGCAAATGAGTGTCCGCCTTTAATCTTATCTAAAAGCACCTTGCACTCTTGGGATTTCTCTTGAATTCGATTAATCATTTCTGTTTACTTGATTTTACGGATTTCAATCACCTTGCTGATAATTGAATTTAAACTAAATCGATTAAGTCAACTTTTTCTTTTTAAAGATTGCCTCCCACCAATGGTAATCAATTTCGTATTCAGCCATAGACTTCTGATCATCCTCTTTTTCTCGTAATAATTTTTTTGCGATAATTTTTTCATCCTCCTCAATTTGGATAATCAAAGGGATATTTTTAATTACTTTGTCGATAAACTCTTGAGGCGGTTTTACATGATGCTTTTCTACATAATGTATGAATCCAGAAGGAAATATAAATTCTCCATCGCTATTATCGGAAGTTCCGGGGGGGGTATCCCCGCAATTAAACCGGCAAAAACTAAATCCTCTATAATGATGTACTGGAAAACTAAATTTTAAATATCTAATCACCCAATCTCTAATCTCCGGATCAAAATTTTCATCAATAAACAGCTCTGGATGTGGATAATAGGGTTCTTGGTCACTATACCAATACCCGAATAACTTTAGCGTTACCATATCATTGATTTTTACTTATTGCCGGCGAACGGCCGTCCGTGCAAAAACCTCTGCCTACCCCGGTCATAATGCCCGATAAGCGGTTCCAAGACTTTTGTTTATCCGGCATTTTGAGCCGGCATAGCGCCGCACAGAGCGAAAATATAAAAACGCCGGCGTTTTCGCTAAAATCTTTGTTTCCTTCTAAACCTATTTCTTCGAGGTATAAAGTCTTCAATTGGTTGTTTGTATTTTTTGTATCCATCTATTAGGATCCATGCACCTCCTAGTATTGCCCCATATGCTAGTATGTACTGATTTTGGCCAAACAGGAAGGTATATCCCGTGATTCCTAAACCGATTATCAGAAATATTGAACCTATTATTGCCTGGTTTAACACTTTTGCTTTCTCTTGAGACGCAAGTTGGTATTCAGCAATAAACTGATCCAGGCTACTCAACACATTTTGGATAGCATTTGAATTCGTAGTTGATTTCTGCACTACTTTCTTTATTTCCTCATAGTTCTTACCTTGGTAGGCCAATTTTCTTGCCAGTTCTAGCAGCTTACCTTCTTCCATCATTTGTGTGTGTGTGTCCGGAATGTGTGCGCCATTCGCATCTAAAGATATCGAATATTCCTGAGAAAAACAGGAAATTCTGGGGAGTTAAAGTCTCTTACTGGCGTGTTCAAGTATGCCTGGTTCAATCCGAAATCGAAAATCTGACATCCGAAATTGTAGTATGTTCGTTTCGACTCCGCTCAATGAACGACTCTGCCGGTCATTGAGCGGAGCCCGGGATTGTTCGTTTCGACTCCGCTCAACGAACGACTCAGCCGATCATTGAGCGGAGCCGAAATGACTGACTCCTGTGCCGACTCCGTTTACATAGATGTTCGTTTCGACTCCGCTCAACGAACGACTCAGCCGGTCATTGAGCGGAGCCCGGGATTGTTCGTTTCGACTCCGCTCAACGAACGACTCAGCCGGTCATTGAGCGGAGCCCGAGATTGTTCGTTTCGACTCCGCTCAACGAACGACTCAGCCGGTCATTGAGCGGAGCCCGGGATTGTTCGTTTCGACTCCGCTCAACG
>Ga0209573_1000551_pt1 | contig 75978 bp, 72 predicted proteins | sample TNRBio252014_DNA_FD_185870 | JGI IMG/M metagenome (GOLD analysis project Ga0209573, IMG submission 185870) | Wastewater treatment Type I Accumulibacter community from EBPR Bioreactor in Madison, WI, USA - TNR Reactor_6/25/2014_ DNA (SPAdes)... | ecosystem: Engineered > Bioreactor > EBPR >...
TCAACATACTTCGTGCTGCGATACTCGTAGCCCTCGCGCACACCAAACGCGTGATACAGCAAACTCTGGCTCATCCAGGCCTTGTGCCATCACCTCAGCCATTCCGCACCAACTTCCCGGATGAATCTGAAACAGCGCCTCGATCATGGGCCGTGTGTGATGCAGCCAGTTCTCGTTGTGCGACAGCTCAAATGCCTTGCCCGTGCCCTCGCTCACGATGTGCATGAACCAAGTGTTCAGCGGACGCTCCGGCAGCAGGCTTTGCAGCAGCTCAACGGCCTCCTGGGTCATCCCCTGCACGGAATAGACCTTCAACGACTGATGGTAGAAGCGATAGACCCTGTCCTCGATTCCCCAGTGACGCTCCATTTTTACCTGGAGGGCGTTCAATTCGGATCCCTTCTCCTTCAACCGGGCCAGGAGACGATCACGCAGCGCGTCTTCATTTGTGCTCATGTTTCACACCATGCTGTCGATAACAATTAGTAGCCACGATGGCACTTCGATGTCTATGCCATTTGGGAGTAGATGGTTTCAAAGTTCCGATAAATTTTGTCATACGAGTTCCAGTCCTCGGGGTAGGCGGGGTGGGAGATTTCAATAACGCGCATACCGCTTCCTGAGTCCTGAATCTGCCACCCGCGCCCTGAAACAATCTGCGGCCCTAGCAGTCCCATTTCGAGGAGCGCAGAAAAGGCGGCCTGCCCGCATATCAGAATCAAATGCGGTGATATTGCTGCGATCTGCTCCTGTAGGATGTTCCTATTTCGCTCAGCGTGCTGCTGGGCTTTTTCTGCATCAAGCCGTGTTTCGGGGTTGGAAGCCTTTTTCACGTTGATCCAGGCAATCTTTGACAAGGTCTCTTGATTGAGAGCAACTGATTCAGCATCCGTGCCAAGAAGCTCTAGCATGTCCTCGCGGGGAATTTTGGAACTGCTTTCTAAAGATCCGAACAGCAGGCGCAGCATGACCGCCAAACGGCGAGGTGTTCTCACGTCAGGATTTCCGACTCCCAAGCGGTCTTTCAAAGGCTGTTCTTCAATATCAACCATTTTACATTCTTCGTAGCCGTAGGATTCCGCGAGAACGCAGAGAATGCGAAGTGGCTGCTTTTCATAAACATCCGGGCAGATCACTCCGTCGGCGATGAAACCCTCCGTGTTTTCCCAGTCGTGCGAGCTTTTGATGAGACTGATAATCCGTTCCTTGGCTGTTTTGTAGGCGGCTTTGTCGAATTGCATATGATTGTGGTGTGAAGAAGGCTTGTCGTTTTGTTTTTGCGGAGCTGCAATGTTAATCCTGTGTTAAGCGGCGAAACCAATCCGCTGTCGATTGACGACTGATGAAGCATGGTTGGCAAAAATTTCTGCCAGTGAGTAGTCACTGGCTGTGGGCAATGATCTTCCCAGGCTTTCCGCAAGGCGCGATGCCTGTGCATAATCGAGCCTGTCGAAGACCCGATGGCACAGCAGCCGTCCTGGGCGAAGGAGGGCCTGGTCGATGTCGGCGGCTTTGCAGTTGATGGTGCAGATGATCTGGAGGCGGAGGAAGTCGGCGAGCATGCCATCGGAGAGATTGAGGATGGCGCTGACCTGTTCGCGATTGTCGGAACCACGCGTCATGAGAGCGGCGTCGGAATCCTCCAGGATGACGACGAATTGCATGTCGGCATAACGGCGACGTTGTTCCGCCCAAAAGCCGATGAAGTCGGGGTTGGAAAGCACGCCCATGGTCGCTGGTGGGATGAAGTAGAAGCGATGCGTCTCTTTGAGCACGCCCATGAGATGGCGCAGATAGGAGGTCTTGCCCGTTCCCGGCGTGCCTTCAAAAATGGAGAGGCCGTGATTGCTGCCGCGAAGCCTTGTGATGAATTCCTCGTGCCATTCCCAGCTTCCCTTGCCGTAGTGGAGGCTGAAGACGTGCTCTTCGAGGATGGTTTCGGTTCCGAGCAGGACGAGTTCACGGCTGATTTCGCGGCCCGTCCGGATGAGATAAAAGCACCCAGCCCTTGGAGCGGGTGGCTTGCTGTAATTCCCGCAAAATTTTGACACCAACTGTTCTGCATCTTGTGCGGTTTCCGCATAGCCCAAGACTCGGGTTTCATCTGCGTAGAGAAAGGATCTCGGACCGAATCGAAAGGTGAGATCATCCCACTTTTGCAGACGGTCGTCGGTGTCGAGCCTGCAAACAGAGCGAAAGAGCGCCGTTGAATTTTCCACCCTTGCACGGTCCAGGTCGAAAGAGCCGCTCGTTCTGCATTCATGAAATCGCTCTCCGCCAAATGCTGCCAGCACGGGGACGTGCGGTCCTTTGTATCCTGGAGAGAAGGGCGAACACTCAGCCAGATCACAAACGACTCGTGATGGCAAAGAAGGCTGGCTGGCTACAGCAGGAAGCGCTGGCTTCTCTGCTGGCGGTGTGGTTTCGCTGTCGGTGAATTTGGATGTGGGAAGCATGACGGCCTAAGCGATAGGCCCGTCGCCACAACCGCGACAGGGAACTGAATGTCCCCAAAGTGTGTCCTCACTTTTTGAACTCCGCCCGCAGCCTGCTGAGGCGTTTGGCGCTCGTCTCCAGCACCCAGCCGAGTCCTTCGCAGAGGAAAGCGTGCCTGGCCTCGCCCCGGAGTCCGCGCCGCGCTGCTTCAGCGTCGAGCTTGTTCAGCTTCAGCGCCAGCTTCCGGCGTTGCTCCCTGCCTTCCTTCAAGGCAGCGCCCTGTCGTTGACGTGCCCGGGCACGATGCAGGCGGGCGATTTCTCCCCAGCGGATGTCCCGCTTCGGATCAAAGGACCAGCAGGCAGGGACGACGATCATCGTGGCATTGGGCGTCAGCGTCACCGACAGCTTGAGCAGCAGCGGCGCATCGTGCTGCATGCCGTAAAGATTCCAGCGCATGCAGAAGGCGTCGAACGCAGTCTGAAACTCCCCGCGCGGTCCCGGCTTCCGGTTCGCCCATCCGGGGCGCAGATTCCGCTCCGTCCCCATCGTGCGGCGGATCACGCCTTTGTGATCGGCGAAGCGTTTGGGATTAAACGCTGCGATGATTCGCGTCCAGTGGGCCTGGAACTCGGGATTGGCCTTCAGATCGGCCTCCATCTGCGCATACTTGGCGGCGTTGCCCAGCAGGTTTTCATAAGCGCCGGTTTGCACCAGTTCCTCATGCCGGGCGACGATCTCGCAAGCCTCATCGTCCGGCGGTTCAGGGAGGAGATCGATCACGAGGCGCTGCTTTGCACTCAATGCCGCGTGGGCCTCCCAATGGGCCAAAGATTCGCGCATCAAATCACAGACCTCCAAGGGCCACAGCGTCAGGGGCACCATGATCCAGTCATGAAGCTTGTGCAGCCGGCCTCCATCCTCGCCCTTGAACGACTTTTTCGCCTGATGGAATTGGCGCAAAACTGGCTCCGCCCACTCCAGCACACAATGAGCACGACCCGCCAGCACGTTCAGATCGTGTTTGAGAGTGGAAGAAGTTTTTGTGGGGCGACTCATGCTGTGATTGACGTTTGAGCAGCCGACATCGTCAAGCAGCTCAACCTGCTTCGCCCAATCCACTGCAAGACCTCAACCACAGTGACTTCGGCAAGATCCCCCAAGCAGCGGCCCGCTTGACGTAATAACATATGTGGCTACGCTGCGGACATGACGCTCGAACTCAAACTCCGCAAGATCGGCAACTCCCTCGGCATCGTGCTTCCCAAGGAGGCGCTGGCACACCTGAAGGTGGAGGAGGGGGATACTTTGACTCTGACGGATGCCTCGGAGAGCAGCCTGCGCCTGAGTCCGCACAGCGATGAGGTCGCCCGCCAGATGGCGGTCGTTCAGGGTGTGATGAAGCGCTATCGCAACACCTTGAGGGAGCTGGCGAAATGAAAGAGCCCGTCTGGGTCTTGCGCGAGGTCGTGCTCGCGCTGCATGAGCAATCTCTGGCTGAACACGGCGGCTCGGCAGGATTGCGTGACGCAGGTCTGCTGGACTCCGCCCTGGGCAAGCCCTTGAACCAGTTCGCCTACGGCAATCCGAATATCTTCGATCTCGCGGCAAGCTACGCATCCGGCCTCGCGAAGAATCACCCGTTCATCGATGGCAACAAGCGCGTGGCGTTTGTCGCGGCGATCACCTTTCTTGAATTGAACGGGCATCAATTCACCGCCACCGAAGCCGACGCGGCGCTGCGCACGCTGGCCTTGGCGGCGGGAGAGATGACCGAGTCGGCCTATGCGGCATGGCTGGAAACGAACTCGAAGAAGCGCCGTCGGTAGTCTGGCAGCCCACCCACAAGGCCGAGGCGCTCAAGAAAGCCGCGAAGTAATCCAAAGTTGCCCAGTTGCGCCGCAACTGGTCCCGAACTCATCACCAAGCCGCGCGGGGAAACCTGCGCGGCTTTTTTCTGTCTCACAGCCCCGGCGGCTCCTGCAGCGGGATGTCCACCACGCAGGGAGTGTGATCAGACAGCCGCGTGCGCAAGCCCTTGGCAAAGCCGCTGAGCGTCTCACCAAAGTGCGGGGCGAGGCGATAGGATTTTTTGCCCTCCGGCTGGGCGGAAGGCGGCGCTTTAACAAAGATCCAATCCAACCGGCCGCGCCCGAAAGGACCGATGGGACGCTTCACACTGAAGGTGGGGGTCTGGCCCTTGAGAGCCTTCTCGTTCGAGTTCGCGAGCTTGGCGGAGGAGCGGTTGATTGATCGGTCGCGGTCGCCGCGGAAGTCAAAGCGGCCGCCATCGGCGAAGCGAAAGTCTTCCAGGCGATTGAACAACCCCAGCGTCTTGTTTGGCAGCACCACCGGGATGTGCGGTGCCAGCGGGCTGTGCAGGTTTTTGACGTTGTTGAGCAGGATGCGCCCCGAGTTCACCACCACTGGCACCGCCATCAGCACATTCATGCCCACGCCCAGCCAGGTTTCCGAGTCGGCGGAGGTGCGGGCCAGCACGCGCCCGGCCGAGGTGGGGCTGAGATCGACACGCGAGGTGTTGTGGTCTCCCGCCATCACGACGGTGTGCGAGATGTCGCGAATGTGCCCGAGGATTTCCGCCATCTGCGCGTCGCGGTCCTGCGGGCGCGCCTTGATCTCCAGATGGTTGTGAATGACGCTCAGCGTGTTGCCGGGAAGGCCGGGAACCTCAAGATCCACGCGGAAGAAAATGCGCCCGCCCACCTTCATCTCGCGCAGTGCCTTGTTTTCAAACAGGATCTCCGTGGCAAAGCGGCGTGAGTGCTCCAGCAGCGTGGTGTCCGCCTTCTCCCCCGCGTGCCAGTCGTACGGCTGTGCGCTCAGTTGGAAACAGCGGGCGCTCTTGATCGGATAGCGGGACAGTACGGCGATGCCAAAAACGCCTTTGTACCGCGCCGGGTCGGGCTGGTGGCGTACGCTCCCGCCACGGCCGTCGGGAAAATCCTCCAGGCCCAGCAGCACGGGGTCGATCTCGAGCTGCTGCGGCGCATAGGCGTAATTCATGCCCAGCGCACGGGCGATGTCCCGCGCCGAGTCATGATAACCGGAGCGGCCGATGCCGATGTCCATCTCCTGCAGCAGGATCACGTCTGCGGTGATCAGCCGTTCGCGTTCGCGCAGCAGTTCCGCGCGTTTCTTGCTGCCGGGCGGCGCGATTTTCGGGTCGATCTGCGCCTCAAACGCCTCGGCTGATCCCAGCACACGCGCGGCCTCGTGCGCGTGGATGGATTTCTCCACATTCCACGTCGCCACACGCAGAAACTCGCCCATCACCTCATTCTGCGCCCGTGTGGGCCGCCGACCGCCATACCATGCCTCATTGGAGATGATCGGGCGGCTGAAAAACCGCGAGACTTTCTGCTCCAGAGCTCCGCCGGGCGTCGGATCAGTCGCCAGGTGCTTCAACTCTTCAAAATCCAAAAATTCCGTGCCTTGATGGCGCGGCACCGCGCTGGAGAAACCCTGCACAGGGCCGGTGCGCGCGGTGATCTGCGTGCGGGGGATGTTTTTTTTCGGCAGCGCGCCACAGCCGCTCAAAAAAAGCGGAAGGACGGAGAATAACAGACACAAGAAACGCATGATGGATGAGACTTACGCGCAGGAGCCGTGCCGCGCCTGCTTTTCGACGGCTCCAGGCATGCACGGCAAGGTGTCGCGTGCAATCTTGAGGGAGGGGATGCCGGGAAGATTTTCAGCTTCAATCGTGCTGGCTGGTTGTGCTAGGGTGCCCGCACACGTCTGAAATGCGCTTCAACCCCATCACGCTGGAATGGGTCATCATGGCCCCGGAACTGGCGCACAAGCCCAATGATTTCCGTCATGGCCCGGCCGACAAGCCAAGCCGGCCGCCCCATTGAGGAGATTGTCCCTTCTGTGCCGGGAACGAGCACCTCGCCCCGCTGGAGATTGGAGGCGGGAGAGCGCATCATCAAGGCCGGCCCCTCGTTCGTCGCTTTCATGCCGTATGCGTCGCTCTCGCCCTACCACATGTGGATTTTCCCACGCCAGCACGCCTCGTCCTACGATGAGATCAGTGACACGGACATCGCCGCGCTGGCAGGTGTGCTCGGCCGGCAGTTGCGCCGCCTCAAGCTGGCCGCCGCTGATCCTGACTACAACTTCACCATCCGTTCCGCGCCCTTGGACGAGGCCGAGTCCTGCTGTTTTCACTGGTATCTGACCATCGTGCCGAGGGTGAACCGGCTGGCAGGCTTCGAGCTGGGCAGCGGCAGCTACATCAACAGCCAGCGCCCCGAACGCTCCGCCGAAATGCTGCGCAGCGTGATCCTCTGACTTCTGTTCACGACTCGACACGCATCGTGCCGTCCTCTTCGATGATGAACCGGAAGCGGAAGGCCGATTCGTGGCGCTCGTTGGTGTAGTAGAGATGTTTGCCGGAAAAAGCCGCCTCGTAACGGCCTCCAGCGTTTTTTTCACCCTCGATCTTCACGGTCGCCTCAAGATGCGCGAAAGTTTGCAGGATGCCGCTCCGCATCAAAAACCACGCCACGGCTCTCGGGGCCAGCTTGCGGCCCGGTTCTTTGATTTTCCCGACCACGGCGGTTTTCCCTGCGCCCAGCGTGGTGACGTTCATCATCGTCAGATCGTCAAAAACGCGCTCATTGAGCACCGCCTTCGATTTGTCCGCCGCGAACCAGAGCAGCGGCTGGTCATCCAGCCTGAACTCTGCCGTCGCCTTCACGGGCGTCATCGTCATCGGGTCGATTTTCATCGCGGTGAAGGCCGCTTGAAAATCATCCGCGTTCTTGCCGACACTTCGATGCTCATCAAGCACGGAAGAATCACGGCTGAAGGTCATCGTGTCGGTTTTGCTCATGGTTTGCGCAGGCAGCGGGATCGGAAACAGCAGCAGAAGGCAGAAGATGCTTTTCATGGTGAATCATGCCACAAAAGCCCCGGATTGAAGCCAGGAAAAGAAGGCTGCTGCCAGCCTTCCTTCGTGAGTGTGGGGCGGATGAGGGCATCCGCGCTCCCGGCTTGTGTGCGCCTCACGGAACCGGGGTGATGGTCCTCACAAGGTCCGAATCCTCAATGAGATGCTTGTTGATGCCCGCGCCGTTTTGCAGGGCCACGAGCACCACCTGCACGCCTTCGCGCCGGGCCAGCTTGATCGCCGGGATCATGTCCGTGTCACCGGAGATCACGATGATGCGCTCCACCTGCTTTTTGAGCGCCAGCGTCGCGACGTCGATGCCGAGACGCATGTCCACGCCCTTTTGCTCCAGGCTGAAATAGACGTCCTGGGCCTGCGGCGGCTGCGGCATGGCAGCCTGCTGGCTGATCGTTGTTTTGACCCAGCGGTCATTCAAAGTCCAGCCACGGGCACGGACAACTCCGAGCCGCATGGCAACAAAGTCCTTTTTCGCGATTTCATTCAGGAAGGTGGTCCTGGCCCGAAACTTGGCCTGTGTGCTGAAATCCACTGCCACCTGGCTGATCGGGTTGGTTTCTCGCCCTTGGTAGGGCGGGCAGTCGTAGTAGAACATGCGATAAAGCTCCTCCTCAGATGAGTTCATCGCCAGAAGGGCGTTTTGATACAAGATGTCAGCTGTGACACCGGCATGTCCGAGCCGGTTTCCCAGCACCTTCTGGAGTCCGATGCGAAACCACTCGGCATCAATCAGGATGGCGGTCTTTTTCATGACTGTAAAAACAAGCCCCCCGTTGCTTTCACAACGGGGGGCAGATAGTAGCCCGCCTACGGGCGTAACGGTGTAGTGCTGTGACACTACATACGGCAGTGCCGTATGCAACTTTGATTTCGCTAGCAGAATCAAACCAGCGCCTTCGCCACAGCCTCGGCGGTGATGCCGAGTTCTTTGAAGACGGTGTTGCCTGGGGCGCTGATGCCGAAGCGGTCGATGCCGATGATCTGGCCCTGCGTGCCGACGTATTTCCACCAGAGGGCGGAGACACCGGCTTCGATGGCGATGCGCTTCGTGCAGGCGGCGGGGAGGACGCTTTCGCGATACTCGGCGCTCTGACGGTCGAAACGCTCCATGCACGGCATGGAGACGACACGGACGCCGGGCTTGCCTTTGGCACCTTCGACGGCCCACTGCACTTCGGAACCGGTGGCGATGACGATGGCCTCCAGCGGCGCGATTTCCTTCACGAGGATGTAACCGCCCTTGAGCGTGCCCTCGCGACGAACGGCGGCACTGACATTGCCCTGATGCGGCAGATCCTGGCGGCTGAGGGCGAGCAGTGTCGGACCGTCGTTACGGCTGAACGCGGCGGCAAAGGCGGCGGCGGCTTCCTCGGCGTCACCGGGGCGGATGACATCGAGATTCGGGATCACGCGCAGACCGCTGACGGTTTCCACCGGCTGGTGAGTGGGTCCATCTTCACCGACGCCGACGGAGTCGTGCGTGAAGATGTAAGTCACAGGCAGTTTCGCCAGCGCGGCGAGGCGAATGCTCGGACGGCAGTAATCGGCAAAGACGAGGAACGTCGCGCCGCTGGCAAGGAAGAGGCCGTCGTAGGCAAGGCCGTTGCAGATCGCGCCCATGGCGTGCTCACGGATGCCGAACCAGATGTTGCGGCCCGTGTTGTTCGTGGCGCTGAAGTCGCCCATGCCGGTGAGGTAGTTCTTCGTGGAGCCGAAAAGGTCCGCGCTGCCGGTGACGAGATGCGGCACGACTTTGGCGATGTGATTGAGGATCTCGCCGCCGCTGTTACGCGTGGCCGCTTTGCCTTCGGCAGGGTATTCCGGCACGGCTTTGAGCAGGTCTTCCGCTTTGAGCGTGCCGTTGCGCGCGGCATCGAGTTGTTTCGCCAGTTCAGGATTCGCTGCGCTCCAGGCGGTGAAGGTTTTGTTCCATTCGGCATGCGCAGCGGCGCGTTTCTCCTTCAAATCAGCAAAGTAGGCCTTCACTTCATCGCTCACATAGAAATGCGAGCCTTCGGGGAGTCCGAGGCCTTTTTTCGCGGCATCGACGAACTTAGCGCCGCCTTCGCCGTGGCCCTTGGCCGTGCCAGCGACTTCAGGGATGCCTTTGCCGATGATCGTCTTGGCGATGATGATCTTGGGCTTGCCGTTGTCGGCCTGCTTCGCGGTTTCGATGGCACCGAGGATGGCGTCGAGGTCGTGTCCGTCGATGGTCACGGCATCCCAGCCAATGGCGGTGAACAGCGCCTGCGCGTCCTCGCTCTGGGTGATCTTCGCCATCGCGTCGAGCGTCACATCGTTGGAATCGTAAATGAGGATCAGATTGTCCAGGCCGTTGTGCGCGGCGAAGGAGACGGCCTCACGCGCCACGCCTTCCTGCAAGCAGCCGTCGCCAGCGAGGGCGATGACGTGGTTGTCGATGATCGTGTGCGCGGCGGTGTTGTACTTCGCCGCGGCCATCTTGCCGGAAAGCGCATAACCCACCGCATTGCCCACGCCCTGGCCCAGCGGACCGGTGGTGGATTCCACGCCCGGCGTCTCATGAAACTCAGGATGCCCCGGTGTGATGGAATGCAGCACGCGGAACTTGGAAACGTCGTCAATGCTCACCGCATAGCCGCTGAGGTGCAGCCAGGAGTAGATGAACATCGAGCCGTGACCGGCGCTGAGGATGAAACGGTCACGGTTCAGCCATTTCGGCTCCGCCGGATCGCACTGGAGGGCTTGACCAAAAAGAACCGCGCCGATTTCAGCGGAGCCGAGCGGCAGACCAAGGTGGCCGGAGGAGCACTTGTGGACCGCGTCCATGGCGAGACCACGGGCTTCATTGGCGGCTTGGGCGAGGAGAGTTTTGTTCATGAGAGGGGATTCAGAGGTCAAGGAGTCAGGTATTGTCAAACAAGCGCCAGATGCGGCCAAGCGCGGGCATGTCCTTTAGCGGCGCAGGGGGTGGATTCAAGGTCGAAAACTGGGGCGATTCGGATGCTCCAGCCTCCTGGAGAATTTGGGATCGAAATCGGCTTGGCTCATGGCAGTGTGTTTGATGATAAGTTCAGCCCGCATCTTCTTTTCCGCAGCCTTCATATGCATGCTGGCCTCATGCCCATCACATCCATCGGCAAGCCCGGACATTGGCCAAGCGCCTCCCCTTCTTGGCTTTCCAGACACATCTCATGGAAATCTGCACGAGCGTCTGTCGAGAGATCCGTTGGCCGGAGAGACCATTGAGCACATCGTCATCGCGTATGGCTCTGGCATGCATGGCTTCGACTCAGTAACCGTGGACTCGATCGGCAGCATCGAAGTTGTTTTGGAAACACCCGCGAGAAAAGGACGCTGGCGAAGCTTTAGTGCCCAAAACCTTTCCCTGGCGTCCGCCGTCCTGAGCAGCCGCTCACTTCAGAAATGCCGCAGACTATCGAGTCAGTACAAGAATGACCTCAATGACGGCGGGCAGGCATTTCTTTGGATGAAAACCCGGAATCGCGAACACAAAGTTTCCTGTAGCAACGTCTTCCCGCCGGAGTTTTCGCGTCTTTGGGAGGATATCCGTCACGCGATCCAAGAAACCAAGGCCGAGAAATGGAAAGAGAGCAGGGGCGCTCCCTTTGCCGTGTATCAATCCGTGGCCCGGCAGCGAGCTATGATGAAGACCGCGGCGGCGCAAGACGTATCAGGCCCATGAACGCTCAGAGTTTGACCACCCGCCGCCACTTCCTCGAAGCGTCCGCGCTCGCCCTGGGTTCTCAATTGCTCGGCCAGGTGCCAGGTGATCGACCGAAACAAGACGCGGCGGTGAAGGTGCTCAATCCACGCGCCCGCGTGCCGGTGAGCATCATCATCGACGATTCGACCTGCCTGGTGAACCTCAACAAGTTCGCCATCCCGCAGTTCGCGGCGGCGAATCCGGGGCGTTACGACCACTACCCGTGGAAAAGCTGGCCGGAGGAGATTCCTGACAGCTTCGTGCGCAAATTTGCCGACTGGGCCACGGAGAACGGCGTGAAGGGCAAGTACAGCATCGTGCCGTTTCCGGCCTGCGTGGGCCGGTTGGATCGAGAAATCCCCGGCTGGACGCAGCAGGAGCTGAAAAGTAGCATCGACCTCGTGCGAGAGCGCATCCTGCCGAACTGGGACATCCACCCGGAGATGGTCACGCACACGCGCATCATCGATACGAAGACCGGCCACCCGTTTCCGGAGATCAGCCCGAAGTTCATGGAGAACTGGAAGTGGTGCGGCGGTCGCAGCGTGGACGAAATCGCCGGTTACATGAGCTACGCGCTCACGATCCTCAAAAACATCGGCTTGCCGTGCGAGGGCGTCACGACGCCGGGCGGCTTCGGCAGCGATGCGCGCCCGCAGCTCGCGCAAGCAACGTTCGAAGCCTGCCGCAGCGTGTTTCAGACGGAAATCCCGCACTACTTCCGCGACCTGTATGACAAGGGCGAGCAAAGCGTGGCTCCCATCGTGCAAAACGCCTCCGGTTTGGACAGCGACGATCCGCGCTGTGTCGTCCACATCCTCGGCTGCACGGGCGACTGGACAGGCGGCTGGGACTGCGTGACGCCGAAGGGCGCGGACGCCTTCATCACCGCAGACTGCAAATCCGGCCGCATGGTCGAGGTGATCCGACGCGGAGAGCCAGCGATCATCGTCTGCCACTGGACGGGCATTTATTGGAACGGCCTCGAAATCGGCTTCGAGATCTTCCGTGAGGTCGTGAAACGCCTGCACGCCACCTTTGATCATCTGCATTGGATGAAACTCAGCGAGATCGCCCGCTACTGGGCCGCGAAGGAGCTGACGAAGATCGAATTCGATGCGGCAAAGCGTGTGGTGGCACTCCAAGCACCGTTTGCATGCGAGGAGTTCACGCTTTCGCTGCCGGTGATGCACGGGGCACCGAATTTGTTCACCGAGGTCGATTCACGCCTCAAACTCAAGCCTGACACATGGTGCCGTGAAAAGGACGCCACCTTGCTCTGCATCAAAATGGCCAAGGGAGTCTCGACAATCGGATTTTCGTAGCTTCGACTGGCAGTCGAAGCCTCCGGGATGTGCGGATTCGATGGCCAATCGAATCTACTCCGAGCTTGCCAGATCAAAAACCGGCCTGGATGGTACCGCATGAACAAGGGCAACTTCCATCTTTGGATCATCGGGGCCATCATGCTCTACATCGGCTGGATCGTGTTCGACATGAACCGGCCGGGTTCGTCGTCGGGCGGCACCACGTCGATTTCCGCCGTGCGCACGGCGAAGGTGCCGGTGCTCCTCGAGTTTTATGCCGACTGGTGCGGTCCGTGTAAAGTCGTCGGCCCGATGGTCGATGAGCTTGCGCAAGAATTGAAAGGCAAGGCGGTCGTGATCCGCATCAACGTCGATGAGGACCCCAAGCTCGCCCGTGAGCATGGTGTGCGCGGCATTCCTGCCTTCATTGCCTACAAAAACGGCAAGGAGACCGGTCGTGAGGTTGGCGGCATCCCGAAGGAGCGCATGCGGAAGCTGCTGGGTCTGTGATCACTTCTCCACTGGCTTGCCCGCGGCTTCCCAGCCGCCGAAGCCTTCGTCGAGGTGGATGAGGTTCTTGAAGCCAAGTTTTTCGAAGGTTTTCAAGGCGCGCATACTGCGGCCACCGGCCTGGCAGTGAACCAACGTGGGCTGGGTTTTGTCGAGTTTGGCGAGCTGCTCTTCGAAGTCGGCGGCCATGATGTCGATGTTCTTGGCGGTCTTGATGTGGCCGTCTTTGAACTCGTCGTCGGTGCGGACATCCACGATGACGACTTTGCCTTCGGCGATGATCTTGGCGGCTTCGTCGGCTTTGACGTGTTTGGCCTTGTCTTCCGCGAAGATGAAAGCGGGAATGAGCAGGAGGAGGGTGGTGAGGAGGGTTTTCATGGGATGGAGGGTCTAGAGGTCAACGGTCAAGAAGGTCAAGGTGTAGCGCAGTGGACTTCCACAGGCATACGACTGAGGCGCTGGTAAAGTCGGCGCAGAGTGAGGACGGGCCACCAGCGGTAGAGGTAGATTTCGAGAGGCTTCCACATGGCGACCCAGCCGATGATGGTGAGACCTTCGCGGAAGAATGTGCTCAGTTCAGGCGGAAGCATCGGCATTCCCATCGACCAAGCTATGTCATCCCACTCGAGCGGCGGCGGGAAGAAGGCAATGATCAGCATCTGGCAAGCTGCGAGGAAGGCCAGCCCCATGAGCAGCGCGGCGCGGCCTTCGCGCATGAGGTGCTTAAACTCACGCAGAGCCATGTTGGCGCGATACTCGAAGTAATGTGCAACGGAGTCGGCGACGAGCTTCTGCGCGTCGGTGTCATCGGCGGGGCGCTTGGCGAGATGCACGAGGAGCTTCAAGTCATGCTGCTTGGGATGCTCCTGCGCCCAACTGATGATGAACTCCTCCGCGTTGCGATCCAGATCGCGCTCATGGAACGGCGAGGGGTCCATGGAGTTGAACAGTTGGTTCAATTCCGTGAGCTTGACCTCAATGAGTCCGGTCATGACATGCGATTCGGAGAATCGAATGGCGAAGTCCGAATGCGGAATGACGAATGGATGCCCAAACTGGTTGGGTTTTCGGTCTTCGTCATTCCTTCGGCATTCGTCATTCTGGTTTCGTCATTTGAGGCGGCATCACGCCTTCTTCGCGGCCTCGTATCCCTTCGCCACTTCCGCCCAGTTCACCACGTTCCACCATGCGGCGATGTAGTCGGGGCGTTTGTTTTGATACTTGAGGTAGTAGGCGTGCTCCCAGACATCGAGGCCGAGGATCGGGGTGCCGAGGTTTTCCTCCTCGACGATGCCTTGCATGAGCGGGTTGTCCTGGTTGGGGGTGGAGGTGACTTTGAGCGCACCGTCCTTCGTGACGATGAGCCAGGCCCAGCCGGAGCCGAAGCGCTTCGTGCCGGCCTCGCCGAAGACTTTTTTGAAGTCGTCGATGCTGGTGAAGGTGCTCTGGATGGCCGCGCCGAGCTTGCCTTCAGGGCCGGTGGGGCCGCTGCCGGCGGGGGCCATCCATTTCCAGAACCAGGTGTGGTTCACATGACCGCCGCCGTTGTTGCGGATGAGCATGCGCTGGGCCTCGGGGACGGATTTGAGGTCGGAAATGAGGGCGACGGGGTCGGTTGTGTCCACGCTGGCGGCTTTCAACGCGTCGCCGAGGTTTTTGATGTAGGCGGCGTGGTGCTTGCCGAAGTGGATGTTCATCGTCATGGCGTCGATGTGCGGCTCCAGGGCCTCCGGGGCGTAGGGCAGGGGGGATTGGGTGAGATCAAGGGCCTGGCTGCTGGCAGGGACGATGAGGGAGCCGGCGAGGGCGGCGGTGCTGGTGGTGAGGAAGATGCGGCGGTTCATGGTGGTGGTTTGGGTTTGTGTGCGCGGCATGATACGAAGGCGGCGGGTCCGATGTCACGGTTAAAGTGACCGCCACATGGCGATAAAGTGACGCGTGCAAAGATTTGCCGCCGTGGTACGATCCTGCTTGTCATGGCCGCCGTTACCCATCCCCCCGAGTGGACCACTCCACAGTCGTCTTTTCGTTCCCGCGACGATTGGAGCCTCAAATGGTGGGTGATGTTCGCCCTGATCCTCTCCGTGGTGTTTCACATGATGCTTGTGGTGGGGTTCGATTTCCTGGGCGTTTCCGCCATGCAGCCGGTCAAAATGCGCGATGTGCCGGAGCGCGTCCGCATCAGCGAGCAGGTGCTGAAGGACCAGCAGGCCATCCAGCAAATCCCTGAGATCATCGCTCCGGGCAACGTGCCGGACATGAAGGCCTTCGAGCCGAATCTGGACAACTTTGACAAGATGCAGGAGCTGCCGGCGAACCAGGAGATCGACCTCACGCCCAATGTGAAGGAGATCACGAATTTCATCCGCGCCAACGATCCCGGCGACGGCGCTCCCGGTTCTCCCAAGGCCACGGACATGGCCATGCTCCTCGCGCCGCAAACCCTGGCCGCGCCTGACATCGCCGCCGAGATGGCCAGTGTGCGGCGTGACGTGCTCTCGAAGCCCGTGTCAGAAAAACAAATGCTGCTCGATGCCGGGGCGCTCGATCCTGGCGAAGGCGGGAAGATGGACAGCGGCCTGCTCGACGCGGTGAAAAGCCAGGGCACCGCGACCGCCGCCGGTGCGCGCGTGAAGGGCTTCAGCAATCTCGACGACCTCCTCGGCGGTGGTGGCAAGATGGGCGGCAGCACCGCGCCGATCCTGATGCCGACCGACCTGCTCTTCGACTACGGCAGCGATCAACTGGCTGAAGGTGCCCGTCTTAGCCTCATGAAGCTGGGTTTCCTCATCCAAAAGAACCCGGACTCGCTCTTCATCATCGAAGGCCACACGGACAGCTTTGGCGGGGCGGACTTCAATCTCGAGCTCAGCATCCGCCGCGCCAACGCGGTGGTCTCATGGCTGCGGGAGTCGCTCGGACTCGGCAGCGACCGCATCCAGGCCATGGGCATGGGCAAATCGAAGCCGATCGTCAGCGTCGCCGGCACGGTGGAGCAGCAGGGGCTGAACCGCCGCGTGGAGATCAAGGTGCGGCCGAAGAGATAATCCACCTCACTTCAACCTCGCAGCACGCATGCCGGTCAAATCCGTGTTTCTGCATCTTACAAGACTCTGGCTGAGCGGTGGTCGCTGGGTGGTGATGCTGGCGTGTTTGATCTTCTTCGTCTGGTGCTGCCTGCGGGAGTTTCAGCGGCAAAGCGAGGCCGGGGCAGTCGTTCACGAGCAGGAACTCGTCTATCTGAACGCCGCCATCGAGACGCGGCGTGATCTAACGCCGGATTTCTCCAAAGGCGTGTCCAAACCGCTGAACGACTGGCTGCCGCATCGCACGGACGGCGTTGTGCGGCCGATGTGGCCCTGGCTCGCTGCGTGGAGCGTCGCGGCGGACCATCCGCCAGCATCGGCGACTTTGAGCGCGGCGGATCACCAGGTGCTGCGCTCCGGCAAGCGCTGGCTTTTCGGCCTGAGCCTGGGATTCATGCTGATGCTCGGCCTGGCGGCGGCGCGGGCGTTTTCGGTGCCTGCGGCCCTGCTCACGATTCTGATGATCGGTTTTGGCGTGCTGCTGCCTTCGATGTCCGAGTTTTTGCCGGATGTGCTGTTTCATCTCCTGTTTCTGCTCGTCTGGGTGTGCTGCATCGCCGCGTTGAAGCGCAATTCGCTCTGGCTCTACGGCATGATCGGCTTTTTCTCCGCGCTGGCGAATCTCACGCTGCCTTCCGTGACAACGCTGGTGCTCGTCTTCATCTTTGTGAGCACGCTGCGCTGGTTGTGGGGCCTGATCGTGGCGAGCTGGTTCAAGGAGTGCGGCACCACGCTCTGGGTGTGGCGGAATCACTGGCTGGGCATGATTCTGCTCGTCGTCTGCCATCTGATCACCGTGGGGCCGATGCTCGCGCACTCCAAAGAGAAGCTGGGCGATGCCGCACCCTTCTTCTGGCGCTGGTTTGATGACGAAAACGCCCTGCGGCAGTGGACGGCGGCGCATCAGACCCGCGAGTCCTTGGTGGCCGTGCCAGCGGGCGAGCTGCCGAGCTATGCGAACTACCTCGAATCCCACGCCTCGGACGCGGTGAGCGAGCGGCTGAGCCACGGCGGTATGAAAATGATCGAATCGGTGCTGCAATGGCCCTGGAGCCTTGATTCGCTGCCGCATGAGCGCGGCGTCTTCGTGGCCGTGCTCACGGCGGTGCTGATGCTGCTCATGCTCATCGTGTGGTTCGTGGCCCCGCGTGCCGCGCATGCCGGGCAGGCGCTGCACCCGGAGACAGCGCCGCTGGTGTTTTTCACGGTGCTGGCCTTTGTGGTCTGCGGGCTGGATTTCGGCTGGGACATGCCCGTTTTCACCTGGGGCAGCCGCCATCTCGCGCTGTATCCGCCCCTGGTGCTCAGCCTGCTCTGGGCCTGCGAGGCGCTGGTGCAGCGCGCCCGGCGGCGGCAGATGCGGCTGCCGATTTTTGTGATGTATGAGACGATTCTGTGGGCGCTTTGCGTCCTGGCGGTGCTGCGGGTGATCGCGGTCTTGCAGCCCGCCTCTTTCACGGCATGAATGCGCCCCCCTGATTCATGGCCGCTCCCAAACACCGTTTCATCCTCTGCTTCGACTTCGACGGCACCCTCGTGCATCCAGAGAGCGATCCTGTGTATCATCCCGGCTTCGGGCAGATGATCAAGGTGCTGCGCGGCCAGGGCGCCGCGTGGGTCATCAACACCGGGCGCAGCTTGAGCCAGACGCTGCAAGGACTCGCGCAATACGGCATCTTTTCGGAGCCGGACTTCATCATCGCCCAGGAGTGCGACATTTATAAGCCCGGCTTCTTCAGCCGCTGGAAGGATTACGGCTCCTGGAACCGCCTGGCGCGTCGTGCGCAGGAGCGTTTCGTCAGAGACCACCAGGCATCCTTTCAAGCCATCCAGCAGATGGTTGAGACGCAGACCCACGCCTCCTTCATCTCGGGTGGCGAGGGAGAGATGGGCATCGTCGGCACCACGGATGCCGAGCTCGACGGCATCTGCGCCTACATCGACTCGCACGCGCGGCAGTTTCCGGACATCGGCTACCATCGCAACGGCATCTACCTGCGCTTCTCCCACAGCGGCTACAGCAAAGGCACCGCGTTGAGCGAGCTGGCGCGCCTGCTCGGCCTTGATGCTTCCGCCTGCTTCGCCGCAGGCGACAATTTCAACGACCTCAGCATGCTCGACCCGCGCCATGCCCGCATGATCGCCTGCCCGGTCAACGCGCTTGATCCCGTGAAGCAGATCGTGCATTCACACGGCGGCTTCATCGCCACCCGGCCCGCCAGCGAGGGCATGATGGAGGCGCTGACGCACTTCTTCGCTGGCGCCCCGGCTCCTGCTGCTGGATCTACTCCGCAAACCGGCCCGTGAGCAGAAAGCGCCGCACCGTGCGCATCACGACGGGTCTGAACAGCACCGTGAGATGATTCACCGGCAGCACGGCGAAATCCGCCTGCCCTTTCACCTGTCCGCCCTGCGTGGAGACGATGCCATCATGCTCCTCGCCCAGCACATGGCCGAACAAGCGCAGCGTGCCCTTGTTTCCCATCAGCACGCCAGTTTCAGGCGGCAGAGGGCCGAGCGACTTCGGCGTGTGGTGCGGTTCCGTGCCCAGCTCATCCACCACCGGCCCCAACACCCAGCGCGGCCAGCCCAGCGGCCTCACCAGGTCGATGATCTCACTGCCCTGGTTCGGCGGCACCAGCAAAACGGCGCGTCCCAACGGAAACGCCGGATCACGCCGCGCCGCCCAGGCCCGAAACACGATGCCGCCGAGCGAATGCGTCACAAAATGCACCCGCGAACCCGCTTCAAGCTCCAATTCCGCCAGCCCCGGCTCAATGTGCCGCTCCACCGCCTCCGCAATCGAAACGCGATGTGACGGATAACCAATGCTTGTCACCCGATACCCGCAAAACCTCAACCACAGCGCCACCATCCACATGCTGCGAGGTGTGCGCCCGAGTCCGTGGATGAGGACGACGGTGTCGGTGGGTGGTGAGCTGGCAACGGGCATGTTTGAAGAGAATGGGGGAGGATTGGCTGCGGATGGGGGCATCCGCGCTCCGTTACTCCGCCCAGGCCTCGCGGATGAGGCGGAGGAAGTTGCCGTGCATGATGTTGGCGATGTCCTCGGGCTTGTAGCCTCGTTTTTCGAGCATGGTGGGGATGCGGGCGAGGTCGGCGATGGTGTCGAGGTCTTCGGGGGTCTGCTCGGTGCCGTAGCCGCCGTCGAGATCGGTGCCGATGCCGGAATGCAATGCATTGCCGGCGAGCTGGCAGACGTGGTCGATGTGGTCGCAGATGACTTCCAGCTTGAGGCCGACTTCCTGCGGGGTGGTTTTGCCGCGAGTCCAGCCGGGGATCATCATCCAGGCATCGAGGGCGGCACCTATGACTCCGCCGCGTTCGATGAGGACTTTGATCTGGTCGTCGCTGAACTGGCGCGGGTCGGGCACGAGGGCGCGGCAGTTGCTGTGGCTGGCCCAGACGGTGCCGTGATGGATGTCGAGCGCTTGCCAGAAGCATTCGTCACTCAAGTGAGTGACGTCGAGGATCATGCCGAGGCGGTCCATTTCCTGAATGAGTTCTTTGCCACCGGGACGCAGCGGACCGACTTGATCGTGACCGAGGGCGTAACGGCAGACACCATAGTGGGCGGGGCCCATGGCACGAAGACCCTGCGCCCAGGCGTCTTCGAGATGGCCGACGGTGCGGATGGAGTCGGCGCCTTCGAGGCTGAGGATGTAACCGATGGCCTTGGTGTCGTCGGGAATGGTTTCGTCACTCCAGAGAGCGATCATTTCATCGAGTTCACGCAGGTTGGTGATCTGGCGGAGCTGGCCGTCCTCCTCCATGGCGCGATACCAGGAGAGCTGGCCCTGGGTTTCGGCCCAGGCTTGCTCGGGTGACATCCAGTTCGCAATCGGAGAGACTCCAGGCATGCAGCCGGCGAGCTGGGTGGCGACGCAGAGTCCGACTTTGCCACGACGCATGTCAGGGAAGGCCGTGGTGCCTGCGGCGCGGCCTTTGCCAGTCATGCCGACCTCACGACGTCGGATCTCATGAACGGGGAGGCGGAGGTCGCGATTGAAGCCCCCGAGGGCGTTGAGACTGAGGTCGAGATGAGCGTCGAAGGTAAACATGAGCGTGATATGACGAATGGAAGCGTCACTCTACGCAGAACCAGCGGCGCGTCATTCAAAGCGATAACCCGCGCCATGCACGGTGCGGATAATGCGTGGCTGGGAGGGGTCTTTTTCGACGCGTTTGCGAAGCTGGGAGATGTGCTGGTCGAGGGCGCGGCTCTCGGGGAAGAAATCGACGCCCCAGACCTCGTCGGCGAGGGTGTTGCGGTTGATGACCTTGCCACGGCGGTCGTGGAGGAGGCGCAGGAGCTTCACATCCCGCGGACTGAGCTGGATTTCCTGCTTGTCCCGGTAGGCGCGCAGCTCGGCGGGAACGATGCGCAGGTCGTCCATGGTGAAGGTCTCTTCCGCGTCCTTTGTTCCTGCGCCGCTGCGCATGGCGGTGCGGCGCAGGATGGCGCGGATGCGCGCGATGATCTCCTTCACGCCGAAGGGCTTGGTCATGTAATCGTCCGCGCCAAGCTCAAGGCCGAGCACGGTGTCGATCTCCTCGGCCTTGGCGGTGAGGAAGAGGATGGGCACTTTTTCGTCCTGCTTGCGGATCTGACGGCAGACTTCGTAGCCGTTGAGGCCGGGCATCATGACGTCGAGGCAGACGAAATCGGGGCTTTCGGCGCGGAAAAAGTCCACCGCCTGGAGTCCGTCGCTGGCGGCGATGACCTCGTGGCCTTCCATGGTGAGCACCTCGCGCAGGGCGTCGCGGGTGTGGTCGTCGTCTTCGGCAATGAGGATCTTGGTCATGGCTGGTTGGGGAGGGTGAGAATGAAACGCGCGCCATCGCGATACTGCGGGCAGACGGTGAGGCTGCCGCCGTGCAATTGTGCCAGTTCGCGCGAGATGGTCAATCCAATGCCGGTGCCGCTGACACCTTCGGCCAGGTCGGAGCGCAGGCGCTCAAACGGCTCGAACACCGTGCGGCGCTTGCCTGAGGGGATGCCGGGGCCGCGATCTTCCACAATGATGCGGGCGCCGCGCTCGTCGTGCTCGGTGCGGATGCCGATCCATTTTCCGGCGTTGGCATACTTGTCCACGTTGGAGATGAGATTGCCGAGGATCTGCTCGATGGCGTCCGCATCCGCCTGGATGGTGGCGGGGCCGTCAAGCGACGAAGTGATCTCGAAGCCCTTGGTTTCCAGCAGCGGCTTCCAGAACTCGATGGTGCGGCCCACCAGCTCGTCAAGCACGAGGGCATTGGGCTGGATGGTGAGCTTGTCGCGCTGCTGGCGGGCGTAATTGAGGACGTTTTGGATCAGGCGGTGCAGGCGTGAGGTCTCCGCCTCGACGACGCCGAGCTGGCGCTTCGCGATGGCATCTCCCTGCGACTCGGCGCGCTGCGCGGCCATCTCGGCATAAAGCCGGATGTTGGTGAGCGGTGTTTTCAGCTCATGGGAGATCTGATTGACGAAGGTGACGCGCTGCTGCGCGACGCGGATCTCCCGGGCGCTCTCATGGAAATACAACCAGCCCACGACGAACACGAGGATGATGCCTGAGCCGACGCCGAGCAAAATGGGAAAGAGATAAGGTTTGGGGAATTCCTCGTGGGCGGGAGTGTAGGCCAGCTCCCACTGCGAGAGCGGCTCGGAGCAGGCGCGGTGGGCGGCGGGCGGGCGCTCAGAGCCTGGGAGACGCTTGCCCCACTCATGCAGGGGAATCCCGCGCACTGTGGTGAGCATCATGCGCCCCGGTGGAGCGGCCAGGCCGGGCTGCGGCTGCCGCAGAAACAGCGCCTTCATGAGTGCCTGCGGGTTCAGCAGCGCGCAACTGAGGCCGCCATCGGCAAAACGATGCCAGTAGATGAAAATGGAGTCGCCCACATGCCAGCCGCTCCAGGACTGCACGGTTTCAGCCTCCGGCCGGTCATCAATGTGATAGCCGAAAATCTTCAAGTAGGTGAACCAGGCCGTGGTGCGCGGAAGCAGGGCTGCGGACGTTCCAGGGGCGCTGAAGCGTTGAAACGGAGGGCCGCCTTCGTCCATGGAGGCGGAGAGTCCAACCTCGGGCTGGCGCGTGGCCTCGCTGATGGCCTCGATTCTTTCAGCCGCATGGAAAGCCTGGCCCGGCTCGTAGGGCGCTTTTCCGGCAAAGGTGTCCACCGTGGCTCCAGGGCCTGCCTTGGCCCATGTTTGGGCGATCCACGGGTGCGTGGCCAGCCGCTCGGACATCAGCCGGGCTGAGCCGATACTCCGCGCCCCCCAGTCATCCAGACGGTCGGTGAGCTGGCGCATGTCATGCAGCAAGTGGTTGTCAGCGGAGCTGAGCCGCTCGGCCAGAACGGCCTGCATCGAAGCATCGGTGCGCTTTTCCGCGTCACGGATCAGGTAGGTGCCCAGCCACGCCAGCAGAGCCAGTGGGAGGACCACCAGAATGATGAACAGGATCGTGGAGCGGCGTTGGAGCATGCTTGAGGCGAATAATTTAGCCTCGCGATTTATCCGGTCATCTAAAATTTATAAAAACCATAAAAAGAGCCAGGGCGGACTTTTGAGGTCCGCCCTGGTGATTCATGCGCGTTTCCAACAGCCAGAAGGATAACAACACCTTGAGAAAGGGGTGATCGCAGACCGGTGATTGAGGCCACCTGCCGTTGATCTGTTGGTATTCTTCCACACCCCCAAAACAATGCGTCAGACGCTTGTGAGCAGATTGTAAGGAAAGTGTAAGTCGCTGCTTGTCTCCGGTTCGAGCGAAGACGGTGTCTTTGCTCCTCCGGCACTACAGCTTCTTATTCGTGGTTACTGAACTGAGAAATGCCCCGCTGTTGGCGGTTGAATCAGCCCTTCACGGGCTCAAACGCACCTTCACCCACACGCCGTTCTCCTTGCGGTAGCGGATGCGGTCATGCAGGCGGCTCACGCGACCCTGCCAGAACTCGATTTCATCCGGCAGCAGCGTGTAGCCACCCCAGTGCGGCGGGCAGGGCACCTGGCCTTCGGGATACTTGGCCTTCAGCTCGGCATCGCGCTGCTCCAGCCACTCGCGGCCAGGAATCACGACACTTTGATCCGACACCCACGCGCCGATTTGATGTCCGTAGGGGCGGCTGGCGAAGTATCGCTGCGCATCGGCGTGATCGAGCTTCGAAATGACGCCCTTCATACAGACCTGATGATGACGATCTGTCCACAGGAAGCAGGCCGAGGCACGCGCATCAGCGGCGATCTCCTTGCCCTTCCGGCTCTCGTAGTTCGTGTAGAAGTGGAAGCCACGTTCGTCGATGCCTTTCAAAAGCACCGTGCGCACCGTCGGGGAGCCATCGAGGCCGTTCGTCGCCAGGCTCATCGCATTCGGCTCCGGCAGGTTGTGCGCGAGGGCGTCGTTGATCCAATGCGTGAAGAGTTCCACGGGATCGGCCGGGGCGCTGTGCTCATCGAGTTCGCCCTGGTCGTAACTCACGCGCAGGTCGGGCAGGTTCGGTTTGTCAGTGGGATTCATTCGGGTTACAAGAAACGTGTGCCGCGTGGCCTCCGCTACGCCAGCTTTGGCCTTTTACGCCCTCTTTTGTCTCATGTCATTCCCGGTCACCGGCGTCATCCACGATCTCGAACGCATCCTGCTCACGCCGGATCAAATCCACGCCCGTGTGCGCGAGATGGCGGTGCGCTTGAATGCGGAGCTGGCAGGCAAGGTCGTCACCGTCGTGGCGCTCATGGACGGTGGCTTGTTTTTTGTGGCGGATCTTTTGCGTGCGCTCGAACTGCCCGTGAGGATGCACACCCTCAGCGCCAGCAGCTACCAAGGCGGCACCGCCACCACCGGCGAGGTGAAAGTGAACTGGCCCGCAGGCGTCGATCTGCGCGATCAAGACGTGCTCCTGCTCGATGACATCCTCGACACCGGCCTTACGCTCAGCGTGATCTCCGAACGCATCCTCGCCCAGCAGCCCGCGTCGCTGCGCACCTGCGTCCTGCTCAGCAAACGCCGCCAGCGTCTGCGCGAGGTGCCGCTTGATGATGCCGGCTTTGAAATCGACGACGAGTTCGTCGTCGGCTACGGCATGGACTACCAGGGCCGCTTCCGCAATCTGCCCTGCATCGGCATTCTCAATCCGAACAAGCCGTCATGAAACTGCGCGTGCTCTTCTTCTCCGTGCTGCGCGACATCACCGGCAGCGATGAAATCACGCTCGAACTGCCCCCAGGCAGCACGATGGGCGATCTGTTGCTTCAAATCGAAGCCCGCTGGCCCAAGCTGCGCGACTGGCAAAACAGCCTGCTCCTCGCGCTTGATCAAACCTATGTGAAGCGCGATGCGCTGCTGCACGAGGGCGGCGAAGTCGCCATCATGCCGCCGGTGCAAGGCGGCTGACGATCACTTCTTCCCGCCCTTGATGTATTCCTCGCGGCTCAGGGTGCCGTTGCCGTCTTTGTCGAAGATTGGGAAGCGTTTCGGCGCCTCGTCGGGGTCGGGTTGATTGACGAGAAACTCCTCCTTGGTGAGCTGGCCGTCCTTGTTTGTGTCTCGTTTGTCAAAGGCGGCTCCACGATCCTGTTTCGAACTCTTCTTGGTGTCGGGTTTCTTCGGCTCGGGCTTGTTGCTGATTTGCGGTCTGGCCTCGGGATGCTTGGCGAGGAGCTTGCGCAGTTCCGCGACGACTTCGGGTTGCGAAGCAGCGAGGTTCTTGGTTTCGGTGGGATCGGCCTCGTAGTCGTAGAGTTCGAGAATCGCCGTTTCAGGAGCCTCGCCGGGCTTCTTCCACTCGATGAGACGATGCCGCTGCGTCCGAATCGCACGGCCAAGCACCCCGCTGCGAGGATAGACGTGGATCGCATGATCGCGCACGCTGGCAGCCGGATTTTTCAGCAGGCTGACGAAACTGAGGCCGTCGAGCTTTGCAGGGGCGGGCAGGGAAGCGAGTTCCGCGAGTGTGGGATAGATGTCCACCGTCTCCACGAGCGCCTGCGTGCGTTGGCCGCCTGCGATGCCCGGTGCCGCGACAATCAGTGGGATGCGCGCGGCCTGCTCGTAGTTCGTGTGCTTGCACCACATGCCGTGGTCGCCGAGATGCCAGCCGTGGTCGCCCCAGAGCACGATGATCGTATTTTCGGCGAAACCATTCGCATCGAGCGCATCCAGCACCTTGCCGAGCTGCGCGTCCATGTAGCTCGTGGCCGCATGGTAGCCGTGGATGAGGTGAATGGCCTGCTCCTTTGTCACCGGGCCTTTGTCCGGCATGTCTTTGTATTGGCGCAGTTCGCCCCAGGAGCTGGGCGCGAACTCAGGCGCGCCTTCGGGTGCCTTTTGCAGCTCGGGCAGCTTGAAGGCGGACGGATCATACATGTCCCAGTACTTCTTCGGCGCGACGAAGGGCAGATGCGGCTTCAAAAAGCCCACGGCGAGGAAAAACGGTTCCTCCGGCTTCGCTTTGGCCGCGCCGAGGCGTTTGAGGGCCTCATCGGCGATCATGCCGTCGCCGTAGCGATTGTCCGGCACGTCCGCAGCTTCCGTGGGAGCGCCGCGCGGCAGCTTCCAGGGTTCCTTGAGCTTGTTTTCAAACAGCGCCTGTTCACGGGTCGATTCCGGCGGGTTGTTCTCCTTCAGCGCGTAGCTGATCGTCTTCGGGCTGAAGTGCGGTACGCTCCATGAGGCCACGTCGTTCACGTTGCCATGGCCGACATGGAAAATCTTGCCGAGACCTTCGGCGCGGTAGCCGTTTGCCATGAAGTGCTGCGTCAGCGTCACGGCCTCCGGCGCGCCTTTGCGGAAGTTGGTCGCCAGATCGTAAATGCCCAGCGTTTGCGAGCGCAGGCCGCTCATGAGTGCGTTGCGCGACGGCGAGCACACGGCCTGGTTGCAGAAGGCCTTCTCAAACAGCACGCCGCGCTTGGCGAGGCGGTCGATGTTCGGCGATTTCACGATCGTGTCGCCATAGCAGCCGAGCAACGGCTTCAAGTCATCCACGCAGATGAGCAGGACGTTGGGCTTGGCCGCTGCGAAGAGCGGAGAGCAAAGGGTGGAGAGAAAAAAGGCGAAGCGGAGCATTGAGTGCTGAAAACGCGCCCCTTTCATCTGCCTTTCACCATCAAATCATCTCGGAGTCGAGAGAGTCGGCGACGAACTTTTTTTCGGGTTCTCGCGGAGTTGCAGCCCACCTTATATTCTCGCGCCCATGAGCACTTTCATGACGTCGTCCATGGTGATCCAGCCGGTGATTTGATTTTGGGGGTCATCGACGAGGGCGGCGATCTCTTGTTTTTCGAGGAAGAGGGTCAGCAATTGCGTGAGCGAAGCTTTTTCGTCGATGTGGAGGACAGGGCGGATGAGGTCGCGCCAGTCGGAGTCGGGTGTGGTGAGGTTTTGGACGAAAAGCTCACGGACGCGGATGTAGCCGGTGAGATGGTCGAGTGTGCCATCGGGGCTCGCGGGATAGCTGCGGTGGAGCTTTTCACCAGCATTCCGCACGTTCTCCAGCAGGGAAAGACGCGTGTCGAAGACCTTCACGGCCTCATGCGGCACCATGGCGGTCTTCACTCGGCGGGCACTGAGCGTGGCGGCGTGGATGATGATGATTTCCTCACGGTTGTGGATGAGCTGCTCCGCCTTCGCGGCCTGGACGAGCGTGATGATGTCCATGATGTGGTCGCTCTGCGTTCGGGTGTCTGATGTGCTTTTGAGCCTCTCGCAGAATTTTTCCATGAGCACCACAAGCGGATGGCACAGGCGCAGCATCCAGGTGAGCGGGCCGATGAGCCGTGGTGCGAGTTTTTCGGCATGATGCACGCCGATGATCTTCGGAGCCATCTCGCCGCCGAAGAGCACCAGGACGCTGATGATCACGGAAAAAAGCCACAGCCACTCACTGCCGAACACAGCGGCGGAAATCGCGCCTGCGAGCGTGGCGAGGCCGGTGTTCGCGAGTGTGTTGAAGATGAGAATGGCCGAAACGGGCCGCTCGATTTGATTTTTGAGCTTCAACCAGCGTCCAGACACTGAGCTGCCTTTTTTCTCCTGCAACTTGAGCGAGAGCGGGTTCAGGCTGAGCAGCACCGCCTCCGTGAGTGAGCAGAGAAATGAAACACCGAGGACGGTGAGAACGGTCAGGACAAGGAGGGCGATCATGATGTGGAGGCGGACGCAGGCGTCATGCCGGAGTCACGGCTCAAATCGAGTGCATGGGACTGAGCGCGAGCCAGTAGCGCTGCCGGGGGGCGGGTCTGGTGCCCAGCAGCGCGGCATACACTCCGCCACGACGGTGACGAAGCAGGAGCGAGCGAACAGAACGGCGATCCAGGGCAACGCGACGAGAAACAGCGGTGACTGGCGTGCCGTCATCAAGAAGGAGCAAGGCCTCGGCACGGCGGCGGACGTTTGAAAGCGCCGAAGGGCTGTGGCTGACCTGCTCCACAAGCACGCGCTGCTCGGCAGAGAGATGATCTGAGATGGTGAGGATGTTCATGGTGTGGATGAGTTCAATTGAGTCGATGACGGCGAGACAGGACGAAAAAGAAGCCTCCGAGCAGCAGCAGTGCTCGTGATGGCTCTGGGACGCTCACGATGAGGAGACCGTGACTGGCCCAAAGGCTGGTGTCCCAGAGAAAACTTCCACCGAGGTCGAAAAGGGCCAGATCGGTGCCGGTTTCACTGCCGCTGCGGAAACTGCCGCCGGTGTTGACCTGGTCGGCATTCAGCACCCGGCTCCAGTCGAGCAGATTGAAGACATCACCGGCGGTGGGTGTGTAACCGTTGTTCAAGACGGTCGAGAGACCGGCTCCCGTGCCCCAATCGAAGGTCCCGGCGACATCGAGGTGATCGTGCTGCGTCAGCGCGATCGGGTTGGCGAGCGCTGAATTGCCGACGAGGGCCGACAATGCAGCCGCATAGCCAGGATCTTGGCGGTCAGCCAGCGCGGTGACATTCAGCGTGGGCGTGGTGACTTGCAGTTCGAGCGCGCCGTTGGTGAAAGCGGAATCTCCGCCAACCCACAACGTGCCGAGCGAGGAACCGGCGGCATCGCCGGGACGCAGCGTGCCGCCATTGATCGCGAGGCCGCCTTGAATGAAGCCGCTGCCGGTGATGAAGGACGCGGCGTTCAAGGTGGTCACTCCGCTGCCGGTGCGACCAATCGTGGCTGCTTGCGCTGCGCTGCTGCCATCGCCGCCGCTGCCGGCGCTGAGCGTGCCTGCATTTACGGTGGTGGTGCCGCTGTAGTTGTTCGCGGCGGTGAAGACGAGCGTGCCGGTGCCGCTTTTGATGACGCTGCCACTGCCGCCATTGCCGACGGGGCTGGCGAGCGTGACGGAGTTCGCCTGCGTGTCAAAGGTGGCGTTGCCATTGAAGGTGGTGGTGATGGCGCTCGGATCAAAGGAGCCGCTGAATTGCAAGGTGCCGCCATTGAAGAAGAGCTCGCGGCCTGCACCGGTGCCAAAGCGGGCGATGTTGTTCGCCTGGATGGTGCCTTCGTTGAGGTAGGTCTTGCCGGTGTAGGTGTTCGTGCCGCCGAGGATGAGCAGGCCCGCACCGGACTTCACGAGGTTCACGCTGCCACCCACGTTGTCAGCGATGGCGGAGGTGAGGTTCAGATTGGCTCCCGTGACACGCACAAAGAGTTCCGCACCTGCCGTGGTGCCTGCGGAGATCGTGCCGCCGGAGATCGTGCTGCGATTGGCGGCGTTGTTGTTCCCCACTGCGCCGCCTTGCTTGATCAAGCCGCCGCTGGCGAGCGTGAGCGTGTTCGTGCCGAGCGTGAGATCAATGCCGAGGCCGAGGTTCGCCGATGCGGCGGTGCGAGATGCGGTGAGCGTTTGATCCGCCGCCGGTTTGACGTGAAGACTGCCCGTCCAATCGACCTCCGTCAGCGTGGAGTAGTCCGCAGCGGTGAAGGCGCTCACGCTGCCCTGATTGCCTGCGGTCACGATGTCGATGTCGGTGGTGTATTTGGCAAACTCGCTGCCCACGGTGGCCCATCCGCCGATGAAGCCATCCGCCAGACCGCCGATGTCGAGACGGTTGCGCGTGCTGGCACCGAGTCCGCTGGCTCCGCCGGTGAAATTGACGCTGCCGCCGGTGTTTCGCGTGACGCTGGTGAAGGTCAGCGTCGAAGTGCGGCCGGTCGTGGACTGGTCGGTGGTGATCTGACTCGCGCCTGCGGCCAGCGTGACGGCACCAGCGGCTTCGCTGTAGTCCGTATTGGCAGCGCCGCTGTTGTTGAACTCAAAAGTGCCGCCGCTCAGCGTGATGGCCGCAGCATCGTTCACGCGGTCGGTGAGCACATTGTTGCCGTTGGTGTTGGTGAGCTGGAGCTTGGCTCCCTGGCTCACGGTGATGCTGGTGGTGCCGCTGAAACGACCGCCGTTTCCGCCCCCCCCGACCTGGACGGTGCCCGACTGGATGATGGTGGCTCCGGTGAATGCATTGTTGCCCTGCAAGGTCAGCGTGGCGCTACCGGTCTTCGTCAGGGCCTGCGTGGCCGCCGCGCCGTTGTTGATCGTGCCGGTGAAGGTGCCGCCGCCGTTCACTGTGAGCGTCGTGGCAATACTGGCGCTGTTGTTCGTCAGTGCCCCCGCGCCATTCAGGCCCGTGGTGCTGATGCTGTTGCCATTGAGCCGCAGTGAGCCGCCCGTCTGAATTTGCAGCGCATTTCCATTCAGCGCATTCGCATTTCCGAGCTGCAAAATGCCCGCGTAGATGCGAACATCGCCGGTGAAGGTGTTGCTGCCGCCGAGCACGAGGATTTTATTCCCCGCTCCTGTGCTGCTGAAGGTGAGACCATTGGAGCCGGTGATGACGCTGTTGACCGTCGCCGTCACTGCCGCGCCGCTGGCGAGGTGGATGATACCTTCGCTGCCGTTGGCAAAGGCAAGCGTGCCACCCGTGAGCGTGCCGGTGCTCGTGAAAAGCACCGCACCGCTTTGCAGCCCCAGCGTCACACCGGAGCCAAGCGTTGTCGTGCCGGTGTTGGCGCTGGTCCATGAGTTCACATCGACGCTGCTGCTCACTGTGATGTTACCGGCGCTGGATTTGAGCACGTTTGAGCCAGTCGTCGCACTCGCAGGCGCGGTGTATTCACCTGCGGTGAGCAGGCGGAGGCCGTTCGTGGCATCATAAGTCGCAAAACCCGTTCCATTGCCAGTGGCGGAGGCATCCACCAGCAGCCACGGCACGATGCCGCCGGTCAAAGTGGGTGCCGAGGCGAAAAACACACGCGAAGAGCCCGCCGTGCCCGCCGCCGAACCCAGCGCACTGCCACGCACGAGCGCCGTGGCATGATCCAGACGTGCCAGCGAGGCAAACGTGAGCGTCACCTCATCGCCGCTGCCTGGTGTGAGGGTGAGGAAGCTGCGATGATTGCCCGAAACCGTCAACGCACCGGCTGTTTCGGAATGCACGGCCTGCGAGGCAAAATCCGCACCGGTGTAATTCAGCGTCGCGCCGCCTGCATTGCCTCCATCGAGTGTGATCGCCGCAGAATCGCCCAGACGGTTCACGGCCACGGTATCTGCTGCCGCGCCAATGTTGGTGATGGTGGCCGCATTCGTCACCAGAGCGATGCTGGCGGCGATGCTGGCGCTGTTTCCCTGCACATGCAGCGTGCCGCCATTGTTCGTGGTGACGCCGGTATAGGTGTTATTGCCGCTGAGCAGCAAACTTCCGCCACCGGCCTTGGTGAGACCGGAGGACGCGCTGCCATCCGCGATGACGGACTGGATCGTGAGATCGGGATCGGCGGCGATGTTCTGCGTCGTAACGTTGCGCGTGCCATTGAGGTTCAGTGTGCCGCCTTGGATCAAACCGGCGAGCGGCGTTGTGGCGGAAGAAAAGGTGACATTGCCGCCGAGATTGAAGATCGTGCCCGTGCCGAGCGTGAGCGTGGAGGTCACGCCCGCGCCTGCGCCGAGAGTCAGCGTGGTCGCATTCGCCGTCACGCCATCCGCAAGCTGCAAATCACCACCTTGCACGGCGTAAGCCCCCGCCGGCAAAACGGAGCCAGAAAGCAGCGTGATACCTGTTCCTGACTTTGTCATGCCGGCGCTGCCATTGATGAAGGAGGCGATGGAGAGCGTGGAACCGCCCGCCACATTCAGCGCCGCGTTCACTGCGCCGAAATCGAGGCCGTCGGTGCCGCCTTGCGGTGTCAGCGTGAGGTTTCCGGTGTTCAGCGTCAGCGCGGAGAGCTTCAAAGCCGTGCCTGCGCCGAGCGTGACGCTGTAGGTGCCAGTCGCATCGCTGCCAGCGGCGAAAAGAGCGGCTTCGAGGCCTGAATTTGTCCACGCGGCGGAGGTGGTGTCACCTGCGGCATTGTTCCAGCGGAGCGTCGTCAGATCCCACACGCCGGTTGGAGTGGGACCGCCGGAACCGGGCGTGCTGTCATTCGTGTCCCAATAAAGAGACTGCGCTTGTGAGTGAGTCGCCAGCAAAGCCAGCGTGAGGATGAGAAGAAGTAGTTGGTGTGATGCGAGAGGGCTTTTTTTCATGGGCGGCATCTGCTGAGCGTCGGCGTCCGGAGGTCCGGTCGGCGTTCGCAGGTGCTGGAGGGAATGGGGCCGCCGTCAGGGGGGTGACGGTGGGCGTTGGGAGAAAAAATGCCGAGAGGCTGGCCGGAACCGGGTTCATCAGGGTGGCGGGGATTCCGCTTCGCTCTGAAGACCTCTGGTGTTCCAGTCAGCCTCTCGACAAATGTGGGGCGCGTGGCCTCTTTCGGCGACGCTATGGGTGTGGTAGTGCCGCTTTTGCTCGCGGCTGACCGATGATGCGCTGACTTGTTGGTCTCACGTCAAAGGAAATGATGAACTGGCTCAGAGGTTGGGCGCGTAGGCCTGCAAGCTACGGTAGCGGTCTAGGATGGTGCGGACAGCGCGCACTGTGGCTGCTACCTGCTGCGGCATGGGGGCTAGCGCAGGTGTCTCGAAGACGATCTCCAGCGGCTTTGGTGTTTGCTCCGGCGGCGCTGTGAGCATGCCAGCATAGCCTTCACGGATGATGCCTTGGTCGGCCAGGAAGCCGTCTATAACTTGTGCGTCATTTCGGGGCAGAATGGCGGAAGCATCTATGAGAGCGGGCTTCAGAAGATGCTCGCTGAGGAAGGAGCCCCGAACGAAGCCGTAAAGCCCGTCGCTATCACTGTCGGAGTGGAGGGAGATGATGCCATCGTAATTCTCGCGCCGCAGCTCGCTCTCCAGATACTGGATCTCAGGCTCGGCGGAGCCGGTCCAGAACTGGCGGTTCAAATCCAGGCCGCTGAAGGAATGGCGCGTCTTGAGACGCACACCGCTTGGGTTGCACACTGGGTAGATGTGCAGCTCGTAATCATGCAGCTCCAAAGGCTGCTCGGACGCCCAGCGAACAAATTCAAAAGCGGCCAACGTGCCCGCTTCCTCATCGCCGTGAATGCCGGCAAAGAGGGCGAATTTGAAGCCGTGGCCGGGCTTCACAGGCTTGGAAACAATCTTCGGGATGAAGTGGCCGCTCTGGATTTCCGGCGTGGAATCCCGCAGCATGAAATGGCGGCGGCGGGTGAACGGGCGTGGGACACTGTCCCCCGTGAATGTGAGATGAGAAGGCAGGGCTGACATGGTGATTAAGATCCAACTTTGTTGCGGGCTTCGTCTGCGAGTGCGGTGGAGAGGTAGCGTTCGCCTGTGCTACATCCCACCGTGACAATGAGCTTGCCAGTGTTCTCTGGCCGTGCAGCGACTTGCAACGCTGCCCATACGTTGGCTCCAGTAGAAATGCCGACGAGCAGGCCCTCCTCACGCGCGAGTCGCTGCGCGGTGGCGATGGCGTCCTCGTTGGTGACCTGGATAACCTCATCAACGATGCCGAGGTTGAGATTCTTCGGCACGAAACCGGCCCCTGTGCCCTGGATTTTGTGCGGACCAGGCTGCACTGGCTGCCCGGCACGCGTTTGTGAAATGACAGGCGATGCCGCAGGCTCGACGGCGATGGATTGCAGCGAGGGTTTACGCGACTTGATGACCTCGCTCACGCCGGTGAGGGTGCCGCCAGTTCCCACCGCAGCGACGAAGATGTCAATCTGACCGCCGGTGTCGTGCCAGATCTCGTTCGCGGTGGTTTTGCGATGGATCTCCGGGTTCGCCGGATTCTCAAACTGCTGCGGCATCCACGCGCCGGGTGTTTCGGCGAGGAGTTCTTCAGCGCGTTTGATCGCGCCTTTCATTCCGTCTTTGGCCGGTGTGAGCACGAGGTTCGCGCCGAGCAGAGCGAGCAGCGTGCGGCGCTCCAGGCTCATGCTCTCCGGCATGGTGAGCGTGAGCGGATAGCCCTTGGCCGCAGCGACAAAGGCGAGAGCGATGCCGGTGTTGCCGCTTGTGGGCTCGATGATGTGCGCGCCGGGTTTCAAAACACCGGATTGCTCCGCCGCCTCGATCATGGCGCGACCGATACGGTCCTTCACGCTGCCGAGCGGGTTTTTAAACTCGCCTTTGAGCGCGATGGTGGCCTGAAGGCCCGCAGTGATGCGATTGAGCTTCACCAGCGGAGTGCGACCGACGGTTTCGACGATGTTGGAGAAGTAGGACATGGCAAGTGGATGGTTTGAGGTATGTGTGAAAAAAAGTTTCTGCTATTGCCTTCGGCTCTGAGAGTTTTCACTTTCCGTTGGAAGACGCGTTTTTTCCGTGCTCTCAACCTGCGTGACGCGTCCTTCGTGGACGACGATCTGCACGGAGCCGAAGCGCATGGCGGCGACTTTCTGGCGGACGATTTCGAGCCAGGGCTCTATGGGAGATGGGGCAAGGGTCTGGCTCATGGCACGTCAAATGGCGGGTGAGAGCAGCGCGGCGAGGAAGCCGTCAGCGGGATCAGCGTGAAGGGTTTTGGAAGTCTTTTTCTTGGCGGTTGTCTTTCGTGTCGCGGCGGCCTGCTGCTCCTGTTTTCGCAGCGTGACCTCGACGACGTGTTCCAGCGTGTAGCGGTCGAGAATGTTCGCGATGGCATTGCGCACATCGATCATGAGCATCCGGAGTCCGCAGTGCTCCTCGTCAGGACAGGAACACTTTTCATACTCCGTCTCACTGGCGCAGCCGATGGGCGCGAGCTTGCCGTCGATGAGCCGCACGACATCGCCCATTTTGATGGACTTCGCGGGCTTCGCCAAACGGGCACCGCCGTGCTTGCCGCGCAGGCTTTCCACATAACCCGCCTGCTTTAGCTCAAAGAGGATGGCTTCGAGGAACTTGAAAGGCAGCCTCTCCTGCTCCGCCAGCACCGAAACCGAGATCACACCCTCTCCCTGCCGGTCAGCAATGCCGAGGCGGATCAGAGTGCGGAGTGCGTATTCGCCACGTTTGGTGAGCTTCATGCCAAATACATGCACTTCTAATATACACTCGGCAAGTAGGAATTAAAGGGTTGGCGTTTTTTCTTCATTGGGTTCACAAAATCACTCCGGCAGCTTGTCGAAATGAAACTGGCAGCAGCCGAGATCGAGCGTTTTCACGTTGTTCGAGAGCTTCTCACGAAACGCGGCGGCGAGGGCGTAGATGCGCTGCTGGCCCTGCTTTTCAACTTCGAGCAGACCGGCTTCTTTGAGGACGCGGAGGTGCTTGGAGACGTTGTAGGGCGTGACGTGGAGTGTGTCGCACAGCTCGGTCACGGGTTTCGCCCCGGCGATGAGCTGGCGCACGAGGCGCAGGCGCGTCGGCTCGCCCAGCGCACGCATGGCGCTGAGGCAGTCGAATGATTTGCGTCCGGGCATGCGGAGGGAATACAGCGCGGAGGATTTTTGTGCAAGAAAGGCAATTGGCGCTTGTTTATTTGCCACATCTGGCAAATACCAAAACGGAATGTCTCAACGCGCACGCTACATCATGATCGGCGGCTTCCTCGGAGCCGGCAAAACCACCACCGTCGGCCGGTTGGCGCGGCATTTGAGCGATCAGGGCCTCAAGGTCGGCCTTATCACGAACGATCAGGCCGGCGGACTCGTGGACACGAAGCTTTTGCGCGGCCAGGGCTACGCGACGGAGGAAATCGCAGGCGGATGCTTCTGCTGCCGCTTCAACACGCTCGTCGATGCCGCCAGCAAGCTCACGAACACCACGAAGCCGGATGTCTTCATCGCGGAGCCGGTCGGGAGCTGCACGGATCTCGTCGCCACCGTGACGTATCCGCTGCGCCGCATGTATGGCGATTCCTTCACCATCGCCCCGCTGAGCGTGCTGGTGGACCCAATCCGCGCCCGGCGTGTGTTCGGACTCGATCAAGGCGGCACGTTTTCGATGAAGGTGGCCTACATCTTCAAAAAGCAGCTCGAAGAAGCCGACATCATCGTCATCAGCAAAAGCGATCTCATCGACGACATACAGCGTGAGGAACTGCGGGGCGTTTTGGAGAAGGAATTCCCGCTCGCGAGGGTCGTCACAGCCTCGCCGCGTCAGGAAACCGGTCTGGACGAGTTGTTCGCCAGTTTGATGAGCGATGAACAGGCGCGACGCAATCCCATGAGCGTCGATTACGAAGTCTATGCCGATGGCGAGGCGTTGCTCGGCTGGCTGAACGCCACCGTCACGCTCAAATCCGACGACGAGTTCAACGCCAATTCATTTCTGAAGTGCCTGGCTACAAATGTGCAGGTTCTGCTCGAATGGAAGGAGATCGAAATCGCCCATTTCAAGATGACCTTCAGTCCTGATGACGGGATTGCCGGCGAGTTGGCGAGCATCAACCTCGTGCGCAGCGACTACATCGCCGAGCTTGGCATGGAACTCGACGAGCCGACCACGGGGGGGCAGTTGATCATCAATTTGCGTGCCGAGGCGGATCCGGCCTCGTTGTTGAATGCGGTAAAAGAAGGTTTGGACACGGTATTGCGCTCCATTCCGACTTTGCAAGCCACGCTCGATCACGAGGAGCACTTCCGCCCCGGCAAACCGACCCCCACGCATCGCGATAGCGAAGTGGTGATGGAAGTCAAAGGCGGCTGCAAGCCCGGCAGCGGCTGCTGCTAACAGCAAGCTTGCTGTGTCTTACGGCCTCCATGCCTTGCTCCACAGCACATATGTCTCATGCATGGCCTGGCGCTCCAGTGGCGTCCATTCTGCGGTGCGTTCGTTGAGCGACTTGTAGTCACCCAGGCGCGGATCTTTCTCCACTGCCTTCGCGTAGTTCTCCAGCGCGCGCTTGGTGTCGCCCGTGCCCCAGTAGCCGAGCACCAGCGAGTAGTAGTCGTAATGAGCGCCGTGGCCGCTGAGCTTCGCCGATGCTTCAAACTCGCGCACCGCGTCGGCGTAGTCGCCCATGTTGAAGTAGGCCCAGCCCGCGCGATTGCGCATTGGTGCGTCGTCCTGAAGCTCGACGGCCTTCTTCAAATCCGCCCTCGCCTCCTCCTTCCGGCCGAGCAGCGCCAGCACATAGCCGCGGTTCGAACGAGCCTTGGCGTCGTCTGGGTTGCGTTCGACCTGCTTGTTCAGAATCTCCAGCTTAGGCGTCGTCGTGACAGGATCCGCGGCAAACGCGGGCAAGATGAGGACGAGGGCGAGGCAGGAGAGACGGATGCGGTTCATGATTGGTGGAGGGTTGTCAGGAAAACGTCACCTCACACAGTCATCCTGCGCCTTAGTCCGTCCGGCACGGAGTTTGACACGCGTTTTACTTGCCGCCGCGAAACACGACGGCTGCTCTTGAAAAGGAAATCGCATGTGAGCGAAAAAACGCGGTGGACATTTGCTTAATTGCGCAAATAAGAATAAACGCATGCTGATCCTTATTGTCATCGCCGTCCTGATCGTCGCCTACGCGAACGGCGCGAATGCCAATTTCAAGGGTGTGGCGTCGTTGTTTGGCAGCGGTACGACGAGTTATCGCACGGCGGTGAAATGGGCGGCGGTCACGACGGCGGCGGGCTGCGTCGCGGCGATGTTTTTCGCGAGTTCGATGCTGAAGGCGTTCTCGGGCAAAGGACTGGTGCCGGACGAATTGATCGCGCAGCCGGGCTTTTTGCTCGCGGTGGCGGGCGGGGCCGGTTTGACGGGGTTTTTGGCCACTCGGCTTGGGTTTCCCGTCTCGACCACGCACATGCTCACGGGCGCGTTGCTTGGCGCGGGTTGGATCGCGGGCAATGTGAACGTCGCGAAGCTGTGGGAGGCATTTGTGAAGCCGCTGCTGCTCAGTCCGGTGCTCGCAGTCGTGGCGGGCGCGGTGCTGTATCTCATTTTGAAGATGCTGCGGCTCGCGCCGGATCATCGCACGCGAATGCTGGACGCGTTGCACTTCCTCAGCGCGGGCGCCGTGTGTTTTGCGCGTGGTTTGAATGACACGCCGAAGATGGCGGCGCTGCTGCTCGGCATCGGCTGGTTGCAAGGCAGCGCGGGAATGATTTTGATCGCCATCGCGATGGCGTTGGGCGGCCTCATTAGTGCGAAACAAGTCGCGGAAACGCTGGCGCACAAGATCACCGGCATGAATCCCAGCCAGGGCTTCGCCGCGAACCTCGCCACCGCGCTGCTCGTGACGACAGCGAGCCTGCACGGCCTGCCGGTGTCCACCACGCATGTCAGCGTCGGTGCGCTGCTAGGCATCGGCATCACAACCCGGCAGGCGAAGTGGCGCACGGTCATTCCGGTGCTCGCGGCGTGGGTCATCACCCTCCCTTGCTCGGCGCTGGTGGCCGCGCTGCTCTTCAAAGCAATCTCCCCATGAAACAAACAACACGCGCAATCCTCGTGGCCGCTTTCACGGTCGCTACCTCCGCCGTCGGCACGCCGACGGGCCTTAACAACATCCCCACCGCCGACACCGTGCCGAACCGCACTGTGGCTGTGCAGTATTTCAGCAGCTTTGGCGGCGCGAACCAGTTTGCCACGGGTGAGCCGGGCAAAACCTCGCAGTGGCTGGGCTTCAAGACGGGTTGGGATCTCAAGCCGTTTCACCTGGAATGGGGCATGGACAGCCCGCTGGGCACCGGCCTGAGCGGACCGCTGTTTTTCCAGACGAAGGCGCGCATCCAGCCGTGGGAAGACGGCATGTTCGCTCTCGGCGTCGCAGGCGTTGCATTGACCGATCAAAACCGCGCGGGAGATCCCTTCACCTACGCGATGCTGTGGCACGATTTCGGAGTGGCGCGCTTCCACGTGGGCTACGGCTACCAGACGAACGCCAGCAGCTACCTCTTCGGCATCGACCGCACCTGGAAGGTCTTTGAGCGCAACTTCAACCTCAACGCCGATCTCGTGCAGTCACGCGACCAGCGCGGTCTCATCACCGCCGTGGGTGCGAAGTACGACCTGAGCAAACACATCGTGCTCGAAACCTGGGCCAACTTCCCGGATCGCGACCGCGTGAGCCTCATCGCGAAGATCAACTTCGTCTTCACCTTCTAAACCCAGTCTGGTTTCACGTTTCAGGTTTCACGAGGCGTGATCTTGAAACTTGGAACCTGAAACCTTTCCCATCCTCAACCCATGAAAACACGCATCCTCACCCTCCTGCTTCTCACCACCGCCTTGCACGCCGAAATCGGCCTCATCACGCCTGCGGAAGCCAAAAAGCTCATCGAGAACCCGGACGCCTCACAGCGTCCCATCGTGCTCGACACGCGTGGCGGCTACAAAGATTACTTTCGCGGTCATCTGCCCACCGCGCACCACATCAACTTCGACACGCTGCGCGGCACGGACAATGCGGTGCCCGTGCAATACCTGCCGGATGAGATCACCAAGGCGCTGCTCGTTCGTGCGGGTGTCGATAAGGACCGCCTGCATCTCGTCTATGCCACGGGCGACAAGCTGCCGAACGATGAAATCCTCAGCACCAGCATGGTCGTGTATGTGCTGGAGAAATTCGGCGTGCAAAACATCAAAGTCGTCGATGGCGGCCTCGCGGGATGGGTGAAGGCCGGTTTCGAGCCTGCGAAGGACTATTTCGGCAATCCAGCGGGCAAGCTGCCGGAGAAAGGCAAGACCAGCATCGGCGTCGATGTGAAAGTGGTGCGGGCGCACGTCGGCAAGCCCGGCCACCTGCTGGTCGATGCGCGTCCGCTGAACGAATTCCAGGGCGATGACGATGTGTGGCTGCGCAAAGGCCACATCCCTGGCGCGATCAGTTTTCATTGGGCGCGTTTGATGGAGAGCGACAACACACACAAGTTCAAGCCCTTCGCCGAAGTGAAGGCGGAACTCGAATCGGCAGGCATCACGCCTGACAAAAACATCATTGCCTACTGCGGCACATCGCGCGAAGGCAGCCTGCTGCAGTTCTACCTCAAGCACATCGCCGGTTATCCAAACGTGCGTCTCTACGAAGGCGCGTGGAAGGAATACGTCTGGTTGAAGGACCAGTCCCTGCCTGCGGAGACCGGCGGCAAGGCTTCCGGGAGGTAAGCGAAGTTGGTTGGGTCGAGCCAGCGCCGTCGCCTGCGGGTGACGGCGCTTTTTTGTCACTTGCCAAACGCCATTAATTTGGCGAAATAGCCAAATATATGCCCCAAGTCTCCACCCAAAACTCCGAACGCCGCGCCGCGGTGATCAAGGCGCTGGCGCATCCGTCGCGGATGCTGATCGCGGAGACGCTGATGAAGGGCGAGATGTGCGTGTGCGACCTGAAAGACCTCGTCGGCGCGGACATGTCCACCGTTTCAAAGCACCTCACGCTCATGCGCGAGGCGGGCGTGCTGAACTGCGAGAAGCGCGGTCTCAATATCTACTATTCACTCGCCTGCGAATGCCTCGGCGATTTCCTCCGCTGCGTGGACAAGCTGGCTTGCGGCGGAAAGAAAACCACCTGCTGCTGATTCCTCATGAACATCACCGACCTTCTCTCCCAACTCCGCTCCCACGCTGACAAGTCCGTGCGCTTCCTGCTGCCAGACGGCGGTCTGATCCCCGCTCACTTCCACATCACCGAGGTAGGGCACGTTTTGAAACGCTTCATCGACTGCGGCGGCACGCGGCGCACGCTGGAGACCTGCCTGCTGCAAACCTGGGTGCATGATGATCTCGATCATCGCCTCGTGGCGGGCAAGCTGGCCATGATTTTTGACAAAGCAGGCGATGTGCTGCCGCACCACGACCTGCCGGTGGAAATTGAATACGAGGACGGCGTCGTGGCGCAGTTCCCGGTCGAGGACGCGGAGATCATCGAAGGCATGCTCGTCTTCCGCTGCGGCTGGAAGCACACGGACTGCCTCGCGCGTGGCATTTGCCTGCCCGGCGAGTGTGCACCCGCTCCGAAAGCCGCCCCAGTGCCCGCGAGCTGCTGCACGCCCGGCTCAAAATGCTGCTAAATCATGAACAAGCTGCTTTCAGAATTGCTCGGCACCTTCACGCTCGTCTTCGCGGGCACAGGAGCCATCGTTATCAACGACGTGAGCGGTGGTGTGATCGGCCACGCTGGCATCGCGCTGACATTCGGACTCGTCGTCATGGCGATGATCTACACCTATGGAGATGTCAGCGGTGCGCATCTCAATCCGGCTGTCACACTGGCCTTTGCGGCGGCAAAGCGTTTCGCATGGAAGGATGTTCCCGGCTTCATCTGTGCTCAAATCGGCGGCGCATGTCTCGCGAGTGGCGTTCTGCGGCTGCTGTTCCCAGCTCACACGAAACTCGGTGCCACGCTCCCGGCCGGAAGCGCGATGCAGAGCTTCGTGCTCGAAGTGATCCTGACCGCCATGCTCATGCTGACTATCCTGCGCGTTTCCACCGGCGCGAAGGAAAAGGGGATCACCGCAGGCATTGCCATCGGCGGCGTGATCGCGCTGGAAGCGATGTTTGCCGGCCCTATCTGCGGCGCGTCGATGAATCCCGTCCGCTCATTGGCCCCGGCGCTCATTTCTGGTCATCTCGAGCATCTCTGGATCTATCTCGCTGCTCCGACGCTCGGCGCCTTGCTTGCCGTGCCTGTGTGCCTCGGCGTGCGTGATCCTGGCTGCTGCGGAGGCCAATGCGAGCCTGCTGCTGATTCTAAATCCCAATCCTCATGAAACCCACCATCCTCATCCTCTGCACCGGCAATTCCTGCCGCTCCCACCTTGCCGAAGGCATCCTCCGTCAGGCATTGGGAGATCAATACAATGTCGCCAGCGCCGGATCGAAGCCCGCCGGTTATGTGCATCCGCTCGGCATCAAGGCGATGGCTGAGATCGGCATTGATATCAGTTCGCACACCAGCAAGCACATGGACGAGTTTTTGAAACAGAATGTCGAGACCGTGATCACCGTCTGCGGCAATGCCGATCAAGCCTGCCCCATGTTCCCCGGTCAGGTGAACCGCCACCACTGGGGCTTTGACGATCCCGCCCACGCCACCGGCTCCGAGGAAGAAATCATGACCGTCTTCCGCCGCGTGCGGGATGAAATCCGACGCGTCTTCGAAGCCTACGCCGCTGGACGCAAAGACGAGGCCAAGGCGGCACCATCCGATCCGATCGTGTAGGAGAAGGGGTAGTTCGTCGTCGTTCAACCCGGCATACTGTTCTCCCAGCCCCGCGTGAAAACAATCAGGCCGGGCGTGCTTTGCAGCGCGCCCGGCCCTTTTGCCAACCTGACCATGCATAAAGACGGTCGCGTGAGAGGCTCACGCCACCGTTAGAAATTGATCTGCGCCTGGATGCCGAGGTAGGAGTAATTCACGTCGCGGTAACGGGCACCGGCACCGGCGGGGTTGTCCGTCGTGTTCGTGCGTGTGCCCTGGGAGTACATCAGCGTCAGCTCCAGCTCGGGGTAGGGGATATATTCGAAGCCGACGGCGATCTCATCGACACTGTTTTTCGGCGCATTGGTGGCGAACTTGCGGGCGCCGTCAAAGTGCTGCCAGCGGACAAACGGAAGCAGTTCCGCCTGGTTGGGGAAGACGTGACGGTACACGGCCTGCACGAAGCCGCCGTTCAGAGACGCGCTGCTGATACTGCGCATATCGTCGCTGAGCTGCGGGCCCTCGCCCCAGGTCCACTCGGCCTCCAGGCCGAAAGGCTGCGGGTAGAGGATGGCATTGATGGCCATGCGAGTGTCCTTCACGCCACCGCCACCGACGACAGTTGGCGTGACCGCTGCGCCGCCAGGTGTGAATGTCGCTGCAGTGGTGGGAACATAGCGTCCACTGTAGTAGCTGGCACCGACTTCGAGGATCTGCCCGTTGTTGAACTCAAACGGCCAAGCGGCGCGCGCGATGTAGTGCATGTCACCGTTTTGGTCGGCATTGTTGATGCCCTGGCCATTGAAGACACCCACATTGAGCACACCGTAGTCGCCGGAGCCACGTAGGCCCATTTTGACGAGGTCTTTGAAGCGGTTGCGGATTTCATAGGGAGCCCAGATGAAATAGGCACCAAGGTCACGCTCGCCTTCGACAGCGGAGTTCAGGGCGTCCGGGCGTTCCAGCGCGTAGCGGTTCTGGGAGGATTGCAGGTTGGTGAAGCCATACGGCACCTTGGACAGACCCAGGCGCACGCGGAACTCACGGGCGGGGTCCAGGGACACATCCGCATACACATCTCGTGCCTGCAGGGCGTTCACGCCGCCCACACCGGCCATGTAGTCGGACTGGAGGTAAAGATAGACGTGGTCCGTGACATCACCGCTGAGGACGAGACGGCCGCGGCGGATGCCCATGCTCTGGGTGTCGCTGACGAAGCCATCGTTGGGCTGGTGGACGCCGGGCCTGTCGTCATCACCGATGAGGCCGATGAAGCGGGTCTGGATGTAACCACGCACCTTGACTCGCTCATACCATTTGTCGGAGAGCAGGGCGTCGAGGTCGCTCTTGCTCATCGTGGAGGGGGAGGTGTTGTCACTGATGCGGGAGAGCTCCTCCACCTGGCCTTTCGTGTTCAAAAGCGTCGATTCGAGGTTCTCGACCTTCGATTCGGTCTGCTCCAAGCGTTGCACGATGGCAGGGGAAGAGGTCGTTTTCGCCACTTTCGGTTCATTTTTCTCTTCCTCCTTCATCGTGGCGATGAGCAGGTCATACTCGTCGGCGGTGATGGAACCTTTCTGTTTCAAAATATAGAACAACTTCTCCATCGCTGGACTGGCCGTCAGTGTGGAGGGCAAAAGCGTGGCGAAGGCCAAAAAGGTGGCAAAGGCCCGCCAGAGGCCGTGGGATGGTGTGATGCGTTTCATTGGGTGACGATGTTGTTGCAAAATGACGGCCTCATGGCCGACAGCCGCGCCTTTTAGTCGAAACCGTCACACACTGACCAATTCTGTTTCGTGACGAAAATGTCACATTGGGGGTTTTAAGGGGCTTTAGTGACAGATACGACCCGGAAACGGGTGGGATTGGCTACAAATGTGACAAAAACAGGGGTGGGCTGGCTTTGTGACGGTTTCGTCACAATCTGCGACTTTCCTGTTTTCCAGTGCGCAGCACTCTCCGCCGTCCCGTTATTCCAACTCCATGAAACGCACACTCCTCGCCCTGACCCTCGTCATCGCATCCTCCCTCGCAGCCCAGGCCCAGACCACGCTCCGCATCCGTGGTTCGGACACGCTCGGTGCCAAGCTCGTCCCCTCCCTGGCCGAAGGCTTCAAGAAACAAGGCGGCAAAGTCAGCTTCGACATCGCTGCCGAAGGCTCCTCCACCGCTTTCACCAATCTCGCCGCTGGAACCGCCGAGATCGGCATGTCCTCCCGCAAGATCAAGGCCGACGAGCGCACGCTCTGCCGCAGCAAAGGCATCGAGATCAATGAAATCGAGGTCGCCTGGGACATGATCACCGTCGTGGTGAACAAGAACAACCCCGTCGCCGACCTCAAAAAGAAGCAGGTCATGCAGATCTTCGCTGGTGACATCAAGGACTGGAGTGAAGTGGGCGGCACCCCCGGCCCGATCTCCGTGTATACCCGCAACACCTCCTCCGGTACATACAAGGACTTCATGACCATGGCCATGAAAGGCCGCGAATACGGCTCCAACAGCCAGAAAATGGCCGGCAACGAGCAGATCGTCTCTGAAGTTGCCTCCAACGCCAACGGCATCGGGTACATCGGTTATGCCTATTCTGGCTCCAAGGGCATCAAAGTCGTCTCCATCGACGGTGCTTCGCCGAATCCTGCCGCCGTGAAGAGCTATGTGCTCGCCCGCCCCACCTACCTTTACACCAATGGAGAGCCTACCGGCACCACCAAGGAGTTCATCGACTTCTGCCGCAGCCCCGCTGGCACCGCCATCATCACCAAGGCCGGCTTCGTTCTCGTGAACTAAGTGAAGCAATCGTTGGTTGACCCTTCTTAAAATCCGGCGATGGAGAAAATGGCTTCTCTTCGCCGGATTCTTGTTTAGAGGGCTGAAATAACCTGCATGGACAGTCCAGAGCCACCCCCACGGCCCCCGTTGCGCACCCTGCTCGTCAGGAACCGCAAGCGCACCATTCTGGGGATGGACCCTCAACAGGTCATCAAGTACTTCTTTGGTCTGAACGCCAGCACCGCCGTCATCGTCCTGGTGCTCATCATGCTCTTCCTCCTGCGCGAGGGCATCGACTTCCTGCCCACCTACCGCACCGAACTTGTCACCTACCGCCGCGCCGGGCTGGAATTCTGCGACATCATCGACAGACCGCTCAAAGAGCATCAGTCGCTCTCCAGCAGCCTGCGTCAGTCGGTGAGCGCTTCACTCGACACTCTCGGAAAAACCGCTCGTGATCGTCGTGACGCCGCTTTTTTGCTCAGAAACCAGGCTGAGGAAAAAGCCACGCAGCAGCGCGAAACACTCGAACAAGCCCTCGAACTGACCCCGCCGCCTGCCGCGGACAAACTCGACGTTCTGCGCAGCGAACAGCAAAAAGCCGCCGAAGAGGCCGCTGCATCGCTGGTTTACCCCGATCTCTTCACCGCCGCGGAGAAACAACAGCTTCAGACCGAATTCGCCGCCCTCACGCCCGAAGTCACCGATCTCCCGCCCTTCCTTCAAATCCTCGCCGCCGACTTCACCGCCAAAGATCGCGAAGCCCGCACGAAGTTTGAAGGTCTTGTCACCGCTCAGGAGGAATTCGAAGAAGCGCCCGAAAGTCTTCAAGAAGTGCTCGATGAACTCAAGGAGCACGCGCAGGAGACCAAGGAGAAGGCCGACGAGTTTCACGTCCTTGAAACCAACCGCCAGCGCCTCCTCGAAGCCGCCGCCAAGGCCAAGGATGCGGATGAAAAAGCCAGTCTCACCGAAGAAGCTGAAGCGTCCGTCGCTGAAGAGGTCAATATTGAAGAACGCACGAAGGAACTCACCGCCCGCGCTGGCGAATTGCGCGAACAGCTCGAAATTTACGTCAAAGCCGCCGAAAAAGCCTCCGCCTCGCTTCCTCAAGAGGCTGGAACGCCCGCCGCCACCGCCATGCTCGCCGATGTGCGAGCGAAGCTCCCTGTGCATGTGAAGGAAATGCGCGATGCCGCGTTGCAGCTCGATCAATGGCGCTCGGACAAGCCCGTTTCAATGATCAGCGTCATCGCCGCGTTCTTCTTCGGCTCCCAATGGATCACCAACAGCTCCTGGCAGGATTTCTTTGGCTTCGTGCCGCTGCTGACCGGTTCGCTTGTTATTGCTCTCATCGCCATCCTCATTGCCACGCCGATCAGCGTCATCGCCGCGATCTACACGAATCAGTTCGCCTCCGAACGCGAGAAGGAGATCATCAAGCCCATCATCGAGTTCATTCAGGCCATCCCGTCCGTCGTGCTCGGCTTCATCGGCATCTCGCTTGTCGGTAATTTGATCAAAGACTTCAGCGAGGTGAGCTGGCTGCAATGGGTGCCCGGCTTCCCGATTCAGGAACGCCTTAATATGTTCAACGCCGGCTGCCTGCTCGCCTTCATGGCCGTGCCCACGATGTTCAGCCTCTCCGAAGACGCACTGAACAATGTCCCGCGTGCCTATATTGACGCTTCCGACGCTCTCGGAGCCACCAAGCTGCAAACCGTCTTCCGAGTCATCGTTCCTGCGGGCATCTCCGGCATTCTCTCCGCCATCCTGCTCGGGCTCGGCCGTGTGATTGGTGAAACGATGGTTGTGTTGCTCGTCGCGGGCAACCGCATCGCCATTCCCGACTTCAGTGCCGGTCCCGGCGTCATCTTCCAACCTGCGCACACGCTCACCGGCATCATCGCGCAGGAACTCGGTGAAGTGTCACGCGGTAGCTCGCACTGGCAAGCGCTGTTCATGGTCGGCATCGTTCTCTTTGCCATCTCGCTGCTCGTCAACTGGTGCGCCCGTGCCGTGGCCCGCCGCTTCGAACCCCACAAGGCATGAACCCCGTCCCCACCGCCGAAAATCCCTTCGCTGGCGACAACTCCGGCATCCAGAAGCGCGAGACCGCCGCGCGCTGGGCCTTGCGCGTGGGCAGCTACATCGTGGTGATCATCACGATGGCGATCATGCTGCACATCTTCATCAAGGGAGCGCCCGTCACGTTCCAGTCGAAGTGGCCCTTTGTGAACACGCAGTTCCTCACCGAGCTGCCGTCCCAGCTTCACGTCATCGAGGACAAGCAGGGCAACCACTACGAAACCGGTGTGAACGGTGCCGACGCCATCAAAAAGCAGCTCGGCGACAACTTCCGCTCCGAAAAAACCGTCGCTTACTCCGGCGGTGGGATCCTGGGGCCGATTGTCGGCACCGCGTTGCTCGTCATCGTCAGTGTCGGCGTCGCGTTGTTCCTCGGCGTCGCCTGCGCGATCTATCTCAGTGAGTATGCCAAGCACGGCAAGTTCCTCGAAATGGTGCGCCTGGCCATTTTGAACCTCGCGGGCGTTCCCTCCGTCGTTTTCGGCCTCTTCGGCCTTGGAGCCTTCGTTTTGACCGCGCCAGTGTTTGTCGATGTGCCGGCGGATCGCTCCGTGTTCGCCATTCCACTCGGATTCACCACGCTCAGCTTCGAAGGCTGGGACACCTGCGTGCTCTCCGGCGGCTTCACGCTCGCCTTCGTCATCCTGCCCGTCATCATCACCGCCAGCGAGCAGTGTCTTCAAGCCGTGCCGCAGGGATTCCGCGAAACGTCGATGGCACTCGGCGCCACACGCTGGCAGACGATTCGTTACAGCGTGCTGCCCTTCGCCACGCCCGGCATTTTAACTTCCAGCATCCTCGGCATCGCCCGTGCGGCCGGTGAGACGGCTCCTATCATGTTCACTGCCGCGCTGGCCTTCAAAGACAAGCTGCCGTGGCAGAAAGACCTGCCGCCGCTGCCTGCGGACGCGTCCATCTTCGCGCATTGGGAGCAGAGCGTGTCACGCTTCCTGGGCATCTTCACCGAATCCGTCCAGGCGCTGCCGTATCACATCTACACTCTCGCCGCCAAGATTCCGCAAAACGAATACTCCGAACGTGCGCAATACGGCTCCGTCTTCGTGTTCCTCGTCCTCGTTGCCTCTTTGGCCGCCAGTTCGGTGCTCTTGCGCAAACGTCTGCGCGCCAAGTATCGCTGGTAAAAAGCCTCTCCTCTCATGTCTGCTGATTCCACTGCTAAAACCACGCCACCGCCTGTCGTCCAGGTGCGTGACATGGATTTTTGCTACGGCACGAGTCCGGCGCTCTTTGACATCAACCTGAAGGTCAAATACCACCGCGTCACCGCCCTCATCGGCCCCTCCGGCTGTGGAAAGAGCACGCTGCTGCGCTGCATCAACCGCATGAACGACCGCGTGCCCAGCGCCCGCGTCACGAAGGGAGAGGTGCTCGTGAAAGGCAAAAACATCCACGATGCCGATGTCGATCTCACGCAATTGCGCAAGCAGGTCGGCATGGTGTTCCAGAAGTCGAATCCGTTCCCGAAGAGCATCTATGAGAACGTCGCCTACGGCCTGCGCATCCACGGTGAGAAGAACAAGTCCGTGCTTGATGAGGCCGTCGAACGCTCGCTGCGCCAGTCCGCGTTGTGGGACGAGCTCAAAGACCGCCTCAGTGCCAACGCCCTCGCGCTCTCCGGCGGTCAGCAGCAGCGTTTGTGCATCGCCCGCGCCATCGCCACGCTGCCAGATGTGCTGCTCATGGACGAACCCTGCTCCGCGCTCGATCCCATCTCGACCCTGAAGATTGAGGAGCTGATGCATCAACTCGCGCAAGAGTACACCATCGTCATCGTCACGCACAACATGCAGCAGGCCGTGCGCGTGTCCGATTACACCGCCTTCCTCCACCTCGGCAAACTTGTCGAATTTGCCCCAACCGAAGAGCTCTTCACCAATCCCCGCGAAAAGCTGACGGAGTCTTATCTTCGCGGCACCTTCAGTTGACAATGGCCGCCGAAATTCCAGCTCCAGCCTCCGAAGAGCCGCTCATCCAGGTGGAGAAGTTCAACTATGCCTACGGCGACCATCAGGTGCTGTTCGATGTCGATCTAAACATGCACAGCAAAGACGTGATGGCCCTCATCGGCCCGTCAGGCTGTGGCAAAAGCACGTTGATCCGTTCGATCAATCGCATCAACGACCTCGTCGAGTCCGCCCGCGTCGTCAGCGGCAGCATCAAGATCGACGGCGTCGATTTGTACGCGCCCAATGTCGATGTCATCAACTTGCGCCGCAATGTGGGCATGGTGTTCCAGAAGTACAATCCCTTCCCGCGCTCCATCTTCGAAAACGCCGTCTATGGCCTGCGTGTCGCCGGCATCAAGGACCGCCACGATCTCGAAGAGGCCGCCGAACGCAGCCTCAAGTCCGCCGCGCTGTGGGATGAGGTCAAAGACCGCCTCCACGAGATGGCCACCGGCCTCTCTGGCGGCCAGCAGCAACGTTTGTGCATCGCCCGCGCCATCGCCTTGCAGCCGCGCATCCTGCTCATGGACGAGCCCTGCGCCGCGCTCGACCCCATCGCAACAGCGCGCATTGAGGAGCTGATTCTGCAACTGCGCGGCCAGTACACCTTCGTCATCGTCACGCACAACATGGAGCAGGCCAAGCGCATCGCCGACCGCACCGCATTCTTCTACAAAGGCAAATTGATCGAGGAGGACGAGACTATGACCATCTTCAACCACCCGAACGATCCTCTGACCGAGTCCTACATCACGGGCCGGTTGGCGTGAAAACTGAGGTCGATTGCGGCAGTTGCTTTTCACGGGATTAGGCATCCACAAAACGGGCTGTCAGCCTTGCACTGGAGACCCTCTCCTCACCGGCATCCTTATGGAAGCACACAATTCCGGCGCACTCTGAGCCATGATCCGCGCTGTTGCGGTCATTTACTTGGCTGTTTTGCCAAGTAGTTTGGTTTTAGCGAACTGGGGCACTCACCCCATGGAAGCGCTGTCGCGATCCAAACACCTTACCTCTCCAATCATGAAAACCATCCAAGTTTATGACCCGCCCATGTGCTGTTCGACCGGCATCTGCGGCACCGACATTGATCCTGACCTCGTGAACTTCGCCGCCATGCTGTCGCAGCTCGGCACGCATGACATCAAGATCGAGCGCTACAATCTAGGCCAGCAACCGATGGCCTTTGTGCAAAATCCCGCCGTGAAGGCTTTTCTGGACAAGGAGGGCGCGGAGGTGCTGCCGCTCATCTTCTGGGATGGCGAGGTGCGTCTCAAAGGTCGCTACCCGACGAAGGACGAACGTCCCGGCTGGTTCCGCGCGGCCCTTAGCAAAGAGGAGGTGGCATCATGAAACTGCCCTTTTATCAGCCTGATGCCGCCAGCTCGACGCGCTTCCTTTTTTTCACCGGCAAGGGCGGCGTGGGCAAGACCTCGCTCTCCTGTGCGACAGCCTTGAAACTCGTCGAGTCGGGCAAACGTGTGCTGCTGGTGAGCACGGACCCGGCTTCGAACCTGGATGAGGTGCTGGAGACGAAGCTCACAAATCAGCCCACGCCCATCGTGGGAGCACCGGGCCTCGATGCGCTGAACATCAACCCCGTCGAAGCCGCCGCAGCGTATCGTGAGCGTCTCATCGGCCCTATGCGCGGTCTGTTGCCCGAGGCGGCGCTGCGCAGCATGGAGGAGCAGCTTTCCGGCTCCTGCACGGTCGAGATCGCGGCCTTTGATGAGTTCTCGGGGCTGATTGGCAATCCCGAGGCCGCGAAGGACTATGACCATGTGATCTTCGACACCGCCCCGACCGGCCACACGCTGCGCCTGATGAGTCTGGCGAAGGCCTGGGATCAGTTCCTCGACAAAAACACCAGCGGCACCTCTTGCCTCGGACCGCTGGCCGGTTTGGAAAAGCAGCGTGTCATTTATGAAGCCACGGTCAACACCTTGGCGGATGCCTCGGCCACGACGCTCGTGCTCGTGAGTCGCCCGCAAGGTGCTGCGTTGCGAGAAGCCGAGCGCACGTCCAAGGAACTGCGTGCCATCGGTGTGGGCAATCAATGCCTCGTGGTGAACGGCACCTTTGAAACCAAGTGCCCGGAAGACGTGACCGCGCAGGCCATGCAGCAGCGTGGTTCGTCCGCTTTGAATGCATCCGCAGAGTTCATCAGTTCCATGCCAAGTTTTGTCGTGCCGCTTCGGCCTATCAATATTCTGGGCATCAATGGTCTGCGCGTGTTGCTCAGCGGTGATGTGGAGGGCAAGTGCGTGAAGGCTGACCAAGACGGCTGGACGCCGCCAGAAATGGAAAGTCTCGAAGACCTCGTCGCCACCATCGAGCAGCAGGGCAACGGCGTCATCATGACCATGGGCAAAGGCGGCGTGGGCAAGACCACCGTCGCGGCTGCCATCGCGGTCATGCTCGCACGGCGCGGCCATTCGGTGCATCTCAGCACGACCGATCCCGCCGCGCATGTGGCGCAGACGCTGCATGGCAAGGTGGAGGGCCTGACACTCAGCAAGATCGATCCCGCTGCGGAAACGGCCGCCTACCAGGGCGAAGTCATGCAGGCCCAAGGTGCCGCGATGGACGAAGCAGGCCGCGCTTTGCTGGAGGAAGACTTGCGCTCGCCCTGCACCGAAGAAATCGCCGTGTTCCGTGCCTTTGCGCGTGAAGTGGGCCGTGGCACAGGCCGCTTCGTCGTGCTCGATACCGCGCCCACCGGCCACACGCTGCTCCTGCTCGATGCCAGCGAGGCTTATCAGCGAGAGTTGGAACGTCAGGCACGCAGCACGCAGCCCGAAGAAGTCCTCAAACTCCTCGAACGCCTGCGCGATCCCGACTTCACCCGCATCCTGCTCGTCACGTTGCCCGAAGCCACGCCCGTGCATGAAGCCGCCGCGTTGCAGGAAGACCTGCGTCGCGCCCGCATCGAGCCTTTTGCCTGGGTCATCAATCAAAGTCTGCTCAACAGCGGCTCCTGCGATCCCCTGCTGCAATGCCGCGAAGCCTCCGAGCATCGCTACCTGCGTGAAGTGGTGGAAAAGCAGGCCAAGCGCACCGCCTGGCTCCCCTGGCAGCCGGAAGAACCCGTTGGCCCCGATGCTCTGGCAAAACTGGCTGCGTCGAACCTCGAACCGGTGCTGGCATGAAACAACCAGCCCCCGATCACGATCACGGCTTTGCCCCTCCCTTTCTTCCTCACTGGATGCAGGAGCGCTGGGCGGCTTTGACGGTGGCTGTTGCTGGATCGGCGCTGATTGTCGGATTCTTTGGGGAGAAGTTCTTTGGCCTGCCTGCGTCGGTGGCGCTTGGGTTTTATGTTTTGTCCTATCTGGCAGGCGGCTACGATGTGGCGCGTGCAGCCTTGCCTGCGCTGTTTCGTGGCAAGTTCGACATCGACCTGCTGATGATTGCGGCGGCGGCGGGAGCGGCCTTGCTTGGCGAATGGGCCGAAGGTGCGTTCCTGCTGTTTCTGTTTTCGCTCGGCCATGCGGGTGAGCATTACGCGATGGATCGTGCGCGCAATGCCGTCGGCGTTCTCGGAAAACTCATGCCCCGCACGGCCTTCGCCAAGCGTGGCGACCGACTGGAAGAAGTGCCGGTGGAACAACTCGCTGTGGATGAAGTCGTGGTCGTGAAACCGGGAGAACGGGTGCCGGTGGATGGCGTCATCACCGCTGGCGAGAGCAGCATCGATCAAAGCGCGATCACGGGCGAAAGCGTACCAGTGGAGCGCAAGCCCGGTGACGAGGTGTTTGCGGGAACGATCAATCAAGACAACGCACTGGATGTGCGCATGACACGGCTCGCCCGCGACAACACGCTCGCCCGCGTGATGCAGCTCGTAGCAGAGGCGCAGGAACAAAAAAGCCCGACGCAGAGATTCACCGAAGTCTTCGCGCGCCGCTTCGTCCCAGCGGTGCTTGTCGGCACGCTGCTCGTCATTGTGCTGTTGCCGCTCGTGTTTGGCTGGACGTGGGAAGCGAGTTTCTATCGGGGCATGTTGCTGCTCGTGGCCGCTTCGCCCTGTGCGCTGGCCATTGGTACGCCCGCAGCCGTGCTCGCGGGCATCGCCCAGGCGGCACGTCGTGGAGTGCTGATCAAAGGCGGTGTCCATTTGGAAAATCTCGGCCACCTGAACACCGTGGCGCTGGATAAAACCGGCACGCTCACCACGGGTCGTTTCGCGGTGACGAAAGTGATCGGCTTTGAAGGCACGCCCGAAGACGAAGTGCTGCGCATCGCTTCTGCGGTCGAAGAACAATCCAGTCACCCGCTGGCTGCGGCCATCGTGAAGACGACGCGGGAGCGGAACATCACCTTCCCAACGGCCACCGAGATCGAAAACCTCGCGGGCAAAGGTATCCAGGCGCATGTCGAAGGCACGGAGGTTCTGGTCGGAGCCATGCGAGCCTTTGCTGGTGATGCTGCGGCGGAAAAAGGCCAGCCGCTTGCCGACACGATTGACAAGCTCGAAGGCGACGGCCAAACCACCGTGATCATCCGACGCGAAGGCAAGTTCATCGGTGTCATCGCCCTCGCTGACGAGCCACGCGCCAAGGTCAAAGAAGTGATGCAACGTTTGCGGGCGCAAGGCATCGAGCGCCTGGTGATGCTCACTGGCGACAATGCGTCCGTGGCCCACCGCGTCGCAGAGCAAATCGGACTTACCGATGTCCGCGCGGAACTGCTGCCTGGAAACAAGCTGACTGTCGTCCATGAACTGGAGCAGGATCGCGGCGTCATCGCGATGATCGGCGATGGCGTGAACGACGCGCCCGCGCTGGCTGCTGCCACCGTCGGTGTGGCGATGGGCGCAGGCGGCACCGCCGTCGCACTGGAAACCGCCGATGTCGTGCTCATGGGCGATGATCTCGGCAAGCTGCCCTTTGCCATCGGCCTGAGCCGCGCCAGTGCGCGCATCATCCGCCAGAATCTCGTGATCGCGCTCGGTGTCATCGGCCTGCTCCTGATCGCCTCGGGCTTTGGCGTCATCCCGCTGAGCATTGCGGTGGTTCTGCACGAAGGCAGCACCATCGTGGTCGTTTTGAATGCCCTGCGCCTCCTTGGATGGCATGAACCCAACATCGTCACTTAAGCCATCACGAACCATGAAACACATCGAAATCCTCGGAGCCAACTGCGGCAGGTGCAAAGCCATGGAGGAATGCGCCCGTGTGGCCGCCAAGAAGCTCGGCCTGGAGTGCGAGATCATGAAGGTCACCGATCCCATGAAGTTCATTGATTACGCCATCACCGCCATCCCCACGCTCGTGATTAATGGCAAGGTCATCGTCTCCGGCCGTGTGCCTGTCCTGGAGGAAATGGAAAAACTCATCGCTGCCTGACATGAAGCACCTCTCTTTTCAAATCACCCGTTTCGCGTTGCTCACGCTCGTGGCCCTCAGCCTCGCGGCCTGGGGTCAGCGCGCCTTTTTGAGCGAAGAAAATACCGCTGGCGGTGCTGCGCTGCCTGGTGACGGCCTCGTGATCATCAACTTCCACGCCGCCACCCGCTGCAATGCCTGCCAGGAGATAGGCACTGAGGCGAAGGCGGTGGTGGAGACGAACTTTGGCGACGATTTGAAAAGCGGGGCCATGCACTGGCGCGTCATCAATTTCGGGGAGCCTGCCAACAAGCATTTCATCCAGGACTACGGCCTTACCACCTCCACCGTCATCATTGTCCGCCGCGAAGGTGGGCGCGATGTCGAGTGGCGTCGGCTCGATGCCGTGTGGGATCATCTTTTCGAGGGCCCGGCCATACGAGCCCATCTCCAGGAGCAAATCACCGCGCTGAACCCGTCATGAGCCTCGCTGAGTCTGCCCCGTTTCTCGCAGCGCTGGCTGCCGCGCTCTGGCTCGGCCTGCTCACGGCCATCAGCCCCTGTCCGCTGGCCACAAACATCGCCGCCATCGGTTATGTGGCGCGTTTCAGCCACGGCGGAGGACGTGCGCGGACGTGGCTGCCGGGCGTGCTATATTCACTCGGGCGTGCGCTGGCCTACACCCTCGTCGGAGCGGTCATCACCTGGGGTCTGCTTTCCGCGCCCGCGCTGTCCAGCTTTCTCCAGGAGCACATGAACCAGCTCCTCGGTCCGCTGCTCGTGCTCGTGGGCATGGCGCTGCTCGGCATGCTGCCGGGCCTGCCATCCTTTGGCAAAGGCGCGGCATCAGGCTGGAATGAAAAACTCATGTCGCTCGGTCTCATCGGCTGCGCGCTCATGGGTTTCCTCTTTGCACTCACCTTTTGCCCGGTATCTGCGGCGTTGTTTTTTGGCAGCCTGCTACCACTGGCTGTACGCGAGCATTCCACTTGGCTCGTGCCCGCGCTCTTTGGCATCGGCTCTGCCGCGCCCGTGCTTGTCTTTGCCCTCGCGTTCGCCATTTCCCGTGAAGCAGCTAGCAGCGCCATCAAACGTCTGCAAAACGCCCAGCGCTGGATCAGCCCCGCCACTGGCTGGCTACTCATCGCCGTCGGCGTGTGGATGTGCCTGCGGCTGACGCTGCGGGTGATTTGAGGAACCTCACCCGCCGCACTCCGGGCAGTCCGCCTTCTCACGCCGCTCGCACTCCACGATGCCGCCACGTCGGTCAAACTCGAAGCGGCAGCATTCCAGCAGCATGTTCTTGAGCAGCGCACGGCCGCGCTGCACACGCGATTTCGCACCGGAGAGGCTGATGCCGAGACGCGTGGCGAGTTCCTGCTGGGTGAGGCCTTCCATTTCCGTGAGCTGGACCGCCTGCCGGTATGGCTCCGGCAATTGAGTGATCATCCGGCGGAAGGAGGCGAGCAGCGCGGTCTTTTCGGTTTCGTCAGCCGCTGGGTCGGGCGGCTGCGGCAGTTCGTCTGGCAGTTCGTCGGCGGGACGCAGCGTGCGAAAGTGGTCCACGATGGCGTTGCGGGCGATTTGATGCACCCATGCCTCGATCTTCTCCGCGCCCCGCAGCGTGCTGAGACGTTGCTGAACTTTGACGAACACGTTTTGCAGGATATCCTCTGCCGCGGCGTCATCAGCCACCCGACCGCGGATGAAATAGCGAAGACGGGTGGCGAACTGAGTCCAGATGTCTTCGAGCGTGAGCATTAGGCGCGGAGAGGTTTCACGGCTTCGATGGTGGCGGAGGCGAACCGATCCTCCAGCCCTTTTCCAGGGAACCACTCGCGAATGACCTCGCGGCTCTCCGGCTTCGGCGCGATGCGGATGTCACTGAATCCCGCCTGTGCCAGCATGTCATGAAGTTCGCTGACCAGCGCCGCTCCTGAGGCGCAGCCGGCGTAGAGCTCCATGTCCGCCTTCAGGTCTTCTGGCACTGGCTGGAGGGCCACCACATCTGAGATGGCGAGGCGTCCGCCTGGCTTTAGGACACGCGCGGCTTCGGCAAACACCCGCGTTTTGTCCGGCGAGAGGTTGATCACGCAGTTCGAGAGGATCACGTCCACGCTCGCATCCGCCACGGGCAGGTTCTCGATCTCGCCGAGGCGGAAGTCGGTGTTTTCGAGGCCGGACTTCAGCGCGTTTTCACGCGCCTTCGTCAGCATGGCGGGCGTCATGTCCACACCGATGGCGCGTCCCTGCGGCCCCACGGCACGGGCTGCGAGGAAGGTGTCGAAGCCCGCCCCGCTGCCGAGATCGAGCACGGTCTGTCCAGCTTGCAGCGAAGCGATGGCGAGCGGATTGCCGCAGCCGAGGCCGAGATTGGCCCCCTCAGGCACGGCACCGGTCTGCTCCGCCGTGTAGCCGAGTGTTTGCGAAGCCTGCGCTGCATCGCGCTGAGGGCCGCCGGGTGTGCAGCAGGAGGTGGAGCAGCCGCAACCGCTCGACTCCGCGACTTTGGCATAATGTTCCCGCACTCCCTGGCGCAGGCTGTCGTTCTGGTGGGTTTGTTTTGGAGTCGTCGTCTTCATGGTTTTTTTGATTTTGAGTTTGGCCGCCTGACGGAATACCGAGACGGTTCATTGAGGGAGACGGGCAGTTTGGAAAAAGGACGCAGACTTTTCGTCATCACCGTCTGCGCGGATCGGCGAGGGATGAGATGAAGCGCGCTCGTGCTTAAAGTCCGGCTATGAAGCCGATGCTTGAAGCCCACACCAGTCGTCTCCGTTCTCATGCCGCTCACCTGGAATGACCCGCCACAGCGGCTCTCGCGAACGGATGCGCGATACTCGGTGGAGGCGTTTTTACTCGATGAAGTGCCTCTATTTGAAGAACTGGCTCAAAACACATGCCGCAGGCCGGGAAATCTGGCTGTGGGGCGCGCGGGACGGGTGGATTGAGGGGCGCGACTTTTTGCTGGCGGCTTGAATCACGGCGCACCGGTCGGCTTCATGGAGACGAGCCGGGTGGTGACTTGCTGGCGCACGGGCATGGGTTTGCCTTCGATTTTGAGCTGGATGGTGGCGGAAAAGACAGCCAAGGAGATGGTTTTGCGCTCCAGGTCGAAGAAGATGTGGCCGTTGACCTTGGAGTCGTCGCCAAGAGTAACGGGGCGCTGAGTGCTCAAGTCGCGGCCGGTACTGTCTTTGTCCCGCTGGGATTTCATGACACCCTCAAAGGCGATCTGGGCCTGGCGGCGGCCTTCCCGGTCCACGATGCCGTCGAATTTGGCGTTCAGCTTCACCTGGACGGTGCCGGTCTGGGGGAAGGGGACGACTTCGTCGGAGATCCACTTGTCGCCGGGGCGGACGGGGATTTTTGGGAGGCCCATTTCCAGGGAGCGGCGGTAAAGGGTGGCGAGCTGGCGAGCGTCGGCGATGGAGGTCAGGTCCGGCGTGACTCCGCCCATGACCATGGAACCGGTGTCTTTGGCGTCGAGAAAGCGGCCTTCCGCGTCATAAACGAGCGTGAACCCGCGTCCGGCGGCTCCGCCGAGGGTCTGCTGAAGAGCGGGGTGGGAGGCGCCGGGGTTTTTGGAATCAAAGGCGTGGCTTTTCCCCTCATAGGTCATCTCGCCGAGCAGGGATTCGATCAAAACCTGGGCCTCGGTCTGGCTCTGGGCGTTTTTTTGCACGGCGATCCGGGTGGTCTGGTGCAGGCGCAGCTTCTGGTCGCTGGTTTTGCCGAGGGCGGTGAGAAAATTCGTGGTGTCAGTGTCCGACTCCTGCACATAGGTCTGTCCCGGTTCCCAGTGCAGCTTCAGCTCCACCGGGGCGTCCTGGGCCATGACGGGACAGGAAAAGCAGAGAAAAAATGAGGCCAAGGCGGAGGCGGTGTGGCGAGGCATCCGGCGAGGTAAACCAGCGTGCCGGGGAATGCAACGTGACGCTCTCATTCCGGCAGGCCGGGAGCTGCTGACGGAAATCGAAGCCAGAGTTGGCACGCTTCCGGCTAAAAGAAAGTTCTGCAAAAGGTTGGGCCAGGAAAATTCATCTTCCCACGGTTCTGATCGTTGCAATTCGTGAACCACACTACTAATTGCCGTTAACCATGAAAAAAGTCGAAGCGATCATCAAACCGTTCAAGCTCGAGGATGTGAAAGAAGCCCTTTCCGAAGTGGGAGTCGAGGGAATGACTGTTGTGGAGGTCAAAGGATTTGGCCGCCAGAAGGGTCATACCGAGATCTACCGCGGCAGCGAGTACACCGTCGATTTCCTCCCGAAGGTGAAGATTGAAGTCGTCGTGGACGACAGCCGTGCCGACACCGTGGTTGAAGCCATTGTGAAAGCCGCCAACACCGGGAAAATCGGAGACGGCAAGGTCTTCGTCAGCGCCATTTTGGACGCCGTCCGCATTCGCACTGGCGAGCGCGGCTCTGATGCTGTCGCCAGCAGCTAATTTTCCACCCCCTCAGAACCTAAACCTGTTCCCAACACCCGCCCGTTGCCCTGCAGCGGGCGGGTGTTGTTTTTGTGACATTTACGTCGCAATCGGATGGCTTGACCTTGTTGACAGCCCCCCAAGCGCTCGCTCTTACTGGCGCTCCCGCCGCACAGGCGGGCTCCCCCATGATCTCCTTCCAAAAAATCTTCGGCAAAACAGATGTCTTTTACGACTTGCTCGAAGCCAGCGCGGCCCAGGCCAAACAGAGCATCCAGGCGCTGCAAAAGCTGCTGAGCCTGCCCATTGATCCTTCGCAGAACCTCGACGCTCTCATTGCCTCCCGCCGCGAGGACAAAAAAATCACCCAGCAGATCGACGAGGCGCTGTGCCGTACATTTGTCACGGAACTGGAACGCGAGGACATCGAGGCACTGGCCAATGTGCTGTACAAGATTCCCAAGACCGTCGAAAAAATCGCCGAGCGTGTGCTGATCTGCCGCGACCGCCTGGGACCGGTGGATTTCTCCCGGCAGATGAAGATGAAGGAAGACGCGATTGAGATCGTGGTGACCATGGTCAGTGAGCTGCGCAAAAAGCTGCACCTGGAGCGCCTAAAGGAACTCAATGCCAGGCTCCAGCAGGTCGAGGGAGACGCTGACAAGCTGATGCTGGAGTGTCTTCAGGTTCTTTACACCACCGAGAAGGACGCGGTGGTGGTCATCATCCTGAAAGACCTCTACGATTTGATGGAAAAGGTCGTGGATCGCTGCCGTGACGCGGGGAACGTCATCGCCCACATTGTTTTGAAGAATTCCTGAGTCGAAAGCAGCCCGCGATCCCATGACTACCGCGCTGTTTCTGCTCCTGATCGTTCTGCTCGTGGTGTATGCCTTCGAGTACATCAACGGCTTTCACGACACGGCGAATGCCATCGCCACCGTTGTCTCCACCAAGGTGCTGACGCCGCGCCAGGCGCTGCTGCTGGCGGCCAGCATGAACTTGGTGGGCGCGTTTTTCGGCCAGGCGGTGGCCAAGACCATCCACAGCGGCATCGTGGATGACAAGGTGGTGGCGGTGACCACGCTGACGGTGTTTTGCGCGATGCTGGCCGGCATCATCTGGAATCTGCTCACCTGGTGGTTTGGCATGCCCTCCAGCTCCACCCATGCGCTGGTGGGCGGGTTGATCGGCGCGAGCCTGGGTGCGGCGGGTGGCAACTGGAATGTGCTGATCTGGTCGCGCGTGAAGATCGACAAAGTGACGGGCAAAGAGAGCATGGAAGGCATTTATCACAAAGTCGTGGTGCCCATGATCACCTCGCCGCTGCTGGGGCTGGTGGTGGGCTTCCTGCTCATGGGCTTCCTGTTCTGGCTGCTCCGCAATTGGCGGCCGCACACGGTGAACAGGGTGTTTGGCCGCTTACAGATACTTAGCGCGGCTGGCATGGGTTTTGGCCACGGGATGGCGGATGCGCAGAAGACGATGGGCGTGATCATGCTCACGTTGTTTGCCGCCACGCAGGCCGGTGAGCTCAATGCACTGCCGGAGTGGCTGGGTTTCCTGAGAATCGCGGACAAATCGGCCGCGATCCCGATTTGGATCGTCCTGACCTGCGCTCTCACCATGGCCGCCGGCACCTACGCGGGCGGTTGGCGCATCATCAAGACCCTGGGCCACAAAATGGTCAAAATGAAGCCCGTGCATGGTTTCGCTGCCGAAACGACCGCCGCCACGATTTTGGTCGCCACCGGCTACATGGGCATGCCCGTCTCCACCACGCACACGATCACCACGTCGATCATGGGTGTCGGTGCCGCTAAACGCTGGGGTTCCATCCGCTGGACGCTCGTCGAAAGCATCGTCTGGGCCTGGGTCATGACCATTCCCGCCACCGCCTTGCTCGGCTACGTTTTCCACCGGCTCATCGCGGCGTCGCAGTAACTTCATCCAGCGCGGCCCGCAGCGCGGCCACCATGCGCTCGATTTCATTCGGTGTGACGCACAGCGGCGGCATCAGCACGAGCGTGTTGCCAACGGGACGCGTCAGCAGGCCGTGTTTTCTCGCGGCGAGGCAGACTTTGGCCCCCAGGCTCAAATCCGGCGAATCCACCGTCATCGCGGCGATCATGCCGCATTGGCGGAAGGCGGAGAGATCACCCATCAGCTCGCCCAAGCGCGTGATTTTGGCTGGAAGGTGCTCCAGCACGCGTTCTTCGCGAAAAACGCGCAGACTCGCCAGCGCCGCCGCGCAGCCGAGCTGGTTGCCCGCGTAGCTGTGGCCGTAGAAAAACGTGCGGCCTTCATGCGGCTCGCCGAGAAAGCCTTCAAACACGCGTTCGCTGGTCAACGTGACCGCCAACGGCAGATAACCGCCCGTCAGACCCTTCGCGAGGCAGAGGAAATCGGGAACCACGTCTTCATGCTCGCAGGCAAACATTCTGCCCGTGCGGCCGAAGCCGGTCATAACCTCATCCAGGATCAAAAACACGTCTTCGGACTGACACCACGCGTCCAGCGCCTTCAGCATCCCTTGCGGCCACAAGCGCATGCCAGCGGCGCCTTGAATGAGTGGCTCGATGATCACGGCGGCGATGCGGTTGCGCTCGTCAACGGTCAAGAGGTCAAGGGCGTCAAGACTCGGGACGGTGATGACGCGATAGCCAAAATCGTTGCCGCTGCCTTTGAACAGCGGAATGCCGCCAAGGCTTGCCGCGCCGAGAGTGTCGCCGTGATAGGCGCGGTCAAAGGCGATCAACGTGTCGCGCTGCGGCCTGCCGTTTTGCTTCCAATACTGCAAGGCCATGCGCACCGCCGATTCGATGGCGGTGGAGCCGTTGTCGGTGAAAAAGGCCCGCGTGAGCTTCCCGCCCGGCACCAGATCCACGAGTTCCTTCGCCAATCGGATTGCCGGTTCGTGGGTGAAACCGAGAAACGAGGTGTGCGCGACTTTGCCGAGCTGCTCCGTGATCGCCGCGTTGATCGCCGGGTGGTTGTGGCCGTGCGCGTTCGTCCAGATCGAGGCGTTGCCGTCGAGGTACTCGTTGCCGAACTGATCCCGCAGCATGCAACCGCGCCCTTCCACCAGCATCAACGGCACATGATCCGCCGCACACCATGGCTGCATCGGCGTGAAAGGGTGCCAGAGGTGGCGTTTATCGAGATCGATCAAATCACTCAAGAGTTGGCTGGGGATTAGCTGCTTGCGTTCTATTTACAAATCTTGTTTTCTCCAAGTCCTGCCTATGGAGTAGTTTTAAAGTCTTTTAGCTTTAGGAACGTAAGCGTCTCATGAACGACGGAACCACCGCGCTCTCAGCCTCGCAGCCAGCCGCCAATAGCGGGCTGTTTCCGGCGACGATGTGGTCGATGATCCAGGCGGCGCGGCAGGATGAGGAGTCGTTGGCGGGGCTGGAGCGGCTGGGCCGGGCCTACTGGCGGCCTTTGTATGTGTTTGTACGACAGAGGAGCTTGGATCACGACGCGGCGTCGGACGCGGTGCAGGGTTTCTTTGAGCATCTGCTGTCGCAGGAGATGCTGCGGAATGTTCAGCGCGGCGAGGTGCGGTTCCGCAGTTTTCTGCTGCGCTGTTTCACGAACTGGCTGGCCAACGAGCACAAGAAGGCCCATGCGGCGAAACGTGGTGGAAATGCACGGGTGCTGGCGATGGATGAATTCGGCTCTCGCATGGATGAACCGGCGCTGATCGAGGGCGAATCACCGGACCGGGCCTATGATCGCGGCTGGGCGCGCGCGATGGTGGACCAGGCCATGCAGCGTCTGGAGGCGGAGCTGGCCCAGCGGGAGCGCAGTGAGTTTTTGCAGGAGCTGCGGCGGAAGACCTTTGCCACCGACGGCCAGAACCCGGACTGGGAGGAGCTGGCGGGGCGTTTTGGCATGAACCACGGCGCGGTGCGGAAGGCGGCCGCGGATTTGCGGCGGCGTTTTGGCGTGCTGCTGCGCGAGGAGGTGCGGAACGTCGTTTCGAGCGACGATGCGGTGGATGAAGAGCTGCGTTATCTCGTGGGACTGCTGTCGGCGGGCTGATATGTTTTCCAGCACTCATGAACCCCGCCGCCAATGAGACGAAAACGTGCCCTGTCTGCTCCGCCAGACTGGAAAACGATGGCGTCTGCCTGGCGTGTCTGCTCAATGAGGGGCTTGAAGCCGCGACATCAGCACCGGAGAAAGCACCGCCAGCACGGACACTGAGCCTGCCGTGCGAGTTTGCGGGTTACCGGCTGGTGCGCGAGATCGCCAGCGGCGGCATGGGCATCGTCTATGAGGCGGAGGACCGGAAGCTCAAGCGCGTGGTGGCCCTGAAGGTGATCCGCAACGCGATTTTCGCGACGCGGGAGGACGCGTCCCGCTTCAGGGCGGAGACCGAGGCCATCGCCCAGCTCGACCACCCGGACATCGTGCCGATCTACGAGAGCGGGGAGGAGGACGGGCTGCCCTATTACACCATGCGGCTGGCGGAGGGCGGATCGCTGGCAGACCGCATCAAAAAACGCGGAGTGCTGCCAGACCGCGAGGCGGCCACGCTGATGAGCCGCATCGCCCGGGCAGTGCAGCATGCGCATGACCACGGCGTGCTGCATCGGGATCTGAAACCGGCGAACATCCTGCTGGATGTGGCCGGGAAGCCGATGCTGTCAGATTTTGGCCTGGCGAAGCTGCTGGACGCGGAATTTCAGCTCACGCGCACGCAGGCGCATGTGGGCACGCCGCATTACATGAGCCCGGAGCAGGCGGCGGGGAAGGCGAAGGAGGTCACCACCGCCAGCGACGTGTGGGCGCTGGGGGTCATGCTTTATCAGATGCTGACGGACAAACTGCCGTTCCAGGGCGGCAGCGCGGTGGAGGTGATGCGGCGAATCACCCAGGAGGAGCCGGAGATCAGTTCCACGGGGAAGCTGATCTCGCGTTCGAGCGCGAAGTCGGCCGACACGAAGCCGACGGCTCCTGCGATGAGCCAGATTTTTCAAATCCAACGGGATCTGGCGACCTTGATCCTGCGTTGCCTGGAAAAACAGCCTTCCCGCCGACTGCCGAGCGCGGGATTCCTGGCGGATGAGCTGGACCGCTTTTTGAACGGGAAACCGATTCAATCGCGGGCGGTGGGTTCATTCGAGCGAGTCTGGAAGCTGGCGCTGCGACACAAGGCGGCTGCTCTGGCCATTCTGGGCACGTCATTGTCGCTGATCGCTGGCACGGTGGTGTCGGTGTGGCAGATGGTGAAAGCGCAGGATGCAGAGAGAGTGGCGCTGCAGAATGCGGCGGAGGCGGACACGGTCTCTAAAATGATTTTGGACACGGTTAATGACCTGGATGTGCTCAGCAATGGCCGACGCATCGACATGCAGGAGATGCGGAAGCAACTGCTAACGCGTATCAATGAGTTCCAGGGCGATCCGGTGCGCAAGGCCAGCCTGCTCAAGGGTATTTCTCTGGTGTACGCGGACAAGGAGTCCCTCAACGCCTGCAGGGAGGCGCTCCGGCAGACCGAGAAACTGCTCGGACCAGACGATCCGACGGTGTGGGCGATCCGCTCCATCATTGCCGAAAAAACCGCCCAGATGGACCTGGGTTCGGCGGAGAACATCGCCGAGTTTCGGGCTGTGCTGGCCTGGAAGCGGCGGCATTTCGGGGCCGGGCATGTGACGACGATCTTCACCATGGCCGATCTCGGCCAATGCCTGATCGCCTCAGGGGTGGATGGGGCAAAGGAAGCCGTGGGCCTGCTGGCCGAGGCCTGTGCACTTGGAGACAGCAACGACAGTCTCGGTCCCAGCTACCGGGCCAAGTGCCACTTTGTATATGCTGCGGCCGTCTTTCGTTCGGGACGGCAAGGGGATGGACTCAGGCTCAGCCGTGAGTACTGTCAGCACGCGCTGGCTGAGCTGGGACAGGATCATCTGCGCACAGCGCTCACCTTTGACTGGCATGCCCGCCACTGCCGGGAGGCTGGACTGGTGGAGGAGGCGATCACGGCCGGCTCCGCCGCCTTGGACAGCTACTGGTGCTCGGTCGGCCCCGACAACTACTATGCCAAAGCCTGCCTCCGCAGACACTCTGAAACGCTGCTCGAAAAAGGCGCTCTTGAAGAACGACTGGCGTTGATGCGTGACGCACTTCGGGTGTGTGATCAGCAGCTCGGTCCGTTGCATGCCTTGACGCTGTTCAGGGCAGAGGCCTGCGTCGTCGCCCTGAACGATATGAACCGGCGGCAGGAAGCCACAGCTTTGGGTGTGGCATGGCTGGAACGGGTGCGGCAGCGGGATGGCACCTTGCCGCCAGTCTCCGAAGAGCTTCTGCGCGAGCATGCCCTGACGCTGCGCCTCCTCAACAAGCATGCCCAGGCTGAGACGGTCCTGCGTGAACTGCTGGCCCTGATGGACAAGGAAAAACACGACACGCTTCGGCGCTTTGCCGACCTATCTCATCTGGCGGAAACATTGATCAAACAACAACGGGTGGCCGAGGCTTTGCCGTTGTTGCGGGAGGTTATCCAGGTCTTTGAGGAGCGTGGACAGACTGCGGCAGACCTGACGGCCAAGATTCTGCCGCAGACAAAAAAGCGGCTGGCAGAGGCGGAGCAGGTCCTGGGGACTGAAAAAACAGCCGCGCGGTAATTTTTTTCAGTACTGGGGTAACACGCCTGCCGGGAAGTTGTGGATGCCGGATGCACGACCTCGTGCATCCCATGAAAACACAACATCCAATACTCCGAAAACTGCCGCACGCGGCACTCGCGGCGATCCTGTCGCTGTCTCTCGTCTTAAGGCCCGCCTACGCGGTGGACCCCACCGTCGGCATTGTCCTCAACGGCAGCTTTTCCCTCGACGGGGCAGGCAGCATCATTGATGGCAACAGCGCCAACGGCTACTTCCTCCGAACGGGCGATCTGACGCTGAGCAACGTCACCCTGCAAAACTTTGCCGTCAAAGGCGGCGACGGCAGCGGCGGCGGCGCGGGCATGGGCGGCGCCTTGTTTATCAACTCCGGCACCACCGTGGAGCTGAACAGCGTGAACTTCCTCTCCAACAACGCGGCGGGCGGCAACGGCGGGGTCGGCAGCACCGGCGGCACACTGAACAACCTGTTCAGCAACAGCAACAAGGCAGCCAACGGCGACGACGGTCGCGAGTTTCTGGACACCTTCCTTGGCATCCGGATCTTCATGAATGACGGCAATGGTGGCGATGGCTTCCATGCCGCGAACGGTGCCACAGGAGGTTCCCAAGTCGCCGGGGGCAACGGCGGCAATGGTGGCGCGGGGGGCGATGGCTGGGACATTGACCCGATCAACACGGCGCTGGCGGCGTTTTACACGAGCAAGGCCATCATTGACGCGATTGGTGGAACCAATCCTGCGACTGAACCAGCGGGCGTGGCACAGGCCGCTGCCGAAAGTGCCTCCTCGAGCGCTCAAGCCGTGACTTACGGCCTACAGGCCGCAGCCTACGTCGCGATGAACCAGGCGGGCTATGTTGGGTTCGGCGGCGGTGGCGGGAATGGCGGGGTCGGTGGCAACGGCGGCGAATTCAATGGCGGGGGCAAGGGAGGCAATGGCGGCAGCGGCGGCGATGGAGCCGGTGGTGCCTCAGGAGGTGGCGGCGGCGATGGCGGCCCTGGGGGTGTCGGTGGCTTCGGCGCTGGTGGCGGCCAGGGTGGCAATGGTGGAGCCGGTGGTGCTGAGGGCAGTTCTTTTGCAGGCCTGGCCGGTGGGGGTGGCGAGGGCGGGGCAGGTGGTGGTGGCAGCGGCGGCTTCGGCGGCGGCGCGGGTGCCAGTGGTCTCGACAATCTGACCCCTCAGGCTGGCGGTGAGGGCGGCAACGGCTTTGGCGGCGCGATTTTTATCCGCACCGGCGGCATGCTGACCATCACTGGCAATTCGTTGTTTGACGGCAATGGCGTCCGCAGCGGTGACGGCCAGGCGCGCGCCGATGGTGTCACCCTCGGCCAGAGCGGCATCGGGGCGGGCACCGACTTGTTCTTGATGAAGGGAGCCACCCTCATTCTCGACGCGGACAAATACAGCACCGGTAACGTGATCACCTTCAACGGAGACGCGTACGGCACCGGCATCGCCGATGACAGCGCCGCCTCCATCATCCCCTCCGGCGGCCCGTCTCCCATTCCTTCGGGCGACGGCGCGGACGTGATCATCCGCAGCGGCTTGGTCCAGTTTGTGGGCGGGAACCTGTATTCCGGCCAGACGAAGATCGAGGGCGGCACGCTCCAGGCCCAGGACGGCGAGGGCATCTACTGGGACAGCAACATCAACTTCGACGGCACCCCGGCCTCGAATGCGGTGCTCATGATGAATGGTGACTTCACCCGCTACGTCGGCACGCAGAGTAATCGCGTGCAGTGGACCGGCAGCGGCGGCTTCGCAGCCTCTGGCGGTGACCTCAATGTGCGCATGAGCGACGGCCAGACGATGATCTGGGGCAGCGCCAGCTTCGTTCCTGATGGCAACGCGCTGGTCTTTGGCTCCACTCGTGCCACCAACAAAGTCAACTTTGAGAACAACATCAACCTCAGTGGCGGAAACCGCTCTGTTCTGGTGAAGGCCAACGAGGCCGATGCGGGCAACAATGTGGAAGCAAACATCGACTGGGCCGTGTTCAACGGCGTCATCTCTAACGGCTCGCTGTCCATCAACGACACGAATCACACCGGCAAGGTGGTGCTCGCGGCGGAAAACACCTACACGGGTAGCACGACCATCAATGCAGGTACCGTCGAGATCACCGGCAGCGTGAAAAGCACGGCGGTCAGTGTGGCCAGCGGCGCGACTCTGGACAGTCCGAATGGCGGCCTGGACGCCACCACGGCAGTGACGAACGCCGGCACGCTCAATCTGGGCGCAACGAACGACACCATCGCCTCCCTGACCAACACCGGCACCCTCAACGGCACAGGCACCCTCACGGCGGCGACTTACAACCTCAACGACGGCTCCGTGCTCAATGCCAAGCTCGGCACCGGCACGCTCAACACCGCCGGCGCAGTCACCTTGAATGGCACCGTCGGTGCTAGCACGGTCAACGTCGCCACAGGCAGTACGCTGAACCTTCAGGCACCCGAGCTGATCCTGGACAGCGCATCCGTCACGGTCAATGGCATCCTCAACCTCAATGGTGGAGATGAGACCTTCCAGACCCTGCTGGGAGCCGGAACGGTGAACACCAACGCCAACAAGCTCGTCGTCGCGGATGGCAGCGCCTTCACCGGCACGCTCAACGCTCCAAACACCGACCTCAGCGGTGGCAGTCTCGCGGTCGGCGGCGGCACCACCACCACGGACTCCACCACAGTGCAGAACAACCTCACCGTGACCGGTGGCGGCACGCTGGACAGCAACACCATCACCGTGAACAGCACGGGCACGCTGAACATCGCCAACGGGAACATCGTCTATGACACGCTCAACGGCCTCGGCCCGGTCGGCGGTACGGTGAACACCGGCGGCAGCACCTTCATCAACCCAAATGGCTCCACTGTGAAGGGCTTCCTCACTTTCACCGGTGACTTCACCAACAACGGCGTGCTCGCGCCCGGTGCCTCACCCGGTATCACAGTGGTCGGAGGCAACTTCGTCAACGCCGGCACACTCGACAGCGAAATTGGCGGTTTGGGTGGCGCGGGCGTGGACCCAGGCGGCTTTGACCAGACGCAGGTCGGTGGTACAGCCACTGTGGGTGGCACCTTGAATGTGCAGGGCTTCAACAACTTCCTGCCAGCGCAGGGCAACCGCTTCCAGATCATCTCCAACGCCATCGGCGGACCCATCCGCGTCATCGGCACCTTCGCCGCTGTCACCTTTGATGCCGATGGCGTCGCCGGAGCCGGACTGCCGGTGGCCAACGCCGCCACTGTCTTCGATGTGAACACCGGGGCCATCACCGCCACCGGACTCAATAATCCAGGCAGCACCTTTGCTCAACTGGGTTCCAATGCGAACCAGAGCGGCGCGGCCAACGCCATCTTCAGCTCTGCGCTCGTCGGCCAGAACCAGATCGACAGCGCCACCATCGCCGGTGCGCTGGCCTTGCAGGTCATCGACGCCACTGGCGGCTCTGCGGCCGATCTGGCCCGCTATGTGCCGGATTATTACGGCTCCATCGCCGATTACGCCTTCCTGGGAGACCAGGTGCTCGCCCGCGGCCTCCAGGACCGTGTGTCCATGATGAACTACGCCAACGCTGGCGGCGCTGGCGAGGACTCCTCCTCCCAGGTGCCGGAGCACATGTCTTTCTTCTTCGGCTACATGAACAGCAGCCTCGACACGGCGGACAACGCCCAGGTCCGGCGCAACGATTACTACGCTGGCGTCAATCTCATCGCCACGGAGCAGTTCGTCGTCGGCATCGCAGGCAGCATGAGCGATGGCAGCATCAGCGCCCCTCTTGGCCAGGCTGAGGTGGAAGGTTTCGGTGCCATGCTCTACGCCCGCGCTACGTTGTTTGAAGATTGGACGGTCTTCGGCTCGCTCGGCTACTCCAACCAGGACTTCGATCTCACCCGCTCCACGGTCAACGGCACCGCCACCGGCAGCACGGACGCGGCCACTTGGACCGGCGTCATCGGCGTGCAGCACAAAGGCTGGCATTGGGGGGAGGTTTCCATCGCCCCGCGTGTCTCACTGACTTATTCCAAAACGGATGTCGGTGGCTTCAGCGAATCCGGCCCCATCGACGCGCTCAGGCTTGGCGACTGGTCCGCCACACGTTTGGTGGCCGAGGCCGGGGTTTCGGCGCTTTGGAGCACCGAGCTGGCTGGGCGTCCCTTCAGTCTGGAAGGCTCGCTCGCCATCCAGCAGTCACTGCAAAACAACAAGGACCGCATGCAGGCCGCCATCATCAGCGTGCCCACCGCCAGCTATCCGGTTTCCTTTGCTGAAAGCGCCGATACGCAGGCCGTCGTTCGCGTGAACGCCAGCTACGCCATCGCCAAGGCCGTCAGCGTTTATACCGGCTACGAGGGCAGCTTCGGCGGCGAGACCGCGCATCATGTGAAAGCGGGCTTCCGCATCAATTTCTAAGCGGTCACGAATTCTCCCTGGTGCCGCGGTCCGGCACACCGCCAACCACCGGACGGCGTATCAGGGAGCAGTTCGGATCTCTTGGCCATAAACCACGCAGGCGCGATCTTTTCATGGGGGTCGCGCCTGCTTCTGTACCTGGATGAACGCGTGCGTTGTTCACCCTTCAGCGTGATGGATGCCGCGCTTTGTTTGCTTTTGGGGTTCGTCGGGGGTGCTCATGACCCAGGGGACCATCGGCAAAGAGCGGTTTTTTATCGTCGCCACTTTGCCTCCCGTCTGCTCTCATGGCAGCGGTTTTTCAAACCGACTCCCGACCATGAAACCCGACATCCAGATCATCCCGAAGCTGTGGACCACGATTCCTGAAGCCATCCGCAACCGCGTGGGCCGCGAGCCTGGGCCGCAGCGCGCCATGCTTGAGGAGGAGCACCTGCTCATCATCCTGCACCACATCCCCGGCCCGGATGATGTCTCGCGGCGGCCGGCCCTGTTCTGGCGGCTGCCTGACGGCTCCTGGAAGTCGCAGCCTGACGCGGGTGGTATTTTGGCGCTGCAAAACCATCTGGCAGCCTTCGCCGCTCGGCTCGATGAACTGGACAAGGCGGAGCACGCGGCCCAGACGGCCACGGAGTATCACAAAGTGCTCGAAGTCATCGCGCCCGTGCTGCGCAGCTCGCGCGGGCTGCACCGTGCGCTCCAGCAGGCTCGTGAGTTTGTGAAAGCAGACCGCGATTTGATCAATCTGCGCGACTCGGCGGCCAGCATTGAGCGCAATGCCGAGCTGCTGCTCCAGGATGCCCAGTTTGGCCTGAACTTCACCGTGGCAAAGCAGGCCGAGGCCCAGGCGCAGAGCGCTCAGCGCATGGCGAACACCTCGCACCGCCTCAATGTGCTCGCCGCGCTGTTTCTGCCGCTCACAGCGCTCACCGGGCTGTTCAGCATGTCTGTGCGCGCGGACATCGCGGACACGCCGGTGAACTTCTGGCTCATCGCCTGCACAGGCGTGGTCGTCGGGCTGGTGCTGAGCAGCGTCGTGGTGGCACGACGGTGATTCCGCCCACGCCAGCACCGCGCGAGCAGTCAAGCTCTTGTCCAAGTGCGCAGGGATCGTCTTGCGATGACCTCAGTGCGGCATGGCAAAACGCTGCCCGCAGGTCCCGGCGGAAGCAGGGAACAAACCAGCCCAAAGGCAAACCCGCCTGCTTGCGTCGCGATTTAGTTTGTCAGTCAGTTGCAGCCTGACCCCGTTCTCTTCCGTTCTCATTGCGGCGATAGCGAGGGAGAGTTGTGCGAAGATGTTATTGATGCGAGGTGGATTAATGCAACGGTGGATATCGCACGAAAGCCTGGATGTATTTACGCGGTATTAATCGAATGCTTGAAGTTAACTTCTTACTGTAGAGAATGATGAAACTAAGAATCAAAGTTTTTTTTGCACTTTGTTTGGGTCTGGCTTCCTGCTGCTACTTTCCAGTTAAAACAACGGCAGTTCATTTGAAGGAAATGAATGATTACCTTTTTTTGAAAAGGTTGTTTTATCTTGGATCTTCGAAGGATAAACACTATTTTCGTTATGACGGCAGTAATCGCAGTTCGTTTTACTGGATTCCAGGCGAAGACCTTGAAATTATCAACGCGTTTCCTGTGAAGCGAAATGGTAGAGGGGTGCCAGCAGGACTTGGAGATAAGAGATGCAAGATTACGATTAGTTCAATAAATCATGAAGATCAGGTGGTCTACGTAAGATGAACCCACGCGCCAACCAATGGAATTGATCATGCCAACTGCGGTTGCGGGCCACGCTTTTAAAACTCGTGAAGGAACTCATCACCACGCAGGTGGTGGAGGCGGAGAACGGCAGCGGCGTGGCCGGGGTGAAGCAGAACTGAGAACCGGGGTCACAGAGAACCGGGGTCAGGCTGCAACTGGCTGACAAAAAATTGCACTCATGGTTCCGGCTCATCGGCTTCCATTGCATAGTGTTTCATCAGCTCAGGATCAAATGGATCATCCGCTCACAACTGTGGCGTCCAACGACGCTTGCGGCGGATCACGGGGAGCTGATCCCAGGTCAGATGGACGCCCTGGCGGTGGATGTTGATCAGGATGCCCACCGCGACCATCGCGGCGACGAGGCTGGACCCCCCGTAGCTCACAAAGGGCAGCGGGAGGCCTTTGTTCGGCAGCAGCGCGGTGGTCACGCCCATGTTCAGGAGAGCTTCCATGCCGAGCAAAAAGGTCAGCCCGGCACCGAGCAGCTTGCCAAAACGGTTCGGCGCGTAGGCGGAGATGACCATGCCGGCCATGACCAGCACGGCAAAGGCCAGCACGACCGCCGCCGTGCCGCGTAGGCCCAGTTCCTCCCCGACCATGGGGAAAATGAAGTCGGTGTGAGCTTCGGGCAGGTAGGAGAGCTTCATGCGGCCCTCCCCCAGGCCGCGGCCCTCGACACCGCCGGAGCCGAAGGCGAGTTTGGACACCCACTGCTGCAAACCGAGACCCTCCTTGTGTTTTTCGAGATCAAATGTGACCATGATGCGCTCAAAGCGGTTCGGCAGGTATTTGACCCCCGCCCACAGACCGCCCGCGCACAGCAGCACGATGAGTGAGAGGTAGCGCAGCTTGGTCCCGGCCATGAACATGACCCCCAGGCCGACCGCCGAGGCCAGCAGGGCGCTGCCGAGGTCAAACTCGCAGCCGATCAAGGCCACGATGCCCATCAAAATGAGGCCCGGCAGCACAAAGCCGCGCCAGAAGGTGCGCGTCAGCGCCTCATGCATGGCAAACCAGCCTGCCAGCGTGATGATGAGCGCGATCTTGGCAAACTCGGAGGGTTGTATGCGGAATGACTGCCAGCCGATCCAGCGCCGCGAGCCGTTGATCTTCACGCCGATCATTGGCACATAGCAGAGCGCGAGCAGCACCGCCGCTGTGATCAGGATGTGCCAGCGCCAGCGCATCCAGGCGTTGTAGTCGATGAGCGCCGTAAACACACAGGCCGCCACCGCCACGCCCAGCCACACGAACTGGCGCCAGAGCGTGACATAATCCTCGCCGCCCTCATGCGCGATCTCGAACGTGGTGCTGGCCAGCATGGTGATGCCGAGCGCGATCAAGGACACGACCGCAAAGATGAGCAGGAAGATGGAGTGGCGGGCCATGGGGTTCGCGGTTCGCGGTTCGCGGTTCTCTGTTCAACCGTGAACGGCGAACTGAGAACAGCGAACGCGAAGTTTACTTCGACGGGATCACCAGCTTCATCCCGTCACGCATGGCGTTGGGATTCTTGATGTTGTTCGCCTTCTGGAGGGCGGCGACGGAGACACCGTACTTCGACGAGAGACGGTAAAGGGTCTCGCCAGGCTGAAGCGTGTGCGAGCGCGCCGGGGTGGCTTTCGCCACCGGCTTGGGCGGCGTGCTGACGGTCTTCTTCACCGGCTCGGCTTTTTTCGTCGCAGGCGGCTTGTCGGCGATCTTTTTCAGCATCTGCGACGGTGGCGGGACGGGGTTCGGCTTTGCCAATGGCTTTGGCTCGACCTTCGCGGCCTGTTTTGGCTCCTCTTTGGGTGTGGGAGGAGGGGAATTGAGCAGCGAGACGACACGCGGATTGGAAGGCGGCGGCAGGGGCGCCAAGCTCTCAACCGGGGCAGGAACGGTGGCGGAAGTGTCCGCTGCGGCGGCGAGCGAGGTGGCCGCAGGTGGGGCCTCGCTCGGTGCCACGAGGGACATCGGGGTCAGCGCGGCGGCGGAAAGACTCGCGGGCGCATCGGCAGGCTTCACGGCCTCGCTCGGCACGTTCGTCACAGGCGGCTGATCCTGCACAGGAACGGCCTTGGGCACTTCCTCCGTGGAGGCCATCGGCTTCAGCGTTTTCGGATCAATCGGGATCGCGCTCGGCACGGCCTGCTTCGGCACGCGCAGCATGGTTCCGGGGCCGATTTGCAGCCCTTTGTCTATCAGGTTGAGCCGGTTGATCTCCTCCTCGGTGGTGCTGAATTTGGCGGCGATGCTTTTAAGCGAGTCGCCGGAGCGCATCTCGTAGTTGTCGAACTCCTGCGTGTCCGCTGCGGCCAGGGCCTGCTCATCGACGACCCCCGGCGAGGGCACCGGCAGGCCGCTGGTGCTGCCCATGGCACGGGCGGCTTGTGTGACGGTCTGCTGCGGAGTTTCCTCATCCCCCATGAAATCATAGAGAATGATGCCGCTGATGAGCGCCACATGCACCAGCAGCATGATGACAAACATGCGCGCCATGCCGGAGTTCGGCTCATGCTGGTTCCATTCACCTTCCTCGGTGACGAGCGCCACGCGGTGCCGGTGGCGCTCACCATCGATCAAGTTGAGCAGCAGCTTCTTGTCCTTGTTAGGATTGGTTTTCGTCTTCATGGGACGTGCTTGGGGTGGTGGGAGTTTGTATTTCAAAATTCAGTTCAGGGCGTTGACGGCGTCGCGAAACACATCGCCGCGTTGCGCGTAGCCGGTGTACATGTCGAAAGAGGAGGTGCCGGGGCTGAGGATGACCGCGTCTCCGGGCTGCGAGAGCTGCGTGGCGAGCGCCACGGCCTCCGCCATGTCCGCGCCGCGCCGACAGGGCAGCAGGCCGCCAAACACTGCCTCAAGCTGCTCCGCGATCTCGCCGATGAAGACCATGGCGCGCACCTCCCCCTTCAATGCATCACGCAGCGGCGTGTAGTCGAGCTGCTTGTCCTTGCCACCGGCGATCAGCACGATCGGGCGCTCCTGCGAGCGCAGGCAGGCCTCCAGCGCATGCAGGTTCGTTGCCTTCGAGTCATTGATGTATTCACGGTCCTGCAACGTGCGCACCAGCTCGCAGCGATGGCGCGGCGGCTCGTAGGCGGCCAGGGCTTTCAGCATCTCTGTGCGGCTCAGGCCAAACACACGGCTGGTCATCAGCGCGGCGAGCACGTTTTCCATGTTGTGCTTGCCGCGAAGTTTCAAACCGGTGGCGCTGCCAAACCTCTGCCCTTCGTGGAAGAAGTTGCCGTCCGCGTAGGTGTACTCGGCCTTGTCTCCATAAGCGCTGAAGGTCCAGCGCTGCGCCTTGCCGGAGGAGACCTTCTCGCCCGCGCGCACGATGGCGTAGTCATCCCGCGTCACGTTTTCAAAGACGCGCGCCTTCGCGGCAAAGTACGCCTCCATGCTCGGGTAACGGTCCAGATGATCCGGCGCGAAATTGAGCCACAGGCTGGCCTTGGCGCGGAAGTTTTGGATGGTTTCGAGCTGGAAGCTGCTGATCTCGAGCGCGAGCACGTCGTAGCGCGCGCCGCTGGCGACGACCTCGCTCAGGGACATGCCGTGATTGCCACAGGGCACCGACTTGAAGCCGCAGCCGTTGAACATGGCCGCGATCAGCTCCGTGCAGGTGCTCTTGCCATTGGTGCCGGTGATGGCCGCCATCGCCATGCTGGTGAGGTTGAAGGCAAACTCGGTCTCGCCGACGAGCGGCACGCCCGCGTCGGTGAATTTCTTCGGCAGCGGCCAGTGCTTATCGAGTCCTGGGCTGATGATCACGCGGTCAAAGTCACCGGGTTTCACCACGAGATCACGCGCGGGCTGCCCGAGCACGCATGGGAAGTACTCGACCGGCTTGGCCTTTTCACCCTCGTCAAAAATCGTCACCTCCGCGCCATGCAGGCGCGCCAGACGCGCGGCACCGAGGCCGCTGCGTCCTGCACCGAGGATGGCGAAGTGTTGGGAGGCAAATTTCATGATTTAACGAAGCTTGAGCGTGGCGAGGCCGAGCATGGCGAAGAGCAATGAGAGCACCCAAAAACGGACGATGACCTGGTTCTCGTGCCAGCCGCCGAGTTCGAAGTGATGATGGATCGGGGCCATGCGGAAGACGCGCTTGCCGCGCTTTTTGAAGCTGATGACCTGGATGATCACACTCATGGCCTCCATGACGAACACACCACCGACGAGGGCGAGCACGATCTCTTGTTTGCAGCCGATGGCGAGCGCGGCGATGCAGCCGCCGAGCGCAAGGGAGCCGGTGTCGCCCATGAACATCTTGGCTGGGTGCGCGTTGAACCAGAGGAAGCCGAGGCATGCACCGGCCATCGCCATCGCCACGATGGGCAGCTCGTTGGCGAGGCTGTTGTGCGCGACGCCGAGGTAGTCGGAATAACGAGCGTTGCCGCAAATGTAGCCAAACGCGGCATAAGCGAGCGCGGTGGTGACGGAGCAGCCGGTGGCGAGGCCGTCGAGGCCGTCAGTGAGGTTCACCGCGTTTGACGCGCCGACGATGATGAGCGCGAACAGCGCCACGGCGAAAATGTGCATGTCCGAGATCACGGCGTTTTTCACGAAGGGCAGGTAGAGCGCGCGCAACGTGACGCCGTTGTCCGCCGGCACCGCATACGCAAACATCAGCCCGGCAATCACCGCGACGGAGGTCTGCCAGACGAGCTTGGTGCGCGCGCTGACGCCCTTGGAGTTCTTTTTGCTGATCTTGAGATAGTCATCCCTGAACCCAAGAGCGCCGAGGCCGATGGTGGTGAACAAAACCGTCCATACCATGACGTTGTCCCACTTCGCCCACATCAGCGTCGAGATGACGATCGCGGCAAGAATCAAAATGCCTCCCATGGTCGGCGTGCCGGCCTTTTTGCCATGCAGTTCATGCAGTTTATGCACTTCCTCGGCGGTGCGGATCGGCTGGCCGATTTTGAGAGAGATCAGTTTGCGGATCAAACGGTCGCCATACATCAACGAGAGCCCGAAGGCCGTGATGGCGGCGCCACCCGCACGAAACGTGTGGTACTTGAACAGGTTGAGGATTTTGTACAGAGCGGCGTCATCGCTGATCCAATGATGAGCGGTGAGCCATTCCCTGAGTTCGTAGAGCCAGTACATCATGATGCGGAAAAATGCGTGAGAACCTGTTCCATGCGCGCGGAGCGGCTGCCTTTGAGCAAAACAACATCGCCTTCACGCAACCACTCGCG